>Ga0209010_1000084_pt1 | contig 35869 bp, 52 predicted proteins | sample BlaSpr_A8_OM1_O3_FD_187985 | JGI IMG/M metagenome (GOLD analysis project Ga0209010, IMG submission 187985) | Forest soil microbial communities from Thunder Bay, Ontario, Canada - Black Spruce, Ontario site 2_A8_OM1_O3 (SPAdes) (version 2) | ecosystem: Environmental > Terrestrial > Soil > Boreal...
GGTTCGAAGTCGTGGGGATTTGCCAGAGCGCTGCTTTTGCTGGGACTAGAGAAGCCGCTTCGCATTCTCTGTGCCCGCGAAACGCAGAAATCCATCGAGGAATCGGTACACAAGCTGCTGAGCGACCAGATTATCGCCCTTGGGCTGGGAGGCGAGTACGAAGTCACCAAGACCAGCATTCATGGGAGAAACGGAACACAGTTCATCTTCGCCGGCATTCGGCAAGCGACCGCTAGCAATCTGAAGTCTTATGAGGGATGCGATATAGCCTGGGTTGAAGAGGCTCAGGCGCTCACCAAGCGATCATGGAACATCCTCATTCCGACCATTCGCAAAGAGAGTTCAGAAATATGGGCCAGTTTTAACCCTGAATTAGAAAGCGACGACACCTATCAGCGTTTTGTGGTGAGCCCACCGGAGAGCGCCAAAGTGGTTCGCATTGGATGGGAAGACAATCCGTGGTTGCCCGATGTTCTTCTGCAAGAAATCCGGGATCTCCGCAAGCGCAGCGAGGACGATTATCAGCACATCTACGGAGGTCACTGCAAGCAGGTTGTGGAAGGAGCGATCTACCGCGAGGAGTTAATCGCCGCCGATAAGGAAGAACGCATTACCCGCGTGCCCTATGATTCAGGCTCGCCAGTCCACACGTTTTGGGACTTGGGCTTTGGCGATAACACGAGTATTTGGTTCGCGCAGACAGTTGGCTTCGAGTTCCGCGTGATCGATCATGAGAGCGACTCGCTGAAGGGCCTGCAGCATTACATCAAGCTTCTACAGGAAAAGCCTTACGCCTATGGTACGCACTGGTTGCCGCACGATGGCGCCGCGCACGAATTAGGCACTGGCCGCAGCATTGAAGAATTGCTCAGGAAAGTCTTCGCTTCGGTGAAGTGCGCTAGGAAGCTCAGCATCGAAGACGGGATAGCGGCGGCGCGAGCGATCTTTGGCCGGTGCTGGTTTGACAGGGAGAAATGTGCCGACGGCTTGCAGTCTTTGCGACATTATCGCTACGAACAGGACGAAAAGCGTGGTACATTCAAACGCGAGCCGCTCCACGACAGAGCGTCACACGACGCAGATGCTTTTAGGACGTTGGGAGTGGCGATCAAAGAATTCAGGCCGCAGGCGCAAGGGCGGCCATCACGACCCGCTACGCCGTGGAGCTGAACGATGCGAAAGGTTTGCGTCGAATGCAAAGTTCGTCCTGCTAAAGCGCATCCCGGAGGGAAGAGCAAGCATTCAGATCATCGCGTGAAACAACTCCGAGGCCATGATTTGTGCCGTCAATGTTTCAGGTCGATACGCGACCGGATAAGGAATCTTGAATGAGAGCCCTGAAAGGTTTCAAAGCAGCACTCGCAGGCATCACTCTCCCATCAGCCAAACGCGATTCCAAGAAGCGAACCACGAAATACACCAAGCAAGGGCCTCGGCTGAACGCGAGCAAGGGCGGGAAGCTGAGGAAGAAATAACAGATGGAGCGCCCGATGACGGCAACGAATCCAAGGCGATATCTGCATCCTTTCGTTTGTCGGCGCTCAGATGCGCTCTGCAATGGTATGAACTTTATGCCAGACGTGTCTGAGATTCTCTCCGCTGGAAGAACCGACGTGGCGAGCGGCGGCGGCGGACGCGGCAATCATGCTGCCAGTGAGGTAGCTAGTCACTGCTTACCTAAGCCAGTCCCCTCGACGGCTGGCCCAGAAGAGCACGGCGGAACGGAACGCTCGCAAATTACCTTGAACATCGTAGATTGGAAGTTCCTGCCAGCCCCGCTGACAATGGTCATGTGCTCACGCCGTCGCCAGTTCATCAAAACGAATTGGGCAAGCCGCAAGGGCTTTACGATGCTGGTGAAGTTTGAGGAAGAAAAACAACCTCAAACGGTGAGCGCGAAGTATGCTGCCGGAATAAGAAGCGCGAACATGAAGTTTGAGGAGAAACAAAAGTGATCGAGCCACGCAACGACCGCGTGCTGATTCAGCCTGACGAACCAACAATTCGTGGCGGCGGGGTGTTCTCAAAGACACAAATAATCATGCCCGACAACGCCAGAGAGGCCGCGCGCACCGGCATCGTGGTAGCCGTAGGCGCGAAAGTTCTTGACGTGAAGTGCGGTGACAGGGTACTTTTTCCACGATATGCAGGTCTTGAGTTCAAGCGAGCGGAAGACCGCGCTGAGTGGGAAGGCTTGAGGCTGATGCGCGAGGAAGAATTGCAAGCGAGGGTGAATCAATGAAATCCGATGTGATGGCCGCGACACCCAAAGCGCGCAAGATGCCCAAGAAGATCGATCACATCGAAATCCACGAAGCAGACAACGGCGGCCACATCTTGCGTCACATCCACACGAACTACGATCACCCGCCCGAGGAGCATGTTTTCAGTCCCGACCAGGGCCATGCGCTCGTTCAGCACCTCATGAAACACTCGAACATCGCGCTCGATACCGAAGCGGCTGCGGGAACAGAAGAGAACGTGGACGCGAAGGAAAAGGCGCAGCTATGAGCCACTGGTGGAACAGGGACAGGACCGGCGATAAAGATCACGTTGCCAGCAAGGGAAATCCCAATGCCGACCGAGCACTTCAAAAGCAAGGAAGCTTACCGGAAAAACTTAGCTTACAGACACATACATCAGATACCGTTCACAGCGGAGAAGGTAGTGGTGGGCGGGAAGTCGCACAAGGTAAAACACTCGACGAGTCCCTCGCGGAAGAGGATCGACACGAAGCAGCGCCAAAAGGCAGCCCGGCGCCGCTCAAGTGGTGACACGCACGCTTTCGTAAACGGAGTGCCAGCATGATACCCATTCGTCCAGGTTTCTCAGGCGGCCAGCCCATAGGCGGTCCTGTGCGCTTCGGCGGCCAAGTCGGTCCCATGGGAGGCGGTGGAATGCGCCCTCAGATGCCCGGGCAACGACCGATCGCCAGCATGAAAAAGGGTGGCAAAGTTAAGAAAACAGGCCTCTACAAACTTCACAAGGGTGAAACCGTCAAGAAAGCGAAAGCCAAGGGCAAGAAGTCGGACACCAGTGCTTTCGTGGCTGGAAAACGTGCCTAAAATACGAAAAGTCCACGCACTTATTCTCTCATTAGTCCTCCTCGCTAGCCTTGCGTCAATCGTCCTGAAACACACCGGAGCGCAGGGCCAAGGCAATGCTACAAACTTCGTCTACACGGGCACCGGCTCACCTGTCGGCAGTTGTACCACGGGTATTTCCTACGTTGATGCGGCCACAGGCTTTCTCTGGACATGTCGCAGCGGTTCCTGGCAGCTTCCCACAAAAGCGATTCTAGCCAGCGCGTACACCAACGCCACAACCGGGATGACGAACATTGCCGGACTGTCGATTCCGGTGGGTGCGAATCAGAATTACGGCGTCATTTGTTACTTGGTGTATCAGGTTTCCAGTTCCTCGACTGTCGCGCAGTTCACAATTACCGGGCCAGCGGCGCCAACGTCCATCGTCTACAGCGCGCAGTTTCAAACGCAGTCGGCGACGCCAACGTACACCGAAGGACAGGCTTCTACGGCTTTCGGCACCGTCCAGGGCGCAAGCAACATCACGGCTGCGACAAATTTTTCGCTCTTAATGCACATTGGCCTCGTGAATGGTGCGAATGCTGGTACAATGCAATTGCAGGCTGCGGCACAGGTCACCGGGAGTGTTACAGTCCAGCCAGGTTCTTGGTGCACGGTTCAATGATTGAATGTAAAGCATGGGATCATCCCAAAAAAGAGGAAGAGGTCGTCACGGCCTTCTTCGACGGCAAGAAAATAGGTCTTCTTTTAGGCGACAAACCGCAAGAACTGAAAATTCATCGCAAATTCGACTCCGAAAACATGAATGCCTCTTTGATGTGCTTGGCAATGGAAACTGTCCGTCGAAGGACTAATGCCGCCTATCGCATCAGTCAAGAGCGGCGCATCGCGCGCGGACTGAATTTTGCGGAGAAAATGATTCAGCGAGCAAGAACTGCTTTGGCGCTCCGAGACATGAAATGAAAATCCTTCATGCCTAATCCCACCTACCGCGACGGTGAAGGAAAAACATTCCTACAGCGAGCGCGCGACCGTTTCAAATATTGCTACGATTCATGGCGAGAAATAAAAGAAGAACACGACAAAGACATGCGTTTCCTTGCCGGCGACTCCTGGGACCCAGCCGAGAAATCCCGCCGCAAGAATCTCAACATGCCGATGGTGCATTTTGATGAGCTGACGCAGTACATCAATCAGCTTGTCAACGATGTGCGCCAGAATAAGCGCGCGGTGAATGTCCTTCCAAAAGGCAATGGCGCGAGTAATCAGACAGCGGCCTTGCGCGCCGACTGGGTGCGAGCTGTCGAATACATCTCTCAAGCGCAAACAGCCTATACGACAGCGTTTCAAAGCGCTGCTGGTTCAAGCTACGGCTTCTTTAAGCTCGAAACCTTTTACGAAAGCGAAAAGTCCTGGGACATGGGCGTGCGTATCTGCGAGATCGTGAACGCCAACACGATTGTGTATGACCCGGATTGCAAGAAATACGACTGCTCGGACGCAGAAGACTGCTGGGAACTGGATTTTATGTCTCACGATGCGTTCAGGCGCAAATATCCCGATGCTGAGGTGACGTCCTTTGCCGATGATGATGTGCAGCAAGCGGCGCCGGAATGGGTAAAGCCTAAACAGGTTCAAGTTGCGTCCTGGTGGAAGGTGGAACTCGATAAGGTGAAGTTGCATCTCGTGCAACTGTCCGACAGCTCCACGAAAGTCATGCGCTCGGATGAGCTGCCAAAGGACTTGCCAAAGGAAAAGCTGCTCAAGTCGCGCGATTTCGAAGATCGCCGCATCGTCCAATACGTCCTGAACGGCGTCGAAGTGCTTGAAACAAACGACCCGAAAAAGGGCAAGGGCTGGCCTGGGCAGTGGATACCGATTATCCCTGTCTGGGGCAAGGAAATGTTTGTGGACGAAGGTTCAGGCGCGGTCAGAAAGATTTACTCGCTGATTCGTTTGGCGCGCGATCCGCAACGCTATCTGAATTATCTAGCTTCTCAGGAACTTGCTGAAGCCAAGATGACACCGCGGAGTCCGTACATGGGGCCGCGCGGGATGTTCAGCGCGAATTGGAAGGACTGGGAGGATCTCAACGAAGATCCGAAAGCCGCAATTGAGTATGACATTCCCGAAGGCCAGCCACCCGGCACAAAGCCTGACCGCGTGCCTTTCGAGCCCAACTTCCAAGCCTACGAAATGGCGAAACAAGCCGCTAGCCGCGCCATCATGACGGCAATGGGTATCTCTCCTTTGCCCACTGATGCCCAAAAAGCCAACAACAAATCCGGCATCGCTTTGGCCAAGATTCAAGGGGAACGCGCGCAGGGAAGTTTTCATTTCATTGATAATTTCGACCGTTCGCTGGTTTATTGCGGCCGGCAGCTGGATGACATTTTCGAGAAGATTCACACGATGGCGCGCGACATTCCGCAGCGCAAAGAAGACGGAACGCAAAGCACTGCGCGGATCAATGACCCCGATAACGGCAAGAACAAGATGTTTGAGGGCGATCACGATGTGACGATTACGGTCGGGCCGTCCAATGAATCGCAGCGCGAGGCAGTAGCGGAGTTCGCCGACACGCTTGCGAATATCCAAGGCGTTTTTCCGCTGATTGGCGATTTGATCGTAAAGATGCGGAACCTCGGGCCGATTGGTGAGCAAATCGCAGAACGCCTGACGCCTCCACAGTTCGCCGGGCAAGGCGATGACGATTCCATGCCGCCGCAAGCGAAAGCCGCTATTGGTCAGCTCAAACAGCAACTCCAACAGTTGCAAACGGTCATCCAGCAACTTACGAGCGAAAAGGCCGCCAAGATGTGGGAACTCGACGGCAAGACGCAGATCGAGAAGATCAAATCGGATACCGCAATCGCCGTCGCGCAGATTCAAACCAAGGCTCAGCAGCTCAGCGAACGCTTGCAAGCCCTCGAAGACATAAAGAGCGATTTCATGCAGATGGCACACGAAAAGGGTATGTCGGCGCAAGATCATCAGCAAGCGACAGCGCAGAGCGCGCAGGAACACCAACAAGCCTTGGAACAAGGAACTCAGCAAGCGGCCCTTGCGCCTCAGCCCGATTCAGGCAATAATGCGGGCGCAGGGCAATGATGAATGAGCCCATTCGGATCACCGAAAAACACGCCACCGCCTATCCAGACGGTGCTGACTGCTGCTATTCCACCGGATATTCCCGGCCAGCAGTCTTCTTCGATGAGTATTATCCCGCTCGCGAGCATTGCGGGAATCTCGGCAATCATGCTGAATCAACTGGCGCAGACCGGCTCGCAAACGGAATATTTCATGCAGATTGACAATGAGCTTATGGCGATAACAGGTCTTGATGGCAGTGCAAGCGGAGTGCGAGTGATTCGCGGCGTGAATGGTACTCAGGCAGTCCCGCACGCCATCGGCGCAACGGTTTTGTACGGGCTGGGAACGCAATTTCAGCAGAATTGAAAGGAAAATATGGGAAACCAACTAAAGAACGCAAAGATGCCTCGGTCAGAAAAAGGGGGCGCATCGCGCGGAGCCAAAGGTCAGAACGTTGGCGCTGTCTCTGGCAAGCCGAACGATGAGTCGAGCATGGAGATTCACAAGAAGCATTTCGGGCACGTTTTGAAGACTGCTCAAGCGCTTCATGGCGGCGATCCTTATAAGCACGAAAAGTAGTTGATTGACAAGCGCGTGGCTTTCAGCGCAGAATGGCGTGCAAATGGTCAGAGACAGACTCGGCAACGAAATCCGCGAAGGTCAGTTGATTTATTCCATTTCAACCGGCCTGAAAGCTCGCGTCAAGTCTGTCGATGGTATCCATGTGAAACTCGAAATTGACTTCACGTTGATTGCCACGCCGGATAATCCCGAGAATCGCTTCGGCGATTTCATCTGCGCGGTTGACTCGGACAGTTCTCAAGCTTCGAACGGCTTGCTTGATAGAGCCGTTCCTCACAAGGGCATACAGTGACACCAGCACTCAAAATTGGATTGGTAGTTCATGGCAACAGAGGCGTCATGACCCTCGATGAAGTATCTCTACTCATCGAGGACACACGATGGCCACAGACGCCGTAGTTGTCGAATCGTCACCGACAGAAACGCTGAAGTCCCTCACGCCCGCAGAGCACAAGACCTGGCGGGCGACTGGCAATCTCCCCGAGAAGAAAGCTCCCGAAGCAAAAGACTCGACGGCAGTTGCGGATCCGTCACCCGCTGCAAAGGAAGTAGCTGCGCCTGCGGCTGAAAAGCCTGCGAGCGGAACTCCTGCGGAGCCAGCGGCCGCAGCCCCAGAGCCAAAGGCAAAGGCAATAAATAGTGCGGAAGCGCGCATCAAGGAACTTCTCGCGGAGAACAAGTGGCTGGCAACCCAGCTTGAAACTTCGCGTAAGGCTCCTGTTGCAGCGCCAGCGAAAATCGAGGAAGTCGCGAAACCTCGCCGCAACGATACCGACCCGAAGACCGGACAGCCGAAATATGCATCTGACGAAGCTTTCGAGGAAGCGCACGAAGCGTACCTGACCGCCAAGGTCACGAAGGACGTGGAGCAGCGCCACGCGAAAGCTCAGGCAGATGCAAAAGTCGCCGAGCAAAACAGGATTTTGCAGCAACGCATGGCCAACTCCGTCAAGATTGCGACGGAGAAGCATCCAGACTTTCTGGAAGCCTTGGGAGCCAAGACGGAAGAGAAAGACGGAAAGAAAAACACCGTCTTTACAAACGATGCCGTCAAGGCCATCAAGACCAACGGAGTGCTGGATGCATGGATTCTGGATTCCGACATTGGGATGGAGATTCTGTACTATCTCTCGAAAAATCCCGGTGAAGTGGAACGAATCCAGTCTCTTGGCGCATTCGCTGCCGCCCGTGAATTGACCAAGCTCGAAGACAAGCTCGCCGGCTCCTCGCCCATCGCTATCGTTCCAAAGCCTGAAAGCTCAACCGCCAAGCCAATCAAGGTTCCCCCGGAACCCGCATCCTCGGTTGGAGGACGCGCTACGGCCCCCGCAGACGGTGAAGAAGCAGCCGTCAAAGACGGGGATTTCAGGCGATTTCAGCGCGAAGCGAACGAAGCTGAATTCCGCAAAAAGAAAGCGAGTTAAGTTTTGCCGAACACTTTTGCATTCCCGCAATGGGTTTCGATGGATGCCCTGCGGCTCCTGCTCAACAAATTGGAAGTCGTTGCGTGCTTCAACACGGAATGGCAGAAAGAGTTCGAGCAGGAATTCCCCATCGGCTCCGTCACCCAAGTCAAGATTCCGCAGCGCTTCCTGATCCGCGATGGCCTTGGCTACAACCCGCAAGGCATCAACCGGCTTACCACGACCGTAAACTGCAACCAGATTATGGGCGTGGACTTCGAATGGGACGACTTCGAACAAGCTCTGAACATGGAGCGTTCAAAGGAAGAAATTCGAAAGCAATACCTCGAGCCGGCAGTAGCGCAGATGGCCCAGGAAGTCGATTCCCGCGCGGCCAACTTCGCCATGCTGAACACCAACAATTTTGTTGGCGTTCTCGGAGTTGACCCTAACACGACAACCACTTTTGCTCAGGCTCGCCAGCGTATGTTTGAGCTTGCGTGTCCTCCGGGCGGCGAGAAGTCGTTGTGCATTCCACCGCAATTCTCGACGTCGATGGTGCCGGCCCTGCAAACTCTCTTGAACCCGCAAGACGACATTTCGAAGCAGTTCAAGGAAGGTTCGCTCGGCAAACTCCACGGCTTCGATGTTTACGAGTGCATGTCGCTCTGGCGCTTCACCGCGGGAACGCAAGCAGGCGCAACGACCGTCAACACGCTCAACGTGAACAATGGCGGCAACCAAATCGGCCTGAACTCGACTGCAGGCGACACGTTCAACCCTGGCGACATCTTCTCGATCGCCAACGTTAACCAGGTCAATCCAATGACGCGCCGGACGCTTTCGACCACGGCAAAGCAGTTTGTCGTTTTGCAGCCTTACCTTGCGGTAGGCGGCGGCGCGGCGGCTGACTTCCTGATCGTTTCCCCGGCTCTCTTTGGCCCTGGCTCGCAGTACCAGAACGTGGACAACCTTCCAGTCAATGGCGCCGCTGTCACGCCGTGGCCCGGAGTGGCGGCCCCGAACGGCAAGACTTCCGCAACCGGCCTCGTCATTCATGGCGATGCATTCGGCTTTGCGGGCGTCAAGCTTGAGGAGCCTCGCGCAACGGAAATGACCTCGCAAACACGCGACCCTGAAACTCGGGCTGCGCTGCGGTTCGTCCGCATGTGGGATCCAGTCCAGGCCAAGATGATTAACCGCTGGGACTCGGTATTTGGTTTTGGTCAATTGTACTCGGACTCATGTGCCGTAAGGATCCAAGGTGCATAGGACTATGAAAACAATGAAGAAATACCTAATCGCAGCCCTGTTCGCCATCGCAGCTCTTTGCTTTCCGGCACTCTCGCTGGCACAGCAAAACCTGCTCATCCAGACCACGCTCACCGGCAATGTCCCTATTCCGACGCAGCTGGCGAATCCGCCGCAGGCCTACGGCTTCATTCCGCTTGCGTCAACGACCAGCCTTGTGGGCTATCAGCTTAACCAGACGACGACGATCAACCAGCAAAACGCCTGGGTGCTCTACGTCGATCGCGAGGAAATGCTGGTAAACCAAGTCAATGGCCTAACCGCCATCGTGACGCGCGGCTACAACTCCACAGTGGCAACCAGCCACGCATCGGGCGCGATGGTCCTCTACGGCCGGGCGGCTTGGTTCTATAACTACGATCCAGGCGCGGTGCTGTCGCAAGGCGGCCCCGGCGTTCCTGGTGGGCTAGTTTGCACCGTCGCCGGCCAATTCGCCTTTCCTTGGGTGAATATCCGCAACGGTGAGCAGTGGGCTTGCTCACCAACGTCGCTAACCTATGTGCCGTGGTTCGGGAATAGCAATAACCCGACACAATCTGTGGACTTCGGCACAGCAGCCTCGATCGCTGGCGCACAGCCCATTCTTGGGCCGCTGTTCCGATTGTCGGGCACTGCGGCGATCACATCATTTACCGTGCCGGTGGGCATGAACGCTACGATAGTGGGCGGAGCGCAGTTCTGCATCGTTCCAACTGCTGCTTTCACCACCACGGCGACGAATAATATCGCCTCCGCTTCAACTGCTGTCGCTGGTAAAACGCTCTGTTTTACTTGGGACGCGGCTACAGCGAAGTTCAATAGCTCATATTAACCTCTCAGCGGCTCGGAGCGAGCCGAAAATCGCTCCACATAGTTTGAGGGGATGAAATGACGCAGATTCAAACGCCCGTTCTACCGAATATCTCGCAGGGGCCGCGCGGCATCGGCGCACGTAATTCTGGCGGCGCCTACACGCAGGACGGCCAGCAGGACATTATCGACGGCGACTCTTTTCAAGGGCCGGAAATATTGCTCAGTGGCACGACCGATGCCATCGTGAACCACGTTGCCGGGAACTACATCATCAAGACAGGGAGCGCCGACGCGATCACGCTATTCGCGCCTACGGCGGGCGTAGATGATGGTTTGAGCATTAACATTTGGTCAGACACGGCGTTCGCGCATACAGTGACACTTCCCAGCGCGCTATTTGCTTCCGGCAAAGCGCTGACCACGGCGGCGACTTTTGCGGCATTTCGAGGCGCTGGGCTGTCGCTGCGGGCCTATAACGGCGTTTGGCAGGTGATCGGCCTATCGCCGGGCATGTCCAACGCGAGCTTCGCTTAGAAAGGAATTTATGTCCGAACAGCTTACAGATGCGGAAATTCTATCAGCGTTCAGGGACTATACCGCGCGTCAAGGCGCTGGCCCCGCAAAGTTCGTGCCGCTAATGAACCACCCGGAGCACCGCGGCGTGATTCAAGCCAACTTTATCCGTCCCGCGCCTCGCGAATATCCCCGGATGATGTACCACGTTAGCGGGATGATCAAGATCGTGCAGGACAAGCACGAGCAGGAAGCACTTGGAACGTCGTGGTTCATCACCCCGCAAGTCAGGAAGAGCGACTGGCGCGCGCGCGCGAATCAGGTATTCACCAAATCGGGATTCCAGGTCTACGCTCATCACGTCGCGTTTCTCCAGAATGCAGGGGTCGCGAACGTAGACAGCATGGAAACCGCCGCTTTGTTCCTCGACAAGCTGGATGATGCCGAGCAGGAATCGTTCTTTCGCGAGGCTGAAGAGTTTCAGGCGCCGCAAACGGTTGAAGTGGCTGAGGAAAAGAAAGCGCCCGCCAAATCCAAGAAGTAGCGCGGGCAGAGGATAATCTGTGCCCATTCCAGGCCCCGCGCCAACGAATCCTGTTCCGCCCGGACCCAACACGGTCGGTCAGGTCATCACCAACGCTCTCTATTGGCTGAACGTTGTCGCCCCGGGCGAGGTCCCTGACGCTCTCGAAATGGCGACTGGGTTGGCTTGGTATTGCCAGCTTGCGGACTCATGGAATACGCAGCAGTATTACATCTTCGCTTCAGACCTGCTCAGCGCTTCGCCAATAAACCCTTTCGCGCCTTTCCAGCTCGTTCCCGGGCTTGTGGCGCACACCATCGGACCTGCAGCGGTCGGTGCCGCGCCGGCACCCAATTTCCTTGTCAACAACGAGCGGCCGGTCAGGATTCGCAACGCCAACATCATTCAAAACAATGTGTTCCCGGTGGTGCGCTTCCCGCTCTACATGCGCGACAAGGATTGGTGGGCGAAGAATCGCATCCAGACGATTCAAACCAGCTTGCCGACGGACTTGTACTACCGCCCCGATTGGCCGCTTGGCACACTTTTCTTCTGGCCGGTTCCAAACTTCGCCTATTTGTGCGAGTTCGAGATCGAGACAATTCTTCAAGGCGCGGCTCAGCTTGCGCAGGCCTTTGCAGCCCCTCCGGGCTATGAGTTGGCGTTGACGATGACTTTGGCGGAATTGCTCTCTGTGCCGTTCGAGAAGCCGCTAAACCCGGCTTTGGCTGCAATGGCGGCGAAAGCTAGGCTGGCCGTGCAAGGACTCAATTCCGCAGCACCGCGCATCTCTCTCGACGATTTTGGAAGGCCCAGTACGGAGCGGCCGCGAGCTTCGTGGAATTATTACACCGGCCTTAGCCGGTAAGGGAACGGAAGGAAGCAAATGAAGAACTTCAAGATAGGCTCATTTCTCGCAGGTATTCTAATCACCTCGTTTCTGCTTTTCAGTTCGGTGGGATTCAACGTTCCCGCGAAAGCCCAAGGCAGCGCGAACGCGCAATACCTGTGGATTCACACGGGGACTACCACCACGGTCAAGGCGGCTTCTGGATTCATCAATACGCTCACGCTGAATGGCGGCACGCCGGGCGTTGTCACACTCTACGACATTGGCGGCGTTGGATGCACGGGAACTCCTGGCTCGGGCCAGTTCGCTACGATTGAAGCCATCACTAGCACGAATCCTACAACGCTTTCCTATCAGCTTAAGCTCAACAACGGCCTGTGCATCGTGACGGCGGCAGCGACAGATTTGACGGTGAGCTTCAATTGAAGAAATGGCTCGCGCTCGCTCTTTTGCTTATCCCGCTGGCCGTTTTCGGTCAGGGCGTCCGCATTGGTGATGAACTCCCGGTAAATTCCGCGATCACGACTCCAGGAGTTATTTCGACGGTTCCGTTCACGAACGTCAATATCTGCACTTACCCTGCGAACGGCGTCCCCTGCACGAATAAAGCCACGACCTACACTGGAATCACGCTGGCAACGCCATGCTCGACCTCTACACAGTTAGTCCTGCACGGCACAAGCTCCTGCGTCTCGCAAACCGATCTCTACGGAAATTGGGGCGCATGGGTAGCGTCGGGAACTTACGATATTACGTTCACCGTGTCTGGCGGCCAATCCTACGGGCCATTCACCCTAAGCGCAGGAGGCGGGAGCGCGGGCGGCGTTAGTTCCATCAACTCTCTCACTGGGGCTGTGACGTTTGCTCCAGGCGCAAATATCACGCTCACGCCCAGCGGTAACACGGTCACGATTGCCGCAACTGGAGGCGGCTTCACTCCGTCTATCAATGGCACGCCGCTATCCTCGGCTGGCTTGAACCTTGAGACGAGCACGACGAACGCAACGGGGCTCACTTGCACGCCGACGCTAGTCTCGACCATCAACGTCATCCCCTGCGAAATTTCTGGAACGATTACGGCTGCCCACGTCGCCACGCTCAACCAGAATACGACAGGAAATGCCGCAACCGCGACGGCTCTCGCCGCGACACCGACGCTATGCACTACAGGGCAAGCCCCTACAGGCGTATTGGCGAACGGCAACGCTACCGGATGCGCTTCGACAGGGGGCACGGGAACAGTCACTTCGTTCAGCGCAGGGAATCTCTCTCCACTTTTCACGACTTCCGTAGCCACGGCAACAAGCACGCCAGCACTCACATTTGCTTTGTCCAATGCGGCGCAAAATTCCATCTTCGCCGGCCCACCTACGGGAGGCGCGGGAGCGCCGAGCTTTCAGACCGCCCCCACATTCAGCGCAGCGAATCTAACGAGTTTCCCGACGTTCAACCAGAATACCACCGGCAATGCGGCAACGGCGACCAGTGCTTCGAATGGAATCACGGCAGGAACAGCCGGTTACTTTCAAAAAGCTGCTAGCTCGACAACTCTCGCGAATACGCTTTGCGATGAAGGCATAACGACAGTAAATCAAGTAACTTGCACGGACACGGCTGGGATTGCCGGTGTGTCATTCACGTCCACGCAATCGACGGCTGGGTTTGTAGACTATCCACAAGGTTCGTCAAGCGCATCGGCCCCCCTCTGCATAACAGCCTTTTCTATTTGCGAGCAAGCGCCAGCGACAGTTACTTCTTACTTGGTGACGAAGCCGGGATTGGCTGCTCAAGGAATTGAGACGAATATTGTTACATCGGCGGTGGACACGCAGGGCTTTAGCGGTGACGGGAATCATTCGACTGCCGTTACCATCGGCTCCGGTACTTCTATTGGCTCAACTTCCCTGTGTTCAACCGCCAACTGCCCGGCAGGAACTTATCAAATCAATGGCTACCTCGATGTCACTACGGCATGTTCAACGACAGGTGGCTATTTCGTAAGCATCACCTATACCGATGATGCAGGATCGAAAACAGTTGTAATGCCACTGATCGGAACCGGCGTCACGGCGAGTTTGCTTACGGCTACGGGAATCAGTTCCTCACTGGCACTTTCTTCTACCAGTAATTTCGCGCAAGGTGATTTATTTGTCAGGTCCACCGGAGCTTCGGCGATTACTTACACGACGACAGCATCAGCCTGTGCTACCGGCGGCCCAGCGGTAGGCAAACTTTTTCTCTCAGTGGTGCCGGTACAATGAAACGCTATTTAGCGGCACTTATATTGTTTTTTGCTACGTTCTCCGCCCCTTCATTTGCGCAGACTGCCTTCAACGCATGGAGTCGGGCAGGAAACATAATTACAGGAACAGGATTCGGGAATCCTACTGTCCTCAAAGACACGACCGGATGCGTGATTCTTTCAAGTCCCTGTTTCAAAATGTGGTATGGAAATTTCACTACAGGAAAGCTCTATTATCAGGAATCTCTGGACGGTCTGACTTCTTGGACGCCGTACAGCGGGAACCCGATAAGCACAGGGAGCTTCATCGCTTTTCCCACGGTCTTCGAGAACGCCGGAACCTACTATCTTTACTCCGGCGAAAACCCGATCATCTTGCAAACTTCAACGAATGGAGTTTCTAGCTGGACGGCGGCGACAAATATTCTTTCTGTCGGCAGCGCTGGAGCTTGGGATGCTGGCGACTTGGCGCAATTTGTGGTCTTGGGTAACGTCGCCGGAACTTGGTACGCCTACTATAATGGATTCAGTTCTAGCGGTCCTCAACTTGGCGGGGAAGGGCTCGTAACAGCTACAAGTTTGTCAGGGCCGTGGACAAAATCTCCGAGTAATCCGGTTATCACCAATGCCAACGGAAGTCCGGGCCCCGGCGCGGCTGTGTCTTTTCTGCAAGTAGGCGGGACTTATTACTGTTACGCAGCAGCCTACTTCAATAACAATTTTTTGACAAGTATAGGACTAGACGGAATCATGCGTTGGTCAGCGCCTTCCATTGCCGGTCCGTGGACAGAACTGACCTATCGTGGGAATCAGTTCGCTGTGTATTATGCAGCGTCGGCGGCAGATTACCCAACAAACACGATGGGGATAAACCTCGGCGACGTATCCATTTTGGCAGCCAACGGGAACATCTACTTATACTACGACTTGTCGATTGGAGTGGGAGGCGCGGAAGGGTACATAAACGAAGCTGTTGCTACCGGATATACTCCAGCACAGCTCGTCCGTACTTATGAGGGCGTTGTAGGCGTTCCAATTTCCGGTGCTCCCCAGTTAAACCTTGTCACGCAGGCTTCAGATAATTTTCAGCGGGCAGGACCGGCTCTAGGCTCAAACTGGACGGTTCTCAATACCAGCCCTTACACAAACGCCGTCATCTCTTCAAATCAGGCGGTACCGAGTGCGCTAGGTACATTTGCAGCGGATTGGTGGAATCCCTATTCATGGACCAACGACCAGTGGGCGCAAATTACTATAGCTCAATTGGCTAATTCCAGTTGCGCCGCAGGCGCAGACATTCGGATGAACGAATCAGGCGCAGCTACGACTTACGAAGTAAGCGCCGGCGGACCTTTAGGGAGCACATCGGCTAACTGGTTTATAAGAAAAAGAGTAGCGGGGACAACCACTATTCTAGGCAATTTAACCGGGATCTCCTTTAGCGCTGGCGACACGATTTTGGGAGTTGTAAACGGAACGAATTTGTACATCTACTGGAATGGCTATCTTATCGGTCTGGCGAGCGATTCGTCTTTGACTTCCGGTGCTGGAGGATTTGATGTTGTGGCTTCGACATCGGCATCCAATGGAGCTATCAGCGCATGGAGCGGCGGAAGTTTTCAAACCGCACCGTTATTGCTGGGTGCGTCTGTTGGCGGGAAAGCGTCTGTTGGCGGAAAGGCGGGGATTGGAAAATGAAACATTCACTACGCGAGGCACGATGCGCCTAAAAGTTTTCGCATGTTTGCTCCTTTTCACCAGCATAGCACAGGCCTCGCCGTGGTATCGCGACAAGAAAGTGTGGGCCGTGATCGGCTCATCCATCGCGTCCTCAGCGGTAGCAACGAAAGAAGCGCACGATTGTCGGGTGCGAAAAGACGCCGGCATTTCTTTCTGCAATGGCGGATACGGCCCTTTTGCCGCACGCGAGGCTGTTCGCATGGTCGGCGCTTTAGGAACAGATGCTCTCGGACTTTGGGGCCGGCACATGGGCATCAAGGAATGGTCTGTGCTCCCTCTCGGCTATTCAGGATTCAACGTTTACGTTGCGGCGCAACAAGCAGGAATAGGTTGCAAGGCTGGGACCTGGCCCGTGTGGGGAACAAAGTACGACTGCCAACCGTGGACATGGGGGACAAATGAGGCGAAGCCTGATCTTAGCCACATTGCTTTTGTGCGCCACTAGCTTCCCGGCGCGCGCGCAAGTAGTACAAACTGTCGCTCTTAATACTCCATCTCTGACCGTCACGCCAAAAGCGGTGAACGATACTTTTGTAGTGGAGTGCGACTACGGGACCACGGGCGTAGTGCCATCGATCGCGGACACCTTGGGGCTGACCTACGCTCCAGTGGGCACACAGCCGAATACTTCGACAAACCTGGAACAGTTTGTTTTTGTTTCGTCTCCCATCGCCGTGCTCACACAGGACACATTGACATGTGCTGCCGGTAAAAACTTTGGCGAAATTTACGTTGTCGAGCTGACCGGGCCGCTGACGGTGGATAGCTTCACGCAAACGAATAATACGGCCAGCCCAGCAACAGGCACGCTTACTACTTCAGCAGGCGATATAGTGCTGGCTTTTTGCGTCACGGGGACGTGCTCCAGCGCCTCGGGATGGGGCGCGCTGACGAATTACGACGATAACTTGGTAGCGGAAAACATTGCCCCTACAGTACCGAGCCTCACAGTATCATTCCCCACGACTAGCAACTGGATGCTCACGCTCGTATCTCTTACGCCAGCCCAGCCTCCGCCGCCTCCCGCTATCACCGTGGGACTGGCAGGCTCAGTCACTCTTGTTGGCGGCGCGCCTGCCGTGCCTATAGCTGTTCACGTGACTGCAAATCAGTGGAACGGCACGGCTTGGACCTCGCTCGGGAACGCAACGCTAAGCTCGACAGGCGTGCTCGCTGGATCACTTCAAATCAACCCTGCTTATGTAGACGCGAACGGCAACATTGCGTTTCAGTTTTGCGTGTCGGGCATCCCTGATTGTGTGGCACAGACTTTCCCTCTGGCGATATTCCAGCAGGGAAGTACAGGAATGACCGTAGGCATCACGCTTTTCTCTTTGGCAGTTCCGGTCCCGAAGAGTTTTTCAGTGAGCTTGACGCCGTGAGCGCCGCACGACCAATCTTGCCTTCAGTAGAATCGCGAGAGTCGCTTTCCGCTGCGATAGGGCGTGAGCCAGATTATGTGAAGATTGAGGTAAAATTGTCAGGCGGTGATTTGAAGAACGTGCGACGGATTTTAGATGGGAAATACGAGCCTCTTGAGGATGCTTGGCTCACAGTTAGGGTGAAGAAAATTGGGTAGGTTCTCGATTATCGGAGGTTCATATACTTCGCAGTCTTTAACCGCGGACTGCCAGCGCACGGTCAATTTTTACCCCGAAGTGCTTGAGGCCCAAGGCGGCAAATCCGCGATGGCGCTTTATCCCACGCCGGGGACGATCATCTTCGCGGTTCTCCCTGCAGGGCCGGTGCGTGCGCAACTCGAAATTAACGGCCGCTATTTCGCTATTGGAGGTCCAAACTTTTGCGAAGTGCTTGCGAATGGCACCGTAAATGTTATCGGGCAGGTTGCTAACGATAATCTTCCCGCTTCGATGGTTGCGAGCCCCCAGCAACTCCTGATTGCGGCTGGTGGAAGTCTGTACGTCTACCAGCTCCAAACTCAACCGAACGTGAACGGCACGACCATTGGCGGCGTGATTCCGCCAACGCTTGTTGCCGGCACGTTCTACATGATCCCGGTTGGCACGTTCACTTTGCCGGGAGGCGCGCAGGGCAATCCGTCGCAGGTGGAATACATCGACGGTTTCTTCTTGGTGCTGATGCGGGCCTCGCAGACATATTACATTTCAACGCCGCTCGATGCTTCGAGCTGGCCGCCGCTCCAGCAAATCACTGTCACAGTGTTCTCTGACAACATTCAGGGATTCATCCAGAACCAGCGTCGCCTACTCGTTCTTGGGCGTAAGCGGTCAACCGTCTACTACGATTCCGGGAGCCTCAATATCTTCGACGTGGATCCGTCTGGCACGGTTGAGAATGGTTCCGTCGCTATCTTCGGCATGTGCCGCCTCGACAACTCGATTTTCTGGGTTGACCAAGACGAGCGGGGGAACGGCGTTATTCGGAGGAATTCTGGCTACACCCCAGTTCGAATCAGCAACCACGCTGTCGAGTTTGCGCTGCAAAGCTACCCCACGATTGCTGATTGCGTGGCATATGCCTACCAGGACCAGGGTCACAGCTTTGCCGTCTTTTACTTCCCGACAGCGAATAAGACGTGGGTTTACGACGTCGCAACCAGCATGTGGCACGAGCGAAGCTATTACAACGTTCTCAACGGCATGGAATCGGCGCACAAGAGCCAGAATCATCAACTCGCGTTCGGCAAGCACCTCGTGGGCGACCCGGGGAGTGGGAATATCTATCAGATGGAGATTCCGTCCTTGCAGGCCGGCGTTTGGAGCTTCGTCACGGACAACGGGAACACCATTCGCCGGATGCGAAGGTCACCGCATATCTCGAAAGAGAACCATTGGATGTTTTACAATCAATTGGTACTCGACGTCGAGACGGGCTTGGGACCGATGCCTCCCTTGCTGGACGGAAGCGGTAATCCCCGCGACCCGCAAATCATGCTAAGGTGGTCGAAAGATTACGGCCATACGTGGAGCAACACGCACCTTTTGAACTGCGGGCAGGAAGGGAACTATCGAGCCCGCGCACGCAGGAGTAGAATGGGCCGAGCTCGCGACATGGTTTTTGAGATTGTTTGCACAGACCCGATTGGCTGGCGTTTGATAGACGGCTATCTGGACGCTGATGACTTCACGCCGCAACAGAGATTGCCGAATAAGTACGCACAGGTGAGCTGATGGCCCTTCCCCCACTTCCACCACCGCCGCCAAGCCCGACTACCGTGCTCGGGGAGGACGGATATTTCACCACGGCATGGTCTATCTTCCTCAATTCGCTCTGGACGGCCGTGCGCGCCATCGCAAATCTTGTGGCCCCGCCCGCAACATCAGCTTCACCGGGCATCGCGGGGCAACTGGCCTTCGATCAAAATTTCCTTTATATTTGCGTGAGAACTAATACAGCGAGCCCGAGCGTGACAGCCTTATGGAAGAGAATCGCACTGACAAACTTTTAGAGATGATTGCCGCCGAGGGTAAGATTCCTCGCGAGCGACTCACGCTTTCGACAAAGGTGGAAGACCTCGGCTTGGACTCCCTCGACTTCATCTCGCTCATTCAGGACATTGGCGAGAAGTTCAAGGAAATCCCGGACAGCAAGATTGCGGGGCTAGAGACGGTGGGCGACATATTGAAGGCCATCGAATGAGCGTAATCTTCGCCGTGGAGAAATGGTCCGATTGCCTAGCGGAGCTTCGCCCGCTATTTTCGTTGCTGTGGGCTGACGTTGCCGTGGACAAGGATAGATTCGTCGCGAAGTGCGATGAAGTAAAGTACAAAGCGCTCGAAGATTTGAATATGCTGCACCTCGTAACCGTGCGTGATGGCGAGAAACTTGTCGGCTATTATCTGGTTTTCATCACACCCAATGGCCACTACGACGGCGCGGGGCCGATGGCTTTCACGGACATGTATTACGTTTTGAAAGAATATCGCCGCGGCAACACTGGCATGAAACTTTTTGCATTCGCAGAAGAAACTTGGCGCGCGAAAGGTTGCGTCAAGGCGTACACTTCCCACAAGCTACATCGTGACCGATCGGCGATGCTGAAAGCTCTCGGCTGGAAGGCGACAGACTTGATTTATTCGAAGGTGCTCGCGTGAGCGTTGCGGCCATTGGCAGTATTGCGGCGGCTGGGATAGGAGCGGCTGGAAGCATCGCGTCTGGATCTATGCAAGCGGGCGCGGCAGAGAACGCCCAGCAACTCCAAGCACAAGAAGCGCAAAATTCCCTAAATTTCCAGGAACAGGAATGGAATACTCAGCAGCAAAACGAGGCTCCCTTCCTCGAAGCCGGGCAAGGTGCCATCGGTAATCTCTCACAGATGGTCAACCAGGGCAATGCAGGACAAGGCCCACTGGCTCCGTGGACAGGGACTTTTTCCGCGCCGACAGCAGCGCAAGCCGAAGCGACTCCAGGCTACCAGTTCCAAGCGCAGCAAGGCGAGCAAGCTGTCCAGAATTCAGCAGCGGCAAGTGGCGGACTACTCACTGGCGGGACGCTCAAAGCCGAGCAGAACTATGGTCAGGGCCTCGCATCGGAGAACTATCAGAACACGTTCAACAACGCTCTCACGCAGTACCAGACGGCCTACAACACGTTCCAGAACAACGCAGCGAACGCATACAACCGTGAAGCTGGCATCGCTGGAATTGGGCAGACGGCGGCTAATCAACTCGGCACAGAAGGCCAGCAAGCGGCCAGTAACACCGCGAATATCAATCTTACGACCGGCGCACAGCAAGGCGCCGATATTCAGAATGCGGCTTTCCAGACAGCGAGCGGCTATACCGGCGCGGCCAATGCTCTCTCTGGCGGTATAAATAACATTGGCAGCCTGTCGATGTTGCAACAGATTCTCGCGCAACAGCAACAGCCAAGTATGGCCGCAGCAAATGCTGCGATGCCGTATTCGGTTGACGAGAACGGATAAGTGAATGGGATATTTTCCTTCAGCCGCGAACCAGTTGCAGCAACAGCCGAACCCGCTAGATCAGTTCGCGAAAGCGCTGTCCGTCAAGAACATGATTGGCCAGGGAACGACGCAACAACTCCAGCAACAGGGCATGGCGCTGCAAAATCAGAATGAACAGCAAGCCATCACCGATCGGGCAGCAACGACAAAAGCCATGACGGAGTGGGATGGTAAGAACTTTGAAGATTTGCCAGCGCTTGTTCTTAAAAATGGCGGCTCCGCCAATGCCGTCTTTGGTGTGCGCAAGCAACTCCTCGACCAAAAGCAGGCGCTATCGAAAATTGCTGCCGATGATGCCACGACGGGCAGCAAGAATATGGAAACCTACAAAGGGAAGAATGACCAGATTGCCGGGCGTGTCCAGTCTTTGAGCGATGTCTCGGACGCGAATCTTCCGCAGGAAGCACACAAGGTAGCGAATAGCCTCGCTACGGATGGCTTGATTGATTCCGCACATCACGACCAGTTGATGCAGGTCATCGATTCTTCCTCCGATCCAGGCGCCCTTCGCCAGCAGATGGACCATTACGCAAAGATGCACATGGGAGCGAGTGAGCTGGCTGGGGACGCTCAGAAGAATTCCGAAGTCTACAAGAACATCCAGCAGGGCAATCTAGCCAAGGCTGAGGCGCTGCAAAAAGGCTCACCGCTTACAGCGATGGAAACGGACCCGACACACTTTACGGCGGAGAAATTGCCAGGAACAATGGCGTATCTCCAGAGCAAGATCGCGGATCCCAACGCCGACCCGGTAGATAAAGCGCGGGCCACACGTCTTTTGAGCACGGCGACGACTGCGCAGAAAATTCAGCTCCAGCAGGACACCGCAAAGAAATCCGCAGATCAAGCGATTCAGGATGGGGACCCAATTGTGGCGGGACAGCTCCTCCATGACGGGATTGTAGCGCCATCGCAGATCATTTCGGCTCGCAAGCCGGAATTCGCACAAAAGGCGTTCCAGGCGGCTGCCAGCAAAGGCGATGGCTGGAACGCTCAGCAAGCCGAGGCCAACTTCAAAGTAGCGGGTTCGCAAGCGAACACGGCATTCTTCGGCTCGGCCAAGTCTCTGACCGACAAAGGCGGCACACTCGACCAGCTTGCCGACGCCGCGAAAGACATCCCCGATGGCCAAATCCCGGTCTTCAACAACATTGCGGACGTGATGAAAGCGGCGACAGGCAGCGGGCCAGTGGCAAAATATGCGGCTATCCTGCTAGGCGTTGCCGACGACTACTCGAAAGTCATGGGTGGCGGACAAGGCAGTGACACTTCGCGCAATCAAGCTTTGTCACTTGCCCCTGCTCAGGCCAGCCCTGAAGCGCGCGCAGCGGCCATTGAAGGAATCCGGGGATCTGTAAATTCACAGAAAAACTCTCGCATCGGCTCGAACCCGGTCTTGCAGAAGATGTATGGAGATCAGCCTGGCGGACCCTCTGGCGCTCCGAAAATTCCTGGGCCTGGCACCGCTAAATTCCACTACTCAGGCGCGAAGGGTGAAATTTTCTCGGACGACGGCAAAACATGGTACGACGCGAAAGGCGTCCCGGTCACTGCGAAATAAATGGCTAATGGCGACAATGGTCAACAAGCTGCTGTTCAGCTTCCTCCTGGGTACCAGGACGCGGCTCCGGTCGGCGTTTCGCTTCCGCCTGGATATTCAGACGCAAAACCCGCTAATGCCAAGCCGACAGGTCCAACCATTGGCCCTCGTAGTACCGCTGTAGTTCCCGCCATTCCGACAGCGATGGGTACAATCCCCGCGCCCGTAGTCCAAGCCGGTTGGGATGCAGCTCAGAAACTCGAAGATTGGGCGAACATGACCCAGGAAGGCGTACAGCAACATCCCGTCCAAGCGGAAGTCGGCCAAATCGCGGCGCGCCTGAAGCAATATCTCGTCGGCGGGCAGGGAGGTGGTCAGGATCTCAAAACCGGATTCCTCACCAATCCTGTCATGGGTGCAGTCACGGGCTTGCCTGAAGATGAAAGCCTGAACGCCGCGCGCGGAGTTTATCAAGGTGCGAAAAACTTAGCGGAGCGGTTCATCGGCGCACCAGCCGCAGCCAAAGAAGCAGTCCAGGCGACCGAGGCCGGCAGAGCTATTTCTCAAACGATGGCGCCAGAAACGGCGAATGCCGCGCTATCCAGCACGCGCGGTGCGGCAACGACTGGCGGGGCTGCAACCACCAGCATCACAAATCGAGATGTGATTCAGCACGCCTCGGACATGGGAATCAAACTGACGCCGGCACAAGCACTGCAAACGTCGGCAGCTAAATCGGAACAGACATTAGGCGAAGAAGCACTTCTGACGGGGAGCAAAATCAAAGAAGCGGCGGCTGCAGAAAAAGCCAAACTTGCGGACCAAGTAAGTGCGTTTCAGGACAAACTCGACCCGCAAAAGGTTGGAATGTCGGCAGAATCGGCTGGCGAGCATCTTCAGAACTCGGCCGATATTGCGCGCTCGGTCCTCAAAGACAATGTGAACCAAGCTTACGCCGACGTGAAGGCGCAACAAGCGGACCTCGCTGGGGACGTTCGCCCGGGGTTGCAACAAATGATCCACGATGAATCTTTCATGCGTCAGCCGAGTGCCGCAGTCGAACGGCCCGTTTTTCTGACCTCAGGCGCGAAATCTGCCATCAATGATATTCAGGGGATGCTCGAAGATCCCGCGATGCAGGGTAGACAGTCGATTCAATCTCTGCGAAACTTGCGAACGACGTTGCTAGAAAAAGGGAACGACTATGGTGCAAACGCTCTTAGTGATTCTGGTCAGCGTATCTATAAGCTTGCGGCTGGTAAAGTGGATGACGCAATCATGGACGCCGCAAAGGGAACTCCCTTCGAACAGACTTTCCGAGATGCCGGGCAACAGAATGCCAAGCTTCAGTCCCTCTATAATCAGAAAGGATCTCCCCTCTATCGAATCCTCAACACCGACGATCCAGCGGCTGTTACCAATGGCATCCTCAACCGTTCTTCCGTTCAGGAAATTGAAACACTGAAGGGTGAGAAATTTGACCTCGGACCACTCGCACGGCAAGCAGTAGAAGACATTAAGGACGGCGGTTTCAAGGTCACGACGGGCGGGCTCGGCGGTTACCCAGATACTTTTCTTCGTTCGCTCCTCGGCCCTGAGGCGACAAAAGAACTTTACATGAAGGCCGACGTCGCACGCCGTCTCGCAGAAAACTACAATCCTTCGGGTTCTGGCAAGGTCGTGCTCGGCGCTTCACAAGTTTTTCACCCGGTTGCAGCAGTTGGGGCGCAAGCGGCGCGCCTCCGATCAATGCCGCAAGATGCACTCAATTTTCTCCCAAAGATAGAAGGGCCGACTTCCCCGATTACCGGAGGCCCCATTGCCTCGCCGCAAGAATTGTTCACTCAACCGGGTTCGAACGTCACGGCAACGCCGCAGAGCTTTCAGCCAGCATCGAGAGTCGCCAGCGCGCCTGAACCACGCCAGCCATTGCCTGGAGTTAGCCCCGAAGCCGATGCCGCCGCGAAAGCCTATGCCAACGAAATCGCTTTGAAGCGCGTAAACGATGCGCTGAAAAAACCAGGGTTGGCGGCGCCGGAAAAGGCTAGACTTGAAAGGTTGCGGGATTCTTACGCAGAGGAACAATGAGAAAACTAGCGCTTTTACTGATATTTTTGATGATTTTTACGCTTCCGGCTTTTTGTCAAACCTCTGTGGCATTGATGCCGATTCCCAGAATACAATGGTTCCTGCCTAACGGAACACCTAACGCTGGGGGATGTTTATTTTTCACCCAGAGCGGAACTAGCACGCCAGCTCCTACATTTGTCGATGTCAACGGCGTAATCATGAACTCGAATCCCGTCATCTTGGATAGCTCGGGTTATGCCACCGTTTACCTAGAAGATATCGAGTACGGGGTTGCTGAATGGAGTGCAGGCGGATCCAACTGCGCGAGTGGCAGTCAGATTTGGTCCCAGCAGGGAGTCAGTGCTTTCCAAATATTAGGAACCACGCCGGGAATAATTTTCACTAGCGTCGCAAGCAGTCCAGCTGGCGCGGCTGGCCAACTTGGTCCCTATAATAGTTTTCTGGGCTGCCTTCTGCTTTACGATCCTTCCGCGGATTGTTTGTTAACCCAGACCAACACCCTCGCCGTCACCAACAAAACCTTCAACGTCTCGCTGAACAATTTCCAGTGCCCGACCAACACGGCTGGCCTCTATCTCCGCGACAATGGAACACAACTCGTCTGCGCGCCACTGAATCTTTCGGACGAAACAACTGTTTTCACCCTAAGCAGCACTACGCCAGCGCTCGCAAACGGAATTGCCAAGCTGTCAGGCGGAACTGTCACGGCGGCTCTTGTAACGGACACGGGCGGCTTCGCGGGAATCTGTATTTCCGGCTGCACAACTCTCGGTGGAAACGCGCTCATTCAGTCGCAAGGAATCGGAAGTTGTGTCTTTGATGGGGCGACAACGGCTGGCGATTATGTCATCAACAGCACGATGATCGCAGGAAATTGCCACGACAGCGGAACAGCGCCTCCGGGTTCGCCAGCCTCCGGGCAGGTCATTGGCCGAGTTCTTTCCACTAACGCCGGCGCGGGTACTTACACGCTGGAACTATTTGGCCCTGAGACTGTTCTAGCCAATAAGCAAGGAGCTTCGCCCGGCTGCACGAACTTCACGCCGGTAACCATTGCAAACAATAACTCCGCGCAAAACTTGATGTCTTGTACGCTCGCGGCAAATGCTCTCATCCAGGGCAGCATGATTGAAATCAATCTCACTGGAATCGAAAGCACCGCGCTTGGGGCAACAGATTTCATTCTGATTAGCGCCAGTGTTGGTGGCGCAACCCCTTGCGTCACGGAAGCGAGCGCAGGAGTCGCCAACAATCAACCGTGGAATGTCATCGTCCAGTTTTCCGTCCTAACTGCTGGCGCAACGGGCACAGCAAACATGTCCTGTGAATGGTTTTCTTCTCCAAGCGGGGGCAATGTCGTCGGGCCTTCCGGAGTCATCGGAGCGCCGACCATTTCCGTGAACACGACGATTCCGAATACGATTCAAATAACAGGCCAGATGAGCACGGCGAACGCAGGGAACACCCTGACAGAGCAAATGCTTAAAGCTGTCATTTTTTAGGACGATGGGTATGGCCGAACCGATCATTTACGATCTTGATAAGCGCGTCGCTGTTCTCGAAGCGCAGCGTATCGAGGATCAGAAAGCGGTTAAACTTGTCGGCGATGGTTTCAAGTTTCTGCTTTTGCTTTTGATGGGGATTTTAACTCTCGCACTAAAAGGCCATTGATGCACTTCGATTGGACTTTCACGCTAGGGAACTTGCTGATGCTCGTATTTGGTGCGCTGCCCATACTCGCAGTCGTTGTCAAAACGTATTGGCTCCTCAAGGAATATCCTCCGCACCGGCACGTCGGCAATGTGATAGTCTACCCGGCAGGAACACGCCCGGAGCATATGGGGCATAAATGACTCAACTAAGCCAACACTTCATGCTTGAGGAGTTCTCGAAAGATGGCCCAATCGATCCCGCTTGCATTCCTATCCTGACGCAGCTCTGTGCCGAAATTCTCGAGGCCGCGCATGAGAAATATGGGACGGTTGAAATCACAAGCGGCAACCGCCCTCCGCTCGATAATGCCGAAGCTCACGGTCAGCCAAACTCCGAACACATCTATACGCCAGCATGGGCAGCTGCGGACTTCTACTGCCCCGGCGCCGCCACGCGCGAAGTTTTCGATTGGATGCGAAACGACCCGACGCTCCCATATCACCAGCTCATCCTCGAGCACGGCCAGGTTTCGACCGTCATCCATATCTCAATGAACACGCGAATGCCGGGAGTTCGCTCAGTGCTCGAGGGCTCGACGCACAACGCATCGCCGTACGTCAAGATCGCCCATGCGGACTTCAATCCGCCCAGCAACAGGGACGATGTTCAGGAAGCGAGTGCCGGATGAAACAATTCATCGGAGATCATTTCGCGGTAATCGTCGTCCTCATCGTCTTTGGCGCGCTCTTCAGCGCCTACATATTGGAGATCCACGTCGGCCACAACCCGGGTACGCTCGATTGGCTCGAAGGCGAGATGAAAGAAGTTATCGGCGCGATTCTTATGGGCCTGACTGGGACCGGCGCCACTATCGCGGCAAGCAAGCTGGACGCGGCGCGCAAGGCTGATACCCCGCAAGAGCCTCCCAAGAAATGGTGAGATATGGACCTGCTCGAAAAACTAATGATTTGCGCCGGCGGCGCAGCTGAATATTATGTGAAAGTAGTGACCGCCGAGCCACATGAATTCTTTTTGGATAGCCCAATTGAAGCGTTCGATAATCTCTGTGCTGCCGTGCGTGATGTGGAAGCGCAGCGCAACTTCCTCAAACAGCAACGACTGATGCCCGCGTAAAATGCAGAAACTTCGTCTATTCCTCGAAATCCTCGCTTACCTCGCCTTCATCACGTTCATTCTCATCATTTGCTACTACACGCTGCATATCGCACCGAAAATCAAGCAGACTGTCGAAGACACCGACCGAGCCGTAATCATCGCGGCCGGCGCTGCAACAAATGTTGAACTGGGAGCGAGACAATGGAAAGCGCAAAGCGAATCGCAAGCAAAAAGCAGTACCGAGACGTTTCAAAATCTGAGCGCCGCAGCATCATCACTGAATTCCTTAATATCGTCTACCAACAAGAACTTGAACTTAACGCTCTTGCCTTCCTTGTCAAAGGCTATCTCGGACCAAAATACCGCCCTCCTGACTTCCGAAAAGGATTTGCAGGACAACCTCGCAGCCATCGGGCAGGTGACGGTCGGGGCTCAGCAGACGATCGCGGACGCGGACAAGGCAATTACTGATCCGGCCATCAAAGTCTCGCTCTCGAATCTGGCGGAAGCAACGAAGCAGCTTGACATCGGCATGGAACAAACGACAGCAATCGCGGCAGACGGACGCCAAGTGGCCGACAAATTCCGCGAGACTTATCTCAAGCCCCAGAAATTCGCTTGGGAATTACTGAAACAGTTGGTAGGCTTAGGCGGAAGCATGGCCCAGATGATTAAGTGAAAAAGGAGATTTATGAGCTTTTGGAGCGGAGTCAAATCATTTTTTGAAGCGATTGGCAAGGAAATCGAAGCAGTATTCGGCAGCACGACCACAAGCCAGAAGATTCAGGGAGCGGTAACGCTAATCGGCGCGGCTGTTGTCACGGTTACGAACCTGATCGCCGGGCCCGCTGCATCAGCGCTCGTTTCCGGCATACTGAAACAAATCCAGGCGGATTACGCGACTATCGCGACCGTCGTCCAGCAATCCACGCCAACATCCACAACGACCGCGATCACCGCCGTTCAGATGGCGACCGCGAGCCTCAAGGCCAACCTGACGGCGCTTCTAACCGATGCGGGAGTCAAGAGCGCAGCCAGCTTTACGGCCATTCAGAATGAGGCAACGACAATCCTGAATGAGATCGAGGCTATCGAAGCGGCATTTGCCCCGGCTGCAACTTCGCCCTCGACAACGGCACCCGCGGCGTCATAGACTCTTCACAAGCTGTACCACACCGAACACTGGCCCGTGGCCCCAAGCGCGGGCCTTTTTATGTAGTTTAGTACCATCGCTCGCCGGTCCAAACATAAATCAGTCCGTCTTCGCCTATGGCCATATCCCCAATCACCGGCTGTTTTAGTTCAGCCATACGCGGGATGGGGATTTGCATGCCGCTGCTTCTTTCTGCGCCCACTTCGGCGGCCTGCCTCGCTTACCCTTCTTCCATGGCCTGTTGCCTAATCTCTTGCGTATTCCACGCCGTGCAACCAGCTCGCAAGCATCGCACCTGGTCGTGTAAAGATTGCGCGGAGCGCCGCAATTGGCGCATTTACCTTCACTTACGCGCTTCTGTGACCACTCATACTGGCGGGAGTGCTCAGCCATAATCTCATCTTACACCTGAAAGCAGGAATGTCAAGAAGAAAATAGTTGAAAATAACACTTGACATTCTTTTGGCGTTTTCGTACTATTTGCATAGAGGGACACGCAAATGACCTATAGCGAACTAAAACAGAGCGTAACAGGATGGCAGGCAAACCACGTAGCTGGCGACCTTTGCGCCATGTATGGCCGGAACGAAGTGGCATCGCAGTTCGACATCGACGCCGTGAAGCGAGCGCAGAAGGCTGATGACTTGGACGTACCCCTGTGGAAGCTCGCGGAGGTGCAATCGTGATTGACGCTTATTGCGAGTGCCCGAAGTGCAGCTCGCCGCTTTGCAAGCACGGCCTCTGCACCATGACTGGGGATCCTTGGACCGATGGCTGCCGAGGGTCATACGGCGAGGATGGCTATCAGTGCCAAGATTGCGCGGAGGCCGCTGAACAAAGGTTTTTTGAGGATTATTACGGCGGTGAAAGCGTGTTTTGCATGTCGGAAGCAGAACGAATGGATGAAGCACGGAGGGTGAAATGACCCACCAAGTTGACTTGCAAGGCGAAGGCCCAGTACGACTCCCCGAAGACCTGCTTTCCCCTTTTGGCTGGATGATGGACGCTTTTTGGCATGTGCACGACATTCGGCTGACAACGAAAGGTATGGCCTACTTCCGCGAGTTCTCAGCCTCGACGTTTGCCATGAATGACATCATGATGGCGCGAGACGCGGTGCGGCATGAGCGGATTGCCGAAAACGAACGGTTCGAGCGGCTGCTTGAGGCAGAATCCGTGCGCCAGCGCAACGTCCGCATCGAAGCCGAGTTGCGGGATCCTGAGCTTGGCAACGACGGTGAGGAGATCGTTGGGCAAGACCCTGACATGCTTTATGACGCCTGGCGCGAGCGGGAGTTGGGCCTGTGACCGGGGATAGGCTCTTCGCCGCCATCTCCGCTGCGATCGTTGACGTAGTGGGCAAGGACGTGGCGTTCTCGAACCAAGAACTGACGGACGAGCAGCTCAGGGCTGTGCGCGAGAGGGTGGACACACTGATTACATTGAACTTACAAGGAGAAAAGCATGACTAATAAAATGGCAGTGCAGGGTCAAGTGATTGACGGTGAGATTGCCGAACCAAAAGCGATGACTGAAAGTCAAAAGCTGATTAAAGGCTTGCGAGACTTGGCGTCTTTTCTCGAAGCGCACCCAGAACTGCCGATGACTTCCTCGACTTTGCGTGTGGATTACTTTCCAAGGCTCGAAGAAATGGCTCAGTACGTCAAAATCCTCGGCAAAATGAAGAAAGATGGCCTTGGCGATTCGTGGTTCGTTCTCCGCAAGGACTTCTATCGCAGTGAATATGCCAGCGTGTCGATCGAAGCAAACTGGGCCCGAGAGCGTGTCTGCCAGAAGATCAAGACGGGGACCAAGAAGATTATGCAACAAATTCAGACCAAGCCTGCCGAAACCACGCAGATCGAAGTTGAGGTCGAGACATTTGAGTGGAAATGCCCAAAAGTGGCTGCCCCACCCCCAGAACTGGTTGAAGAAAGCGAGCAGCCATGAGTGAAGAGCAAGTCAAGCCTCCTGAGCCGGCACGGCCCAAATCGCTGGTGCAGAAATTGGCCGATATTGTGGCCGAAATCGACAACGTGGACAAGCGTGGGCGCAACGAATTCCAGAAATATGCCTACGTGAAAGCTGCTGATGTGGCTTGGCTTGTTCGCAAGGCTCTGTCTGAACGAAACGTCTACCTGGTGGCCGATGTCATCGAGGTCCGCAACTACGAAATCCCCGCCAAGGAAGGCCACATGCAGGCTGTTGATGTGAAAATGGAGTTCAGTTTCTTTGATGGCGACTCTCCGTCAACTGCGCCTATCGTGCTCCACAGCTACGGTACTGGAACGGACAAGGGCGACAAAGCTGTCTACAAGGCCATGACTGGCGCTCTCAAATACGGCCTGAGGCATGCTTTCCTCATCCCTGATGAGTCTGACCCGGAAGCCGATTCTTCGACGGATAAGGCCGTAGAGGCCGCTAAAGCCGTGGGCGAGGCCAAAGTCGCAGACCTGAAGAAAAAGGCCGGAAAATCGCCAGCGGTGGCCCAAGGAATCCTATTCTGGACGGCTCCCGACAAGTTTAATGGGCACCGAGCCACCTTTCTAAATTTGAAGGAGTTCGGCGCAGGGCTGAATGAAGTCGCGGCCGAAGGTCTGCGCCAGGTGCTCAAGAAGTACGTGAAGGGCAATGGGGACGGCATCTATGTGCCTACCAGTGGCAAAAACAATATGGACATGCTGCTGGTTGACCTCGAAGGCTGCGGCGTGCCCACCAAGAAATTGCAGGCGAAAGACTGATGGCGCTAGTGCACAGCCGCGGAGACGCCTTGCAGCTCATCAAGTCCATGCCAGAGGGTTGCTTTCGGGACGGTCTTTTGCTGGATGTTCCCAAGCGCCGGCGCCGCGAACAGGCGATGAACAAACGCCCCATGCTCATCAAACTACCGCCTGACCAGAAGCTACGCATGGGCACGCAGATGAACAGATTCATTGAGCTTTGCGGGAAAGACATTGGCATGGAGATTTTCCTGAAGCTGCTAGAGCAGGTTACAGATGAGGAGTTGAAATCATGGGTACAACAATGAACGAAAAACCAGGACTTTTCCTCACAGGCTGGGACCTGGCGAAGCTGTTTCTGTGGATATTTGCTGCTGGCGCAGTGCTGGGTTTTATCATCTGGAGGAATATATGGTAAGGGGGCACCGATGAGCGGGCAATGGACTGGGAAGGGTCATCATCCTGGTTGCAGTTACATCCTTCTGCACAACGCTCCTTGCGATTGCAGAGTGAATGAATTCCAAAAGGAGAACAGGGCGCCAGTAGCTACGCTCGGTCCACCGCAAGAGATGGTCAGCCTGACGCAAATCAAGGCTGCGCTGGCCCGCATCGAGCGTATCGCCCAACAAACGCAGGATGAGCAAGTAGGTTTTGCTGGACGGCTTTCCTCTATTGAGCAAAGGCTCCTGAGGATTGAAAGCCAGCAGAACCAGGACCGTGAAGCCATTTCTAGTTGGATTAGCGGCGTAGAGCAATCGCAAGGGAAGCTCCTCACAGCGCTGAACGAAACCTCCGGGCGAGTCATGGCCATCGGCAATGCGCTGGGAGACGCACACAAAGATCTAACATTGCAGCTGGCGGCGGCTCGAGCAGCTGGCCAAGCGGCATCGGATTTTATCCACGGCAAGCCGCGCAAGGCCAAGCCAAAACGGCGCAAGCGGCCATAGCTGACCGTATCGAACCTATGCAAAGGCTAAGGGCTAAAGAGATGAGAAAGATTGGGTTCTTGGACCTAGGAAAAGCCATTGAGTTGGCAAAGCCTGGAGAGGGCGACCGTTGGAGCATTGCGCAGCTTAAATCCGTTTGCGACATTTTGAACGCGGAGAATTCTGAAGCCTCGGAAAAGGAAGGAACTGAAATTGAGAATACTTGATTTGTTCTGCGGGCAGGGCGGCGCGGCGATGGGACTGCATCGGGCGTGGCCAGAGGCGGAGATTGTGGGAGTTGATATTAAGCCTCAGCCTCGGTACCCATTTGCGTTTGTGCGGGCCGACGCTCTTACCTTTTCCTTCCAAGGATTCGATTTTATTTGGGCCAGCCCTCCATGTCAGCGATACAGCTGTGTTACGCCGAAAAATCGTAGGCATCTCCACCCGGACTTGCTGGAAATAACAATTCAGCGCGTATTTGGTAATTTGTGCAAAGCATCATTTTGTATCGAGAATGTGGTTGGAGCGCGAAAGTATTTCTTTGAACCGTTTATGCTCTGTGGCTCTATGTTCGGATTGCGAACCAGGCGCCATAGGTTATTTGAAACTAGCTTTCCATGTAAGGCTCCACGGCCATGCGACCATTCCCTGCGGTCCTTACTCGTCACCACCGCAGGAGCTAACAGTCGCAAGATAGGCAATCGAAAATCAGTCAAAAACGCTCTACTGGCTTACGGGATTGGATGGATGGATGGTAATGGACTGAAAGAAGCTATCCCTCCCGCCTACAGCGAGTACATCGCAGTGCAATTTAAGGGTGCTCAATAATGCGCATAACTAACAGCACTACCGAAGTTATATTTATTGATAAGATATTAAACTACATAAGAAAAGATGCTTTTGCCTCATACGATGAACAGACTTTGAACCTTGTGAGGGAACGAATAATTTCTGCACTTGAACAGGAATGCCCTGAGTGCGGCCATGCTTCGACTCATGGAGAATACGGATGCGAATATGAGCGAGGAGACGCTTGGGTTACTGGCAATCAGGCATCGGCACCAACAGTTCTTATGGCACAAGGCCCATGCGGCTGTCGAGCACCTTTCAGTAGGTGCAAATAATGCCTTTCGACCTGAACAATAGCGATGACGAGGAGTTCTTCCCCGACCAGTGTGATTTCGTTTCAGTTAACACGCAATGCACCATGAATAAAGGACATAGCGGAAAGCACAGTAATGTGGCGTCAACTAATATTACTATGCGATGCGTGGATTGCGTGGACCCGTTCGCTATGTATTGCACATCCTGCCCGAGCAAGGAGCAAAAAGGTCTTGACAAATGATTCCGCTAGTTTACACTTTCCGCAGATATCTGTGGCACGGCTTGCGGCGTTCCTACCTAGACCGTATGCCCGTTGCGAGCCTGCCACCTTTATCTAGAGAGCATACGGTCTAATGATTTCCCGCATACTTTCCAAGTCTATAACGTTCACTCTTGGGCGCGAGCCGAATGAATGGTGCAACACGCCATCCCAGCCATCACTACAAAATCCGGGCAACCCCACCGCGAGACCCGGTCCGTCTTACCGCTGCGGGTGTCTGCAAGAAAAGTTGCAGATGGTGCTCACACAGGAGCGCCGCAAAGCTCATCACAATTCTGCCGATGGGGCGTTCGGAGCGTTGACCTCGGCAGGGCCAAAACTGTGCCGTGTGGCTGGAACCTCGAACACTCATTGTCTAAACACGACTTGGTAACTTGCTTAGCCCCAACACCCAAGGCTCAAGCAACGTCAAAGGCGTCTAAGACGGAGAGGCGGTCTATTGCCTGAACACCACATCACCATTTGGTTCTCCGACTCCTACGCAGCGCGAAAGTGGACGGCGCGGTGTACGTGCGGCTGGGCAGCAAGCTGCCAGACCGAGGCCGAGGCAAAGAAATCTGCGGAAATCCACAGGGACATGCGGAATTTCCTTGACAAGAAAACGCTGACAGTGCTTAAATCCGCTTATGATTAAGATACAGGCCGTACTCAAAATGGTCAGCCGGGAGATAGACGAAGCAGGTTCTTTGCGGAAACTCGCTGAGGCGTGGGGAATTAGTGCCGCGTATCTCAGTGACGTGATGCTCGAGCGCAGACTCCCCGGCCCGGCGATTCTCGGCAAGATGGGCCTTCGTGTCAGGAAGACTGTCAGCCGCGTTTACGAGAAGGAGCGGCCATGAAACCCACCATAAAGCAAGCCCCGCAGCGAGGCTACGTGTTTTCGACGGTCTTGGATTCGCATGGCAAGCCGATTTGCTCAAGCAACAATGACCGGATCGAGCTTAGGCCCATCGTCTGCCGCTGCCGCCTGCACGGAGAGTTCAATGCCGAGCGGTGCCCGGAGTGCGACAAGGCATGAAGGCCAAGCCAAACGTAGGGCAGATACTCATGGCGAAGCACCTAGCGGAACTAGGTCTGGAGTTTGTGATGGAGTATCGCTTCGATGAAAAGCGGAAGTGGCGCTTCGACTTCCTACTTTGCGACCAGCCGGAAGTCTTTACCAGCCTAGCTATCGAGATTGACGGTTATTTCAACGGCAGGCACGGTGCTGGCTGGGGCAGCGACAATGAAAAGGCCAATACCGCCGCTCTCATGGGATACCGGGTGCTCAGATTCTCGACGCAGGACGTAAAGACGGGCAAGGCGAAGGCTTTCCTTCAAGAATGTCTGGCGAAATGAAGCGCAACGACCGCAGAGACGTGGATTGGCGGGAAATGCGGCTTATGAGGGCTGGACACCATGTATGGTTACAGTTCAAGCGAGAACGTGCGGCAAATGGCCTGACAGTGCTCGGGAAAAGCCTACTTGCAGCGTGCGAGCTGATATGGGCTGCCAAGCGGGAGCTTAGAGCTTCTCTGGCCAGGGAGCGGTCTGCGTCTTTTACCCGTTGGATGGCCAAGGAAGTGACGGAAGAGACTCTGGGGGACGCATGAAGCGCAGGAAGCCAATGTTCTTTGACGCTACCGCGACCGCCGAGGCCATGTTCACCGACAAGCGGTCCTACTGCAAGCGGGCCAAGGACGGGGAAATGCTCCAGTACCGATTTGGCGACGATGTGACCCAGCTTCGCCGGCAGGCTTTTGACCGGAGCCAGGGCTTTTGCGAATCGCCGCGATCGGGCTTCAACGGCAAGCGCTGCGGCACGCCGATCACTTGGGAATCATCCGAGATGCACCATTCACCATCGCTAGGTCAGGGCGGGGACGATTCGCTCGGCGGGGTTTTGATGATTTGTAAGCCGTGCCACGTAGCCTCTCACGGTCGGACAACGCGATTTGGGCGAGGGCAGCCAGCCTAACCCTAGCCAAAGTTTCTGCACAAGGAGAACTGAAAATGCCAACATGGATTAAAGATAAGAACGGCAACAAGTGCTCAGTAGAATATTGGGGCACGAAAGAAAAAGCGCAAGCGGCGCTTGACAGTCTCAAAGACTGCTCCGGCTGCTCCGACTGCTCCCGCTGCTCCGGCTGCTCCGACTGCTCCGGCTGCTCCGACTGCTCCGACTGCTCCCGCTGCTCCGGCTGCTTCGGCTGCTCCCGCTGCTCCGGCTGCTTCGGCTGCTCCCGCTGCTCCCGCTGCT
>Ga0209010_1000087_pt1 | contig 35099 bp, 30 predicted proteins | sample BlaSpr_A8_OM1_O3_FD_187985 | JGI IMG/M metagenome (GOLD analysis project Ga0209010, IMG submission 187985) | Forest soil microbial communities from Thunder Bay, Ontario, Canada - Black Spruce, Ontario site 2_A8_OM1_O3 (SPAdes) (version 2) | ecosystem: Environmental > Terrestrial > Soil > Boreal...
CACATAAAGATCTTCGCTCCCCGACAATTCGCCCTTCACGACTACCGATTTGCCAATTTGCGCTAGCTCGCCTGAAAGTGGTGCGCTCATCCGTGGTCTCCTTCGCAAAGCGGATAAAAATAGTGCGATGCCTATAACCATACACCCAAGGCTGGATTCCGAGGTGGTGGCGCTGTACATCGACTATACCCAACCGCGCGAAGATGCGGCAAGTGCCTACGCATGCTATTTTCCAGTCTGATTTCTAGGGATTGCGCTGTAGAGTGATTCCTGAAGCTTCACGGTTACACTGGCATCGTGAGGGCGCGAACGCGACTATCGCCAGGCGCAGGGGTCCCAGGACACGCCATGCGTAGTCTGGAAGGGCTTGCCCGTTGCCTCGTTCTGTTGGTGTTCTCATGTGCGATTTGTGTCGCTTCTCCCGCGCAAAATCTTTCCCCGGAAATCAGCGGACACTCGGCCCGGGAATTGGTTCGTCAGGCTGTGGCAAACGAGGTTTCCGCCTGCAACAAGCCAGGGACCAAGCTTATGTTCTTGTCGCACAAGCGCACCTCTCAGGGCTTTGAAACCCGGCTGAACGTTGAGACCACCGATACGACCGCAGGCCTGCTGATCGAACAAAATGACCATCCGATTACAGCGGAGCAAATGCGGGAGGAAGACGATCGCCTGGAGCGTTTAAGCAACAATCTCAGTGAACTGCGCCGTAAAAAGCGGCAGGAACAACAGGACGCCGAGCACGCCTTGCGGATCATGAAGGCGCTTCCCGATGCTTTTTTATTTCAGTTCGACGGAACGCAGCCCGGAACCGCGAGCGTGGGTAAAGAAGGCGACGAACTGGTGCGTTTGAAATTTCGCCCCGACCCAAGCTATTCCTCGCCGTCGCATGTGGAACAGGTTCTGGCCGGAATGCAAGGCACTCTGTTGATCGATAAGAATACGCTCCGCATCGCGCGCATCGATGCCGTTCTGTTCAAGGAAGTGAGCTTCGGCTGGGGAATTCTGGGCCACCTCGACCAAGGCGGAACGTTTCTAGTAGATCAAGCAGAGGTCAGTCCGGGCGACTGGGAGCTTACCCGCACGCGGTTGAACCTGACCGGCAAAGTGATGATGGTGAAACGCCTGGTTATCGAGTCCGACGAAACCTACACTGACTTTCGCACCGTCCCCAGCAACACAAGTTTTGCTAAAGGTGTGGAATTGCTGAAGGCCGAAGAAGCAAGGATGCAGCAAGTCCGGTTGCAGAAAAAAGAAGATCCCGGTCCTACGATAGCGAAGCGAAATCGGCGTTAGCTCACGTTGGAACAGGTTTCGTTGGGGCAGTTCCCTATGATGCCGCGTTCCCCGCTCTGAAGATTTCTTTCCTCACCGTCAGTTTTTCAATCAGATCTTCTTTGACTCGATATCCAGTGCCCGGCTCGCTCGATATGGCAATCATTCCCGTCGGCGATACCTCAACTTCCGGCTCGATGATGTCTTCTTTCCAGTAACGTTTGGAAGCGGACACGTCGCCCGGCAGCTTGAAATTTTCAAGCGTAGAAAGCGCGATGTTGTGCGCCCGGCCAATCCCCGATTCCAGCATTCCGCCGCACCACACCGGAATATTCTGCGCGCGACAAACATCGTGAACTTTCTTAGCCTCGGAAAATCCTCCCACGCGGCCGACCTTAACGTTGATAATCCGGCATGCCCCGGTTTCCACCGCGAAGGCAGCCGCGCGCGCGTTAACAATTGATTCGTCCAGGCAAATCGCGGTGTGCAGTTCTTTCTGCAACCTCGCGTGGTAATAAATGTCGTCGTCCCACAGCGGCTGCTCGATCATCAGCAGGTTGAACTGGTCGAGGCTGCGCAGGTGCTCGACCTGATCGAGAGTGTAGGCGGAGTTCGCATCGCAACTGAGCGTGATGTCCGCCCATTGCGATCGAATTCTTTCGAGAACATTCATATCCCAGCCCGGCTTGATCTTGACTTTGATGCGCCGGTAGCTCGCATCCAGTTCTATCTGGATTTTTTCCAGAAGCTGCTCCACCGAGTCCTGAATTCCAATCGAAACACCGCACGGGATTTCGCTTCGGGTCCCTCCCAGCAACTTCCACAGCGGCAGCCGCTTCTGTCTTGCTTCGGCATCCCACAGCGCATTTTCAACCGCAGCCTTCGCCATGCGATGGGCGCGAACCTTGCCCATGAGCACCGCCCCTTCACGCCCCGATTCGATCTCACGCCCAATGATCGCCGGCGCGAGATAGCCCGCAATCGTCGCCCAAGCGCTGTCAATCCATTCACTGCTGTAAAACGGATCCTCGCCGGCCACGCATTCGCCCCATCCATCAATTCCCCGGCAATGAGCGGTGACGAGAAGAATGCGGCGGTCGTAAGTGCGTCCGAAACTGGTCTCAAAAAAGTGGACCAGCGGCATGCGAATTTCGCGCAGAGTGATGGCTTCGATCTTCATAAATAGAAAAGTGGCTCTGAAACGGAATGAATAGAATACTGTTTCTAGCTCGAGGTCGCTATAATGGTACCTTTTATGGTACGATAAGGATTCACTTGAGATGAATTCGGCAGGTTTGCCCCGGAAGATCGACTCGTCTTCTTCCGCAATGACTCCGGCGGAGAACCGGTGCGTGACTGGCTTAAGGATTTGGGCGAGACGGAACGCCAGTCCATTGGACGTGACTTGTTGCGAGCGCAGTGGCGATGGCCCGTGGGCATGCCGCTATGCCGCCCGATGGGAAAAGGATTGTGGGAAGTGCGCACCGATCTTGCCGGCAATCGCACGGCGCGCGTTTTGATTTGCTATTACGAGGGCCGCTTGGTGGCGTTGCAGGGATTTATCAAGAAGACGCGAGCCACTCCCGAAGGAGATTGACGTTGGCCCGGAAACGGCAGAAAGAACTGGAACAATGAGCAAGAAAAACTTGGGATCGAGTATTGACGACTTCCTGAAGAAGGAAAACATTTTTGAGGAAGCACAAGCTCAGGCCGTCAAAGAGGTAGTGGCATGGCAATTAGCCAAAGCTATGAAGAGAAAAAAAATCTCAAAAGCGCGCATGGCGGTGCTGCTGAAAACAAGCCGATCACAAGTAGACCGCATACTCGATCCCAAGCGCGACATCACATTGTCGAGCCTGCAGCGGGCAGCGGCTTTGGTTGGACAGCGAGTTCTGATTGAGCTGGTTTGAAAGCCATCGAAAGTCAATCTTTCGATGCGTACGACCACTTCTCATTCCAGCGGCCGAGCAAGAACTTGCCGTTCCCGCCAGCATCGCGCTCGTATCCGAGGACGGCTAATCCTTCCGCAAAATGCCGCAGGAATTTATCGCGGTTGCGTTCCTGCACCTCGCGCGCTTTGTCGCGCGTTCCCACCGCAGCCTTCCATTCATAGATTTGCGCAGGAACCTCGATCACCCTTTCTGTGGTGAAAGGAGGATTCTTACCCCCAGCCAGCAGCGTCTCCACCCGCTTCGATCTGAGCCACCACTCCGCGATGAGCCGGTCGCTGGGCAGTCCACCTTGCAGTGGCGACGAAGTGATTCCATATTGGTTCAAGTTATAGCGGCGGGCAATCGCACCCAGCCGCTCAATGTTGAGGTAGGCATTTTTTATTTCCAGCGGGTCAAAAGTCCACTCGATTAGCTCAATCCCGCGCGACAATGCTTCCTCGCGCTGGAAAAGCTTCAGCCGCCGTCCCAGGCCGCCGTTGCGATGATCGGCCCGCACAGCCAGCATGTGCGAGTGCAGATAGACTTTTCCCGAGCGCGTGCCCGGCACCGAAAGCGCGAAGCCGACCATCTGGCTCCCGGCAAATGCACCCATCACCTGGCCGCCAACTTTTTCCGCCACCACAAACATGCGCAGGGGCACCAATTCTGCATCGGTGAAATTCCAGACTTCTTTCTGCAAGGCAACGCAGGCGCGTAACTCATCCAGCCCATTGCAGGTTCGGATTACCACTGGTTCCAGGCTCACGCGCGCTCCTCGCGCTTGGCCGCTTGCCACAGCGATTCCAGTTCTTCCATCTCCGCCTGATCCGCGGACCGGCCATCTTTGGACAATCGCTCTTCCATCCACTGAAAGCGGCGTTTGAATTTGCGATTCGTCCTGCGCAGCGCCGACTCGGGATCGACCGACAAATAACGCGCCAGATTGACCACCACAAAAAACAAATCTCCGATTTCTTCTTCCGCTCGTTCGCGCAAATCTTCCGGCAAAGTCTGCCTGCCCGAACTCGCGACCCCGCGTCCCTGCGGATGAACCGGCTGCGGACATTCCTGCAACTTCTCCCGTAACTCCCTGGTTTCTTCTTCGAGTTTCTCGAACAGCCCATCAATGCTGGGCCAGTCGAACCCAGCTTGCGCTGCCCGCGAGCTCAGTTTCGAAGCTTCCAGCATCGCCGGCATCGCAGAAGAAATTCCCGACAACAGCGACTGCCGCGCCGCAGTCTTATCGCTTTCGCTGCCGCGCTTTTTTCGCTCTTCCACCTTCAAGGCCTCCCAATTCCGCTTCACCTCCGCCGCAGTATCGGCTTTGACTTCTCCGAACACATGCGGATGCCGGTCAATCAGCTTATTCGAAAGCCGGTCGAGCACATCATCGAGCGAAAATGTTTCCTGTTCTTTCGCCATCTCCGCATAAAAAAGCACTTGCAACAACAGGTCGCCGAGTTCTCCCTTGAGCTCGTCCCAATCGCGATTCTCGATCGCCTCAATCACTTCGTATGTTTCTTCGAGCGTATAGGGCTTGATCGAGTCAAAAGTCTGCTCGCGGTCCCAGGGACAGCCGCCTGGGGCCCGCAGCCGCTCCATGATCGCGACCGCGCGTTCAAAACGTTCTCCCGTTGTAGGCATCGGCAACAACTTTAAACGACGGCGCGGATGCGAAGCAACGCGCGACGGTTTGCACCAACCGCTCAAGTCGTCCGGGCATCCTAGTGATATCCAATCTGCCGAAAATTCATAACGAAAATATGCCGAATGCAAAGGAGAACAATATGGCAAATCATCTAAAAGGAAAGAAAATCGCAATCCTGGTCGCCGATGGATTTGAGCAAGTCGAACTCACCGAGCCGCGAAAAGCGCTTCAGGATGCCGGGGCCGATGCGAAAGTTGTTTCCCCCGCCGATGGCCGGGTCAAAGGCTGGGATCACAAAGACTGGGGCGACGAAATTTCCGTCGACATTGCCTTGAAGTCCGCGAATGCGGACGATTTTGATGCGCTGTTACTGCCCGGCGGCGTCATGAATCCCGACCACCTGCGCATGAATCCCGACGCGGTACGCTTTGTGCGCGACTTCTTCGATGCGGGCAAGCCGGTGGCGGCTATCTGCCATGGTCCCTGGAGCCTGGTTGAGGCCGACGTCCTTCGCGGCCGTACTCTGACGTCGTGGCCCTCGCTCAAAACCGATATCCGCAACGCCGGTGGAAACTGGGTCGACAAGGAAGTCGTGAACCATCACGGCCTGGTCACAAGCCGCAAGCCCGATGATATTCCAGCCTTCAACCGGGAAATGATCTCGCTCTTTTCCCGAAGCGCCGAACCGGCAGAAAATCTGCGAAAGACAGCCTAAGAGTTTTCCAACAAGGCGCGGCTACCACGGGCCGCGCCTATTTTCCGCCGGAGTGCATCCAGCGACGCTTCTGTGCTGCTGGCGCGATTTACGGCACAACAGACATTCAGAAAAAACAGCCTAAAGTCACAGCGCCGCAACACTTATGTCATCTTCACAGGGCGCTCATTTCCCGGCACACTACAAAGGTCGGAGTGTCGCACACTCGCGAAGCAAAGCGCAATCGAGGTTACTTTAGTCATTCTCGCAAGTTAAAATGCCCTGTCCTCCAAAATGACCCTCGCCGTAAAACCTCGCGGATCGATCGACGGCCAGCACTTTCACGTGGTGGTGATCGGCGGCGGCATTAACGGCGTTGCCGTCGCCCGGGAGTGCGCCCGCGGGGGCAAGAGCACTCTGCTCATTGAACAGAACGACTTTGCCTCGGGCGTTACCAGCCGCTCCACGCGCATCATCCACGGGGGCCTGCGCTACCTGGAACATGGCGAAATCGGCTTGGTTCGCGAATCCTTGCGGGAGCGCGAGCGTCTTCTGCGGGAACGATCTCATTTGGTTCACCCCCTTCATTTCGTGCTGCTGCTCAATCAGAATGGCGGGCGCAACGCGATGAAGGTGCGGGCCGGGCTCTGGCTCTACCAGAAAATGTCTGGGAGAAAAACCACCGCGAATCTGGGGGAAATGGAACTCAAGCGGATCGAGCGCGCGCTCGATGCCGGCAAGCGATGGTCGCTGTTCAGCTATGAAGACGCCCAGTGCGAATTTCCCGAGCGCCTGGTTGCCGAATGGTTGACCGAGGCCGCTGACGCCGGCGCTGTGGTTCGCAACCACGCGGAAGTGATCGCGGTCGATGTAAGCCATGGACGCGCCCGTGGAGTTTTATTTCGCGACCGCATCACAGGGAAAGATCAGCGCGTCGACGCCAACTGGATTTTGAATTGCACCGGCCCGTGGGCGGACAGGCTCTGCCAGCGCTCTTCCGTGCGGACTAAGCAGCCGATGGTCGGAGGAGTACGCGGCTCCCACCTGGTGCTGTCGCGATTCGCCGGCGCGCCTGATGCTGCACTGTACGCGGAAGGTCCCGATGGCCGCCCGGTTTTTGTGATTCCCTGGAACGAGCAGGTGCTGGTGGGTACCACGGAAGTTGCGGACGATGGCGACCCCGGCAAAACCGCTCCGTCGCAGGAAGAAATCGAATATCTTCTGCGCACCGTGGCGCAGTTGTTTCCCAAGGCGCTGATCAATGCCCGCAGCATTCGATACACGTTCGCGGGAGTTCGTCCGCTTCCCTACTCGCCAGACAACAAACCCTCGGCGGTGACTCGGCGCCATTTTCTTCACGACCATTCCGACGAAGGCGCCACGCGCATGATTTCGGTCATCGGAGGCAAATTGACCACCGCCGCTTCGCTGGCCCGCGAATGTGCGCGCAAAATTGGAATTCGTACCGCCGAACCCAAAACCATTGCAGTAGAACCCGGCGGCGGCCTTGATCCGTTGCTCGATCAAGCGACACTCGATGTCGCGCAAGCCGGATCGGTGAGCGAAGAATCCGCCCGCGGCATCGTTGAATGGCACGGCAAGCGCGCCATGGATATCGCCCGCATGGCGTTGATTAGCGCCGAATTGCGTGCGCCCATCTGTCCTCACACCGCGCATATCGTGGCTGAAGTCGTGGAAGCTTACCGCAAAGAGTGCGCCGTCAGCCTGGCGGATGTTTTGCTGCGCAGGGTTCCCGTTGCCCTGGGACCGTGCTGGTCTGAAAGTTGCAGCCGTGAGGCCGCGTTGCGCATTGGCGCTGTGCTCGGCTGGAATGAGCAAACCATGGGATCTAATCTCGAAGCATTCGAAGTCGAGCGCGAATCTTTCCTTCACCGTCCTTCGGTTGGTGCGTCTGCCCTGAAGGCCGCGGCGGACTGATCGCGGCATCGATGTCTTTCCTAAACCCTCGCAGTATTCAGAGAGCGGAATAATCGGGCCAGCGTCCGCGTGTCGTCAGAGATGATGCCATCGACTCCCCAGTCTGCGCATTTCTTGGCAATCGCTTTGTCATCTACCGTCCAAACAAAAATCTTCTTCCCCGCATCGTGAATCTCACGGATCAATCTTTGCGACGCCAGACTATAGCGGATAATCACGCAATCGACAGGTACCTCGCACCATGGTTGTAACTGCGAGCGCGTCTCACAGATCAGGCCAAGGGAAATGTCGGGATCGGCCGAATGTAAACTTCGCAATACCTGCGGCAGGAAAGACGAAACCATACATCCATGGCGGATACTGGTTTGCCGTAGCAATTCGGCAACCTGTTTTTCCAGCCCGGCGACTTTCAATTCAATATCCAGAAAAGCGCTTCGCTGGTATCGCTTCAGCACCCGATCCAGTCGCGGCAGATCCGGTAACGCAATCCCCTTGCTGCGCGCAATCGAAACGGATATGAACTTCGGATCGTGACAAACGACAGCCTCGCCATCGGCGGTGATGCGCACATCGAACTCAAAACCGTCACATCCGTCGGCTAACGCCTGATCGAACGAAGCGAACGTATTTTCCGGAATGGATTTATTGGCGCGCGCGCCGCGATGGCCAAGAAGCAAAGGGCGCGTGGTGAAAGGAATCCTACTGGTCACATCGTCTAAACGATCGCAGTCTAAGCGAGCACATCAATCCAAATCGAAATCGCGGATGGGCCTGCCCGTGTCGGGAGACTCTTTGGCCTTCTTCACCGCTTCCTGAAATTTCTTTTCCAGCAAGTCGGAAGCGTGCTTCTGCGCCTCCACCGATTGCCGGAAGATCGACTCCCGGCGGTTGTCCTGCTCCTTCATCGCGCGCGCCGCCTCTTCCATGTCGTTGAACATCCGCGGCTTGACCGCGGCGGTATGAGAAATCACCGCACGCGTGGCCACGTCGATTTTCAACAGCGCGCCGCAGCAGGGACAGGTTAGGTCGAAATTGGAATCTGTATTCGCCACTCCTGCGAATCATACCGCAAAGTGCGAAGGAGCGGGATCACCCAAACGGGAAAATTAGCGGCGCAACCTGATCGGAAAAATATGAAGCAGGTTCAACATCTCCCAACCCAGCAGGAACAGCGACAAGAGCACGACCAAAACCGCCAGCAATTCTCCGAAACTCATACCGCGCCGCGTCGGCTCGAACCTCCGGGCAGCCAGGCTCAGAATGTTCAGTGTGGCAAAGCCAAACACCACCACCCAAAGAATGTTGTAGACGTCGCTGTGAGAACCACCGTACTGGAAAGCCAGTCCCAACCCGGCGGCTGCCGCAACCTGGCCGTGCGCTATCCGCCAGACCGGCAGCCGGCAGACCGGCAGGGCCGCGCCGGCTGTGCAGGCAAAACTCGAAACCAGCGATTTAGCCACGGAAAAACTTGCACCGTTCGGCAATCGGCCTCCACAACGATCCAGCAACCACCAACTTTTGAAATACTATCCGTTTTCCTGAGTCCGGTCACGGTTTCACCGCGCCAAGCCATTACCAACGGCCCCTCCAGTAATATGGTCTTATGCCTGTTTTCCGTACGATTTTCTTCGATGTAGGTAACACACTGCTGTTTCCCAACCGGCAGCGAATCCTCGCACCACTGTCCGCAAGGCTTCATCCGACTCTTCCGCAGTGGCAGGCCCTGGAGCGCAAGACCAAGACCGAATTCGACAGCGGGATGCAGGGCGGCCGCGTCGATCACAGTTTCTGGTGGACTTTTCACAGCTATCTTCTTGAGCAGGCAAACGCGCAGGGTGAAGGATCAAGAGTCGATGGAAACTTCGATGTCGTGCGCGACGAATTGGTTCGCAATACTCAGATCTCCGCGAACTGGGATCAGATCTTGCCCTGCACGCGCGAATCGCTGGAGCGTATCGGAAGCCGGCATGCCATCGCGGTAATCTCGAACGCCGATGGCAAGATCGATGGCGTCCTAAGCCGTTGCGGCATCTTCGATTGCTTCGCCAGCATCACCGACTCGGGCATCGTGGGCCAGGAGAAACCGCATCCGGCAATATTTCAGGCGGCCCTCGAGAAGATGCAGGCCAGCCCTGCCGAGAGCCTTTACGTTGGCGATGTGTACTCCGTCGACTATGTAGGCGCTCGCAACGCAGGCATGGGCGCAATTCTATTCGACGTAGCTGGAACCTACCGCGACCGCAACCTACCCAGAGTTGAATCGCTGGAAGAGTTGGAGATTTGGCTCAAGCAATAAGCGCATGTACTCAGACGCATGTACTCAGACGGCGACTGTGACGGATGTCTCGGTGCGAGTCACAGGCCGGTAGAGCGTATCCCGCTCGATGGGTTCGCGGCCGGCGGCGCGGATCAGGCGTTCCAATTCTTCGCGTCGCATGCCTTGCGGTGTTGTCGCACCAGCGTCGTGGTAAATCTTTTCCTCGATCACCGTGCCATCCATGTCGTCGGCGCCGAAGCGCAGGGAAATTTGCGCGATCTTCGCGGTCATCATCTGCCAGTAAGATTTGATGTGCGGAAAATTGTCGAGCACCAGCCGGCTTACCGCGATCTGCTTTATGTCCAGCATTCCGGTGGTTTTCGGCAGGTGCTGGAGTGCGGTGTTGTCGGGATGGAATGCCAGCGGAATAAAAGTCTGGAAGCCGCCGGTTTCGTCTTGCAGCGCGCGCAGCTTGAGCAGGTGGTCGACGCGGTCTTCATCATTCTCAACGTGGCCGTAGAGCATCGTTGCGTTCGACTTGAGTCCGATCTGATGGGCGAGCTTGGCGGTTTCCAGCCATTGATCGCCGTCGATCTTGTGGTCGCAGATGATGTGGCGCACGCGGTCGGCAAAAATTTCTGCGCCGCCGCCGGGAAGTGAATCCACGCCTGAGGCTTTCAGTTGTTCCAAGGTCTCGCGAATCGAAAGTTTGGCCCGCTTGGAAAGATACGCGACCTCGACCATGGTGAAAGCTTTGAGATGCACTTGCGGGAAGCGCTGCTTGAGGCCGGAGCAGAGATCGAGAAAATATTGAAACGGAAGATCGGGGTGCAGGCCGCCGACGATGTGGAATTCGGTGACAGCTTCGGAGTAGCCGGAAGCAGCGGTCTCAAAGGCTTCATCCAGCGCCATGGTGTAGGAACCAGGCGCATCTTTCTTCCGGCCGAAGGCGCACAAACGGCACGCCGCGACACACACATTGGTCGGATTGATGTGCCGATTGACATTGAAATAAGTCTTGTCGCCGTGCATGCGTTCGCGGACGGAGTTGGCCATCCAACCAACGGCAAGAACATCGCCGGTGCGGTAAAGCGCGAGGGCGTCGTCGGCATTGAGGCGCTCGGAGGCCATCACCTTGGCGTGGATTGGGGTGAGCCGCGGGTCATCGGTTTGAAAGGGATGCAGGTTAGCCATCGATTGATGATACCGCAGCCCTTCACTGAAATCCCAGCGGGTGTGGCCTCAATAGCTACTGGCTGGCTATGATGCGGTCCTTGATCTTGTCGTATTCTTCTTGCGACACGATTCGCCGGCTGACCAGTTCATGCGTGCTGCTGTAGGGGCGTTGAGCGACGATGCGATCTGCCTCATGATCGGTGATTCCGGGAAGGCTTAGTAAATCATCTTTTGAAGCTTTGTTGAGGTTGATCGTCTTGTCTCGGCTCAATCCTTCTTTCACGCCCTCGGCCATAGCCTTGGCGTCGCGAGTCACCTCGGAGGTAGCCTGAGCTGTCTTTTCCCGTATCTGATCCGGACTTTGATTGGGAGCGCACCCGAACGTGGCGCCGACAGTTACGCACGCCAGGGCTAGGAGACCCATACGACAGTTGTGGCAGAACATGGAATTGGGATGCCGTGCGCCTGAAGGTGGTTGCAGCCGTTTCGCCCGGCCAACCTCAGATGGTGCCTCGGTCGCTCTTGTTTTCAGCACCTGAATGCAGCCAGTTTCGCGTCTACCTATGAAGAGAAAATCGCATCTTAAATTAAAGAGAAATCTGCCAAGCAGCGCGCGACTTCGTGAAGGCCGAAGACTAAACCTAAAGGGAGGTCGCAATGAGAAAATATCTTTTCGCCATTCTAAGCGGGGCGTTGATGGCTGGTGTCGCATCGGCCCAAAATAATAGTGGGGGGTCGGCGCAGCTACCGTCATCAGCGGACCCATCGACATCGCAGCAGACAGCGCCCGCGCAACAACCGGCGCCATCTACTTCGGCAGTCCCGTCGAATGCGGCTGCTACCAGTCCCATACGCATCGCTGCGGGCAGCGTTATCCCGGTGCAATTAGCCAATACGATTGACGCAAAGAAGGCGAAGACCGGAGACGAAGTCATCGCCAAAGTCACCATGGACATGAAAAGCAATAGCGGCGACGTGCTCGTAGCCAAAGACACCAAAGTGATCGGGCACGTGACTGAGGCGCAGGCGCGCAACAAGGAACAGAAGGAATCGGAGCTGGGAATCGCCTTCGATCATGCCGTAACCAAGACCGGCGAAATGCAGATGCCCATGTCCATTCAGGCGGTCATCGCTCCGCCCAGCATGAATTCGAACAATGGAAACAGTGGCAGCGACCAGCCTGGCGCCGCTGCGCCCGGCAGCGCGCCTTCAGCAACGGCCACTTCGCCGGGACGCAATATGGGCGGGGGAAGCACAACACCGAATCCCAACGCACCCGCGAACAACGTGCCCGGCGGCAGCGATAACAGTGCCAACGCGCGGCCGCAGATAACCGCGAAGACTGAAGGCGTTGTCGGATTTTCCAACATGACGCTCGCACCCGCGCCCAATGCGGCGCAGGGTTCGCTCCTCAGTTCGGAGAAAAACAACGTGAAGTTGGAAGGCGGCACCATGATGCTGCTGCGCGTGAACCAATAACGAGTCGACAAGAGCGTTGCGGCGGGCCCGAGGAAATTGACCTCCTCGGACCCTCGCTTTTTGCGAGTCGTGACTCAATCTGCCGCGGCGGACGTACGCGATTCATTCGCCGGAACCTGTTCGCTGGCCTTATTCAGTAACTCAATCGACGCTTGCGAAAGTTCGAGATCAGCCGCCTGCACCAGTTCGTTCAATTGTTTGAGGCTCGTTGCGCTGGCAATGGGAGCGGCGATGCTGGGCCGCGCCATCAGCCACGCCAGCGCAATCTGCGTGGGAGTCGCACCATGCTGCTGCGCAACCTCATCCAGCGCATCGAGAATCCTCAATCCGCGGGCGTTGAGATACTTCTTCACCATTTGTCCGCGCGGGCTCTTCGAAAGGTCGGCCTCCGAGCGATACTTGCCTGTCAGAAATCCGCTGGCTAGCGAGAAGTAGCAAATCACGCCGAGTCCCGATTTCTGGCACAACTGTTCAAGGTCAGTCTCGTAGGCAAAACGCTCGTAGAGGTTGTACTCGGGCTGCAAAGTTTCGTAGCGGGCCAATCCCTTTTGCGAACTCACATCAAGCGCTTCGGCCAGTCGCTGGCCGCTGTAATTGGACGCACCAACAGCACGCACTTTGCCCTGCTGGATTAATTCGCTGAAAGCGCCCAGCGTTTCTTCCAAAGGCGTATTGGGATCGTCTTTGTGAGCCTGATAAAGATCGATGCGGTCGGTCTGAAGGCGGTGCAACGAATCCTCTACCGCTTGCCGAATGTAAGCTGCCGACAATCCCTTTTTATCTTCTCCCATCGCCATGCCGACTTTGGTGGCAATGACAACTTTGTCTCGCTTGCCGCTCTGTTTCAGCCATTTGCCAATGATGGTTTCGGATTCGCCGCCTTTGTGACCGGGAACCCAGTGCGAGTAGACATCGGCGGTATCGACCAGGTTGAATCCTTTATCTACAAAAGCGTCGAGTAGTTGGAATGAGGTAGATTCGTCCGCCGTCCAGCCGAAAACATTTCCACCTAAAGCCAAAGGGGCGATCTCGAAGCCGGTGTTTCCCAGTTTTCGTTTTTGCATTTTGATTCCTCCAATAGTGCCACAACCGCTATAACTCTTTTTGGATGAGCGGGAGCGCGCCAAAGACGCACGACTTGGAATCAACGCCGCCCTGTACAATTCTCTTTCCATGAACTCGCGCGCGAAATGGAAGATCGGACTAACTGGCATGCTGTTGCTGGGAGCGATGCTCTTCGCTCTCGCAGCGCGAGTCGAACCTATCGCGCAACTCAAGGCGACGGATTACGTCAACGACTTCGCCCATGTCCTCGACGCCGCGACCATCGCGCAGATGGACGATATTTGCCGGCAGATTGACGAGAAGGCGCACGCGCAAATCGCGGTAGTGACGATTCACTCCCTGGATGGCGGCGATATCGAAAGCTATGCGGTCGATCTTTTTCATGCCTGGGGCGTCGGAAATAAGTCCACCAACCGCGGCGTGCTGATTCTGTATGCCATCGATGATCACCGCGCCCGCGTTGAGGTGGGATACGGGCTCGAACCGATCCTTCCAGACGGAAAGACTGGAGGATTCCAGCGCGAAGCGATTCCCTTCATGCGCAGCGGCGATTACAGTAAGGCGCTGCTGTTGGTTACATCCCGCGTCGCGGGAGTTATCGCTCAGGATGCGGGAATTCAGCTCACAAACACGCAAGCGGAAGTTCCGGTGCAGCAACCGCAGGAGCAGCAGGGCCGTGGCATATCGCTGGGCGGGATTGTCATCATCGGCATCGTTATTCTGATCATTCTTTTTACTCCGCTTCGCAGCGTGCTGTTCTGGATAATTTTTTCTGGAATGTTTGGTGGAGGCGGGCGCGGCGGAGGATGGAGCGGAGGCGGATTTGGCGGGGGCGGGGGAGGATTTGGCGGCTTTGGCGGCGGCAGTTCCGGCGGTGGCGGGGCGAGCAGCAGTTGGTAGCGGCGGTCCGAGTAAGCGAGGCAACGATGATTCCTGGAAATAAAGTTCGCGAATTCCTGGCGCGGATGCGCGAAGCGGCGCAGGGCAACCTGGTCAGCGTCATTATTTTTGGATCGACCGCGGGAGGCGATTTCCATCCCGAATACTCCGACATAAATTTGTTTTGCGTCGTACGCGACAGTTCGTTCGCCGCTTTGAAAGCCGTCGCACCGGTGGTGAAGTGGTGGGACCGGCAAAAGCAGCCGCCTCCGCTGTTCATGACCCGCGACGAAATCGAACGCTCGGCCGACGTGTTTTCCATCGAGTTACTGGACATGCAGCAACACCACAAGGTCGTCTTCGGCGAAGATGTGCTGCAAGGGCTGAAAATTCCTCTTGATCTGCACCGGGTGCAGGTGGAATACGAGTTGCGGGAAAAGCTCGCCCTGCTGCGGCGGCACCTGCTGCTGGTCACCGGCAAGGATTCACGGTTGTGGCAGTTGCTGACCCAATCCGTATCGTCGTTCGTCACCCTTTTTCGCCACGCGCTCATGGTAATGGGAGAAGAAGCGCCGACCGGAAAAAGAGAGGCGGTGCAGGCCCTGGCAAATAAGATTGGCTTCGACCCTTCAGGATTCTTGCACGTGTTGGATGTGCGAGAGAACAAGATCAAGCCGGGAGCGCTCGATGCCGAAGATGTTTTTGCGCGCTATCTCGCAGCGGTAGAAAATGTGACCACCGCAGTTGATAGAATGCTGGACTCAGGCAACGTTGCCGGCCGTTCGTAAATCGCCAGTGAGATTTCTCAGGAGACTTCCATGAACAAAGGGCTCATCGCGGTATTGGTTGTGGTGGCTGTGGTTGTGTTGGTTGTCCTGGTTTTCTTCGGGCAATATGTGGGCGCGAAGAATACGCTCGTGCAGAAAAATGAGGCGGTGAAGGCCGCGTGGTCGCAGGTGGATATCGTGTTGCAGCGCCGCGCCGATCTCATTCCAAATCTGGTGGAAACCGTGAAAGGCTACGCCGCGCAGGAACAAACTGTTTTCGGCGACATTGCTAAAGCGCGTTCGGCCCTGCTTTCCGCAGGTTCGCCACAGCAGAAGATTGCGGCGAACGGCCAACTCGATGGAGCGATTGGCCACCTCCTGGCGATCGTCGAGAACTATCCTCAGTTGAAATCGAACGAGAATTTCCTTCGTTTGCAGGACGAACTTGCAGGCACGGAGAATCGTATCGCGGTGGAACGCAAGCGGTATAACGATACGCTCCAGGACTACAACACTTACGTGCAACAGTTCCCGAACAGCTTCTTCGCTGGGATGGCTGGATTCAAACCGAATGAAGATTACTTCGAGGCTTCCGAAGGGTCGCGAGCCGTGCCCAGGGTCACCTTTTCGAGTCCGGGCGCGACCGCACCGCAACCCGCCCCGGCGCATTGATTTCATTCAACGTCGAGTTAACAAATCCCCGGCCACGAACAAAAAGAAGACGACAGAGATTACGCCGTTCATGGTGAAGAAGGCGGCGTTCAGTTTCGATAGGTCATCGTGCTTGACCAGCGAGTGCTCATAGCCCAGCAGCGCGACGACGGCAACCACGCCATAAAGAGCGAGATGTCCAAGATGAAAAGCGGATAGCAGCGCAAGCAGTAACAGCACCATTGCAAGGTGCAAGCCGCGCGCTACCCACAGAGCTTTGCGAATTCCTAGATAGCGTGGGATGGAATGAAGTCCGGCCTGGCGGTCGAAGTCAAAATCCTGGCAGGCATAAAGGACGTCAAAGCCCCCTACCCAGCAAGTGACCGCCGCGGTAAGAAGCAGGATGCGGGGATCGAGCGATCCGCGCACGGCGATCCACGCGGCCGCCGGAGCGATGCCTAGCGCGAAACCAAGCACCAGATGCGACCAGCGCGTGACGCGCTTGGTATAGGAATAAAGAAGGATCACGGCAAGAGCGACGGGCGAGAGCCACAGCGAGAGGCGATTCAGCTGAGATGCGGCGAGGATGAAAATGCCGCTCGATATCACGACGAACGTTGCTACGAAAGTGGCCGTAAGATGTCCCGCCGGAATGGCACGGGCGCTGGTGCGTGGGTTGGCGGCGTCGATGGATGCATCGGCCAGGCGGTTGAAGGCCATGGCGGCGGAGCGCGCCGCGACCATGGCGACCACGATCCACGCGAGTTGACGGACGGTCGGTAGGCCTCCAGCTGCGAGCATCGCGCCGCAGAGAGCGAAGGGGAGCGCGAAAATGGAGTGCTCCCACTTGATCATTTCCAGGGTCAGACGCAGGCTGCGAAATATGGCCACAAGAAAATTCTAATGCATCGGTGGACAGTCGAGGGCGGCTGTGCCCACATAACCCTTCCTAGATAGGCACATTCAATGATAGGCACATTCAATCTGCGATCAGGGGAACGAAGCGGCAGGGCTCGCGCAGGAAAATTTGTGGCTGGCCGTTCTCTTTGCGAATCAACTGCAACCGCTGCTGCTCGGCGCCGCCGATGGGGATGATCATGCGGCCGCCTTCGTTGAGTTGCGCGATCAACAATGCGGGCAGGTGTTCGGCGGCCGCGGAAACAATAATGGCCTCAAAGGGCTGATGATGCGGCAGGCCGCGCCACCCATCGCCGAGCGCGATTTGGACGTTGCGATATCCCAGTTTCGTGATGATCTCTCTCGCGTGCGCGGCGAGTGAGGCGTGACGTTCGATGGAGAAAACTTGCGTGACCAATTCTCCCAGCAACGCGGTGACGTAGCCCGAGCCCGTTCCCACTTCCAGAACTTTGTCTGAGGGCTTTAGCGCTAACGCCTCGAGCATGCTGGCAACAATATAAGGCTGAGAAATTGTCTGGTTCTCGCCGATGGGGAGTGGATGATCCTCGTACGACTGGTCCTGGTAGCGCCCGGGAACGAACTCGTGACGTGGCACGCGGAGCATGGCATCGAGCACGCGCTGATCGGAGATGCCACGGTTACGAAGTTGCTCCGCGACCATCCCCTGGCGCGGGAGCAGGAATTCATCGTTCCCATCTCGGCCGTCTTCAACAGGTGCATCTTTCGCTTCACTCATTTTTTTCGCCGGCGGATTCGCAGATCGAAGCTGACCACTCCATTTTGATCGCGCGTTCCCACCGCCGAAAGATTGCGCGTGAAAAAATATTCGCCTTGAATGATCTGCTGCGAACTCTGAGAAACGTTGGTGCTGTAGGTCAACGAAACGTTGTTGGCGAACTGCTGCTCGATGGTCACCTGCGGTCCCCGCGCGGTGGGATTGGTTTCCGTCGTCAGTCCCTGCGGATCGATCTTGATGCGGCTGACGCCAAACAATTTCTGGATGCGGCTGCTGACCGTGGAATTAATGGCCTGGTTCAGAATGATGGCCGAAGCCTGATCCGTAAACGCGGTCTGGCCGGATTGCTCCTGCAATTGTTCGGACTCTTCGTTGGTGCGGCCAAGCGCGAGCAGCGCGATGATATCGGATTGCGGCAGCGGAGGCTCGGAGCGGTAGCTGACGCGCAGGCCTCCGGGCTGGTCCGGCGTGCCGGTAACGGTAATCGCCAGATCGTAATTGCGAACATGCGTTGAGGCTTCGAGATTCAAAATCGGGTCGATGGTGATCGGATTGGCGAAAGTGATGTCGCCGCGCTCCAGGCGAAACTTGGTGCCGTTGAAACTGGCCTCGCCTTCGAGAATATCGGCGCGGCCGAGAACCGCGGGATGGGCAACGGAACCGCGCAGACGCAAATCGGCATCGCCCGATAGCCGCGCGACCGCCGTTTTCATTTGCAGTTCCGGCGAGGTCTGCACCTGAATATCGAGCTTCACGTTGTACAGCGGAGAACTCGCCGGAGTGATTGAAGTAATTTGCCGGCTGCGTTCGAGATACGAACTGAAATCGAAATTCGGCGTCACCGCGAGTTTGGTGACCATGATCTGCCCCGAGACCGTGGACGCCGCGCGCGTGCCCACCCAATGCAATTCCGTGTTGGCGGTCGAGCTGACACCGGGCGGATAGCGCAAACGTACTTCTTTTCCTGTTGCAGTTAGATTGAAATTCAATTGACGATTGAAAATAGTGGCATCGCCTTTGAAGTCAAGCGTCCCGCCGCCAGTATGCGCGCTTAGATTTTCGATGTGAAACTGATCGCGGCTGAATAAAAGCGAGCCGTTAGTTGCAGTCAGTCCGCTGGGCATGCCTGCGTAGGCGAACGACGCATCCGCGATTTGCAGGCGGCCTTGCGGAGACGGGCGCGACCAGGTGCCCCCCACGCTCATGTTGACCGTCACGATGCCAGCCGCGGTCAAATTCGGATCGAAGCTGTCGAGCAGCTTCAGGTCAAGCCGGCCATCGGCGGTCAGGTTGACTTCTCTTGCGGCGTCGAACTTCACCGTTCCTTGTCCAGTGATATCGGTGCCCTCGCCAACCATGTGCACCTGCTCAAAATTCAGGGTCTGATTGGCGTAGCTCATGATTACAGCGTCCTGATTGTGCAGCTTCGCGTATTCCACATCGAGGGCAACTCCGCTGAGATCGCCTCTAAGAACCCATTGCCCGGGATACCGCAACGGGCCTCGCATAGTTACTGAGCCTGCGACCGCAGAGTGTCCGGTGAGTTCGCCCCGAAGGTAAGCGCGCCACACGGGATCAAGATCGAGATCATTCATCCGCGCCGAGAAGCTTGCGGGATAATCACCATGCAATTGCACGGTGCCGTCAATCGCGAGGCTCCCGCGAGGAAACTGCGATTGACCGGTTACGTGAAGGACTCCGCTCTGCGACGCCGCTTCCAGGTTGAGGTCTCCAGACAATTCGTGATCGAACGTAAGGCCGTGCAGCGCGACCGTGGATTTAATTTCCGGCGCTTCGGAGCTGCCCCCAACGTGAAGAGTGAAGTCGCCGCGTCCTTCAATGCTCAGACCATCCAGCTGAATCTGGCGGATCGCGGAAAGATCGAAGTTTCTTCCTTCAATGTCCAACTTGGCGGCGCGGGTCGCGGAATTGTAGGCGGCATTCCCGGTAACGATCGCGTCATCATGCAGCAGGCGAATATTGTTAAGGCCTGCATCGTCGCCGGCAAGGCGCAGCTCGGCGTCAAATTGCGCAATAGACTCGCCGTAAGCGGCGCCATTGACCACGTGAATTTGCCCCTGCGCTTCGGGCTGCGAACGAGTACCGGAGATCTGCAAGATGACATTGGCTTGCCCCGAGACAGGAACATCGTAGCCGGCCAGCGCGGCAGTCGAAGTTACATCGACGTTCCGCAGCGCGACGCGCCCGCTGAAAGGGCTATCGGCGGTAAATTGACCCTGATCCAGTGCCGCAGTGATGTCGAAGTCAGCCCGGGTATCACCGCGATGCAGGCTGCCTCCACGCAACGCGACGCCATACCAGGACGCTTGCACGCTTACAGCCAGCGCATCCCAATGGATTTCTTTTGCTGCCGTTCGCGCGGTCGCGGGAAGCCTGAAATCGAAGTCATCAGCCACCAAAGTTCCCGTCAGAGTGGGCGAAGAGATTGTGCCTCCCACCATGCCGTTAAAGGTCGCATTGCCGTTTACGCTGAAGGGCAGATCTGCGGGACCGTGCAACGCAACAACCAACGGACGCAACTCTTCCAGGTTGGAAGTGGAAACCGAAAGCCGCAGAGTTGAAGAAGTCGAAAGCGCTCCGGAGGCCGACACACGCGACGCCGGAGTGTTGAGAGTGAACTGCAAGAGTTGCAACGAATCCGCGGCCAGATCGTAGGAGCCTTGCGCGTGGCCGGCGAGAGGCAAAGTACCCGGCTCCGCGTGGGGCGGCGGAGTCAATTCAAAAGTGAATGGGATCTCGGCGTCGTGAAATGTGCCCGCCCAACGCGCGTCGAGAGTACCGCCAGCCGATCCGGAGGGACGAAATCCCTTGAGTGGGTGCGCGGGAGTATTTAGAGAAGCGGCGAGGTCTTCATCGGCGATGTCGCGCAAGCGGAGATGAATGACTCCGATTTGCACTTTTGGAGCTTCCGGCACTTCATTCTTCTTGGCGGACCGCGGCCGCACAGCGGTTATTACAGCCACGTTATCGGAAGTGATTGCATTTCTGCGGATGCGCTTCTCAGCCGCCGACAAGAATACGTTGTGCAGCCAGTTGTCGATTTCAGCGTCGCCAGTGACGCTTCCTCCCAGCACTTTTGCCTGAAGCTTGGAAAGTTTGATTTGACCGTCGGTCACGGTGAAATCGGCAGTTGCGCTGGCGTTCTTCAGTGATGCCTGTTCATTCTCCCAACTGAAATCGCGCAACGACGCGAACCCGGCAGTAGAAAATTGTTTCAGCGACCAGTTGCCGCTTCCCTTTACCTCCACGACTCCCGCGCGCAGATCGCGGCGGCGAGAGATCGACGCAGCTTCCGACAAATCAACCAGTGCGTCGTAATGAACCTCAACCGCGGGCTGGCGGAAGTCGCTAATGCGGCCGTTGGCGTCAATATGAGAGTGTCCGGAGTTCAGGCGTAGCGACTTTACATCGACAAAGGTCGATCCCAGACTAAATTCCGCGCTGCTCATCCACGCCAGCGGGCGGTAGTCGTCGAACCTGGTTTCCACTTTGCCTAACAGCAGCTTGCAATCGTAGCGCTCGCGCAAAAACGAATAATCCATTTCCAGGCCGCTGTCATGGACGTCGAAATCGAGTGGGATGGCGCGCTGGTCCCAGAGCAATTCCCCGTGCCGGACGTAAAGATGATTGATGGAAAGTGCAAAGAGGCGCTCCACCGATGTCTGCTCGAAAAATGTGGGCACGCGATGAGGGGGCACATTGGTCGTGCCATCCGGATAGAACGCGACGTGAACGATAGGATGCTCGAAGGCGACTTCGTAAAATCCAAACTCTGTACGGAGAAAGGAGATGACTTTGACCTGAGCCACCAGATGATCGACATGCGCCAAAGGAATTTCCGAGGCGGCCTCGCGCCCATGCACCGTCAGGTCTCTGATTTCAACCTGCATGTGAAATGGGACGGTATGAATGCTACCGATGTCGGCGCGGCCCCCGGTAACACGTTCGACTTCGGCGACAATGCGCCGGCGAACATATGCCTGAAAGGATTCGGTCGTGAGATACCAGAAGCCGGCAAGCAGGCAGACGAGGCCGAGACCGGCGACGATCAGCGCATATCTCCACCACTTGCGGCGTGGAGGCGAAGCGCCCGGTTCGCTCACCGGGCCTGCGCTCCCTCGGCGGAAGATGGCGGCGAACCGGGAACATGAACGTCGCTTTCCGAGCGCAGGGTTTGCAGCCACGAAACCAGAAGCTCGCTGACTTTTTCCTGAGTCAGCAATTCGCGAATCTTGGCGGAGACATCGGCGAGCGGAACCTGCCCAGCTCCGGCCTGCTGCAACTGGGGCACGAACTTGTCGCGGTAGTAGGCTTCAATCGTTTTGGAATCGATCTGAATACTCGGACGAAGCCGCGCATCGACCAGGCTCATCAAGTCGATCTGCCGCTGCACATGATCGAGCAAGTCGTTTTCGGTGATCCCGTAACGGGCCAGCAAAGCTCGCCAGCCGGCATCTGTCGTTGCCTCGGGATATTGCTTTCGCGCCTCAGCCACGCGCTGGGCCGCCTCTTCTCGCGAGACTTCCTGAATGGCCGCTGACTTGGTTTGCTCGCCCAGCAATTCCTGATCGATCAACCGGTCAAGCACCGTACGGCGATCGTCATCGGTGAACTGACTGAGCGGCCGGCCATTCAGCAGGGCTTCATAGCTTAGAGCTTCATCCCAATCGCTCTGCAAAATTACGCGGCCATTGACGGTGGCGACGATGCGGTCGATGACTTCCCCGGCGCACAGCGGCCGCGTCACCGCACCCGGCAGCAACAGCGTCAGCACGACTATCGCAACCAACGTATTGGAGAAGACTTTGCGCATTAGAAAGGCTGGCCTATGCTGAAAAACACGTTGAAGTGGCGAAGTCCTTCGGAACTGAAAGTTGGCACGCCGCTGGGTGTCGTCCCGGTGCTTTGGAGATAAGCTGTCGGATTCAAATTGTATCCGAAGTCGAAGCGCAAGGGGCCGATGGGTGTCTTATATCGAACGCCTACGCCCAGCGCGTGGGAAGTGTAATCGAAACCCTTGTTATTGAAGTAGGTGAGGCAGCCGGCGTTGATGGTAGCGTCAGGCTGCACGCAGTCCGCTGGATCGGGCTGGTGCCAGCGCAGCAGGCCTTTCACCATGTCGTGGCCAGATGTGTAGACGTTGCCCATATCGTGAAAAATCGCGAAACCCCAACCTTCTCCCAGCACAGGCAAGGTCACCGGAGGGGAACGCAGCTCGAGGCTGTTCACAAACAGGGCGGTGCCGCCTACGGGAAAACCGGAATCGGGATCGCGAGGACCTGCTTGATTTAACCCGAATCCGCGATGGGAGTTGCCGCCGCCGCCAAAGAATTGTTCGGGCAATGGAATCAATGCGATGTCGGCACAGGTGCTTTCTCCGGCCTGATTGACCGGACACGATCCCGGCGGTAAAACCCTTGTTCCGCGAACCGGCTGCTCGAGACCGATGCTGGTGGTGCGGGCAAAAACAAATTGGTGGTTCGGCTTTCCCTTGCCGCCAAAAGCCTTGTATGTGGAATCCTGGGCGAGCGCGCGGGCAAAATCGGCCTCGGAACCGAAGTAACTCGATGCGGCAAAGGCGTCGAGCGTGAAGTAATCGCCCTTTGTGCTTTCCAGAGGATTGTCACGCCGGTCATGAATGAAGGTAAAACCGGGCCCCCCGACTCGTGCGGGCAGCGACAATATAGGAACTAGGTCACTGGAAAAATCGGAGGCGAAGTTAGTGGCCTTTACCCGGCGATAGTCGAAGCGGTAAGTGATGGAATCGGGCTTGTTGATTTGTTGCCGCAGATCGACTTTGCCTTCCAGCCGCTGCGAAGTGAAGGTGGAAACGTCGAGACTGTTGTCATAGAAAGCGGTAAAGATAAGCTTGAATTTTTCATTGTCGAACAGCTTGGGAATGCCGTAGCTGACGAGCCCGCGCTGTTGCAGACGCCCAACGTGCGATTGAAAGGTCAGCGTCTGATTTCTGCCTCCCACGTTGAGCCGCGTCACGTCGAAGCCCACGCGGGGACTCACACCTGTCTCACCCTGCGATTCGCTGTTGGTCGGCAGCCCGGTTTCAAACTCCATCCCGACATCGTAGGTAAATGTGTAGCGCTTGGCTTCCTGCACCTGGACCAGAACATTTTTCTCAGGGTCGGTGCCCTCGGGGTTCTGCACCGCCGTATCCACTTCGCTGAAGATACCAAGGTTGTAGAGCTTGGTTTGCGTATCGAGCAGATCCTGCTGGCTGAGTGAATCACCGGTGTGAATCTGGACCTCGCGCTGCACCACATAGTTGCGCGTGTTCTCGAGGCCGCCGACAATCACCTGATTGACCGAGAATCGCTCGCCCTCTTGGATGGTATAGGTCACATCTTCGCGATCGGGCTGGGACGAAGGCTGGCTGGTGATGTCGAGCGTGGCGTTGGGGAAGCCGCGGTTGAAATAAAAATTGAGGATGCTTTCACGATCGCTGGCCAGATTTTGCTCGGAATACGGCTGGCCGGCCTGCGTATTGAGGTCGGGAAATTGATTCAACCGCATGGCATGATTGCCCGCGATTTGAAAGTTGCCGATCAAAATCTGCGGACCTTCGTCGATGTGGATGTGAACTGCCAGATGATTTTCCGCACCTTTGTAGTTGTCGTCGACCTTCGTCTGTATTTGCACCTGGCGAAATCCGTTGGAGCGGTAGAGAGCTTCCAGGTTGGCCACGTCGTTCTTCAGCAACGCCGCGCTGTAACGTCCATGGGTGAGGAAGCGCGTGGCCGGCTGGATTTCGAGCCGCGAGCGAATACTGGCAACATCCAGAAACTTCTTGTCACCTGTGATTTCGATCAGGGCGAGGCGGTGCAGCGGTCCGGGATCGATCTGGTAGATCACCCGCAGCGTGTCGGCTTCGTTGCGCTTCTCGATTACGACTTTGGCGTCGAAATATCCGCGCGACTGCATGTAATCGAGGAGATTGCGCTGGCCTTCGTTCAGCAAGTCATCATCCATCGCATCTTCTTCGTACACCGGAATCTCTTTTTTGAGAACGCCGCGCCTGACTTTAAAACCTTGCGTGTAGATGACAACGACAGGGCCGGGGTCGATTTGGAAGGTGTAGTCGACGGAATTTTTTTCCGGACGATACTGTTGCGCGGCAATCGACACCTGAGCCAGCACCCGCTGTTGTTTTGAAAATTTCTTCCGCAGTCGCCGCAATGCGCCGGTAATGCGAGACGCCGTCACGTGCTCGCCCGGCTGCGTGTGCGCGATATCCCGCACCTGGACTGATGAAAGGCCGGACGTGCCGGTGACGGTGACTTCGCCAACATGAGCCAGCTCTCCCGGTGCGACATGAAACAGAACGCTCACCTGTTGCGTCGCGGGATTAGAAGTCGTCTCGGCGGAGACTTTCGCGCGATAGTATCCGTTTTCCTGCATAAGCTGCCGGATGTTTTGCTGCGCACGTTCCAGCTTTTCCCGAGTGTTCAGTTCACCGAGCTGAAATTTGGAAGCGTTGACGATCTGATTTCTGTTAGGCCGGTTAGGAGCGCCATCGACATCCAGCGCGCCCACGAAAAAATTAGGGGAAGTGGTAAAAGTCAGAACCACGTCCGCGCCGGAAGCAGAAACTTCCGCCTGAATGTCGGCGAAACGGCCGGTGGCGAAGAGCGCCCGTATGCTGTCGCGGACCTGCTTATGGTCGAGCGGCGTGCCCCCTTTTTGCGGAAGCACTTGCAACAGATGCCGAAGATCGCGCTCCCGAACGCCGGGGAGTTGGATCGATTGCACGATGCGTCCCTCGTATTGGCTGGCGGACGAAGCGGTTTCCGAGGACTGCTGCGCGATCAAGCTGCTTGCTGGAGTCTTCACGGGCGCCATATCGTCTGCCGCTCCAGCCACCGGGGCCAGAGTCAGCACGATCATCGCGGTCAGACATGGCGCGAACCGTTTCAGCAAAAGTGTCCTTAATTCCGGGGCGTTGCTAGCTTCGATGGAGAGCGGCCTTGGCTTCGTTGCCCGGATGCAGCGCGCGTGCGGATTCAGCCCCTTATAATAAAGGCTTTGACGGGTGGCATTGGTGACCTCTTTGGCACACAAACGTTTAGCGGATGAAAGTTTGACTTCGGCGACGAAATCTGCCGTCGCGGATCCGACGGTGGATCAAGAGCGTTATTCTCGCCAGATTTTGTTCCCCGCCATAGGCGAAGAAGGGCAGCGGCGCCTGGCGCAGGGGCGCGTGGCCATTGTTGGCTGCGGTGCCACCGGGTCGGCGTTGGCGGGGCTGCTGGCGCGGGCCGGCGTGGGCACGCTGCGCATTATCGACCGCGATTACGTCGAAGCCAGCAATTTGCAACGCCAGTCGCTATTCGACGAGACAGATGCAGCCGAGTCTTTGCCCAAGGCGATTGCAGCGACGAAGAAAATCGCCGCGTTCAACTCGGCGATTGTGGCTGAGCCACGAGTCGAGGATTTGGTTCCGGAGAACATCGATGCGGCGCTGCATGGGATGCATCTGATTTTGGATGGCACGGACAACTTCGAGACCCGCTATCTGATCAACGATTACGCGGTGAAGACTTCCCTGCCCTGGATCTATGCGGCGGCAGTGGGAAGCTACTGCGCCACCATGAATATTGTTCCCGGGCAAACGGCTTGCCTGGCTTGCATTTTCCCCGATTCGCCGCGAGGCATGGTTGAGACCTGCGAGACGGCGGGAATTTTGAATTCCGCGGTGAATCTGGTGGCGTCATTGGCGGCGACGGAAGCGCTGAAGTTCCTGGTAGGCGGAGACCGCTCGCATGCCTTGCGGCGGACTCTTCTATCATTCGATCTATGGAACAATCAGCACGCGGAAATTACCGCCGAAAAGCCGCACCCCGATTGCCGCGTCTGTGCGGGGCGGGAATTTCTCCATCTGGCAGGGGAAAGCCGCCCGCATATCACCTTGTGCGGCAGAAATTCGGTGCAGATCCATGAGCGCCGGCGCGCAATTGATTTCGCCGAAATGAAACAACGGCTCGCCCCCTATGGCACGGTGCGGCACAACCAGTTTGTGCTGAAGTTCTGCCGCGAGCCGTATGAAATGACAATTTTTCCCGATGGCCGCGCCATCATCAAAGGCACGACCGATGCGGCAATTGCGCGGAGTTTGTATGCACGCTATGTGGGCAGTTGACTTGCGGCCCATATCCCTCGCGCAGCAACCGCCCCTCTGCCAGCAATAATAATTTTCCTCCCAGCCCTGATTTTCCCTGTGGCCTACGATTCTGTGGCGATTCTGTGACGAAAACCTCACTTTCGCCCCAGCACCTCCCACTTCTCCCGGAACTCTTCCCACTCCGCTCCCTCGCACTCCACATCTGGATAAAACCTCAAACTCTTCGCCGGAGCGAACGCCCTGACCGGCAGCAAATACCAAACATCCAGCCCGCGCACATAAGCCGCCAGCACATCAATATCCTCCGCCGTCAACTCCACCTTCCCCTTGCCCGCCACGCTATAGACCGGCTGCACCTCATATCCCAGCCCGCTCAGCCTCCCCGACGACTTCACCTGCACCCTCCGCATCCTTCCTCGCCTCCCCGTCCAAACAATAAAATCAAACCGCTCGCTGTCGCCCCACGGCTTGGCAATTCCCAGCCCCAACCCCGCCGCCCTCAACAAAAACGCCGCCTCCGCAATCTCCCCTAACCGCTTGGGATTCCTCTTCCGCCTCTCGGACCAAGTCTCCTCCGGTTCCTCCGCCACCGCAAAAATCCAGGGAATAAATCCAGAACAATCCTCCGGAGAACTATCCGCTCTGTCCGACCCCGTCGTAGCGGAATCGTCCGTCATGGCCGATCCCTGTGTGGCTGGATCAACTCGTGTGGAGCGGGCACTCCTGCCCGCTATCCGTTGCTCCTCACTCTCACTCTCCCATTCGCTAGCCATCGCCCAATCCCCAATCCCTCTGTCATTCCGAGTCCTTCGCGAAGCGAAGGGCGAGGAATCTGCTGCCACTCCCTCGCTCCCTCAATCCTGACGAATTCTCGCCCCGCACTCAAGGTCAAATGTCACACCCCAAGCTGTGGATAACTCTCCCAAAAGAGTGCCCCACCCTCCTCGCGTTTTCCGCGAGAGCCTGCCCTGAGGGGAGTCGAAGGGGCGGGGTTTTGACTTCCCAATTCGGGAATCAAAAGCAAGTGTGGAGCGGACACTCCTGTCCGCTGCCTTTGACCTAGCCGGTCCCCACCCGACCGGAGTCATCCTGAGCGCAGCCGTTCTTCAAGCGGAGCGAGGGATCTCGCGCGTGCTGCCTAGCTTTAAGATTCCGCATCGCAGCTTCGCATCGCACACGGATATTGACATTGTGTAAATACACCCATCCGATACCGTCCTCGAAGATGCGCAAAAAGACGAAGACCAAACTCCGCCGGCGCACTCCCGCCCAAATCCGCCAAGCCATCGCCGCCGACCCCGAAGCTCACTCCACCACTGCCGCCTTCTGGAAACACGCAAAAGTGGTCCTGCCCACCCTCAAAACCATCGTGACCATGCGCCTCGACTCCGACCTCCTCAAATGGTTTCGGCAACATCCCGGCTACCAAACCCGCATCAATGCTATCCTCCGCGCCTATATGCAGGCCCACGAGTCGGTCTAGCTTTCAAAGGCCTCAACTTCTCGCAGAGCGCCCGAGAAACGGGGCGCTGGCCAACCCACGCTCGTGGTGGTCTTCAATCGGACCAGCACACGTCCACGAGCTGCGGATGAACGGCTTTCATCCCAGCGTAGAGTGCTTGCAAACGTTCTTTTACCTCGTTGCGGCGGGCCGGATCGACATGTCTGAACGACTGGAAAATCGCCATTAGATCGCCAATGTAGACGCCCTTCATCCAAAGATTTCCGAGATTCGGGAGCACTGCCATAAGCTCATCCGGTCGTTGGGTCAATAGAGACATCATTTTCGCTGTACCGGACAACCACGGGGAGCGGACCGGATTCCCGTTGACGTAATCCAGGGTGCTCCGTACCATCGTCTTGAAGAGTACGAGTGCGTCTTCGGGAGCGATTGCTGCTAGCTCCTCAAGCGCGATAGCGCACATTGACGCAACGTGCGAATCGTACGCTCCGTGCCAGAACATCGGAAAATATTCCCTGACCTCCGCGTAAGGCAGATGTTTGTCCTGAACGGTTTTCCAAAGGTGCCAGGCAGTCGATGCCCTGATTGGGCTGTCTCCGTGGACGATCTGCTCCTTGAGGATCTCAACAAATTTCCGCCGATCAAATGGTAGGTCGCTCGGCCATTGTGAATCCCTGAATAGAGCGAAGAATACGACGAGCGCAGCAAGATTGTGGAGAACGTACTCTTGCCTCGTGGCAAGGAACCTCTGCAGGATTTCCTCTGCTTCTACCTCGTTAACATCGCGCAGCGAGTTGAAGACGTGTAATAAACCCTCCATAATCCGCGGGTACTCACTATTTTCACGAAGCATTCGGAAGGCAAGATCGCGCGCACGCTGCCTTTCGTCCTGATCCCAATTAAAGGGAGTGCCATCTGGCTTCTTGGTGCTCCGTCGGCGGGAAACGAGCTCGGCCAGAGGAAAGGTGACTTGCATGCGGATGTACAGATTCCCTTCTGTCGCATATCGATCAAGAATTTGGAGAATACCCGTATAGTGCTCTGGAGCGTTCAGGGCGATCAGGTGCGACATGAGCAAGCAAAGGTGTCCACGCACCGTCGTGATGAAACGCACGTCCCCTCCACGCAAGACCCTTGTGTGAAGATCTTCGGGATCGTTTGCTCCGTGCACACCAGGATTGGGATCGTCGTGAAGCATTTCCAGAAGCCAGAGAGCCTCGTCCGGGCGGTTATGCTCCCTGAGTCGCGCCTCGACCTGCGTTACGGCGTTCTGGCGTGCCTCTGGATCATCCAGCCATCGGATGGTTCCCTTATCAGTGGAGATGGATCGCACGTATTCGAATGCTTCATCCTTCTTGCTCGCTAGCATGAATCGCAGGCATTGGTTCCGGAGTGGAATCAATCCGGGATCGGTGATGTCGGCCGGTTTTCTTATTGCTTCGTACACAGAACGACTGAAGATGAGGGAAAATTCACCAGGTCTTGCCTCGTAGAAGATTAGATCTATATTAGGAAACTTGCTGAAATCAATGTTCGTCAGTGCTTGTACGGCGTCGCCCGGATCCACAAATATCGCCCAGTTCGCAACCAAAAGACAGCGTCGGTGCCCCGGCGCCTCAAGTTGACCATTTTTCACTGGCAGCAGGCGGACGAACTGTTGGAGCGCGGTCCCACTCGGATTAATCGCGCGCGCACCAGGGCCGTAGGCAAACACAATTGTTTCGAGATTCGCTATCCTGTCGAACTGGTACCCGTCAACCGAAAACTGTCTGTTCTCACCATAATCCTTGATCGCATGTTCAATCGCGTCTGCCTGTTGCGAGACATAGGCATCAAGTTCTTTCTTCTTGTACATAAACACCGGGGTCGAAACCATGTAGCCCTTCAATTTCCGCCGTTCGACCTCCTCTTTCAACTTTGCGATTACTAGGCCCCAAGCTCGCTGCCGCTTCAAATCCTCCTCGCTCTCGACTAGGCGAAAAAGCTCGACCGCGATCTTATCGTCATCAGCACCTGTCAATTCGTAGTCGTAGTTCCGGCCCGAGGCTACTGGGACATCACGTCCCGTAACACCATACGCGACGCTAGTTGCAGTTTGCAGGTAGGAAGCAAATCTTAGAATTGCTTCTTCCTCATGCTGTTGTTTGGACATACCTTTCTAGACTACCTAGCTACTACCTCACCGCTAACTGCCAAAACAAAAACGAATAAACATCGGTAAACTCCTCAATCTGCTTTGCCACCGGCTTACCCGCGCCATGCCCCGCCTTCGATTCAATCCGCAACAATATCGGCCGCGTCTTGCTCCTTCCGTTCTTCGCTTCCGCTTGCATCAGCGCCGCCATCTTCTTCGCGTGCATCGGATCGACCCGCGTGTCGCTATCGGAAGTCATAAATAACACAGCCGGATACTCCACGCCCGCCTTCACACGGTGATACGGCGAATAGGCGTAAAGCCACTTGAACTGCTCCGGATTTTCCGCACTGCCGTACTCCGGAATCCACAGCTTAGCGATCTGAAAATCCTGGTAGTGCAGCATGTCCAGCAGCGGAACCTGGCACACCACCGCGCGAAACAGATCCGGACGCTGCGTAATCATCGCCCCCATCAGCAACCCGCCATTCGATCCGCCCTGAATCGCCAGATGCTTCGTGTCCGTATATTTTTCCGCAATCAAATGTTCGGCGGCGGCGATCATATCGTCAAAAACATTCTGCTTCTTCTCCAGCATCCCCGCCCGATGCCAGTCCTCGCCAAACTCCGCTCCGCCGCGCAAGTTGGCCATGGCAAACACGCCGCCATGCTCCATCCACAAATAAGACGTGCGGCTGAACAATGGCGTCAGGCTCACATTGAATCCACCATAAGCCGTGAGCAGCGTAGGATTGTGTCCATCTTTTTTCAGCCCCTTCTTCGCCACCACAAACATCGGCACCCGCGTCCCATCCTTCGACGCAAACCACTCCTGCTTCACCTCATATGCCGAAGGATCGATGGAAGGCGCATCCACCTTGGTCCAAAGCGCAGTCGAACCATCCTTCAAGTCATAGCGATAAATCGACGGTGCAAAAGTGAACGACTGAAATCCATAAAACATTTCGTCGTGATTCCACTTCCCGCCCGTTCCAAACACCGTGCCAATCGAGGGCAGCGCCACATCGCTGATCTTTTTCCCCTCAAGATCGAAGACTCGCAGCAGCGACGAAGCATTCTGCTCGTACCGCGTAAACAGCTTCCCCCCAAACACCACCGCCCCCTCCAACACCGCATCGCTCTGCGGAATCAACTCCTTCCAATTCTGCCGGTCATAATCCCCCGCGTCGGTCACAAACACCCGGAACCGCGGCGCATCCTCATTCGTCGTGATATAAACCTTCCCATTCACCACATCCGCGCTGTAAAGAAAATCCTTGCCCGTCGTCACCCGGGTCGGCGGCTTCTCCGACTTCAAATCCATCAAAAATAATTCCGACTTCGTCCACCCCATCTGCACATTGATCAGCAACCACCGCCCATCATTGGAAAGGCTCACGCTGGGCCAGTCCTCCGCATCGCGTCCTTCGCCAAACACCGGATCGTCGCCATCCGGGTCCATTCCCAGATCGTGAAAAAAAACATGCCGGTTATACATCTCCTGCCCCTCCGGCACCTCGCCCTTCTTCGGATATCGCGTGTAATAAAAACCGGAATTATTGTGCAGCCACGCAATACTCGCCGCCCGCGTGCGCTCAATCATGTCAGGAAGAATGGTGCCGGTCTTGGTCTCGATGACATGCAGCGTGCTCATCTCCGACCCGCCCGCGGAAATTCCATACGCCACATACTTCCCATTGTTCGAAGGCTCAAACCAATCCAGCGCCATCGTCCCGTCAGCGGCTAAAGCGTTGGCGTCGACCAGCACGCGGTCTTTTCCATCGATGCTTTCGCGGACATAAAGCACCGGCTGATTCTGCATGCCCTCGCGTCGCGTATAAAAGTAATACTTCCCCGCAATCTGCGGCGCAGTCACGCTGCCAATCGAAAGCAGTTCGGTCAATCTTTTGTGAATCGCATCGCGCCCCGGCAGCGGATCGAGCACCGCCCGCGTATAGCCCATCTCCGCCGCAACCCACTTCACGGTCTCCGGATTCGCGCCATCCTCAAGCCACCGGTAGTCGTCGATAATCTTTGTCCCATGCAACACCTCCATCATGGGCTTGACCTCTGCCGCCGGAGGCCCGGCAGAAAAAGATGATGAAGACTCATCCGCCGCATACAGCGCCGCGCCCACCAGGCCCAGAGAAACCAAAGCCCAGAGCAATCGCACACTCGCCACCATAATCATCCATCCATAGTAAGAGAAATAAGAAACAAAAGACGAGAACACAGCTTTGAGACTCCGCCCCAAAATGCTATGATGAAATGTAGTCAGCGGGCCGTGCCCACACGCGCCCAACAACACTCCTCAGTAGCTCAATGGTAGAGCATTCGGCTGTTAACCGAAGGGTTGTAGGTTCGAATCCTACCTGAGGAGCCATTCTTTTGCCGCTTCTTTGTCCCTCCTTTTGCCGCTTCTTTCTGTTGCTTCTTTCTGCCGCGACTTCTTGACACACGTCTTTTGCCGCGAGTTTGCCGGCGGACTTTCGTTCAACGATGCTGCTGGCGCTTTGCGCGGGCTACTCGTGTCGGAGGGCTTCGATTGGGTCCAGGCGCGAGGCGCGCAGGGCGGGGACCATGCCGCTGATCAGGCCTACTGCGCCGAGAATGAGCGTGGATGCGATCAGCGTGCCGGGAGCGATGATCAGGCGGATGTCGCCGGCTTCGCCGTTCTTGGCAAAGGCGCTGTAGAGCGTCAGCCTTCCCACGGACAGGGCGACCGCGTAGGCCAGCACCACTCCCAGCACTCCGCCGATGAAGGTGATGGTCAGAGCTTCCGCTAGAAATTGCAGCAGGATGTAGCGGCGTGGCGCGCCCAGCGCCTTCTGCACGCCGATCTCGCGCGTGCGCTGAGTTACTGAAACCAGCATGATGTTCATCAGGCCGACGCCGCCGATGCCGAGAGTAAGCGTGCCGATGAAGCCCATCAAAATCTTCAGACCCAAAGTGATGATTTCGAATTGATGGAGCTGCATCATCAGATTGAACACTCTTACCGCCTGACGATCGGTTTGATTGAACTTGTGCTCGGTCGCCATGATGCCGCGAACAGTTTGTTCCAGACTCTGATACTCGGGAGTTTGATAGGTAAACCAGATGGAATCCAGATAATGCGTGTCCTTGATCTCGCTCATGGTGGTGAAGGGGACGTAGACCACGCGGTTGATGTCGTCGTTTCCCTCCTGCATTTTTGCGGCGAGGACACCGATGACTTCGAAACTCAGGCCGTCGAGGCGGATGTATTCACCCACCGCATTGCGCCCGGAAAACAGTTTGTCTTTCGCCTCCGAACCAATCACGGCCACGCGCCCGCGCTGGATCTCGTCTTCCGCGTTGTAGAAGCGGCCTTGGCCCATCCTCAGTGAGCGCACTTCGATTACGTTAGGAAGGTTGCCGCTGACCGCCCAGGTGAAGACGCGCGTGTCGTATTGGACGCTGGCCTGCTTGCTGACTTCAGGCGTGATGTGAGTGATCTGCGGAAGGTTGGTGACGAGGGTGTCGACGTCGTCCTGAGTGAAGCGGACGGCGGCTCCTGCTTTTTGCCCGCCAGCCTGCATGGAAGTACGGCCGGGAACAATGATGACGAGCTTGGTGCCGAAGTTAGCGAAGATATTGGCGCAGGCCTGGCCGAAGCCGTTGCCATAGGCGAGCAGCATGACCACCGTAGCGATGCCCCAGGCCATGCCGAGCATGGTCAGGGCGGTGCGGCGGCGATTGTGCCGCATCGCGTTATAGGCTTCCTGGAGCAGATCACGCATCATATTTCGTCACTTGCGCTGACTTCTGTCTCCTCATGCAACTGGAAGCCATCTCATAACCGAAGAAGTAAAACGGCCGGTTTCCTCAGGGGCTTTAAAGCTGGCACTGAAAGCTAGCAGTTATCGCAGCGGTGAACCGCTGCGCCACCCAAAAATCAAGCCCGCGGACGAGTTTTTCCGCAACCTCTGAACGTCACGCCCGTCCCTGACTGCGCCCGAATTGGATTTTTTTCGAGGCCTCCCGCCAAAATTCGCTCATATTGCCTCGCTGTCAAAATCCAGTTCGCACGATCACTCCTGCCGCAGAGCTTCCACCGGTTGCAGCCTCGCGGCTTTGCGTGCGGGGTAAAGGCCGGCTACAACACCGGCCAGCGTCAGGCTGCCGATTGCCAGCACGGCCGACATCGGCACCAACTTTGGCGGATCGAATCCGCCCGGCCCCTGCACACCGCGGCCCAGCGCCATTAAGGCTGCCGCAAAAAACATTCCAATCACCCCGCTGCCCAGCGTGAGCAGCAATCCTTCGAGAAAGAAATGAAGAAGGATGCTGCGATTTGTGGCGCCCAACGCCTTGCGCAAACCGATTTCGCGGGTGCGCTCGCTGACGGCGACCAGCATAATGTTGATCACGCCAATGGCGCCCAACCCAAGCGTCACTATGCCCACGGTTCCCAGGAACATATTCATCACGTCGAAAATCGTACCTACCATTTTCGATTCCTCGATCGAATCCCACTCGTCAAAGGCATTTTCGTCGTTGGCGTCGAAGCCATGATTGCGGCCGATAATCTTGTGCACATCCTGCTGCGCAAGTTTGTGTTCGGCGGTGGTGAGCGGCTGGTATTCGATATAGGAAATCGAATTCTGGTGGTTCTCGCCTTTGATGGGGAAATTCTCGGCCATGACGGGAAAAGGAATGTAACCGCGCATGTTGAGCCAGGTGTTTTCGCCGCGGCCCAGGTGAGGCATGCTGCCGATGACTTCAAACCGGATGCCGTTGAGCAGAATAAATGCTCCGACCGATGGCCGCCCGGGGAAAAGCGTTTTCAGCAGTTCGTTGCCCAGGACAATCACATTGCGCCTCTGGGCTAAATCCATTTCGTTGAGCCAGCGTCCCTCTTTGAGCGGAAGGTAACTGATCTCGTTGAGCTGCGGTTCGGCGCCCAGGATTTCGACT
>Ga0209010_1000088_pt1 | contig 34838 bp, 24 predicted proteins | sample BlaSpr_A8_OM1_O3_FD_187985 | JGI IMG/M metagenome (GOLD analysis project Ga0209010, IMG submission 187985) | Forest soil microbial communities from Thunder Bay, Ontario, Canada - Black Spruce, Ontario site 2_A8_OM1_O3 (SPAdes) (version 2) | ecosystem: Environmental > Terrestrial > Soil > Boreal...
ACGGCCAGCCTCACGATTAAAAGCGTCGTTCCCACGGGCGAATTCGCCGAGACGAACACCTGCACAGCCACGCTCGCCGCAGGCGCATCCTGCACGCTGACGGTTACCTATACTCCGGCCACGCTCGGCGCGATCGACGGCGCAATCACCATCACCGACAATGCCACGCCCGCGATTCAAGTCGTGAACTTGACCGGCAAAGGAGTCGCGCCGCTGACGCTGGCTCCCGCAACCCTCACCTTTGCCAGCACCGCCGTAGGAAAAACCGCAGCCGCGCAAACGATAACGCTGACCAACTCCACCGTTGCCCTGACTATGGGCACTGTCACCGCCAGCGGGGATTTCGCCGTCTCCGCTAACACCTGCACCGGCACCATCGCAGCCAGCAAGACCTGCACTATCGCCGTCACCTTCACGCCCACTGTGACGGGGGCAATCAGCGGCGTGCTCACCATCGGCGACGGCGCATTCGGTAACCCGCAACTCGTCCCGCTCTCCGGCACTGCCACGGGAACCGTCACCAACACCGTGACTTTTGCTCCCACCAGTTTGACATTCCCGAGCCAGTCCACCGGAAGCACCAGCGCGTCGCAGGCCATTACGCTTACAAACAAAGCGACCACGGCTCTCAAGATCACCACCGTCGCCGCCAGCGGAGACTACGCCGAAACCGATACCTGCGCCGGCAAGTCCATCGTCGCCGGAAAAACCTGCACGATCACGGTGACCTTTAAGCCCACCGCCGTCGGCACGATCAAAGGCGCAATCAGCGTAGCCGACGCGGCGACCACCAGTCCGCAAATTGTCGCGCTCACCGGAACCGCCGTGACCCCGCTCACTCTTTCGCCGGCAACTCTGACGTTCACCGGCACAGTCGGCAGCACCAGCGCCGCGCAAACCGCCACGCTCACTAACAACTCGAGCGCCGCCATCACAATTTCCAAAGTGGTCAACAGCGGAGACTACAAGCAGACCAACACCTGCGGCACCTCGATCGCCGCGGGTAAGAACTGCACCTTCAGCATCTCGTTCGCGCCCCTTGTCGCCGGAACCATCGACGGCGCAATCACCGTCACCGCGACAGGTATCACCGCTCCGCAAGTCCTGAATCTCGCCGGAACCGCCACTGCGGTCACCACCGGCCCCTCGGCCCGCTACGCCTATGACGTCGAATACAGCAACTTCACTCCCGGCCTGCTGGTCGGCTATTCGATGAATCCCACCACCGGCGCGCTCCGCGCTCTGGAAACCGTTCAGCTTCCCTCCGACAACTTCGGTATCGTTGTCGATCCCTCCGAAAAATTTCTCTTCGTTCCCGACGGCCCGGAAATCCTCGGCTACAGCATCGGAACCAATGGCCTGCTGACGCAGCTCACCGGATCGCCATTCTCGCTCGATGGGGGCAGCGCCCTGCGCTTCACCGCCAATGGCAAATTCGCGTACACCAACCTGGGCAATGAATATTCGCTGAACACAACTACAGGCGCGCTTACTTCGGTCGGCACCGCCACCACCGGCGACGAGCCTCTCGACGTCGCCATCACTCCGGCGGGCACCTTCGTCTACATTCCCAACTTCAAAGACGGCACCATCTCCGCCTTTTCCATCGATTCAACCACCGGCGTCTTAACCGCAATCACGGGCTCGCCCTTTACCAACGGAACCACCGATCCCGCCGCCGTAGTCGTCAGCCCCAACGGCAACTTCCTGTTTGTGGCGAGTTTCGAAAGTGACGCTGCGATCTCCGTCTTCAGCATCAACGCCACCACCGGCGCTCTCACGCCGGTGACCGGATCACCGTTTCCATCTCCCGAGGGAAACGCTCTCGCGGTGTCACCTAATGGTGATTTCCTTTACGTCATCGGCTCCGCTCTGGGCGCATTCTCGATCAACGCCACCGGAGCCCTGACCGCAGCTACCGGCTCTCCCTACACTTTGCCCGCGATGGGCAATGGCGTGACAATCGATCCCACGGGAAAATTCCTCTACGCCTCCATCATGCAAGTCAACTCCACCGACGCCATTCCCGACATCATTACCTACTCCATCAACGCCACCACCGGAGCCCTCACCCAGCTCAGCCAGCAAGGCGTCGATGCCAACGGCGGCGAAGCCATGGCCATTACCACCGGCACAAAAGCCGTCGTCTTCACACCCAAATTCGCCTACGCCACCAACGAAACCGATAAAACGATCTCCGAGTGGACAATCGCCGATTCCACCGGCGCGCTCACCGCAGTCGCAGGTTCGCCCGTCTCCGACACCAACGGTCCCAAGCTCGTCTCCGCCGCGCCATCCGGAGCATTCGTCTATACCGCCAACTCCAACAACACCATCTCCGAATACACCGTAAACGCCACCACCGGCGCGCTCACCCTGGTCTCCGGCTCGCCAATTAAAGGTTTCGGCAGCGTGAACTCTTTAGCGATTGATCCCGCCAGCAGTTTCATGCTCATACTCGATTCGACCAAGCAAACGCTCGACAGCTACTCCATCAACTCCAAAACCGGCGCGCTGACTTCGCTCTCCGGCGCCAACGTGCTTCCCAACGCCACCATGGTCGCGCTCGATCCCACCGGCACCGTCGCCGTGGTCACCAGCGGCTCAATCGTCGATACCTACCGTGTCACCAACGGACAACTCATTCCGCTGGTCGCAGGCACGGGCACCGTCCCCGCCATCGCCACCGCCATCGATCAAAGCAGCCAGTATTTCTTCGCCGCCGAACCCGGCAGCAGCACCATTGTCTCCTTCAACCTGTTCACCAACGTGCAACTTTCCTCGACAACCACCGGCAACGGCCCCGCCGCCGTCCTCGCCGAACCCTCCGGCAAATATGTCTACGTGGCCAACCAAACCGACGGCACCATCTCCGCCTACACCCTGAACAATTCCACCGGAGCACTCACCGCCATCGGCACCGCCGTCGCCGCCGGTACCGGAACCAACGCCCTCAGCTACTCCAACGACGGCAAATATCTCTACGCCACCAACGGTACCGAGGGAACAGTGACATTCTTCACGATCAACGCCAACGGCAGCCTAACCGGAGCCGGCACCGCAACCGCCGGGACGCTGCCAAGCTCAATAGCGACAACAGGAACGAATCAATAAAAAGGCTGCCCCGTCCTTGTCCCTCGAGTTTCATCGGAGGGACAGGGCGGGGCTTTTGACTTCCTGGATTGAGACGAAATTAGCCGTCTAGATAAAAACTTCCGGCGAAACCCGAAACCGCCGCGCCAGCCCCCGAATATGTTCCACCGATAACGGCCGCTTCCCGCCCAAAATTTCACACACCATGGTTTTGTGCTTGAAGACATCCAGCAGATCTTTTTGTTGAAGCCTATTCGCCGCCATAAGTTCTTTTAAAACCTCAATCGGTCCAGCCTTGGATTTCAATGGAAAGGTCCGTTTTTCGTAGTCCTCAATCAGCACGCCAAGCAGTTCGCAATACCGCCGCTCCGCTTCAGTCATCGACGGTTTTCGCAACATCTCCTCCAACTCCGCCAGAAAACGCCTGTGCTCCGACTTGGTATGGATGACCGCAGGCGCATTCTTGCGGAGCAACCGCGGATACTCCAGTGTCACCGTTGCCATGGCTAAATTCCTCTCTTCGTATATTCCTTGTGTGTCTGAACTCGTAAAACCAGCACCGTCTGCGTTCGATAATCGATGATGGAGGTCAGCCGAAAGTGATTTCCCTTGAGGTCAAACACAACATGCGGAGGAACATTGTCCACCCCGCTCCAGGTCGCCCTAACGTCCATGAAGTGCCGCCAATGCGCCCCTTCCAAGACCGTGACCCACGCATCCAGCGCCTTACCCAGACCGCTTCCCGGATAATCCCTCTCGGCTCTGGTCAACTTGTCGCGGCCCACAATCCGCATCCCTCATTGTAGTTCACAAATCGTGAACCGCACAGTGAAAATATTCGGCGGCCGAGTCCCGCGATTTGCCGCCCACTTCACAATCTCGGGTCAACCGGTTCACTCTCCAGCGCCAGCACACCAAAAACGCACTCGTGAACTCGCCGGAGGGGCTCTTTGTGTACGAATCTCTCTAGTGCTTCCAGTCCTAGGGCGAACTCACGAAGGGCAAGCGATCGTTTTGTGCCGAGGCCCCGGCTCTTGAGGCGCTCTAAATTTTCGGGCAACGTGTATTCCGGCCCGTAGATGATCCGGAGGTATTCTCGTCCTCGAACCTTAATGGCAGGTTGCGCGAGCCCTTTCCGTCCCTTCGTCACAAACTCCAACGGCTTTACAACCATGCCCTCGCCGCCGCTTGCCGTCAGTTCTTCCCACCACTGGATTCCTTTCTCTTGATCCGCTTTGTCGGTGAGATCCACAACTCGGAATGGCGTCGCGAGCAACAGATCAGGATCAGTGTCACAGATTCGAGCTAGCGTCTCCATGTGCCAAACGTGGTCATTCGACGTATGCACGCCGGATTCACTGGCGAGTATGTGGAAGGGAGCGAGTTTTAGATCGGCCAAGGAATGTACGGGCCAGCAATATCGGCGGTATGCCTCGACATAAAGGTGAGCGGCTTCTTCCCGCTGCTGGAATCGTTCTGCCAGAGCGGCGATTTCAGGATTGCCCGCCACCGCTCGCAAAGCGGCGATGGCTGCGGGCAAGGCAGCTCTCGCCGCTGCCCCGGTTGGAGCATATTGCTGTCGCAGCAACTCTTGTGCTTTCGCCGACCACGGCATCAATTCGCAGTCAAGACAAACCCAATCAGTTTTCAGACTCTCCCAGATGTCGGCCGTCTCTACTGCGTGGCGGACCCGCTCTAAGAATTGAGATTCCAGCGTCGTGTCGTTGAAGAAACGCCGTCCTGTTCGCGTGTAGCAGGCTCCGGATTCTCCTTCCATAATCCCGAACCGCTTCCGGGCAGAATCTGCATCACGGCAGATCACAACGATCGCACGCGACCCCATGTGCTTCTGTTCGCAAACGACCTTGTGCACGCCTTCGTGCAGATAGTAAGCGAAGGCATCCTCAGGGTGTTCCAGCAATCCGTCGCGTCTACTGGTCTCGCAAGGAGACATCGTAGGTGGCAGATAGATGAGCCACTTTGGATTCGAGGCAAATCGGCTCATCACCTCCAACGCGGTGATGGCGTTCTCTTCCCGAATTGTGATGGTTCGGTTTAGGCGAGTGTTGATGATCCGCTTGCCGATCACATCCTCGATGTCCAACAGATCATCGAGTTGCTGTTGAGCCGTCAGCGCAGGCGCACTCGCTTCTTCGGCCAGGAACGGTTTTACCGACTCGTAATAGGTGTGCAGCGCTGGCACTGACACTAGTTCACGTTCAGGGTAGCGCAGTGCGGTCAGTTTGCCCCCGAACACGCACCCGGTATCTATATTGATCGTGCGGTTTAGCCATTCGGGCTCTGCAATGGGCGTATGCCCGTAAACGACCATGGCTGTGCCGCGATATTCGGCAGCCCAGTTGTAACGCACTGGGAGTCCATAGTCGTCTGTCTCTCCCGTTGTCTCGCCGTAAAGAGCAAAATCGCGTACCTTGCCCGATCCACGCCCCTGCATTTCCTCCTTCATGCCCGCGTGTGCGACCACAAGCTTCCCGTCGTCGAACACGTAGTGGCTGACCAGGTCGTCGAGAAACTTGATGACAGCTTGCTTGAACTCGGGGCTTTCTTTGTCGAGCTGCTGAACTGAGTCCGCGAGCCCGTGCGTCATCTGTACATCGCGGCCTTTTAGTTTCTTCATCAACTTCATGTCATGGTTTCCGGGAACACACAATGCCGTTCCTTCAGCAACCATTCTCATGACCAGACGTAAAACGTCCGGAATCCTAGGCCCGCGATCGACAAGATCGCCGACGAAGACTGCTTTCCGTCCATCTGGCGGAGTTGCCTTTGGTCCGTCCGATCCGTTTTCGATTTTGTAGCCAATTTGCGCCAGCAGCGCAGTTAGCTCGTCGTAACAACCGTGCACGTCCCCAATGATGTCGAAAGGCCCGTGCTCGTGTTTCAGATTGTTCCAAAGTGGCTGACGCACGATGCTGACCGACGAGATCTCTTCCGGAGTGGACAGAGTGAAAACATGCCGGAACCCTTCCCGCTCCAATGCGCGCAGCGACCTCCGCAGTTGTTGCGACTGGTTTCTAACCACGTGCGGACCAAATTGTCGGTCTGGTCGGCTCTGGTTACGTTCATGGCAGAGCTTCTCGGGCAGGTTAAGCACGATCGCAACCGGCAGAACATGGAACTCACGAGCGAGAGCGACCAGTGGCTTACGCGCCTCGGGCTGAACATTTGTGGCGTCAACGACCGTGAGGCGTCCAGCTGCAAGCCTCTTCCTCGCTATGAAGTGCAACACTTCGAACGCATCTTTTGTGGCGGCCTGGGCGTTTTCGTCGTCCGATACAAGACCACGACAGAAGTCGGACGAGAGCACTTCGGTGGGCTTGAAATGAGCCCGAGCGAAGCTGGACTTTCCGCAACCTGAAGGTCCGATCAGAACAACGAGCGAAAGTTCAGGGATCGTTATGTTCACAGACTAAAGACCCCCATTTGAGTAGCCGCGCCGACGTGAGGATCTTCTTCTCCCACAGGCAGAAAACGAACCGCATATCCAAAACGCTCGGATATGCGCCCTGACCACTGCTGGAACTGTTCCCGAGTCCACTCGAATCGATGATCCTTGTGCCGGAATTGTCCCGCTGGCAGGGTGTCAAACTTCACGTTGTACTCAGCATTGGGTGTGGTCACAATGATCGTTTTCGGGTGCGCTGCTTCGAAAAGCACTCGCTCGAACGCGGCCAATCGTGGCGCATCCAGATGTTCGATTACCTCCACGACCGTCGCCGCGTCGTATCCGGATAAACGATTGTCGCGATACATCAGCGAACCATGCATCAGTTTCAGCCGTTCTTTTTGCTTCGTGGGCATTCGGTCGAGTTTCAAACGTTGACTCGCAATTTCGAGGCTTCGATAGGAGACATCCATGCCTACGATCTCAGTGAACGACTTCTCTTCCAACAGCACCCGCAGGAGCTTTCCTTCTCCGCAGCCCAAATCCAAGACACGTTTCGCTTCAGATGATCGCAGCACAGCAACGACGGCTCCCATCCGTTGTTGCCACAGGCGGATCGGCTCCTCCATCTTCGTTTCTTGTTCAGCGTGAGCTTCCTCAGTCGCATCAGGATCAAGATTGTCTTCCTCTGTCAGCCTGGCGAGTGCCTCTCGTGCAAGTTGCCTCTGTCGTGGCAAATAGCGCTTTACGATTGTTTCTTTGTGCGGATGCGAGCCAAGCCAGCCTTCTCCTTTACGCAGCAGCTTCTCAACTTCATCTTGGCCTATCCAATAGTGTTTCTCTGCGTCGAGTACCGGCACCAGGACATAAAGATGGTTGAGGAGATCCTGTAAGCGGAACGTCCCAGCCAAGGTTACCGAGTAGTAAGGCCCCTCGCCCCATTCAGGAAACTTCTCGTCGAGCGGGTGCTTCTGGGCCACCACGCCGTACCCGAGAGGCTCAAACAATTCTCGAATCAACCCCTCGCCCGCTCTGCACGCTACAACCGTTAGGTTTGCCGTCAATGGAATAGGCAGGTCGGCCAAGTCCTGTCTGCCTTTGCTACGCCCCGACATTGCTGTCCCAAAAGCTCGACCCATCGCGACGCTCAGAAAAGAAGAGAGCACATAAGGTCGGTCGTTCACATACTGATCAAGCGTCCCGCCCTCATGCTGTCCCCGCTTGCCACGAACCAGTCCTACCGGATCGACATCAAGTAGCAGGGCTGCCGTGCATCGCTCAGGAACTGCCTCTGGGTAAAACACGTGCGCTTTCCCAAACGACAGATCAAACGAATGCAAATTGGCAGGATTCTTATGCAGCAGGTAGCCCAGGTCGGTTGCCGGCCGATGCGTCGTCGTGATCGTTAGCAGCATGTTCCGGATTATACGAGCGGACGAGCATGAGCCAGAAAGTGATGGCACCAGGAGATCAATGCTGTCTATCGGAGGCCGATCACTTCTTTACGCTCCACAACCCACCGTGGTACTCTATAACCGTCACAACGACAATCGATTAAAAGACAGGAGTGCATCAGGTTAGTGCTAGCCAGAGAGCAAAAAAAGTCCCTCATTGACCAGTACGGCACGCATACCACGGACACCGGCAGCCCCGAGGTCCAGATTGCCTTACTCAGCGAACGTATCGGCCAGTTGACGGAGCACTTCAAGACGCACCAGAAAGATCACGGCTCGCGCCGTGGCCTTCTCATGCTGGTCAGCAAGCGGCGTCGCTTGCTCGACTACCTCAAGAAATACGATTCCGAGAGCTACAAAACGTTGATCGGAAAACTCGGCATCCGCAAGTAACCTTGCTTGGCGGGGTGCCCCATTTCTCGCGCGTTGGTTGCGCGAGAAGTGGGCGTAGGCTCCGGATATTTCTGAAAATTTCCGTCTGCGAACAGACGGTTCAGCATCGAGGAAGCTTCCACACGTGCATCTTCAAGAGCAACCCTCACAGACTCCGCGTCCAGTCACGGACGGGACGGGCACACCATTGCCTCGCCCAAAAACACGGCAGTTCTGTAAGAAAACAAGAAACGACTTAAATCTCTGTCAGCGCCCGCTTGAGCTAGTAGCTAAAAGCTAGCAGCTAGAAGCTGTCTTTAAAGGACTGAATCATGAAACCAGAAGCAACTGAAATAACCGTTTCACTCGCCGGCGGCAAACAAATCTCTTTCGAAACCGGAAAGCTCGCCAAGCAGGCCGGAGGCGCTGCCGTCGTCCGCCTCGGCGATAACGTCGTCCTCGCCACCGCCACCGCCAATGCCGATCCCCGCGAAGGCATCGACTTTTTCCCTCTCACCGTCGACTACCGCGAGTACACCTACGCTGGCGGACGCATCCCCGGCGGCTTCATCAAGCGCGAAGGCCGCATGAGCGAACGCGAAGTGCTCACCAGCCGCCAGATCGATCGCCCCGTCAGACCGATGTTCGCCGAAGGCTTCAAGTGCGAGACCCAGGTCATCGCCTTCGTTCTCTCCGCCGACACCGATAACGATCCCGATGTCTGCGGCATCAACGCCGCTTCCTGCGCGCTCACGCTCTCCGACATTCCGTTCCTCGGCCCCATCGGCGCGGTTCGCGTTGGCCTGGTCAACGGCCAGTTCATCGTGAATCCCACATACACCGAGATGCGCGAGAGCCTGCTAAACATTATGGTCGTCGGCTCCGCCGAAGCCATCGTGATGATCGAGTCCGGTGCGAAAGAAGTCAAAGAAGAAACGGTGGTCGATGCCATCGAATTCGGCCACAACGAAATCAAAAAGATCTGCGCAGGGATTACGGAGCTGCAAGCGAAAGCCGGGAAGAAGAAGCGCACCGTCGAGCCGCCAAAATTCGACGACGCCTACTACAACGATCTGAAAAAGAAAGTCGGCAACGACCTCGCCGAAGCGCTCGACACGCAGAAGCATCCGAAAGCCGAAAGCTACACGCTGGCCAAAGAATTAAAGAAAAAGTTGCAAGCAGAAATTCCAGAAGACGACAAAGCCGCGCTGGACAAGCTGAAGCAGTATTACGAAGTCCTCCGCGAGCGTATCTTCCGCGAACAGGTCATCGAAAACAAACGCCGCCCCGACGCCCGCGCCTTCGACGAAGTCCGTCCCATCTGGATCGAAGCCGGAATTTTACCGCGCACCCACGGCAGCGCAATCTTCACCAGAGGCGAGACGCAAGCCCTGGTCACAGCCACTCTCGGCACCAGCGACGACATGCAGCGCTTGGAAGGCTTCGAAGGCGAAGCGAAGAAAAGATTTATGCTGCATTACAATTTCCCTCCTTTCTCGGTGGGAGAAGTAGGGTTTATGCGCGGAGCGGGACGGCGCGAGATTGGGCATGGGGCACTGGCTGAACGCGCTTTGTCGGCTGTGCTGCCCGCGGAGGATAAGTGGCCCTATGCGATGCGCGTGGTTTCGGACATTCTGGAATCCAACGGATCGTCGTCGATGGCTACGGTGTGCGGAGCTTCGTTGTCGCTGATGGATGCTGGTGTGCCTCTCAAGGCGCCGGTGGCTGGCGTCGCGATGGGATTGGTGAAGGAGGGCGAGCAGTACGCCATTCTTACCGACATCGCGGGCGCGGAAGATCATTACGGCGACATGGATTTTAAGGTTGCCGGAACGAAAGATGGGATCACCGCGTTACAGATGGATATTAAGGTTGCGGGGATCACGCCGCAGATTATGCGCGAAGCCTTGGCGCAGGCGCAGCGTGGGCGAATGCATATCCTGGGCAAGATGGAAGAAGTCATTTCTTCCGGGCGGGAGAAGATTTCCGATTACGCGCCGCGCTTCTATACCGTGCAGATTCCGGTCGACAAGATTCGCGACCTGATTGGGCCGGGCGGCAAGATGATTCGCAGCATCGTCGAGCAGACTGGCGTGAAGATCGACGTGGAAGACTCCGGGCTGGTGAAAGTGGCGTCGAGCGATCAGGCATCGGCGGCGAAGGCTTTGCAGATTATCGGCGACATCACGGCGACTGCCGAAGTTGGAAAGACTTATCTTGGCAAGGTGACGCGGCTGGCGGATTTCGGGGCGTTCGTGGAAATCCTGCCGGGAACCGATGGACTGCTGCACATCAGCGAAGTGGCGGAGCATCGCATTGCCGACGTGCGCGACGAGTTGAAGGAAGGCGATCAAGTCCTGGTGAAAGTGCTTGCGGTCGAGGGCAATCGCATCCGGCTTTCGCGCAAGGCGATTTTAAAAGAGCAGAGAGCGAAGATGGGCGGTGCGCCTCCGGCTGGCGCGGAAGAAGGAGTAGCGGTTGCGCCGGAAGGTACGGCGGCTCCGACTGGCACCGTAGTGATTGAAGGCGGCGGAGATTTTCCCGATGACGCGGCGAGCGAGCCGAATTTTAATCGCGAGGGCGGACCGGCACCGATGGGAGAGCGTCCTCCTCAAGGAGACCGGCCGCGCGGAGATCGTCCACATGGCGGCGGACGCGGTGGACGTCCTGGTGGTGGCGGAGGCCGTGGACGCGGCGGGCGCGGCGGCGGACGCAATGGACGCGGCGGGTCTGGTGGCGGTGGTGGACGGCACTAAAACCCTGGGCCACTGATTCCCGCGGATTTTCACGGATAGAGCGAACAACTTAAATGCTTAATTTGCAAAGGCCTCAACGCTCGGTTGGGGCCTTTCGCATTTAACATCAGAAAATCAAAGACGCTGTGAAAGTGTCATTCAGATCGGAAATGGTATTCGCTCCCGGAGTGATCGTCAGAACATGCTGGCCATAGGTCAGGTTCACGCTCAGGAATAGTGCGGGAAAGGTGCGATGAGTGGAAACGCCATTGGACCAGATCTTGGCTGTGCCGATGGAAGTACCGTCGAGTTGGACGTTCAGCGTAAGCAAGGTGTTGGCGGACTGTGTCCAAAGGCTGCCGGTTACGACCAAAACAGCTGGACCGTCGAGGGGAGCCTGGAATTGAGCTTTGAGCGGCAGCGGGCCGACCTGATTGATGATTGGCAGAATCTGCATATGGGTTCTCCTGTTGGATTACTTTTGCGCGGATCGGGCTGAGGACGGCGAATTCTAGCATAGGAAGACGGCGGCCCGTATCTTTTGGCGGTAAGGGTTTCTCGATGCGTCCCATACGGATTGTTTCATGTGCGGACTATTCGTACGGAAAGATACCAGACGCCGCGGGTAAGTCCGGACTAATTTGTTTTTGTTGTTTGGCTCAGGCTTCTGAAGTGTGGAGTCCTGATAGTCCTTGCTTACGTAATCCGCCGGTTTCGTGGCGGCAGCGCGGGCACAGCAGATTCCTCGCGGGACTTTCAACCCTGTGAGGAATGACATGGTGTTCAGGTGTTCACTTTCCCTCTCTACGGCTAAGACTGCATTGTCCCATCATAGGGGCTAACTTACCTTTGACCTGACCGATTTCTCCGCTAGGCCAAGCTGTTCCTCGGTATGACCGCTCCATCCGGGATCCGTTCAAAATCGCATTTCACCCAACACGTTTGCCACACCGGCATGGAGACCAGAACGATGAAGTATTTTTGCTTTCTCTGCGCGTTGCTTATGATTGCGTCCGCGGCTTTGGCGCAAAACCACTTTGTCTACACCGATGACAACGTCAACACAGGTGAGGGGAACAGTGTGAATACTGTGTCGGGGTTTTTGGTGAGCGCGAACGGGAGTTTGAGCGCGATCAGCGGATCGCCTTTTGTAACTGGCGGCAGCGGCGGTGGCAATAATATCGACCCGAATGAGATTGCCGTTGCGTCGCTTCGCGGGACCTCCTATTTATATGCGGCCAATGATGGCAGTGGGACTCTTGCGGGCTTTCACATCAATGCGACGACTGGGGCTTTAACGGCTGTGCCGGGGTCGCCGTTTTTGGCCGATGGAGCTCCGGGAGGAGATTATTCGCTGGCGGTCAGTCCTGATGGAAAGCTTCTGTTCGCCACCGAAGAGAATGTAACTGTGATTCATGTCTATGCGATTGACGCGACCACTGGCGCACTGAACCAGCTTCCGGGATCGCCGTATAACGTGGGCGCGAATTCGCAGGGGCTGAAAGTTACGGCCAATGGAAAATTTCTGCTGGCGGGGGAAGCTTCTCTGAATGCGGTAGCGGTTTATGCTATCAGTTACAGCGGAAGGCTGACGCCGGTTTCCGGTTCGCCGTTTGCGGCTAGTGGCGGCGCCTACGCGGTGGATTCCGATTGCGCGAGCAGCCTGGCATTTGTGGTGAATGCAGGTTCGCCATTGATCGATGTTTATTCCATTGCGAGCAATGGCAATTTGACTCCCGTGGCGGGCGAGCCATTTTCCAATGGAACGACATCAACCAGCGGAGGAGTGGTTTTCAGCCCGGCCAATCGATTGCTTTTTGTCAGCGATACTTTCTCCAATGATGTTTCGTCCTACGCGGTTGGGACCGATGGGACGCTGACGGAGGCTCCGGGGTCGCCTTATGCGACATCAAGTTGGACGGGCGGGATTACGGTGACGCAGTCGGGAAAATTCGTTTACTCATCGCTGTTTACGGGGGCGCAGGTGGATGGGCGCGAGGTGAAATCGGATGGCGCGCTGGCGGCGGTTCCGAGCACGCCTTTCAGCACTGGACAGTCGCAGACCGGAGTGCCGACGGTGATTGCGTATCCTCCAGTAGCGTGTCCGGCGCAATAGCGATGATTATTTTGTAGGGACCTGGAGGTTGCGGTCGAGGCGGATTTCGAGCGCGGTGCCTTTCTCGAGGATGAGGTCGTGGCCGGATTCGAGAGCAGTGAAGGCGCTGTTGGCTGCGCCTTGCCCGGCTCCGGTGGCGGCTTCGTGTTTGTCTTTGTCGTGAACGCCGGGAGCCGCGCCTTCACCGGCACCCACGACTACTGCTTCGGCGATTTGTTCCTTAGTCATGCCTTTGCGGCCGATCTGGCCTTCGTCGCCGACTTGTTGCAGGCCGTGCTCGCCGGGGACTCCGGTGACGGTGGCGATGAGGGTGGTCCATCCGTGCTGAGTTTCGATTTCGTCAAAGCTGAGGATCAGGCGCGTGTGCAGGCCGGGTTCGACGGCGCTGACGTGGCCTTTGATTTTCTTGCCCTGATCGATCATGAGGCCGCCAGTGGGCGAGAGCAGCGGTTCGGCGAGGCGGGCGTGGAAGCGGTCTCCGGCCTTGACGGTTTTGGTGTCGAGACGGTCAGTGAGCTGGATGAGGAACGTCGTGCCTTGCGGGATGAGGGTGGGCGGGGTTGACGTTTCTTGCGCGACGATGGGTACGACGGAGATTAGAAGGACTATCGAGCAAAAGATGCGCGTGAGCATGGATTCCCCCAGGGCGTGGATGTTTTTCTGTTAGATGGGAGGAAGTTAATAAGTGCTGCCTGAGGCAAGGGACACGATTCGGTTTTAAGACTTGTGGCGATACGCGCGAGATCCCTCCCTCCGCCCGAAGAACGACTAGGGTCGGGATGACGCCGTCTTGAGAGATATGCAGCCGATCACGGCGTGGGAGATCGTCGTCTAGAGATCAATCATACTTAGAAACGCTGATTAGCTTTTGCCGCCGGCGGAGTAGGCGACGCGGTAGATTTGGGCGTCGATGTCTTTGCGGAGGTCTTCCCAGATTTTGTCGGGCATTTCGAGGAAGATTTTGACGGCTTCTGGATCGAACTGCCGACCGGACCATTTTTTGATTTCGGCGCGAGCCGCCTCCAAAGACTGAGCGGGGCGGTAGGGGCGATCGTTGATGATGGCGTCGAGAGTGTCGGCGATGGAGAACAGCCGCGCGCCCAGAGGAATTTCCATGCCTTTCAGGCCGCGCGGGTAGCCGGTTCCGTCGTAACGCTCCTGGTGCGAGTAGACGATTTCGGAGGCTTCGGCGAGGAAGGGAATTTTGCGGAGCATCTGGTAGCCGCGGTAGCAGTGTTCGCGCATGATTTCGCGTTCGGCGTCGGTGAGGGCGCCAGGCTTGCGCAGAATTGCGTCGGGAATGGCCATTTTGCCGATGTCGTGAAGAAATGCGCCGCGGGCGATGACTAGGATGGCTTCACGGGGCAGGCCCATGGCGCGGGCGATAGCGATAGTGAAAGCGGTGACCCGCTTGGAGTGGCCTTCGGTTTCGGCGTCTTTCAGATCGAGCGCGTCGCCCAGAGCTTCGAGTGTGATGTCGTAGGAGCGCTCGAGATTTTTCAGCGTGTCCTGCAACTGGGCGGTGCGGGCTTCAACCAGGGATTCCAGTTCGGTCTGGTATTTGCGGTTTTCGATTTTGAGGCGGCGATTTTCCAGGGCGCGGCTGACGGTGGCGAGAAGCTGCTCGCGCTCGAAGGGTTTCAGCAGATAGTCGTAAGCGCCGTTGCGCAAAGCTTGCAGCGCGACGGAGATATCGTGAACGGCGGTGACCATCACGACCGGCATGTCGGGATATTTTTCTTTGGTGCGTTCGAGCAGGCCGATGCCATCGAGGTCGGCCATCATGAGGTCGGAGAGCATCAACTCGAAAGTTTCATTGGAGTTGAGCACGCCGAGCGCTTCCATGCCGGAGCCGGCCTGCTGGCAGGAGTATCCGGCGGAAGTGAGCATGGACGCCACGATTTCGCGGATGGCCTCTTCGTCGTCGACAACGAGAATGCGATCAGGCATGGAAGTCCCAGATAAGTCTATCGGCGATTGTAAACGAACCACGAGATGCCGAAAGTAATCAGTCAGGTCCGGAAACCCGATTGAGAACCGGCCCCAACGTGGTATTCAAGGCAGAGGCATACCTACGCCCTTCAACCGATGAGCACCCTAGTCTGGCCAGTGTGGAACACGTCGATCTGGAAAATGTTGATGTGGAAGGCCTCGCTCTGGCAAGCCGCGACGCATGGCGGACTGGGGCGGCCGACGGTGACGGATTGGGCATTGCTGGGGCTGCTCGGGGCGTCGTTGCTCGCGCTGCGGGTCTCGCGTGAGCGCTATCTGAAAATTTGGATTGCAGGTTGGGCGGCGTTTGTGGCGTCGGGCCTGGTCGAGCATGTTTTTTCGGCGAATATTTCTGCACGCTATGTGCCGGTGGGGGCGCAGGCTGCGTTTGTTTTGGGCGTGGGATTGATGTCGTGCGCCGTGCTGATGTATTCGCGCAGCCGCGAGTTGCTGAAGCCGATGGCGGTGATTACGCCGCTGCTGGCGGGGTTTGCGGCGGCACGATTGCTGCTGTGGCCGGATTCGTTGCCCATGCGCGTGGCGCTGGAGCTGGGCTATCGCATCATTTTGTTTACCGGAGCGATTGCGCTATTGCGGGCTCGCAGAGGGCGAGTAGATGGCGGAGCGGCGATGCTGGCGTTCTCGCTGCCATTCCTGTACTTGCCGGTGAATTCACTCTTCTCGGTGCCCACGTCTTTGTTTCCGGGATGGTCTCTTCTGTCCCCGCCGGTTACTGCGTGGTTCTTCATGTGGACGGAGATCGAAGTTGGCTTGGGCATGTTGCTCATGGTATTTGCCGAGGTGCGGGCGCGAGAGCGAAGGCTGAGAGTGGCGCAGGCGCTGACTGCAAGCGCAACGAGCGCGCAACAGAATGGAAATCTGACGCAGACTGCGTTGCAGGAGTTGCGGCGGCTGACGCGAGTCAAGGCGGTGTGGTTCCGCGCAATCGAAGGCGGGCATCTGGTGCCGACGCACGCCGAAGGGGGGTCGCAGGACTTTTTGCGGGATGCGGGATTTGTGCAGCTTGGTGAGGAAGTGAACACGGTTTTGCGGGAGGGGTATGCTCAGGTCGCGGGTAGCGACCACTGGATCGAGAACACGGAAGTTCTGAGAAAAGAAAAAATTCGGCAGGTCGTGATGCTGCCGGTGGTGGGAAAAAAATCTCCGCTAGGCGTGCTGGTGTTGGGTAATGCGCGAGTTTTCCAGTGGACGCCCGAGGAGTTGGAGTTTTTGCAAAGCTGCGCGCAGCAACTCGCATTAGCTACGGAGAGTTATCGCCTGCTGGAGCAGGTATTGCGCTCGCAGCGGCAGTGGGTGAACACGTTCGATTCCATCCACGACATTATTTTTGCACACGACGCTCAGTTCAAAATCATCAAGGCGAATCAGGCGCTGCTGGAACACATTGGCAAATCGCCATCCGATGTGATGGGAAACAGTTGCGAGTCCGTGCTGCCCCGTGATTTAGAGACCTGGGCGGAATGCCCATATTGCGGGCTAAGTGTGGATGAGGAATTTACCGAGGGCGCAGATCCTTGTTTTGGCGGGTTCTCGGCGGTTTCGACTTCTTCATATTTTGAGCAGGGAAGCCAGCAGCGGGGCGTGATTCACGTGGTGCGCGACGTCAGCGACCGCCGCTCGGCGGAAGAGAAATACCGGTTGCTGTTCGAGCAGGTGCAGGAAGGCGTGTATGTTGCGACACCAACCGGGAGATTGCTGGATTGCAATGACGCGTTCGTTTCCATGCTCGGGTACAGCCGCAGGGAAGAGTTGATGGTGCTGAACCTGCATTCGGAACTCTGCGTCGATCAGAAGCAGCGCGACACATTCCGGCGCGAAGTCGAGTTGCATAATTTCGTGCGCAATTTCGACACGACGCTGCGGCGCAAAGATGGATCGTTGCTGCTCGCTTCCGAAAGCACTTTCGCCACCAGGAACTCTGCGGGGAAGATCGAGCGCTATCAGGGATTTGTTCTTGACGTGACGGAGAAGCGCCGCGCCGAAGAAGAGATGCGGCGGCGCAACCGCGAATTGAACGCGCTGAACGCCATGGCGGTCGTGGCCACGCAGTCGTTCGATTTGGATGAGATTCTAAACTTGACGCTGCGGCAAGTCGTGTCGTTGTTCGGGGCCGAGAGTGGATCGGTTTATCTTTCCGATACGGACGCGCCGACTTATCGGCGACGAGCATCGTGGGGACCGCGCAGCCGCGACAAGGCCCGGCCCGCAGATATTTCGCTGCCCGAGGGTTTTGGAGATCTGGTAATGCGCTCGCGCACTGAGGTGATCACCGCGGAATATATGCCGCATCTGCCGGCCCGTGTAGTGGAATTCATGCGCTCGGAAACGGACCGGTCGTGGATCTGGTTGCTGTTCTGGGGCAAAGACAGTCCGATCGGCATTATGGGATTGTGCAGCCATCTGGGGTACGAATATTCGACCAACGAGGAAAGCCTGCTGGTGGCGATCAGCCGGCAACTGGCGACGACCATCGAGAAAGTCCGGCTGTACGAAGAAACTTGCCGGGCTTACGAAGACCTGCGTAAGACGCAGGAGCAATTGCTGCAAAGCGAGAAAATGTCGGCGGTGGGGCAGTTGATTGCGGGCGTGGCGCACGAGTTGAATAATCCGCTGACGGCAATCCTAGGCTATGCGCAGTTGCTGGAGAGCGAAGGACTCAGCCAGCGCGCGGCGGAGTATGTCGCCAAGCTGTTCAAGCAGGCGCAGAGAACGCATCGCGTGGTGCAGAATCTGCTTTCGTTTGCACGGCAACGGAAGCCGCAGCGGGATGAAGTGGATTTGCGGCGCGTGCTCGATGAGACGCTGACTCTGCGCGACTACGATCTCAAGATCAATAACATTCGCGTAGAGAAAGATGTACCACAGGAATCGACGCCAGTGGTTGCCGACCCGCACCAGATCGAGCAGGTCTTCTTGAACATCGTTAATAATTCCGTGGACGCGATTCTGGAGACGGGGCGAGCGGGAACCCTGAAGGTTCGCGTGTTCGCGGAGAATGGACAAGCCTGTACACAGTTTGCCGATGATGGACCGGGACTAAAAGACCCGAAGCGGATTTTCGATCCCTTCTACACGACCAAGAGTGTTGGAAAAGGAACTGGGCTGGGACTGAGTATTTGCTACGGCATTGTGAAAGAGCACGGCGGAGACATTACGGCGCACAACGGACCCGAGGGCGGAGCCGTGGTGGAAGTGCGGTTGCCGCTGGCGACGCGGGCGATTATTTCGCAGCCGCCGGCACCCGCGGTTCAGCGCCGCCGTGACGAAGTGATTGACGGGCGCGTTCTGCTGGTGGAAGAAGAGGAAGCTGTGCTGGAGTTTGAGCGCGACGTGCTGGCCGGTGCCGGAGCCGAAGTTGTGACTGCGCGAAAAGCCGAAGATGTGCGGATTCGCCTTCTATCCGAGCCGTTTCATGCCGTTATCATGAATGGGAGAATGTCGGGCGATTGGAATGCGAAAGATGCGCATGCCTGGCTCAAGAAGGAATGCGCGGGGATGGAGGCGCACGTTCTGTTTACATTCTCGACTGCGCTGGAGCCGGGGGATACGCGAGCCTTTTTGCAGGAAAACAATATCCCTTATCTAGTAAAGCCGTTTGAAGTGGGAGATTTGATTTCTCAGGCGCGAAGTTTGTTGCGCAAAGAACTCGCGGCCGCGGCTTCCGCCGATTAGCGATTGTGCTCTAACCCTTCTCGCCTTGAATCTTTCCAATCCTTAAATCTTGCTGCGAAGCGCTTTCAACAACTGGCGGACTGCGGGCTGGTTCCTGCGGTACCAGCGCCATTGGCCTTGTTTGACTGCTTCGACCAATCCCGCCCTGGTCAAGATCGTCATGTGATGGGAAATCGTGGGCTGTGAAAGCCGGATGCGCTCCTCAATGTCTCCAGCGCAGAGGCAGTGGCCTTTCTTGTTTTGGCCTGCATGCGGCTTGGTCTGCGGCGCGCTTTTCGCATTTGCGGGAGATTCTTTGAGAGTTTCCAGGATGCGGCGGCGGGTGGGATCGGCGATTGCGTGGAGCAAGCGGTCGAGGTCGAGGTTGGGCATGGATCAAGGAATAGATTTTAAATCGATGGATGTCAATATGAAACTTACCGCAAAGCCGACTTTGTCGGCCGGACAGCTAAGGGCGGCTGCGGCTGTTCTCACATGGATCATGTTGCTTCCGTATATTTTACTTTTTCAGGATTGGATTGTAGCCGTCGCTGATCAGGCGGGTGCGTTGGGACTCGGCGTCTTTGATGTCGGCGAAGGGGCCGAGTTGAACGCGGAAAAGCTTGTCGGAGCCTGATCCGGTGGCCACAAAGGCGGGGTATTGTTTTTTCTTCAGGGCATCGACCAGGGCGTCGGCGTCATCCTGCTTGCTGACGGCCGCGACTTGCACGAAGTATCCGCCAGTGGCGGGCGCAGCGGTTGCGGAATTTGCCGCGGGTTGCGAGGTTGCTTCGGGAGTCTGCATCGCGGTTTCAGATTTCGCTTCAGTGGCTGGGGAAGCGAGTTCCGAGTTCGCATCTTTCTGCTCCACCGATTTATAGAAACTCATGGGCGGCTGTTGGGCTGAGTCTCCGGCCGGTTTTGCCGCCGAAGTTGAAACTTGCGGCGCCGAGGCGGCGCTGGCCGTGGTGATTCCGTCTGACTTGCGGCCGAGCGAGTAACCCAGCGCGAAGAACAGCGAGCAGATGCCGACCAGGAAGAAGAACAGGAATAACAGCTTTCCTGTTCCCAGCGTGATTTCAGTGTCTGTAGACGAAGTCATAAGTCAGCTCCAACGTTGCGCTACGCAGTCTTGGTTGCGGGCGTCTGAGAGACATCATCGGCTTTGCCCAGGATTTTCTGGAGCCCGGAGAAGAAGTCCACCGGCACCGGAAAGATAACCGTCGTATTTTTTTCCACGCCGATTTCGGTGAGCGTTTGCAGGTAACGTAACTGCACGCTGACCGGTTCGGTGGCCAGAAGGTGGGCGGCATCGACCAGGCGCTGCGCCGCGGAGAACTCGCCTTCTGCATGAATGATCTTGGAGCGCTTTTCGCGTTCGGCCTCGGCCTGCTTGGCCATGGCGCGCAGCATGGATTCCGGCATATCGACCTGCTTTACTTCCACGTTAGTGACTTTTACGCCCCAAGGGGAAGTGTGCTGGTCGAGGATGCTTTGCAGGCGGAGATTAATCTTTTCGCGATGAGAAAGAAGCTCGTCGAGTTCCTGTTCGCCGAGCACGGAGCGCAGAGTCGTCTGGGCGAATTGTGAGGTCTGATAGACGTAGTTGGAGACTTCGACGACGGCTTTGTTGGGATCGATGACGCGGAGGAAAATGACGGCGTTGACTTTCAACGTGACGTTATCGCGCGTGATGATATCTTGCGGCGGAACTTCGAGCGCTTCCTGGCGCAAAGAGACGCGGACGATGCGATCGATAGGAGCGAAAACAAGAACGACGCCGGGCCCTTTGGCGGAGGTGAGCAAGCGCCCGAGGCGGAAGATGACGCCGCGTTCGTACTCCGCGAGAACCTTGATGGAACTCAGCAGATAAATAAGAACAACTACAACGACGATTGTGCCAAAGCCGAAACCGATATCCATAACTGCCTCCGCGCCCGTGCCGAAGGCGCCCCTTAGGCGGATTGTATCGCTATAAACGGCGGGGTTGCTGGCAATTCGGGGCTGGCCGTTGATTGGGTTGATTCATCGGCGGGTGTAGCGCAGCGAGTCCACTGCGAGAACTTCGCGGGCAAGAGTGCCCGCGCCACACGAGCTATCTCGGTACTACGCGCAAGGTCAGGCCGTCGATTCCGCGCACGACCACTAATTGTCCGATGGGCACCTGGACGGAGGCGACTGCGTCCCAGAGTTCGCCGTGAACGAAGACTTTGCCTTGTGGCGAGAGAGCGGTTTGCGCGACGGCTGTTTCGCCCAGCAGTCCTTGCGAGCCGGTGACGACTTTGTTGCGGCGGGCGCGCAGGGCGATGCTCATCAGGAATGCGGTGATCACGCCGAGAGGGATGCTTACCGAGAGCGCGGTCAGCAGATGGACGCGCATTTCGGGGATGGGGGAATCGACGAGGAGCAATCCGCCGAGCGTGAGCAACGTGATGCCGCCGACGGTGAGAACGCCGTGCGAGGCGAACTTGGCTTCGGCGGCAAAGAGGGCGAATGCGCCGACAATCAGGACCAGCGCGGCAAAGCGCGTGGGAAGAAGATTCAGGGCAAAGAGAGCGAGCAGGATGAAGACGACACCCACGGTGCCGGGGAGGACCGCGCCGGGATGATTGAATTCGATGTAGAGCGAGAGCGCGCCGATCGCCAGAAGCAGGAAGGCGATGTTCGGGTCCATCAGGTAGGCGAGGATGTGCTCTTTGAGCGTCATGCCGAATGGGGCGACGGACCGCCCGTCGAGATTGAGCGTGGCGATCTCGCCGTTGAAGCGTTTGAAGCTTTTTCCCTGCATCTGCCGGAAAAGATCGTCCTGGCTGGCGGCGACGTAGTCGATGAGGTGCTGCGACAGAGCTTCCTGCTCGGTGAAAGATTTGGATTGGCGGACGGCGCTTTCGGCGACTTCGACGTTGCGGCCGCGCTTGGCGGCGACGGAACGCATCAGCGCGGCGGCGTCATTCTCCAACTTTTCTTTCATGACGTCATCCATCTTGCCACCGCCGAGGACGACCGGGTGGGCAGCGCCGGCGTTGGTTCCGGGCGACATAGCGGCGATGTCTGCGGATTCGAGAATGAAGAATCCGGCGGAACCGGCGCGGCTGCCGCCGGGCGCAACATAGAGGATTACAGGAACCGGCGAGGCCGTGATCTTCTCGATGATCTCGCGCGTGGAGTCGACGAGGCCGCCTGGTGTATTGATCTCGATCAATATAGCTTGATCGTTGCGGCGATGGGCTTCGTCGATGCCGCGGGCGATGTATTCCTCGGTGATGGGCTGGATGGTGTCGTTGACGACGATCTTGAGCACTTCAGCGCGGGCGGAAATGCCCAAGAGAAAAATCCCTGCGAGAAGGACTGGAGCGATGCGGGAAAGGCGGCTTGTTTTCATGAGGCAAGAAAGTCGGACAGGAATCCTAAAGCCGGTGGATCAGACATCTCCTAAAATATTTTTACTCTTATTTGCGGGTTGCGGCAGGAATTTCTTGCGCCGCGCCCGCAGTTCGCGCCGTGACTGCCGGGCGGGAATCGGGCCAGCCAGGCAGGTAAGTGCTCCCGGTGATGAGGCGGGCTCCGCGCTCGTATGTGACATACGACCACGCCCACTGAATGAAAACCAGGATGCGATTGCGGAAGCCGATGAGAAAAAGAATGTGGACGAAAAGCCACGCCAGCCAGGCGATGAATCCGGAGATGTGAATCTTGCCGAACTCCGCGATGGCAGCTGCGCGGCCGATGGTGGCGAGGCTGCCTTTGTCGAGGTAATGGAATGGAGTGCGGGAGTCAAAACCCCCATCCTCTCGCGAAGAATGCGAGAAGGATGGGGCACCCGCTTCGATCTCTCTGCGGATCATTTTTGCAGCGTAGCCGCCTTCTTGTATGGCGACGGGGGCGACTCCGGGCAGAGGCTTGCCCTGCTCGTTCTTCAGCGATGCGAGGTCGCCGATAACGAAGACTTCGGGATGGCCGGGGAGAGTGAGATCGGGTTGCACAAATACGCGGCCGGCGCGATCGATGGGCGCTCCCAGGCTTTTGCCGAGCGGCGAGGCGGCGACTCCGGCGGCCCACAAGATTACGGCCGCATTGAGCCGGGTCGGGCCCACATAGATGGCTCCGGCTTCCACGTTAGTGACCAGGGCCGAGGTGCGCACTTCTACGCCGAGATGTTCGAGTTGTTCCTGGGCGCTCCGCGAGAGATCTTCAGCATAGGTGGGAAGAATCCGCGGACCGCCTTCGAGCAGGAGGATGTGCGCCATCTTGGGATCGATGGAGCGAAATTCGTGAGCCAGGGCGTGGCGGCTGATTTCGGCGAGAGTGCCGGCCAGTTCCACGCCGGTGGGTCCGCCGCCAACTACGGCGAAATTCAACGGAGTAGGAGGGCCGCCGTGTACCGCCTGGTTTTCGGCGAGTTCAAAGGCCAGCAGGACGCGGCGGCGAATCTCGATTGCGTCTTCGATGGTTTTGAGGCCGGGAGCGAAAGGCTCCCAGTCGTCGTGTCCGAAATAGGCGTGGCTAGCACCTGCGGCAACAATCAGGTAATCGTATGGAATTTTTCCATCGGGCATTTCCACGAAGCGATTTTCCAGATCGAAGCCGGTGACCTCCGACATCAGAACTTCAGTATTTTTTCGATGCCGGAGAATCGAACGAATGGGAGCCGCAATCTCTCCCGGAGAAAGTCCAGCGGTCGCCACTTGATAGAGCAGCGGCTGAAATGTGTGGTAGTTCTTGCGGTCGATCAACGTGACGGCGACAGGCGCGCGGCCCAGCGCCTGAGCGGCGGCCAAGCCGCCGAATCCGCCGCCGACGATGACCACGCGTGGTTGATTTTCTTCTGTTTTCTTGCTGTTCATGATTCTGCCCTATAAGATTCAGCGCGATGATAGAAGTTTCCAGAAGTTCGAGCGTAGAGCAGCCGCGTTCCGCCTGGATGCGCGTATTACTGCCCTCGGTAGGTGATTTAATTTTTCTGGCGATGCTGGCCACGCTGCTCTGCACGCCGCTTTCGACGAAGCTGTTAGGCGACGGTGGCATTGGCTGGCACATTCGCACGGGACAAATTATTGCTGTGACGCATGCGATTCCGCGAGTCGATCTGTTTTCGTCGACCATGAACGGGCGGCCATGGTTTGCCTGGGAGTGGCTCTACGACCTGACTGTAGGACAACTGGAACGAGCGGCAGGTTTGAACGGTGTAGTCTGGCTAACCGCGCTCACGATTGCATTGGTTTTTTCGTGGACTTTTCGACTGCTGGTGCGGCGAGGGGTGAGTCTTGCACTTGCGTTGGGGTTGGTATTGCTGGCAGCCTCGGCCTCGATGGTTCACTTTTTGGCTCGGCCGCATGTGATGAGTTGGCTGTTTACGCTGGTGTGGTTTTGGATTCTGGACACAAATGAACTAGACGGATTGGGCGCGGACAGCGGCGTGAAGCAAAACCGAAAGCTGTGGTCCTTGCCGCTTCTGATGCTGGTTTGGGTGAATGTGCATGGAGGGTTTCTGGTGGGCTTTGCGCTGTTGGGGATTTATTGGGCCAGCGCGGCTTACACTTGGGCGAGACTGCGCGAGACACGATGGGAAGACGCCATGGTCAAGCTGCGAGCCCGCAGCCGCGCCAAGCAGCTTTTCATCGTCGGCGTATTCACGTTGCTGGCAACTTTTTTCAATCCGTATGGCTGGCGGCTTTATGCGCACATCTATCAATATCTTTCCAACCGCTTCTTGATCGATCATATTGACGAATTTCAATCGCCGAACTTTCACGGTGTAGCCGAGCGCTGTTTTGCGGCTTTGATGCTGATTGCGCTTGTGGCGCTGGCGGCGTGCGTACGACGCGTTCGAGTTAGCGAAGGATTGATTGTATTGTTTGCGGTTTATTCCGGTCTCTACGCGGTGCGCAACGTACCGGTTTCGTCGCTTCTGCTGGTGCTGGTTGCGGAGCCGCTGCTGGGGCCGAGGATGTCGCGGTTGCGATCACCTCTTTCTGGGTTCTGGGTAAGAATGAAGCATATCGAGCTGAATCTCAACGGTCATTTTTGGCCGATTGTGGGCGCTGTGGCCGCGTTTTCCATCGCCGCCAACGGCGGCAATACGGGATCAAAACACTTGATGGACGCCCATTTCGGCAGCCCGCGATTTCCGGTGGAAGCGGTCAATCATCTCGAAGCAGGGAAGTCCTGGGGTCCGATTCTTGCGCCGGACTACTGGGGCGGGTATCTGATTTACCGGCTTTATCCGAAGACACGCGTGGTGGTGGATGACCGGCACGATTTTTACGGTGAAGACTTTCTCCGCGATTATGTGACCACGATTCACGCGGAGCGAGGCTGGGAGAAGTTTCTGACAGAGCATAACGTGTGCTGCATTTTGGTACCGCAGGGTTCAGCCGTCGCTAATATTTTGGCGCTGTCCAGGGATTGGAAGGAAATTTACCGGGACGATGTAGCGGTGGCGTTCGACAAGTCTCAGTAGCGGTCGTTGGTGTCGATGCCGAAGCCGAGGATCGCATTCACTTCCACGGGCTGTTTGCCACGCATAGCGGGACGGAACTTCCAACTGGGCAGGGCGGCCATTACGTTGGCGGTCATGGCTGCGGGGCCGGGTTCGAGGACGCGCAGGTTTTTCAGATTTCCGGAAGCATCCAGCACGCAGGAGATCACCAGGCGGGAGTGCGGCAGGCCCGCAGGCAGGTCGGAGCGAATTGCCTGTGGCCCAATTATGGTTCCCAGGTTCGCGCGCGTCGCGGACGCAGGATCGGCGAACTGCATGACCACGGTGCCCGCAGAGGTATCGACGTAGACGGAGTAGTTGTCGCCGGGAAGCTTACCGTAGAAATCAAACGCGCCGCCGGAACGTGAACTGGCGACGATGGTGATGGCCGGGCCTTGCTGTTCGTTGATCTTGGTGCGTCCGGGAAGATTGGGGTTGCCGCCTCCGGGAGCATCGCCGAAGCTGGGCAGGGTGACGATGCTGCTGCCTCCGCTGACCGAGACGCCTGGGATGGGCGGATTGCCGCTGCTGGCGTTGCCTGCGCCACCCGGTCCATTGGTGGGTGAGATTCCACCGCGCGCGTTGGGATCGGAGCCATGTCCGCTTCCGGTTTTGCCCGCGCCTGTGCCGTCTCCGGCCATGCCGCTGCCGGGGCCATTGCCATGTCCAATGCCGTTGCCGCCGCCCGCGCCGCCCAGGCCGGGCTGATTGCCGCCGGAGGGCGACATGGCGAGCGCACCGGCATTGTTATTGGGCGCTCCTACCTTCGATCCAGGGTCGCTGGATATGACTGCGCCGGATCCTCCGCCGCTGCCCCCGCCGGTCGGAGGCGCGAGTACAGAACCGGAGTCCATCGATCCGCCAAAGCCTGAGCCTCTCGCGCCCCTACCGGAACCGAAGGCCGCGGTGCCGCCGCCGACTCCGGGCGGCGGAGGAATCACGTTTCCCGCGAGAAGCGTTCCCCCGGGTGATCCTTGCGTGTTGCCGGAACCGCGTCCTGAGCCTGAAACCGACGGCGGCGGTGGAACGACATTTGTTCCGGCTCCGGGCTGGCCGCCGGCCATGGAAGCAGAGCGTCCTGAGCCGGAGATGGAAGGCGGCGGAGGAACCACGCTGGTGCCGGGCGCGGTGTTGGATCCGCCGCGCAAACCGTTGGGACTCCCCGAAGAGTTGGCAACGTTGACGTTCGGTGGCGGCGGAACGACATCCTGCGTTCCGAAAACTTTTCCAATAAGCGTGCTCAACAGGCCAGTCTGCGACGGTGGTGGCGGGACGACAGTTCTTGAAGGATCGGGGTAGCTGCCGCTGGCCAGGTGCCGCGTATCGGGCGATACATCGGCGGAGGGCGGCGGCGCGATAACCGACGTCGCGGGCAGAGTGAGCCGGGCATTGCGGGACGACTCGCGTTCGGGCACGCTTACGGGTGGAGGGATTACCGCCACGTTGGTCATTTGCACCGCGGAACGGGAGACGTCGTGATTCACCTCGCTGGGTGCGGGTGGGACCACGGTGGCGCTCATAGCCGGCGCGGAACGCGATCTTTCGCGGGAAAGATTGGGCGCGGGTGCGACCACGGATGGAGCCAGCGACGGAGCAATGAGTGTGCGATCACGAGCGATACTGGGCGCGGGCGCGATCACGGAAGAATTTAGGTCTGGCGCTGAGAGCGTGCGGTCGCGCGAGACATTCGGCGCGGGCGGAATAATTTCTGTCACCGTTATGCCGTTGCGCGTGTAATCGCGGGTGACGTTGGGCGCGGGGGCAACGATGTTGGCGCTGAGATTGGGAGCGGAGCGCGAGGAGCGCAGACCTTCCGACGGCGGCGGGCCGGGATTCGGTTTCACCGCCAGCAGATTCGCCACCGCGTCGCGCGACGCAGGCAGCTTGAGATTCGGCGCATCTACAACTCGCTGAACCAGCGATCCGCCGCGGGCGATCTTGATGGTCTGCGTGCGGTGGTGGGATTCGCGGCCGCCGGCGCGGCCGCTGTGTCCGGACTCAGAGCCGCCGAGGTCTTCGGTGCGCGGCAGTTCGTCGCCGGTGTAATAAATCACATCGTGGCTCTGGGGCAGCGGCGCGGCGTAGGGGCGCATCTTCGCGATTTCGAAGGGCAGAATGATGATGACGAAGATGGCGAACGCTTCGGCAGCTAAAGTCGCCGCCATTCTGAGGTAAGGCGGTGTTCCGATTGCAGCTTCGCCTGCCAGACGAGCGGTGGACCGCGCCATAGCGGGACGGATCGAGGTGACAAAATCTTCCCAGCGCGGAGTCCACTCGACCAGAAGCTTTGGTCCTTCATCCAGATGGACTGTCTCTTCGAGTTGGAGAGTGGGGCTCACGCGCGATTTGTTTCCTTATCTTTTATTTTCCTGGTCCTTCCGCAGATTAATTTCAATTTTATCGCCTATCGCGGTTGCGGTTTCCACAGCCTTTCCACTCGGAAGTTCCAGCACTGTGGCGGCCTGCATCCTGATGGGGGCGAAGCGCCAGGGGCGCAATTTTTGCACGACGTGGACGACCATTCCGGTTTTGTTCAGATAGATCACATCGATGGGAAAGTGCATGGCCAGCGTGTGAACCCCGCGGCAGGGAACGATCCAGAGGCCGCGTCCGTCGCCGAAATCGGTCTCGGAGGCGCCCATTAAGCCGCGCAGCCGCGACCAGTGCGTATCTGCAATCGCCAGCTCGGTGGCGAGATACGCCTGACGGGTGCGGTTGAATGCCTGCCCCTGCGGGGAAAACGCGCTCATGACGGCAACGGCTCCAGAAATTTCTGCCCGATTACTTCCCGCCCGACACCGGACCCAGTTCGCGAATCAATGAAATCACGGCGGGTCCAATGGTGACGAACATAATCGACGGCAGAACAAATAACACCAGGGGAGGAACCATCTTAATGGTCGTTTTTGCTGCTTGTTCTTCGGCCCGTTGCCGCCGTTCCGTGCGGAGGGAGTCGGAATGCACGCGGAGGGCTTGAGCGACGCTGGTGCCGAAGCGGTCGGTCTGTATCAGTGTACCAACAAGAGAGCGGATATCGTCAACACCGGTGCGGTCCACGAGGTTACGCAGGGCTTCCACGCGGGGCTTGCCGGCGCGCATTTCCAGGTTGACGAGGTGAAATTCGTCGCTGAGGTCGGGATGGGCGTGGTGCAGGTCCTCGCCCACGCGCATGAGCGCCTGATCGAGGGCCAGGCCGGCTTCGACGCAGATGACCGTGAGGTCGAGGGCGTCGGGAAGGCCGAGTGTGATGCGGCGCTGGCGATCGCGGATCATGCGCTTCAAAACAAAACGCGGAATGAAGAAGCCGAGGCCGGGCACGCCGATCAGCAGAAATCCGCTGTCGAAGCCGGAGAATATCACGACTCCGGCGAAGCCGAGCGCGGCCAGTAGAAGACGGGCTCCGAAATAATAGTTGACGTCGCCGGCGTCGCGGTAGCCGGCCTGAATCAGCCAGGCGCGAGTGCGGGAAACGTCGGAGGGGGAAAGCGGGATAGCTTTGCTGATAGGGTCGAGCGCCTGCTCGAACCGTTCACGGAAAGCGGGTTTTTCTGCCACCGGTTGCTGACGCCCACCCAGGGCGCGCAGGCGGGCGCCCAGCACGGAACTGGGGGTTACGACCGCCGCGCCAAAGGAAAAGATCACTAGCACGATGGTCACAAACACGATAATCGTCAGAATCAATGCCAACATTGCTACGGGTCCCCGACTTCTTTCTAACTAAGCTTCGTTAATGTTTTCCGCTTACACCTGAATCTTAATAATCTTGCGAATCACAAAATATCCGATCGTCTGCAAGCACAGGCCGGCGACCACCAGCGTGTGGCCGATGGGATCCTGAAACAGCGGGCGAATGAAGCTGGGATTCAGGATCAGCATCACGGTCACGATGATCGGCGGCATCGCCATCAGCAAACCCATGGTGAGGCGTCCCTGTGCGGTGTAAACACGCACCTGGCGCTGAATTTTGAAGCGCTCACGGATGACATAAGACAAGTTATCCAGAATTTCCGCGAGGTTGCCGCCGGTTTCGCGCTGCAACATGACGGCGGTAACGAAAAACTTCAAGTCGACCAGCGGGATGCGGTCGGCGAAATTGAGCAGAGCATCGCGGACCGGCATGCCGAACTTCTGCTCTTCATAGAGTTTGCGGAACTCGCCGCCCACGGGCTCGGCAACCTCGTCGGAAATCATTTCGAGCGCTGTGGTAAAGGCGTGGCCGGCGCGCACGGCGCGGGCCAGCGTGTCTATGGCCTCGGGAAAAAGTTCTTCGAATTTTTCGAAGCGTTTGCTGCGGCGAAACGAGACGTAGGAATAAGGAATGATCAGGCCGACCAGCAATGCGCACCAGGCGATAGCGAGATTCTTGCTGACGATGAGCCCGGCGATTCCGGCGACAATTCCGGTCATGGCGCAGAGTCCGAGAAAATTTCCGGCGCGCAATTTCATTCCTGCCTGGGCCAAAGTTTTCTGAATCGCGGAAATGCGCTCGGATCGGCGAAGCAGACTATCGAGGGCGGGAATCTGGCTGAGTTGTTGATCGCGCAGCAGGGCGAGTTCTTCGTCGGGGGCGCGCTCTGGAGCCCTCTGCACATTGGCCAGGCGCTCTTTGATGAGGCGGGCGCGGCCCTGGCGTTCATCGAGCAGGGAGCCAACGGCGAAGGCTGCGAGCGCGACTACAAGAAACACGAGAAATGCGAGTATCGCAGTCATGTTGCCCTAGACCTCCACGCGCGTTTCAAACAGCGCGGCGCGCAGCCGGGCACCGGAAGTAGCCAGGCGCTCGGCAAACTTGGGCCGGATGCCCGTAGCTTTAAATGACCCGCGCACCTTGCCGTTTTCGTCGATGCCGGTACGCTCGAACTGAAAAATATCCTGCATGGTAATCATTTCCATTTCCATGCCCACGACTTCGGAGATGGTGATAACTTTGCGCGTGCCATCCGCCATGCGGGCGATTTGCACCACGCCATGCAACGCGGAAGCCAACTGGTGCCGCACCGCGCGCTCGGGGATATTGAGATTGGCCATGGAAACCATGTTCTCGACGCGAGCCAGAGCGTCGCGTGGCGAGTTGGCGTGGACTGTAGTGAGCGAGCCTTCGTGGCCCGTGTTCATGGCCTGCAACATGTCAAAGGCCTCTTCGCCGCGGACTTCGCCCACCACGATGCGGTCAGGCCGCATACGCAAACTATTGATCACGAGTTGCCGTTGCCGCACCGCGCCTTTGCCTTCGATGTTGGGCGGGCGCGTTTCCAGCCGGACGACGTGTTCCTGTTTCAACTGCAATTCGGCGGCGTCTTCGATGGTCACGATGCGGTCGGAGTTGGGAATGTATCCCGAGAGCACGTTGAGCAAAGTCGTCTTGCCCGCGCCCGTTCCACCGGAAACGAGAATGTTCAGCCGCCCTTTGACCATGGCCGAGAGCAGCTCGAGCATAGGTTCGGTCAGGGTTTGATTCTCGATCATCTGCCGCGCGGTCAGCGGCTCGCGTCCAAAACGCCGTATGGAAAGGCAAGGCCCGTCGATGGCCAGCGGAGGAATAATGGCGTTGACGCGCGAGCCATCGGCCAGGCGGGCGTCCACCATGGGAGAAGATTCATCGACGCGACGTCCTACGCGCGAAACAATGCGCTCGATGATCTGCATCAGGTGCGAGTTATCTTTAAAAGACAGCCCCGTGATTTCGAGCTTGCCGGCGCGCTCAATGTAGACGCGGTCGAAGCGATTCACCAGAATGTCGGAGATGGTGTGATCTTTGAGCAGCGGCTCCAGCGGGCCCAGGCCGAAGATTTCGTCGAGAATTTCGCGCGAGAGGCGCTCGCGCTCGGCAAAGCTGAGAGGAACGAGTTCGCTATTGACGGCATTGCGAATGACGACCAGAACTTCATCGCGGGCGGAATTTCCCGCCGCCTTGCCCAGTTTTTCCAGGTCGAGGCGGTCCAGGATTTTGCGATGCAGGTCGGCCTTTACCTGCTGATACTCGACCCGCTCGAAGCTCTGTAAGTTCGCCATCTTTTCCTACTTCAGAATCCTACGTCTCCTACACCGTCTTGAATAGAGACCAGGTGGCCCTCTTTGTTTCCACGTCATTGCGCGTAAGTTCCTGCGCCAGTCCGGCAAAGCAGCGTGCGATTTCGGTGTGGCTCTGCTCCATCAATGGCACGCCGCGGTCGATAGCGGTCGAAACTGCAAAGTATTGGTTCGGCACCCGCCACAGGAGTTTGGCTCCGGCGGCCGCTTCGGCATCGGTTTCGCTGAACCCGGGTACTTTGCGGAAGCGGTTCAACACCAGCCGCACCCGTTCGCGGCCTCCGCTTTCTCCCAGATATTGCTGCACGCGGGCCGCACTCCACAACGACGCCACGTCGGTGCAGGCGACCAGCAATACGCATTCCGAAAGATTGGACACCAGGCGGCTACAAGCGTCGAAGCGCGTTGAGACATCGACAACAACATAACGGTAGTGGCTGACCATCATGTCGAAAAGGCGAACGAATTCGGCGGTCGAGGGATCGAGCGTCGCCGGCGTGCTGGTCCCCGCCAGCAACTGCAATCCCCCGTTGTGCCGAACCATGAAGCTTTCCAGAAGGGAAGCATCCATGCGGTGCAGATTGCGGGTTGCGTCGGCCACGGAGAAGAGTGGCTTTACATTGAGATGCAATGCCGCGTGGCCCAAAGGAGCGAGATCGACCAGCGCCGTCTGTCCATGCGATGACTGCAACGCCAGCGCCAGATTCACCGCAACCGTAGTCGCCCCGCTTCCGCCCTTCGCGTTAATCACGGAAAAAACTTTGCCACGCGCGCCTTCCTGTTTCACCCTGCGCTGAGCCGCGCTGAGGCGGACAAAAGCTTCCAGCAAATCCGTCGTCGTAGTTGGCCGTTCGATGAACTCGCGCGCTCCTGCACGCATGGCATTCACGATCACTTGCGGCTGGCTAAGGCTGCCGATGGCGAAGACTGCGGACTCGGGCGCCTCCTGATGGAGAAGTTCCACGGCGCGCAGAGCGGTCGCTGCGTTGTCCGGCGGAATGTCGACCAGCGTCACATCCGGATTTGCGGCGCGAACCCGGCGGGTAACCGGATCGGCGGCGGCCAGAGGATAACTGGCGCAGGTGTGAACCGTACGCGCCACATTGGTTCCATCGACCAGCACTTGCAGAACAGTGCGCTGTTCACTGTCCGGGGCAACGATGACAACGGAGAGCTCGGGCATGACCTCTGACCTTCTTCAGAATCTTTGGCGCGTTCGTTACTTGGGCCCTTTGTCGAACTTATCTTTATCCATGACGTACGGCTTCGGTGGCTTGGGCAGTGGGGGCGCCTCAGTGGTTGGCGAAATCCGCTTTACCGTGCACAGAACCATCAACTCGGAGTTACTTTTTTGGTAGCTTTTGCTTCGAAACAGATTGCCCAGGATCGGAATATCTCCCAGCCCCGGCATTTTGTTGAAAATATCCGTCACGCGGTTGTCGATGAGCCCGGCAATCACGAAACTCTGGCCATCCTGAAGTTCGAATTCGGTTTCCGCTTTGCGTGTGCTGAGAGCCGGAACGGTAAAGCCAGAGATGGTCAGGGCATTGGCGAAATCCAGCGCGCTCACTTCGGGTGCGACGGTAAGATGAATATTCCCATTCGGCATGATCACGGGGGTGAACTCGAGCTTCACGCCGAATTCCTTGAAGGAGATGGTCACCGCCGTAAAACCAGCTCCAGGCTGCACGATCGGAAAAGGAAACTGGCCACCGGCAAGGAAGCTGGCTTTCTTTCCGTTGACCGCGATCAGATTTGGCTCGGCGAGAATTTGCAGCAGGTTCTTGGTTTCCAGATCCTCGAGCACCGCGCCGAAGTGAAGGTCGGGACGAAAGAGAAAAAGGTTGAGAACGTTGCTGATGGTTTCTTGCGATTGGAATCCTGCGCCCGAACCGGTGCTCTGGCTGAGTTGCTGCGACCCGAAACCGCCAAACTGCCCGGTGCCTGTTGTGCCGATTGTGTTGGCCGCGCCAGTAGACAGGAAGTTCACACCTAACTGGGTCAACGCGGAGCGGTCCACCTCGGCGAAGCGAACCTGCAGCAGCACTTCCTGCGCGCCAACCGGGCCAAACGTGAGAACGTTGACCACGCTCTTGGCGTAGGCCGACGCTAGTTCGGCGGCACGTTTGGAAACATCTTCCGTGGAAACATGGCCGGAGAGCACGACAGCCGAACGCGAAGGTGTGACGGTAATCTGCTCGTCGGGAAACACGCGGCGTTCTTCTTCAGCAAGGGTGCTGACATCGACATCCACGCGCAAATCGAAGCTGCGGGAGCGCTCCAGTTCGTCCCAGATCAAAAGCGAAACTTCACCAGCCGACCGGCCATGCACCAGAATTTGCGTAGGCGTGATCACTGTGGGATCGGCAATCGTGGGATCGGTGACCGCGACGCGCTTGAGACGCTCCGTCGTATTGATGAGGAGAGATTTGCCGACCATGACGCGCAACGGAGCTGAGCCCTGGCTTTGCCCAGTTTGGGCCGGCAATGTCGTGGTCTGCGTGCCGGTGGGCGGGCCGGGATTGTCGGATTGTCCGGCGGCGGCCTGCGGGACAAACATTTCCGGCCAGGCGGGTAACGAAATGGCGATGGAGAACACTAGTATCCCAACGATTGGCCTGCGAAATATCATTTTCGAATTCCTCTCCCTTGTGAGGAATGTCTTGCGCTCTTCTGGGATTTGCAAGTGTAGAACTCTTTCCGACTATTTAGTTTCGTGTCACTTTTTCGCGTTACTTCGAGGTACAATTCTCCTCTGTACAGTTCACCACGTCCGGTTTCTTGTCGCCTTTGTAAACCTCAATGCTCATAACAGCAGGTGCCGGGGCGGCAGCCGGAAGCTCGGCCTTCTTCTTGCCCGCTGCGTGATGCACAACTGGAGCAACAGGCGCCGGCAGTCCGCCCTTGTAGAGTCCGCGCTCGCTTGAAGCCGGCACATCATCCTGCCTCGTGTCGAGCGGGTTGCGCAGCGATAGCTGGATATGTCCTTCCGCCTGAGCCAAGGTAAGACGTTGCGCGTCGTCGGGCGAAACCAGGAGCGTGATTACGGGCGTGTTTTGCGCCTCCCCCGTCGAAGTACGTTCCAGCTTATTTCCAGCTGCGATTACGGCGGCGTTCTGCAACACGGTGGTGGTCTGCGGATCGTTGCCGCCGTTTGGAGTTCCGGTCAGCAGCACATCGACGCGAGTACCCGGCGTGACGAATCCAGCGACCGAGACGACTTCATTCACCCGCACCGATACCGCGCGCATTCCCGGAGGAATCAGTGACGGCAAGCCGGAACCGGCATTCTCGGCGGCCAAACGGTTGGGCAGGAAGAATTCGCCTTTGTAGATGGGCACAACCACGCCACGGCCCATGACCAGAGAGCGCTTGGTGAGAGCGCCGGGCGGCACGGCGGAGGCTGGAACTTGCTCGACGCGCACGTCGCGCTCCTCGATTCTGGACCCCACCTGAATGTCGTTGGCGGCCACAATCACGTCAGCCCCGG
>Ga0209010_1000090_pt1 | contig 34567 bp, 23 predicted proteins | sample BlaSpr_A8_OM1_O3_FD_187985 | JGI IMG/M metagenome (GOLD analysis project Ga0209010, IMG submission 187985) | Forest soil microbial communities from Thunder Bay, Ontario, Canada - Black Spruce, Ontario site 2_A8_OM1_O3 (SPAdes) (version 2) | ecosystem: Environmental > Terrestrial > Soil > Boreal...
CGGCCGAAATGCCCCGACTGCGGCAGCATTCTGCTGATCGCCGAGGAGTCCCGGTTCAACCTGCGCGGCCGCATCGACCACGCCTGGTCATGTGACGCGTGCGGTAGTGCGTTTGTCACGTCGATCAGGCTTGCGGCGGCCTTCGCCGGCACCGCGAGATGTTGGCTACCCGTCTGATCCGGTTGCGTAAATTTCCGCGTATCGAGGCAAGCATGGCGCCGCGGGCGCGCGCCAACTGCTGCGGCCAAGTGGTCAAGCACGTGGTCAAGGCGGTCGGAACAGGCAATAATCGTCACCAACGCGGTGTTTGTATTCATTACCGCGGAACAGTCCACAAGGAGGGACCCCATGCGTCAAACGTTTGATCGTCGATCTGTATTGGGACTTGCAGTTGGCAGCGCTGCCGGCGCGATGTTCGTGTCTACGCCCAAGCCGACTTACGCTGCAGGCACGGCCTACAAGGCGACGATGGACGGTGCCAGCGAAGTGCCGCCCACCACCAGCACCGGCAAGGGTGCCGCCACGGTGACCTACGATGCTGCCACCAAGACAGTGACCTGGGAGGGCGATTTCTCGGGACTATCGGGACCGGCGACGGCGGCGCATATCCATGGACCGGCTGAAGCCGGCAAAAATGCCGGCGTCATCGTTCCGCTGTCGCAGAAGGACGTTCCCTTTACCAGCCCGTTCAAGGGTTCGGCGACATTGGCCGATGACAAGGCCGCGGCGCTTGCGGCGGCGCTGTCGTCCGGTCAGGCCTACGTCAACGTCCACACCGCGGCTAATCCCGGCGGTGAGGTGCGCGGCCAACTGAAAGGTTAAAGCGCGCTGGCTTGTTGCGTCGGTACCAGTCGCGATTTTGTGTCACCCGCCGGTCCTGCGTATCATGGGCCGGCGGGTTTCATTTTGTGCGATAGCAGGTTCTATACGCCAGCGAACGCAGCGTTACTGCTTGGCAATTCCGGCCTGGGCGATCACCTTGCCCCATTTTTCGATATCGCCGCGCATGCGCGCATCGAGCTCCGCCGGCGTTGACGCTTTGGCGTCGATGCCGAGATCCAGCGCGTGCTTCTTCAGGTCGGGATCGTCCAGCACCTCGTGCAGCGCCTTGTTCAAGGTCGCGATAATGGCGTCGGGCGTCCCCGCCGGCGCGTAAAGCCCGTTCCACGCCGTGACCTCGAAATTGGCGACGCCGCCTTCCTGCACGGTCGGGATGTTCGGCAATTCCGGCGAGCGCTGCGGCGCGCTGGTGGCGATGGCGCGCGCCTTGCCGCCGTCGAGCGTGGGTTTCAGCGCGGCATAAAAGTCGATATCCATCTGGATGTCGTCGCGCAGCAGCGCCACCACCACGTCGGGCGAACTGCGGAACGGCACGATCACCACGTCGACGCCGGCCATCGCCTTGAACAATTCGGCGGTGAGATTTTGCGTCGAGCCGACAACGATGGTGCCGACATTGAGCGTGCCGGGCTTTGCCTTCGCGGCTGTGAGAAAATCGCCGAGCGTCTGGTACGGCGAGGAGGCATTCACCATAAAGTCGCAAGTGAAATAGCCGATGGTGGAAATCGGCACGAATTCCTTCAAGGGGTCGAACGGCAGGTGAGTGAACAGCGGCACGCTGATCGCGGTGCCGTTGGTCAAGAGCGTCAGCGTGTAGCCGTCGGTGCCGCCCGCGAGCGCGGCGCGGGCAGCCGTAATGCCGCCGGCGCCGGGCATGTTCTCGATGAAGAAGTTTTGCCCGAGTTTTTCGCTCAATGCTTGCGCCACAAGTCGCGCCGTGACGTCGGCGACGCCGCCGGGGCCGAACGGCAGGATCACGCGCACCGGATGATCCGGATATTTGGCCTCTCCGCGCGCCGCGGGCGCGGCAAGGCCGGCGGCCATCAACGGCAGTGCGAAAACGGCAGTCCGCCGCGATATCCCGAATGGCGTTTGCTTCATACGGCAAATCCTTTTTCAATGTCTTGTTTTGTGAAGCGACGGTTTAGCGGCATTCGCCGCCCGGCGCGCGCGCGAACGCTGCGACATTACGTCCGCCAGAGCATGATCCCGAAAAAGCCTGCCCTCGGACTTGATCCGAGGGTGGGGACCGGTTTTCGGATAAGATCATGCTCAAACGTCAAATCTAGGCCATGATCCGATTCAGTTGAAGCGGATCAGGGCCTAGGAGATCGTTGGTCACGATTCCTGCCGGTCACTCTTTGCGGCCCATTGCGCGCGGGATTGCGCCAGATAATCGGCAAAACGGCCGGCCGCGATGGCAGCGCGCGCTCCCACCATCACGTCCTGGTAGTAATAGAGATTGACGATCGACAACAGCGTGCCGCCGAGCGCCTCGCCGGCACGGAACAGGTGATGCAGATAGGCGCGGGAAAAATCGCGCGCCGCGGGGCAGCGGCTCTCCGCATCGAGCGGCCGCGGATCCTCGGCATGGTGCGCGTTCTTGATGTTGATCGGGCCGAACCGCGTGAACGCCAATCCGTGACGGCCGTTGCGCGTCGGCATGACGCAATCGAACATGTCGATGCCGCGGGCGACCGCCTCGAGGATGTCGGCCGGCGTGCCGACGCCCATGAGATAGCGCGGCTTGTCGGCGGGCAGCATCGGCGCGGTCTCGGCCACGACCTTGAGCATCACGTCTTGGGTTTCGCCGACGGCGAGGCCGCCGAGCGCATAGCCGTCGAAGCTGATAGCGGCAAGCGCACGCGCGCTCGCTTCGCGCAAATTCTGATCGTCGCCGCCCTGCACGATGCCGAACAGCGCCTGGCCTAAGGCCGCCTTCTCGAACGCGCGCTTGCAGCGCTCGGCCCAGCGCAGCGACAGCTGCATGGCGCGCTCGATCTCGCTCCGCTCGGCCGGCAGCCGCACGCATTCGTCGAGCTGCATGGCGATATCGGAGCCGAGCAAAATTTGCACCTCGACGGCGCGCTCCGGCGTCAGCGCGATCATGGCGCCGTCGAGATGGGAGCGGAAGGTGACGCCCTCTTCCGCCACCTTGCGTAAGTTCGCAAGCGACATCACCTGAAAGCCGCCGGAATCGGTCAGGATCGGATACGGCCAGCGCATGAAAGCATGCAAGCCCCCGAGCGCCGCGACCCGCTCGGCCGACGGCCGCAGCATCAGGTGATAGGTGTTGCCGAGCAGGATCTCGGTTCCGGCGGCACGCACATCGTCGTGATGCACGCCCTTGATCGCCGCCTGCGTGCCGACCGGCATGAACGCCGGCGTGTGCACGACGCCATGCGGCGTCGCGATCTCGCCCAAGCGCGCGGCGCCGTCGGTGGCGGTGAGGCGGAAGAAAAAGGAACTCGGCATCAGGGCTACATATCGGACCCCGGGGCATAAGTCTCGTTTGATCCGCACGAACTGAACGACGCTCGCCGGCTTACGCCATCGTCGGGGTAAGAGGTCAGGAACTCTGCCATAAAAAATAGGGCGATTGACCGTCCCATGACCCATGTTGCTACTCGCCGACGCGGCGGTCGAGTAACTGGTCAACCGTTAGTCTAGCGCTGACGAGCAAGACCAAAGCAACCGGCGGGCGCCGGAATAAGGACCAAGTCGGCACGGGTCCTGTCCGTTACGGATTGCTCCCCTGATACTTCCACAGATGCTCTCCGGAGGATTTCAGCAGCGCTTCGATCCTCGCAAGATTTTCGCATTCGTAAATCCGCACTCCGGACGGCAGGTCAGCCTGCTCAGCCCTCTGCATCAGAAACGGCAAGTTCTTGCGGTCGCGAATGACATAGACGGAAGGCTTGCCGAGCGCGACCGCGAGACCCGCTTCGAGCAGCACGCTCGAGACGATCTTTTCCGGGTAGATGAGCATGAAGTACTTGCTGTGGCGTAATGCCGCCAGATCCTCGGTAAGCGAAACGTCCTCAGCCTCGAACTCTTGTTTGGTTTTCAGATCACGGCCCGCATAAAAGACTGACCGGAACCCGCAATAATCTTCCAGCCACTTCACGATTGCCATAGCCTCGTCGCGATACTTTCGATACGCCTCCTCGGTGTCGAGTCCGGCCATCGCCATAGCGAGAAACACGTCGTGGTCGAAGCGAGCGAGACATCTCTTAAGTTCGTCGAGTACCCAACTATAAATCGATGATGTCTTGCTTTGCGGTTTGACAACCTCGGTATGCGTGCCGACAGCCACCTTCTTCTGCCGCGTCGGCAGTCCGATGCCGGCGCTGAGCTTGTCGACCCAGAAGTCGGACGCGCCTATGACCGCATAGGTCGGGACGACGGGCTTGTCGTACGAGATGGCATCCCGATCCAGCAAAAGATAATCTTCAAAGGTCCTCTCGATCTCGTCCAGCAGTTGACCGTGCGGTTTAAGCGCGTCGGCATCGGGCGAAATCCAGCTCAGGAACCGTGGCACGCGCAATGAGCCCAGCTGTGGGGATGCGAGCAGGAACAACCCTGCGATACGATCCAGTACGTCCATGCGCCGATCGCGGACGAGACGCGCGATGACGGCCTTGCACAAGACGCCACCCATGCTGTGCCCGACGAGAATGATGTCGCGATAGTCCTTGAGCTCGTCGCGCAGAACGCCGGCGAAGATATCCGCTTCCTTGTCGAGTTGAATTTGCGCGCCGAACCTTAACCGCCGCCAAAGCGTCTCGTACTGGTAGAGCCCGACGTCGAGATCGGTGACATCCTCGAAGATGAACTTGGGAAAACTGCCCCAGGTGCCGTAGGGCGTCCCACCTAGGCCGTGAACGAAAATGACGAGGCGCGTCGACGGGGCGCTCGGGCGCCGATGCAGGATAATAGATTCGCGACCCAGCTCTTTGAGGTCGGCGGGCGCCAAAAATTGATCCTGCAATATGGTTTTCACGCAATCACCTGGTTCGGTTCACGGCCGGCACAACCACATTATAATCGTTGTCTCGTATTTGATAACCCTTATTCCTTCCGGTAGCTCGGCATTGCCGACGATGAGCGCCTAAGTCCAGGCCCGAAACAACAAACACGTGTCGCCATAGGAGGCGGAAAGCGAAACCGTCAGGCATGTGGGCGTGCGATCATAAATCGAGGTCGATGAACAATGGTTGGCCGATGTCGCTTATACCCTGCGAAGCCGTCGCTCAAACGACGCCGCGGAACATCCGTCGTGGGTGCATGCGGGTACAGCGCTATGTCGCTTCTACATCGACTTGCCGTTCAACGACGACGGGGAGCGTGAAGGAAAACGTCGAGCCCTGGCCAAGCTGCGACTCCACCCAGATTTTGCCGCCGTGCATCTGGATGATGCGCTTCGATATGGCGAGCCCCAGGCCGGTGCCGCCCTTCTTGCGGGTGATCGCATTGTCGGCCTGCTGGAACTCCTGAAACAGCTTGGCCTGGTCGGCTGCGGAGATGCCCGGCCCGGTGTCACAGACCGAGAGATGGAATGAGCCATCGGGCGCGGTGGCTTTGATGACCACTTCGCCGGTATCGGTGAACTTGATGGCGTTGCCGACGAGATTGATCAACACCTGTGTCAAGCGCCGCCCGTCGCCGTGACCGGGCGGCATTTTGGGAGCTACCTCGACCTTGAACGCGAGCTTCTTGTCAGCGGCAAGCGGTTCGAGCGTGCTGCGGACGGTCTGGGCAATATCCTCAAGGGAGTAATCGGTGAGTTCGAGCACGAGTTGGCCAGCCTCGATCTTCGACAGATCGAGCACGTCATTGATCAAGCCAAGCAGGTGTCTGCCGTTACTCTCGAGCCTTTTGAGCACGCCCATCGTCTTTTCCGGCAGTTCGCCGTAGATGCCGTCCGCCATCAGTTCGGTGTAGCCCAAGATCGCGTTGAGCGGCGTGCGCAACTCGTGGCTCATGTTGGCAAGGAACTGCGATTTGTGCTGGCTCGCGACTTCAAGCTGGCGGCTCTTGTCCTGGATTTCGTTGAGAAGCCGTACATTCTCGATGGCGATCACGGCCTGGTCGGCAAAGGTATTGACCAGTTCGATCTGCTTGTCGGTAAAGGGCCTCACCTGTTTGCGACTGAGAAAAAGAACACCGATCGGTGCCCCCTCTCGCATCAGCGGAACACCCAGTGCCGTGCGCAAACCCTGCGCTCTCTGAATGTCGAGTAGCACGAATTCGGGATCGGCAAGGACATCGTGAATATGGACCGTCTGTCTCTCAAGCAATACACGTCCGGCCACCGAGCTGCGCCCGGCTCTCAATGGCGCGGCTCGCATCGCTTCGATATGGTCCGGCGTAATCCCGTAGCTTGCGACGTGATGGTAACCGGTATCTTTGGGCATGCGGATGGCGGCCATATCGGCCTCGCACAGCCGCGCCGCCGATTCCACCAACGTATCGAGCACGGTCCGCAAATCGAAGGTCGAGCGGCTGATGACCTTGAGCACGTCGGCGGTGGCGGTCTGCTGCTGCAACGATTCTCGCAATTCGCTGAGCAGCCGCGTGTTCTCGATGGCGATGACGGCCTGGGCAGCAAAATTCTGCACCAGAGCGATCTGCTTGTCGGAGAAAGGACGCACCTCGCTGCGGTAGATAATTATTGCCCCAACGAGGCCATCGTCTTTCAGCATAGGTACGCCGAGCACGGTGCGCGCGCCAGCGGTCTCTACGAGGGCGAGAAAGCGTGCATCACCGGCATGAGAATCAGCTTCCGCAGCGAGGTTGGTGACGTGCACAACGGCTTTGGTCCCAGCGACGCGCGACAGTGGCAAACCGGGATGTCGGCGCACGTCAAGAAACGGATCCCTTTCCCACCAATCCAAAAGCGGACCCTGTTGCGCAACGCTGCGAAAACCAGAGCCTTCGGTGAGGAATAAGCCACCGAACTTGGCTTCGCAGAGCCTCGTCGCGTTTTCCAACATCGTCTGGAACACCGGTTGAAGCTCGCCCGGTGAGCTTGAGATGACGCTTAACACCTCGGATGTCGCAGTCTGCTGCTCCAGCGACTCGGTGAGATCGTCGGTACGCTGCCGCAATTCGTTCAGCAGCCGCGTGTTCTCGATGGCGATGACGGCCTGGGCTGCGAAATTCTCCAGCAATTCGATTTGGCTTTCGGCAAAGGGCCGTACTTCCTGCCGGTAGATGCTGATGGCGCCCACCAAAACATCATCCTTGAGCATCGGAACCAAAACCCGAGAACGCGCGCCGCCAAGCCGCGCATGCAGACTGTCCTGAGCTGCGTCGTCGGCGGTATGGGTCGTCTGCTTCGTTCGCGTAACCTGATCGAGCAGGCCACCCGGTCTCGGAGCAAACGGGCCGCGCTGTCTTCGCACCTCTGAATATTCCGCGGGCGCGCCGATCTCCGCTGCGATGTGATACATCCCTCCGTCGTATCGGTACAACGTTCCAAATTCCGCCGCGCAAATGCGCGTCGCATTTTCCAGCATGGCATGAAAAACAGGTTCAAGTTCGCCAGGCGACGAGCTGATGACCTTGAGCACATCCGCCGTCGCCGTCTGCTGCTCCAGCGATTGCCGCAATTCGTTGAGCAGCCGCGTATTCTCGATGGCGATGACGGCCTGGTCGGCGAAGTTCTTGAGCAGATCGACCTGCTTGTCGGTAAACGGTCGGACTTCCTGGCGATAGATGATGATGGCACCGATCAATGCATTCTCTTTGAGCATCGGCACGACGATACGCGACCGCGCACCGCCGAGCTTTGCCGCATTGCTCGCCCATGGTGATGCCGAATCGTCGGCGATGCGGACCACATCTTTTGTTTGCACCAGTTGATCGAGACCTGTTCCGGCGGGCGGTTGAAACGAGCCACGCTGCTGAATGAACTCCGCATGTGCCGGTGGCACTCCGAACAGCGCGACCGGATCGAAAACGTCATTATCGTATCGGTACAGCATACCGAATTTCGCGTCGCAGATCCGTACCGCGTTCGCCAGCATCGACTGGAACACCGGCGCAAGCTCGCCCGGCGAGCTTGAGATGACACTCAAGACTTCGGATGTCGCCGTCTGCTGCTCCAGCGACTCGCGCAATTCGTTGAGCAGCCGCGTGTTCTCGATGGCGATGACGGCCTGGGCGGCGAAATTCTGCACAAGATCTATCTGTTTGTCGGTAAACGGTCGCACCTCTTGGCGGTAGATATTGATGACGCCGATCAACGCATCATCCTTGAGCATTGGCACGTAAACTGTGGACCGCGCACCGCCGAGTGTAGCCGCATAGCCGGGGACGGCTTCAGCGGCGTAATCATCGGTGCGGCACACCTGCTTTGTCCGCAAAACGCGCTCTAGCTGAGTGCCCGATCTCGGTCGAAGAGGACCGCGATCCTTTTGAAAAGTAGCGTACTCCCGCGGCGTGCCAACTTCAGCCGCGAAGTGGAAATTCTCGCCATCGAAGCGGACCAATGAGCCGAACTTGGCTTCACAAATACGCACCGCGTTCTCCAACATAGTCTGGAACACAGGCTCAAGTTCTCCCGGTGAGCTTGAGATGACGCTCAGCACTTGAGAGGTTGCCGTCTGTTGCTCCAATGACTCGCGCAATTCATTGAGCAGCCGGGCATTTTCGATAGCGATGACTGCCTGGGCGGCGAAGTTCGTCATGAGCGCAATCTGCTTGTCGGTGAGTTCGCGTATCTCGGTGCGAAAGATGGTAATGACGCCAATTGCCTCGCCGTCCTTGAGCATCGGCACGGTGACCATCGTGCGAATGCCGCCGATCTCAACGGAGTTAACGGCTTTCGGATTGCGGGCGAGATACGAAGCAGCTTTGCTCAGATCCGCGACCTGGATTGGCTGGCGGGCCGAGAGTGTCTGGAATGCTTGCAATTCGCCGTCCGGCTGCAGCAACATTCCGACCCGCCACTGCTCGTCCCAGGCTTTCGTCAACGAACCGTGGTGCGCGGCCACGCGAAGCGCTTCGCCTTCGCGCAGAAACAGCGTGCCGAAATTGGCTTGGCAAATCCGCGTTGCGTTATCCAAGATCGACGTGAAGACCGGCTCCAATTCGCCCGGCGACGAACTGATGACGCGCAGCACATCTGCCGTCGCAGTCTGTTGCTCCAGTGATTGCCGCAATTCGTTGAGCAGCCGCGTGTTCTCGATGGCGATGACGGCCTGGGCGGCGAAATTCTGCACCAGCGCGATTTGCTTGTCGGTGAAGGGACGAACCTCCCGACCGTAAATAACGATAGCGCCGATTAGCTTGTTCTCCTTGAGCATCGGCACAAGGAGCATTGTTCGGGCGGCGGCGGACTCGAAAAGAGTGACATAACGAGCATCGTTCTGCTCACTCATCCGTTCATTCGACACATCGGTGATGTGTACGACTTGTTTTGCTTTGGCCATCCGGGCAAGCGGAATATAGGGATGGTCGCGTATGGACATGACCGGCGCTTGACGCCACGCCTCGGCATAAGCGGAAGACGCGCCGTGCATTTCAACGGCGCGAAATGCATCCTCCTCATGAAGGAACAAATTGCCGAGTGTGGCCCCGCAAATTCGAACCGCGTTGGCCAAAATGGCCTGGAAGACTGCTTGCAGTTCGCCCGGTGAGCTTGAGATGACGCTTAACACTTCGGATGTCGCGGTCTGTTGCTCCAGCGACTCGGCGAGATCGTCAGTGCGCTGGCGCAATTCGTTGAGCAGCCGTGTGTTCTCGATGGCGATGACGGCCTGGGTGGCAAAGTTCGTGATCAGCGCGATCTGCTTTTCGGAGAACGGCCGCACCTGCTGACGATAAATACCGATGATGCCAATGAGCTCGTTTTCCTTGAGCATCGGGACCATCAGCAGCGTTCGGGCGCCGGTCAGGTCGGCGAGCACCCTGAACGATGGGTCGCCTGTGACATAGGCCTCGTCGGTGCGGGTATCGACAATATGCTGCGTCTGATGCGTCGTGACGATGTGCTGCAGCGGATTTGTCGGCCCGAAATGGAGGACCGGATCGCGCCGCCGCAGCTCGATCCATTCCGGCACGTCGCCGTGCATCGCCGAAACATGGAAAGTGGCGCCGTCGTAGAGCAACAGATTGCCGAATTCTGCTTCGCAGATGCGGGTGGCGCTTTCCAGGATCGTCTCGAATACCGGCTCCAGTTCGCCAGGCGAGCTCGAGATGGCGCCAAGAACCTCGGACACCGCCGTCTGCTGCTCCAGCGCCTCGCCAAGATCGTCGGTGCGCTGGCGCAATTCGTTGAGCAGCCGCGTGTTCTCGATGGCGATGACGGCTTGAGCCGCGAAGTTCTTGAGAAGATCGATCTGTTTGTCGGCAAACGGACGAACCTCCTGGCGGTAAATGATGATAGCGCCGACCAAGCCGCCGTCTTTGAGCATCGGCACCGCAAGCAGCGTGCGTATTCCCGCCAGTTCGACCCCGTCGACCGCGAACTGGTCGCGCCTGATATAGGCGTCTGTCGCCCTCAAGTCGGCGATTTGCTGCACCTCTTTGGTTTCGGCAAGGCGACCGAGGCCGGCTCCCGAGCCGCGGCGGAATGGCGTGCTCTTGCGAATATTGGCATAGGCTACGGGTGCGTTGTGCATCGCCACCGCGCGCCACGCGTCATTTTCATAAAGGAACATGTTGCCGAAATTAGCGCCGCAGATGCGCGTTGCGTTCGCCAGCATGGTGTCGAACACCAGCTGCAACTCACCGGGCGAAGAACTGATGACCTGCAGCACCTCGGACGTCGCCATCTGCTGCTCAAGCGATTCACTGAGATCGTCGGTGCGCTGCCGCAATTCGTTGAGCAGCCGCGTGTTCTCGATGGCGATCACCGCCTGACTGGCGAAATTGCTGACCAGATCGATTTGCTTGTCGGTGAATGGGCGGACTTCCTGGCGAAAGATGGTGACGAAGCCGACCAATTCGCCATCTTTAAGCATGGGCACGGCAAGCAGCGTGCGGATGCCGCCGAGTTCGACGCCGGCAATCGCTACAGGGTCGCGTTCCAGATAGGCCCGGTCGTTGCTGTAATCGGCGATGTGCAGGGTCCGTCTGCTTTGTATGAGCCGGCTCCACGGATGAAGCGGACCGAATCTATCGCGATGCTTTTGCAAAAATTCGGAAAGTCGCTCCGGCACGCGGAGTCGCGTGACCATTCGCACGTCGCCGTCCTCGATCCGGTACATGCCGCCGAAATTCGCCTCGCAAATACGCGCGGCGCTTTCCAGCATGGCTTCAAACACCGGCTCCAGCTCGCCGGGCGAGGAACTGATGACTTGAAGCACCTCCGAGGTAGCTGTCTGTTGCTCTAACGCTTCGCTAAGATCGTCGGTACGCTGACGCAATTCGTTGAGCAGCCGCGTGTTCTCGATGGCGACGACGGCCTGGGCGGCGAAGTTATGGACAAGCTCGATCTGCTTGTCGGTAAACGGACGAACCTCCTGGCGGTACAGGGAGAACGAGCCGATCAGTTCGTTCTCCTTCAGCATCGGAATAGCCAGAGTCGTCCGAACACCGCCAAGTTCGACGGCCGCAATAGCCACCTCATCGCTGCGATCGAGATAGCCAGGAGTGGCCGCCGCATCGACCACTTCAATCGCGGTCCTTTTCGCGACCATGCGATCGGTAAGCTGAGAGCTACGCATCGGCGAACGCCCGCGAGCCTCGGCGAAGGCGGGCGGCGTGTTGTGCGCGGCAACAAGGTACAGCGCGCCGTCGTGCCAGCGATAGATATTGCCGAACGTGGCGTCGCAAATCCGCACCGCATTTGCCAACATAGTCGCGAACACCGGCTCGAGATCGCCGGGCGACGAGCTGATCACGCGCAGCACCTCCGTCAAGGCGCTCTGTTGCTCACGGGCCTCGCTGAGCTCCTCCTTCAGACGGGCGAGTTGTAATTGCTGGCCGGCAACGGCCGCGCGAGGCTTAGATTTCGGCTTAGCGACGGCAAGCCGCTTGCGGCCAGCCACCTTTGGGCGCCGCAAATGCGCTGCCTTCCCACCAGCCTTGCCGCGCCGTTTCATTGGACCACCACGGCTTGAACCCACGCCAATCATACGCAACTGCGCGTCGTGCCGCCACGGCGGCACCAAGGCCGTGGGATCGATCTTACGGCGATTTATCGCGTGTTTTGGCGGCTTCGCAGTGACGGCTGTCACAACGGCCCGTCGTGACGGCGCTCGGCGGGCATTTTTGACGAGCCGGCACCCGGCTGTCGGAGGCGACCGATTTGCGCGATAATGCCGGTTCGCCTGCCGGCGATGAGAAGAGCAATTAAAGGCCGTTCGAGCGCCGCGAGCGCATGAACGTCAAGCCCAGGGAGGAGTCCTATGGTCGCCTTGACCGTCAACGGACAACGACACGATGTCGATGCCGCGCCCGATACCCCGCTGCTCTGGGTGTTGCGCGAGCATCTCAAACTCACCGGCACCAAATTCGGCTGCGGCATCGCCGCCTGCGGCGCCTGCACGGTGCATATCGACGGCGAGGCGGTGCGCTCCTGCTCGATGCCGCTGTCGCTGGTGGCCGGAAAGTCCGTCACCACCATTGAAGGACTGTCGGCCGACGGTAGCCATCCGCTGCAAAAGGCCTGGGTCGTGGAGCAGGTGCCGCAATGCGGCTATTGCCAGTCCGGCCAGATCATGCAGGCGGCGACGCTACTTAAGGCCAACAAAAATCCGTCGCGCGACGACATCGTCGAACATATGGACGGCAACATCTGCCGCTGCGGCACCTATCTCAAAATCATCAGCGCCATCGAGCGCGCGGCGCGGGAGGGCTGAGCCATGAATCAGCACACCAAGATCGTTAACCGCCGCAATTTCCTCAAAACCACCGGCGGCCTCAGCCTGGCGCTCACCATCGCGCCCGATGCGCTATCTCTCATCGACGACGCTTTTGCCGACGCGCCGGCTGAGTACACGCCGAATGTTTGGCTGACGATCGTGCCCGACGGCATCATCACCATGATCGCGCCGGCGGCCGAGATGGGCCAAGGCTCGTTCACCAGCCTACCGGTCATCATCGCCGAAGAGCTCGATGCCGATTGGAGCAAGGTCAGACCTGTTTTCCCAACTGAGTGGGACGACAAGAAATTCGGCAATCCGGGATACAATTACACATTCCAGACTTCGGCCAGCGCATCGGTGACCGGCTACTTCACGTCCCTGCGTCTGGCCGGCGCGCAGGCGCGCCGCGTCTTGCTCGATGCGGTCGCGGCAAAATGGGCGGTGCCGGTCGGCGAGCTTACGACCGAACCAAGTGTCGTCGTGCACAAGGCGTCGGGGCGGCGCATCGGCTATGGCGAGATCGCCGCGTTTGCGAGCGCCCCCGCCGAATTGCCCAAGATCGCCGAAAGCGATCTCAAGCCGACAGCGAGCTTCCGCCTGATCGGCAAAGACATCGCGCGCGTCGACGTACCGCTGAAAGTCAAAGGCGCGGCCACATACGGCATGGATGTGCAGGTGCCGGGCATGGTCTATGCCGCGGTGCTGCAATCGCCCTATGCCGGCGGGGCGCCGCTGGACGTCGACGACACCCGCGCGCGCAAAGTGCCGGGCGTCACCGACATCGTGAAATTGCCTGAGGGCGTCGGCGTCATCGGCACCACGGTCGAAGGCACGCAAGCGGCCAAGAACCTCCTCAAAGTGACTTGGGGCGACGCGCCGGGCGCGCATCTCGACAGCGAGCAAGCGCTCGAGGATTTTGCGGCGATTGGCCGCGACAAGACTCGCGACGGCGTGGCTTACGAGAACAAGGGCGACGCCAAGGCGGCGCTGGCAGCCGCCAAGCGCGTGTTCCGCGGCGAATATCGCACACGCTACGTCTACCACGCGCAGATGGAGCCGATGAACGCGACCGCAGCCGTGGCCGCCGACGGCAAATCGGCCGAGCTGTGGGTCGGCACCCAGGCGGCGACCAGCCTGCTCAACGGCGTCGCCCGCATCCTGCAGACCGAGCGCTCCAACATCGTGCTGCACCAGCAATTCCTCGGCGGCGGTTTTGGCCGGCGCGGCAACCACGAGGCCATGTACGACGCGGTCCGCCTATCGAAGGCGGTCGGCAAGCCGGTGAAGCTGATCTGGACCCGCGAAGACGACATCACTTTCGGAAAATTCCGCCCGGCGACGGCGCATCACATCGAAGCCGCCTTCGACGACAATGGCAAACTTGTCGCCTGGCATCACCGTGTCGTTGCCGAATCCGTCTTGGCTTACGTCTCCGGCGATGCAAAACCGCGGCAGGACCGCATCGTCATGAAGGGCTCGCCGATCCCGCAATATCCGGTCGCCAACAAGCTCGCCGAGCACGTCATCGAGAACCGCGGCGCGCGGCTGTCGCCGTGGCGCGGCGTCGGCAACGGCCACAACGCCTTCGCCATCGAGAGCTTCGTCGACGACATCGCCAAGGATCTTGGCAAGGATCCGGTGGCATTCCGTCTCGAACTTTCGGAGGGCGTGCCGCGCATGCAGCATCTACTGCGCACCGTCGCCGCCATGTCCGATTGGACGCGCCAGCGCGATGGCACCGCGCTCGGCGTCGGCACCATGGTGAAGGACGACACGCTAGCCGCCGGAGTCGCCGAGGTCTCGCTCGACCGCACGACCGGCAAGATCAAGGTGCTCAACTTCTGGGCCGCGCTCGATGCCGGCATCGCGGTACAGCCGCGCAATCTCGCAGCGCAGACCGAGGGCAGCATCATCTATGCGCTGGGCTCGGTGCTGCGGGAAAAAATCACCATCAAGGACGGCCGCGTGCTGCAGTCGAACTACAGCGACTACGAGGTCGCGCGCATGTCCGACGTGCCGCATATCGAGATCAAGGTGGTCTCGACCGACAACCATCCGACCGGCGGCGGCGAGGAAGGCGTGCCGCTCGTTGCCTGCGCGGTCAGCAACGCCATCGCCACGCTCACCGGCGTGCGCTTGCGCGAGCTGCCGTTCTCGCCCGATCGCGTGCGTGGCGCCTTGGGGGCGTGAAGTCGCTACCGCGCACCTCTCCGCTCGTCCCCGCGAAAGCGGGGACCCGCTTGCGCGGGAATGAGCGGAATGGGCCGCTCAGCTTACGCCGGACGATCGCGGTGGGAGATCTCGACGACGCGGGCGCGGGCGGCGAGCTCGTCGACCAGCGCATCGGCCTTGGCCTTGTTCGCAGCATCGAGATTGGCGTCCCATTCGTCGAGCAGATAGACCTGCGCATGGGTCTCATTGACGATCTCTTCGAGCGATTTGAGCTGCAGCTCGCCCGAGGAGTAACCGAGCTTCTTATGCATTGCATCGGCGACGACGACCACATCGTCGTCGTCCTCGTCATCGCTCTCGACGTCGACCGGCACCACGCCGCCGGTGAACTTGAACGCCAGCCGGTCGGTCGTCGGCCAGTAATAGGCGCGTTTCTTCATCTCGGTCTTCAGGCTGGCGAGCAACGAGGATTTGCCCGAGCCGTTGCCGCCGCGCACGTTGACCCTGCCGGTCGGATGCGCCAGCGCGATCTGCAAGGCATCGCCGACCGACGACACCACATTGGCGCCATCGCCTTCCCGTAACACCAGCCGATCGAACTTGATGCGCTTGTCGAAATCCGGGTCCGGCTCGGGCAGCATGTTGGCGGCGACGCCGCCGAACCGCGTCCAGATGGCGACGAAATCGTTCCAGCCCGAGGCGAGCAGATGCAGCTCGTAGGTCATCTCGATCTGCCGCGGCAGCGTCGTGGCGAGCCCGACCAGCAGCACGGCGTTGCCGTGATGTTGCACCGCGACCACGGTGACGGTTGCGAACACGATGGCGAGGCTGACGATGCCGCTCATCGCGCTCATGCCTTCGCGCGCCACGATGGCGCGGACCTGCGCCGTCAACCCTTCGCGCAGCCGGGCCTTGAAGCCTGCCAGCCAGAGGCGAAGATTATAGCTGTTGCCGCTGAATACGTTGTCCCATGCGGTGTAGCCCTGCGCGGTGATGCGGTTGTTTTTGCGCTGGTTTTCCAGATAGGTGTGCGCGATCGGCTTCTGCAGCACCCATTGCATCAGCAACAGCACGCCGAACGCGCCGACGTAGGCGAATGGCAGGCTGATGTCGATTTCCGCGCCCAGTACGATGGAATTGAAGACCAAGCCGAGAAACAGCTTCAGCGCGAATTCGAGCTCGTACATGACGTTGAAGAAGCACTGGAACGTCTCGCCGGTGAGGAACGGCTCGACCTGCTCGCGCGAGGGCTTGTCACCGAACAGCTTGACCTTGCCGCGGTTCTCGCGCGCGAAGCGCAGCATGAACTTGCCGAAACCGCGATAGCCGGCCCGTTCGGCAAACACCCAGCTGATAACGCCGACGACGTAAGACGAGGATTGCGCGGTGAGGATCCAGATCAGATCGCCGACCAGGAAATGGCCGGAAGCGACCTTTTGCCCGGCATTGATGACAAACCACGTCGTCGCCGCGGCCAGCATGGCCTCGACCACCATCAGGACGATCATCACGAACAGCGACGGGCTGAGCAAAAAGCGCGCCAGCTCGAGGCGTGAAATCTGTTTTCCTGCCATGGCGTTCCCGGAACGAGGATGCGGAGAGCGTAGCGTCTTTAAGTCGGTCGGTCAGTTTAACGGCATCGGGATGGAACATTAAGCGCGGGCACAATGCGCGTTAGCGCAAATTCACTCGCCTCATCAAGGACTTTCTGGGTCCGGCTGGGGTTTCCGGCGGCCCATACCCATTCGTTTGCGCTGCCGCGGATCGCCGCCTCACGCTTTCGCCGCATGGAGCCGTGCCAGCTCGGCTTCCATCTTACTGATATTTTCGAACAGCCGCGCCGTGGCCAGGTGCAGGAAATAGAAGCCGAAGGTCGGGTTCTGGTAGTAGAGCTGCTCGACCTGCTTATAGGTGATCGACAGCGCTTCGCCTTCCTCGATGCATTCGAGCGTCGCGGTGCGCCGGTTGTCGGGCGCCAGCATCCCCAGCTCGCCGACGACCTGCCCGGGTTTCAGCTCGATGCCGAGCTCGAGCAGACGGTAGCGCCCCGTTACCGTGCAGAACATCTCGTTCGCCGGCTCGCCTTTGGCGAACAGGATATCGCCCTTCCTGAAGTGACGTCCGCTCATGAAGGGCTTGAGCCAATCCATCGATGAATAGCCGCGAACCGACTCGCGTACATTCCTGATCAGGACGATCATCTGGTAAAGGCGGTAGCCGTTGATCGGCAATGTTATGCCTTGCAGGGCCAGCAAAATATAGGTGTGCGTCGCCGCATAGGAAAAAATCAGAAAGCAATTGGCGACGATGGAGAGGATGCGCAGCGGCACCATCGTTTTCGACGAGGCGGTCGCCACAATGAAGAGCGCAGCACAGGCGTTGAAAAGTTCATTCCAATGCATGAATTGCATAATCACCCTCCACCATCCGCCTGCGCCGCAATTGGGACGCGGCGGCGGCACATTCTCAATGGCCGGCAACCCGCCGTTAATCCAGTACAAATTGCCTGCCTGGCAGGGACCCTACACCCCGACCATGTGACAAATTCGACTGGCCGTTCGCATGTTCACGGCGTAATTTATTGGCCCGTGTGGGTCCAGAACCCCTCATGGCCACTGAAGGGGCCCGCGTGAAGCCGCCGATCGCGCTTACGAATCTCGCGCATTATACCGCGCCGCTTCGCCGTTTCGGGGCATCGTCGCTTGGCCGTCTGTTCGTGCTGGCCATCGGGATGGCCGCCATGACGGCGTTCACGGTATCGGACTTGCAGAAATCGGCCAGCGTCTGGCTGAGCGCGTGCCTGTGGTGCTGTCTGGCATATTTTGCCGTCGAGGCCTACGTCCGCGCCCAGGCTGCATTTCAAGCCGATAAAGCCAGAAGCTATCTGCTCTCGGCGTCGGGAATCGTGGATCTGATCGCGATTTTTCCGGTCCCGATTGCACTCGCCTGCGGCGTCGCGCAGCCGACGGCGTGGCTATGGGCGTCATTATGGGTGCTCAAGCTGGCGCAGAATTCGCCGGGCTTCGCCCAGCTCGCGCGCGTGTTCGTGCTCGAGGCGAGACCGCTCGCCAGCGTCTTGGCGCTGTTCCTGATCGTCCTGTTTCTGTCTTCAGCCGCCATGCATGTGCTGGAGCGCGACGAGCAGCCCGCGGCATTCGGCTCGTTGCCGCAATCGCTGTGGTGGGCGGTGGTGACGCTGACCACGACCGGATATGGCGACGAGGTGCCGCGCACGCCTCTGGGCCACCTGCTCGGCGCCTTCGTCATGATCTGCGGCATCGCCACCTTCGGATTGTGGACCGGTATTCTGGCCACCGGTTTCGCCGCCGAAAGCCGGCGGCGCAATTTCATCCAGACCTGGGATCTCGTCAGCAAGGTGCCGTTCTTCCAGACGCTCGACCCGTCGGCGATTGCCGAAATCACCCATATGCTGCGGCGGCTCGAAGTGCCGGCCAGGACCGCGGTAATCCGCCGCGGCCGGGTCGGCGATTGCATGTATTTCATCGCCGACGGCGAGGCCGAAGTCGACGTCAAGCCGACACCGGTTCGCCTGGCAACGGGATCGTTCTTCGGCGAGCTGGCGCTACTCGGCGATTCAGTCCGCAGCGCCAATGTAGTGACAACGCAGCCCTCGACGCTCTTGATCCTCGATCTCGCCGATTTCCGCACGCTAACGGCGCATCATCCCGAATTGGCGCGCGCCATCGATGCCGAAGGCAAGCGACGCATGAGCGAGAACAAGCGGCTGCGCGAGCTGCAGGAGCAAAGCGGCGCGTCACCGTCCGGCTGAATAGCTTTAATCGTAAAGCGGGTCGGCGATCAGGCTGGACGCTTCGCCCGGCCGGCCGATCAACGCCGGCGCGCCGAGCAACACCGTTTGGCCGTCGACTGCAAGCGCCGCCTGCACGGCAACGAGCGCACCCGGCAACGGCGGGCGGCCTTCGCCGAGGCGCGATCCGATCAGCGGATCGAGCGGCTGCGCTATCCGGCAGCCTTCGACCAGCCAAGAGCGGAACCCGGTAAATCCACGATCGCTCGGCAGCAACGCGACGGCTTGCGCAAAACGCGCCGCTGCCTCCTGCGTGATCGCGGTGTCGCATACGGAGCGGACAAGACGAATCCAAGTTCCCTTGTAGGCCACCGTGGCGCGCAATGCGAAAGCCTTTGCCAACGCCGCTTCGCCTTCGATGCGGCGGAAACGCGTATCGCGTTCAAGATCGGGGGCCGCGGCGATGTAGATTTCTTCGGCGCCCAGCTCGCGCGCTTTGCTTTCCACGCCGGCGATCTTGTCATTGAGAGTCTCGCCTTGGGCGGCAGACAACGCGCGATGACCAATGTCGGCGGCTCTTGACGCAAGTGCGATCTCCGCCGGATCGGCTACTGCGCGAAGCAATGCGAACAGCGCGCTCGCATCGTGGAAGGTGAGCGCGGGCCCGCCCTCACGCAGATCCTCGGCAATGCCGGCCGGAAGGCCGTCGAAATCGACCACGCCGACCGCCGCATCGGCTCGTGTTGCCGCGATCTGTTGCGCCGCCTCGAGCCCGACGCGCGGCGTGTGCAGTACGTCGGCAAGGCGGCTGACGCGCTCGATCCAGGACTTGACGCGAAAGCTCAACGCCGCGACGAGATAAGGCCCGCGCTCCCGCGGCACGACCAGCACCGCTTCCGACCAGTACGGCACGAAGCCGGCGAGCCACGACACGCCGGCCGGTCGCGTATTGTTGGTATAGATGACCAGCGCGTCGAACCGCGCCGCCTGCATCGCCGCGCGCACGCGATCAAGCCGCGCGTCGAACACGGCGTCGGGTAATTCGACAAGAGAACGGGCGATCAGGCCGCGGCGCATCGTTTTTGCTTCTTCTCACTCACACGGCGACTTCGAACAGTTGGCGCGGCGTTTTGCACAACACCTCGGCACCATCCTCAGTCACGACGATGGCGTCGCCGAGCACGATATAGCCGGCTTCGGGATGGTAAGTGTTGGGATGCACGATCAGCGTCATGCCCGGTTCCAGGACGGTGTCGACGTCTTCCAGGATGTGCGGCTTGGAATCGGCGAACATCCCCATGCCGTGGCCGCGCACGCGCGTCCACTGGCTGGTGGTGTATTCGCCGAGCCCGTATTTGCGGAACACTTCGTTCTCGGCTTTGGCCACGTCGGCGGCGCGCACGCCAGGCCGCACCGCGGCGATGCCGGCTTCCAGCGCCTCGACGAAGACGGCGAAGGCACGGCGCTGCGCCTCGGTCGCTTTGCCGACCACCAATGTGCGGCAAATCTGGGCGAAGTAGCCTTCGACGGCGGGCGTCAACTCGGTCGTGACCAGATCGCCCGCGGCGATGCGGCGCTCGGACGGCGGCGTCATGCCGAACACATCCTTGCCGCCGGAACCGATGATCATGAAATTGTCTGGGCAGCCTTTGCGGCGCAGGTACGCTTCGATGTCGGCGATGATTTCATATTGCCGCCGGTCCGGCCGCACCGCGCGCAAAAACTCGACATAGGCTTCGTCGGCAATCTGCGCGGCGCGGCGCACCGCCGCGATCTCGCCCCCGCTCTTGTGCATCAGCAGACGGTCGACCATCGCGGTTGCGTCGTCGAGCTTGAAATTATGCGTCGCATCGGTGAGCCAGCGCGGCAAAAACCGTCGCGGCGCGGCGGCGATGTGCGCGTTGGCGACACGATCGAGCCGCCCGCCAACGGCGCGCGCAATGTCGGGAGCGAGATGCACTTTCACCTGCGGCGCTTCGAGCTCGGCGCGCTCGGCGTCGGTGGCGCTGTCGAGGAACAATTCGACCTCGCCGTCGGCCGCGATCAGCGCGATGCCGTGACCTTCGAGAATGGCGAAACCGGCGCCGTAGCGCAGGTAATCGCCCTGCCAGGCATTGCCATAGACCACCATGTGGCCAATGCCGGCCTCGCGCATGGCGGCCACGAGGCGCTGGCGCCGTTCTTCCGCAAGCATGGCACGATTATACCAGCCGTTCGCGTTGGCACGAGGGGTCCAACTGTTGCCGGAATCCGGACCCATGCTGCTGGACAAGTCGATTTACCGCGCTGCAAGATCGTCTCTACTGAAAATTGCGCCAAATCCATAGAGCTTCCCGGATGGCCTGCCGCAAGATCGCGCTGACGATGCTCATCTTGGGCAGCGCCATGGTTTGGGGCACGGACGCGCGCGCGCAAGCCGATGCACCGGGACCGACCCGCTTGGCGCAAGCGCCGACATTGCCGGCCCCGCCTACCACCCCACCGCCGCCGGCCGCAGGCCAGCCCGCCGCGCCAACTTCGCCGCAAGCCCCAGATCCGGTCGGAAGCATCGCGACGCTGCAAGGCACCGCCTCGGTCACGCGCAACAATGCCACCAGCACGCTTGCGGTCAGCGCCCCGGTCTACAAGAACGACGTGCTTCAAACCAATATAGACGGCACGCTCGGCATCACCTTCGACGACGAGACCACGTTCACGCTGAAGCCGAACACAAGCCTCGCCGTGGACGACTTCGTCTATCAGGAGGGCGGCACCGACAATGCCGCCGTATTCAACGTCGTGCGCGGCACCGCGGCTTTCGTCGCCGCCGAGGTCGCCCATACCGGTAATATGCGCATCGACACGCCGACCTCGACGCTCGGCATCCGCGGCACCACCGGCCTGGTCGAAGTGCCCGAGGGCGGCGCGGCCGGCGGTCAGGTCTCGATCAAGCTCTATCCCGACGCCGACGGCCGGGTCGGCCGCATCGAGGTTTTCGGCCGCGACGGCGCGCAGCTGGGCATTTTGTCGCGCGGCGCCACCGGGTTCGCGATCCGGCCCGGCGCCGGCGGCCGTTTCAGCGCTGCGCCGTTGCAGATTTCCCGGGAGGAAGCCGAGCGCGACCGCACCTTCGTGCGCCAGACGTTCGCGGCGCGCGCCGTCGGCCGCCAGATCAATCAGCAGCGCCCGACGTTCCAGCAGCAGCGCAATCCGCAGCGGCCTAATCAACCCAACCAGGAGCGGCCGGGCCAGTTGCCGGGACGCGAACAGCGGCCGGGGTTGCCGCAGCAACGGCCAGAGCTGCGGACCGTGCCGGGCGGACAGCCGCTGCCGTCGCCCGGACAACGGCAGCCATTACAACAACAACCCGAAGCGCGGCCGACGCAGCAGCAACCCGGCGCGCCCGCGACGCCGCAACAGCAGCAGCCGGGCGCAAGGCCTACTCAACAGCAGCCAGGCGCAGCGCCGCCAGGCGGCCGACCGAATGCGCCGACGTTGCAGCAACAGCCCGGAGCGCGGCCGACGCTGCAGCGGCAGCCCGGCGCACCGTCAGCTCCGCAACGCGCACCCGCCGGGCCGCGCAAGCCGGCGAAGAAAAACGAAAGTCGTTAGCGCGAGGCCTGGTTGGTACGCTTGCTGTCAAAGCGGACGGCGGCGCCGGACGCCGCGAGGCCGATGCCGAGGATGACGAAGATGCTGCCGGTGCCGACGGCCGCCGCCACCAGGCTGGCAAGAATCGGAATGATCGACTGGCCGATGCGGCTCGCCATGGTGCGCAGCGAATTCGCCGTGCCGATCGCGCCGCCGCTGGCAATGGCGAGCACACCGGCAATGCTGGCGGTGATCGAAATGCTCAGCGCGAATCCGGCCACCGCAATGGCGGCATACAAGAGCGGCAGCGGCAACGGAAAAGCCAGCAGCGTATAGGCAATGGCGCCGACGAAGGTGCTGGCCAGCGTGAGCGGGATGCGGCCAAACGCAACATGAAGCCGCGCATATATCAACCGCGACAGCATCGAGGCGACCGCACGGATGGCAAGCAGCGTGCCGACCGCATCGACGGTCATGCCGCGGTCGGAGCCGAGCAGCGGCAGGTAGACGACGATGAGGTCCTGCGCCACCACGGTGATGACACTCACCACGATGATCGTGGTCAGGCCGGGCGCGAACAGCAGGTCCCGTAGCGGTACCTTGGCGCGGTCGACCGGCAATTTATGCGCGCCAGTGGATTGCGTCAGGAGAGCGAAGGCCATGGTCAAAACGGCGCCGCCGAGACTTATTGCAAATAGAAGGTGCGTCGGCGGCACGCTGGCCGAGCCGCCGGCAAGCGCGACGATATAGGGGCCGACGCCCTGCCCCGCCGCATTGGCGACCATGTAATTGCCGATGGCGCGTTCCATCGCGCCCGGACCGGTGCCGCATCGCGTGCATTGGATCTGCTGGCTGACCACGAACAACAGATGCGCGGTACCGAGGATCGCCGTGGCAACCAGAATCCCCGCGAGATTCGGAAACAACACGAAGCCCGCGCAGCCGACGATCAGCAAGCCGCCGCCCATCCAGGTCGTCGCCGCATCATAGCCGCGGTCGATGAAACGCCCGATCGGCACGCCGATCACGATCGGCAGCACGGCATAGACCGCGGTGATGACGCCGAGCCAGACCACTGACAGATCGAGCTCGACGGCGCGATAGGTCGTGGCGACGCGAGCGATGGTGATGACCGCCTGCTCGACGAAGGCGGTGGAAACGATGGCGAAGAGCAGGCGGCGGTTCATTCCGGGTGAAGCGCCGTCACGCCAGGCGCTTGTTTTTGGTGAAATCGTAATCGGCGGCGTGCTCGGATTCGTAAATCTGCACGCGGCGCGACGTATCGTAGCTCGGATCGAACACAGCCTTGAGAAACGCCAGCTGAAACGCCCACGCCGCCTCGGCCGCGTCGCGGCGATAGCGGCCCGGCATGGTGTCGTTGAGCCAACCGTGCGGCGCGCCGGGATAGACTTTGATCGTATAGGTCTTGTCGTGGCGGTCAAAACTGTCGCGCAGCCGCCGCACGTCGGCGAGCGAGATCACGTGATCAGCTTCGCCGAAAATGCCGAGCACCGGGCAATCGACGCGCGCAATCACGTCATCGAGCGGCTTTGGGAATTGCTCGTTGACCTTCCATTCCTTGTCGCCGGCCGCGCCGTACCAGATCAGCGCCGCGGCGATTGGATGCTCGGCGGCATAGACCAGCGGATGGCGGCCGGTCTGGCAGACGCCTTTGACGGCCATCTTGCTGCGATCGACTTGCGGCAGCTTGGCAAGCTCGGCAACCGCCGTTGCGATGTGTTCGTTCGATTCGGTGTCCTTGATCGGATAGCCGACGTCGCCGCGATGCAGGGCGTCCTGGTCCGGATGCTGGTAATAAAAATCCGGCGCGATGCAGACAAAGCCGTCGCGGGCGAAACGTTCGGCCAGATCGCAAGTGTGCTTCACCAGGCCGTAGCGCTCGTGCATCAGCACGATAGCCGGAATTTTTTCGCCGCCGCCTGCTGGCATGGCGAGAAACGCCGGCAAGCCGCCGGCGCAGTGAATGGTTTTTGTGGCGATGTCAGGCACGCGTCTCTCCCTAAAGACCCGCAGCGAAGGCCGCGGCAAGCTTGCGGCAAGCGGCGGCGTCATCGAGCGCCGCGCCACCCATGTCCAGCCATTCGGCGACGCGATTGTTGTCGAGCAGCGGATCGAGCACGCGATGCGCCTTGGCGACGACACTGGCTTGGTCGAGCGGATGCTCGGGGTCTCCGATCGCCTCGACGATACGTTGCTCGTGAATCTCGCCGTTGGCCTCGACGTCCACTTCCGCGGGCCAATGCTGCGGATAGTAGGCGTCCAGTCTCACATCGGCGATGATGTCCACCTTGGCGGCGAACTGGGTCACGTGGGCATCGGCCCTCGCCGCGCTGCGATCGACATCGTAGAGGCGCTCCGCATCCAACGCCGCAAGCGCAATCTGATGCGCGACGCTCACCATACTCGTTTGCCGCGCGCCGGGCTCGGCGCGGGTTGCGATCATGCCGGCATAGGCCGGCGGCACGCGCACCCGCACCTTGGCGATCGTTTCGGCACCCACGCCGCGATCAAGGATGGCGCGGAACGCCTCGATGGCGGCGATGCCCTGTTTGGCCGAGCAGAACGGTTTGAGGCTCAGCGCGGCATAGACAGTGTTGACGCCGAGCTTTTCTGTCAGCCGCTCGCGATCGAGCGCGATGCCGTGGCTATCGGTGAGCCAGGTCTTGTCCAAAATATCCGTATCGCCGCAATAGTCCGCGCGCGCCGCTTCGGCCGCGGCGACACCGGCGGCGACCGCATTGGCATAGAGAAACCAGCGCCCCGATGGCGCACCGTGGATGCGGCCGACGCCGCCGGCCATCAGCATCACGGCTAGCGACAAAGCATGGCCAGTGCGCGCTTCCGATAGTCCTAGGAGGCGCGCCGACGTTGCCGCCGCGGCCACCGGTGCGGCGAGATAAGTCGGCCAGATGCCGCGATAAAGAATTTGCGGCCCGCGCACCGCGACGCCGAGCCGGGTCATGATTTCGGTACCGACCCAGATCGCGCTTGCGAGTTCGCCCGGATTGAATTTTTGCTCCTGCGCCGCGAGCATCAGCGCCACCGGCACGACGCCGGCGCTCGGCGTCGTGCATGACGGCAGATGAATGTCGTCGATCTCGGTGAGCCGGATCGCCGCCGCTTGCCGGCCGATGCGGATGGCCAACGCGCCGTCGTCGCCCAGGCTTTGCAGCGCTTTGCCCTCGGGAATATGGGCGCCGGCCTGGGCGGCAACCACGGTATCGACGAAATGCAGCCGCAGCCGCTCCCGGTCCGCCGCCGCCAAATCGGACGCATTGGCTCGGGCGACGAAGGACGCAAGCTCCCCGATGACGCTCACGGCAGGATTTCCCAACAGCCAGCGGATTGTATATCCATATCGGCTTCATAGCAGAAACCCGTTAGCATCCCACACTCCTGCATAGAGTCCCTGCACAAATGGCATTACCCCTCAACGAAACCCACGATCCGGCCCGGCGCAGCTGGGTCGAAAGCGCCAACGCGCCTGACAGCGAATTCCCGATCCAGAATTTGCCACTCGGCGTTTTCTGCCCGGCTGCGGGAATGCCGCCACGGGTCGGCGTCGCCATCGGCGACCAGATTCTCGACATTGCCGCAGCAGGCCCGGCGCTCGAAGGATTTGCAGCCGAAGCGGCACGTGCCGGTGGGGCGCCGTTTCTCAATCTAATCATGTCGCTCGGGCCGCCAGCCTGGTCGGCGCTGCGGCTCGGCCTGTCACGCGCCTTGAGCACCGAGCACGGCAATAAGAACATCAGCCAGCATCTGACCCCGATGGCGAAGGCGGAGATCAGGCTGCCGGTGGCGTTCCGCAATTTTACCGATTTTTTCGCCTCGATTTTTCATGCCAGCAATGCCGGCCGTATGTTCCGCCCGGACAATCCGCTGATGCCGAACTACAAATACGTGCCGGTCGCCTATCACAGCCGCGCCTCGTCGGTGCGCGTCAGCGGCACGCCGGTGAAGCGCCCGCAAGGCCAACGCAAGGGTGCGAACGAGGACGTGCCGAGTTACGGACCGTCGCGCAATCTCGATTTCGAGCTCGAGCTCGGCGCCTTCATCGGCATGGGCACCGAGCTCGGCACGACGGTCCCTGTCGGCAAAGCGGCCGATCACCTGTTCGGCTACTGCCTGCTGAACGACTGGTCGGCGCGCGACATCCAGGCCTGGGAATATCAGCCGCTCGGGCCGTTCCTCGGCAAGAATTTCGGCACCACGGTGTCGCCATGGGTGGTGACCGCCGAGGCGCTGGCGCCGTTCCGCACTGCGGCTTACGCAAGGCCCGAAGGCGATCCCGCCCCGCTGCCGCATCTCGCCGACGCCGAAGACCAAGCGAATGGCGGTCTCGACATCACGCTGGAAGCTTATTTTTCAACCGAGACCATGCGCAAGAACGGCACCGCGCCGGCGCGCATCACCCAGACCTCGTTTGCGCTGATGTATTGGACCATCGCGCAGATGGTCGCGCACCAGACCAGCAACGGCTGCAATCTCGAGATCGGCGATTTGATCGGATCGGGCACAGTGTCGGGCCCGGAGAAATCGAGTTGGGGCAGTCTCCTGGAACTCACCGCGCGCGGCCGCGAGCCGCTCGATCTGCCGGGCGGCGAGAAGCGCGGTTTTATCGAAGACGGCGACGAGATCATCTTCCGCGGCTTTTGCGCGAAAGAAGGCTATCGGCGCATCGGCTTCGGCGAATGCCGCGCGGTGATTTTGCCGGCGGCGTGATCGCGCCCTATTCCACCGGCACCCACTTCTGCAAGCGCTTACCGGTATCGACCTCGCCGGTGTAAAAATTGCCGCGCGAGTCGAACTTGCCGACATGCACCCAGTGGAATTCGCCGGTCTCGCGACCCGGCCGGCCGAAGGTGCCGACCACGGCGCCGTCGCTGCGGCGCACCGTCTCCAGCACATTGTTGGTGCCGTCGATCAGCACGAAAAAATTCTGCTTCTTGTCGAGCGGCGAGAATGCCAGGCCCCAACTCGAGCCGGAGCTCTTCGTGGCGGGATCGAACACGTATTGCCGCACGAAGCTGCCGTCCTTGTGAAACACCTGCACGCGGTTGTTGGTGCGGTCGCAGACAAAGACCAGGCCGTCCTTGGCCAGCGCGATGCAATGCACCGTTGCGAATTGCGGTGAATCCGGATTGTAGGCCGGCAGATCGTCATCGGTCGGCGTTTTGCCGTAGGCGCCCCATATGCGCTTGATCTCGCCGCTATCGGCGTCGAGCACCGCAACGCGATGATTGCCGTAACCGTCGGCGGCGTAGATTTCGTTCGCCTTGGCATCGAGCTCGAGCGCGGCGACCAGGCCGAACTGGCTCAAATCCGTGCTCGAGGTGAGCGGGCCGCGCTTGCCGAGCTGTTTGACGAATTTGCCGTCGGTGGTGAATTTCAGCACCATGCTGTCGCCCTTGCCGTTGCCGCTCAGCCAGACAAAACCTTTGTTGTCGACCAGGATGGCGTGCTCCTGCAGCGGCCAGTCGTAGCCCAGATTGTCGCCCGGCCCGCCCCACGACTTGATGACGTCGCCGGCCTGATTGAACACCAGCACCGAAGGCGCCGGCACACAGCATTTCGAGCGCGGCGGCGTGAGCGTGGCACCCTTCTCGTCGTCGGTCAGCGAGCGCGGCCGCTGGAACACCCAGATATTGTCCTGCCCATCGATCGCCATACCGCCGACCTGGCCGAGGATCCAGTTGTTCGGCAGCGGTTTTGGCCAGAATGGATCGACGCGGAAGGCTGGACTTTGGGCGCCGGCCGGCATGATCGCAACGAACAGCAATGCGAGCGCGGCTGCAAACCAACGAATGCGAGTCATGACTGTCCTCCCCGTGGGACGTGGCGAACGTTGCGGTCACGCCGGTCTCGTCGTCAATGAATCTCCGGCTCGGCGGTACGCTGCGTGCCCGCGAGAAAATCGAAATCGCAGCCCTCGTCGGCCTGGCCGATGTGCTCGGAATACATCGCGCCATAGCCGCGCAGAAAGTGCGGCGGCGGCGGTTTCCAGGCGGCGCGGCGGCGCGCGAGCTCTTCTTCGCTGACGTGGAGATGGATTTTGCGCGCCGCGACGTCGATCTCGATCTCGTCGTCGGTTTGCACCAAAGCCAACGGGCCGCCGACAAAGCTTTCAGGCGCTACATGCAAGATGCAGGCGCCGTAGCTGGTGCCGCTCATGCGCGCGTCGGAGATGCGCAGCATGTCGCGCACGCCGGCCTTGACGAGCTTTTTCGGAATCGGCAACTGGCCCCATTCCGGCATGCCGGGACCGCCCTTTGGGCCGCCGTTTTTCAGCACCAGGATATGGTCGGGCGTGACATCGAGATCGTCGCGCTCGACCTCGCGCGCCATGTGATCGTAGTTCTCGAAGGCGATTGCCTTGCCGCGGTGTGCCAGGAAACGCTTTTCCGCGGCGGCCGGCTTCATCACGCAGCCGCGCGGCGCGAGATTGCCGGTGAGCACGGCGGTGGCACCCTCGGGATAAAGCGGCCTATCCAGCCCGTGGATGACGTCGGGCAGATGCACCTTGCTGCCGGCGATTGCCTCGCCCAGCGTGCGGCCGGTGACGGTGATGCAGGATAGATCGAGCATATCCTTCATCTCGCCCATCAGCGCGCGCAGGCCGCCGGCGAAGAAAAAATCTTCCATCAAAAATTTCCCCGACGGCGTGATGTTGGCGATCACCGGAACTTGGCGCGAAATGTCGTCGAAGCGTTGCATGTCGAGCGCGATGCCGGCGCGGCGCGCCATGGCGATGACGTGGATGATGGCGTTGGTCGAGCCGCCGAGCGCCATGTGGACGCGGATGGCGTTGTCGAAGGCAGCCGGCGTGAGAATTTTGTCGGGCGTCAGATCCTCCCACACCATCTCGACGGCGCGGCGGCCGCTCGCCGCGCACATGCGCGGATGGCTGGCGTCGGGCGCCGGGATCGACGAAGCGCCGGGCATCGACAGACCGAGCGCTTCGGTGATCGCCATCATGGTCGCCGCGGTGCCCATCACCATGCAGGTACCGAACGAGCGCGCGATGCCGCCCTCGATCTCGTTCCATTCCTCGTCGCCGATGCGGCCGGCGCGTTTCTCGTCCCAGTATTTCCAGGCGTCGGAGCCGGAGCCGAGCGCATGGCCGCGCCAGTTGCCGCGCAGCATCGGGCCTGCCGGCACATAGATCGCCGGCAACCCCATGCTGATCGCGCCCATGATCAGGCCCGGCGTGGTCTTGTCGCAGCCGCCCATCAGCACCGCGCCGTCGATCGGATGGCTGCGCAAGAACTCCTCGCACTCCATGGCGAGGAAGTTGCGGTACATCATGGTCGACGGCTTGACGATCGGCTCGGCGAGCGACATCGCCGGCAGTTCGATGGGAAAGCCGCCGGCCTGATAGACCCCGCGCTTCACGTCTTCCGCCCGGGCGCGTAAATGGCCGTGGCAGGCGTTGATATCGCTCCAGGTATTGATGATGCCGATCACCGGCTTGCCGACCCAGTCGGCGCGGTCATAGCCGAGCTGCTGCAGCCGCGAGCGATGGCCGAACGAGCGCAAATCGTTCTTGCCGAGCCAGCGGTAGCTGCGCAGCTCCTCCGGCGACTTCCTTTTGATAGACGTCATGTGCGAACTCGCTTGGCAGACACCTAACCTACACCCTGAACATCGAGCTTCAACAATTTCGCCGCGTTGCGCCAGAAGATCTTTTCGCGGTCATCATCGCTCACCCGCAAGCCCTCCACGAGTTTGATCGCGCGCGGCTTGAGCGAGGTGAGCGGTGGCGCGTCGCTGCCGTAGAGCACGTGGTCGGGTCCGACGGTATCGACGACAAGCTGGGCCGCCGGCGGGTGATAGCTCACGGTGTCGAAATACATGCGCTTGAGATAGTGACCGGGCTCGTGCTTGATCTTGATCGGCGCGTAGGAGCCGAGGAAGTAGCATTCGTCTTGCAATTCGTAGGCGTAGTTCATCCGGCCGATGACCTCGCAGATGCCGCCGCCACCGTGGGAGGCGACGATGGCGGCGCGCGGAAAATCCTCCAAAACGCCGCGCACGATCAGCCGCGACAGCGCCAGGCAAAGATCGGCCGGCCGGCCGATGCTGGACGCCAGGCGATATTCCTTCATCCGCTCTTCGCCGAAGCCGACATGGGGCGGATGAATGAAGACCGGCACGCCGAGATCTTGCATCAGCTCCCAGAACGGCCGCGCTTCGTCGTCGTCCGGATAATGGCCCTTGTGGCTCGAATGAATGAGCACGCCTTTCAGCCCAAGCTGGCGAATGGCGCGCTCGGTTTCCTTGATGAAGGCCGGGCCGCCGCACGGCAGCATGGTGGCGAAGCCGAAGAATTTGCCTTTGTGCTGTTCCTGAATCTCCGCCGCGTAATCGCTCCAGCGCTGCACGGCCTTGAGCTCTTCGGCCGGCGCCTTGCCGCGCATGTAATGCGCCGCATTGCTGAAGACCGTCACGTCGATATTGCAGCGCTGATGGGCGGCGAGCACATTCTCCAACGTCATCGGGCAACGTCCTTCCCAGCTCGGCCCGATCTTGCCGTCCAAGCTCGGCTCGTCGGCAGCCTCTTCCGGCGGATAGATATGCGTGTGCCACTCGATGATCATGGTTCGCCTTTTCAGTTGAGCTTAAGGAGCCGCGCGGCGTTGCCGCCCATGACCTTGCCGCGCTGCGCCGGCGTCATGCCGATTTGATCCATCATCTTCAGCCCCTTCATCTTCAGCGGAACCATCGGCGGCGAATCGGTTCCGAACAGGAAATGATCTTCGCCTACCGTCTTCAAGCAGCATTCGGCGGCGGGCGCGGCGTAGCAGGCGGAATCGAAATAGAACATTTTCAGGTAGTGGCTCGGCGCGTGCTTGATCAGCATCGGCTCGTAGGGGCCGAGGAACGCCGAAAAGTCGAGCAACTCGTAGGCATAATCCATGCGACCGATGACTTCGCAGATGCCGCCGCCGAGATGGCTGCCGACGATCTTCACGGTCGGGAACTGCTCGAAAATGCCGCGCACGATCAGCCGCGCCAGCGACAGACAATTGTCCGCCGGCCGGCCGATGCTCGACGCCAGCCGGTAATCCTTCATCGCCGGCGTCGTCGCATCGCCCGGATGGATGAAGACCGGAATATCGAGATCCGTCACCAGCTTGAAGAACGGTCGTGCCGCGTCCTCGTCCGGATAATGGCCGTGATGACTTGAATTGATGATGACGGCGCGCGCATCGTCCTGCTTCACGGCCCGCTCCAGCTCTTTGAGGAACTCATCGCCGCCGTTGGGCACGCAGGTCGCCATGGCGACGAACTTGTCCGGATGCTGGTCGCGGCACTTGGCAAGATGCCGGTTCGAGCTCTCGATGGCGGCGACGACGTCTTTCGTCGAGGTCATGTGCCGGATGTAGTGCACGGCGTTGCTGATCACGGTGCGGTCGAGGCCGGCGAGTTCGTGCGCCTCGAGCGCGTCCTCCATGGTCATTGGCACCGGAACCGGCCACCATGGCTTGCCGATGAACTTCGGATCGTTGATGTGAACGTGCCAGTCGATCAGCAAGTGTCTCTCCTCTTTTTCAGTTCTGTCCGCCGATGATCGCCGCGATACGGGCGACGAGCGCGGGCGGAGTGGCGAGCGTATGCTCGACCACCTCTCGCACTTCGTCGCCGCGTCCGGATACGATTTCAAGCCCTTGTTTCTGCGCGTCCGCCAAAAAATTCGGGTCGCGCAACGTCGCGTCGAAGGCGCTGCGTAGCGCGGCGACGCGGTCCGGCGGAACCTCCGGCGGTGCGATCGCGTTCCAGCCGACGCTGGAATCTGAGTTCATGAATTCGAGGATACGGCGGCCGTCGTCGCTCGTCGCCAGATCGCCGATCAGCGGCAGATCGGGCAGATCGGCGTGGCGCTTGAGCCCGGTCTGGAACGGCACGGCGATCCTGCCGTCCTTGAGCCAATCGCCGCGCGTCGTCTTCAGCGCCGTCCATGACGCCACCCGCGCGTCGGCCTCGCCGCGCTCGATTGCCAAATCGACGTCGGCAGCGCCACGATAGCCGGTCACGACCTTGAACCGCGTGCCGGCCAAGGCGTTCAGCAGCGTCGGCGTCACGAAACTGTCTGTGGTGTTGCCCCAGGAGCCGGCCACCACGTCTTTACGGCGTAGATCGTTGGCGGTCTTCACCCCCGTGCGGCTCATCACGAACATCACGCCGGTATAGCTCGCGATCCGGCCGATCCAGGTGAAGCGCTTGGCATCGTAGCGCGCCGCTTCCGGATGCAGCATCTGGTTGACGGCGATGTCGCGCGGCAGCATGCCGAGCTGGGTGCCGTCGCGCGCCGCCTTCTCGTACAGATTGACGGTGCCGACCATGCCGCCGGCGCCGGGCATGTACTGGATCACGATGGTCGGATTTCCCGGGATGTGTTTCGGCAGATGGGTGATCAGGAGGCGGCTATACAGATCGTAAGTGCCGCCGGGCTCATAGACCACGGTAAAGCGCAGCGTTTTGCCTTTGAAAAAATCTTCCGCCGATTGCGCCAGCGCAGGCGTCATCGCGGCAAAGCCGATACAGGCGGCCAGCAACGCTGCAACGCAAAGGCACGCCCGCACAACGCAAAGCGCAACAATAAAACGCTTCACGCCCTACTCCGCCGTCGCGCCGGTCGCCGTGACAACCTTGGCCCATTTCGCCGTTTCGTCGGCGATGATCTTGCCGAAATCCTCCGGCGTGCCGGCGATGGAGGCGCCGCCGAGCTCGGCGAGCTTGGCCTGCATGGCGGGATCGGCGAGCGCCGCGTTGATCGCGTTGTTTAGCTTGTCGATGATCGGCCGCGGCGTGCCCTTCGGCACCGCCAGGCCGTAGAACACGCTGGCCTCGAAGCCGGGCACGGTCTCGGCGACAGTCGGCAGGTCCGGCAGCACGGCCGAGCGCTTCGCCGTGGTCACCGCGAGCGCGCGCAGCCGGCCGCCTTTGATGTGACCGATCGAGGACGGCAGGTTGTCGAACAGCACCTGCACCTGGCCGCCGAGCAGATCGGCAATCGCCGGAGCCGCGCCGCGATAGGGCACGTGCACCAGCTCGGTGCCGGTCATCATCATGAACAGCGCGCCCGACAGATGCGTCGAGGTGCCGACGCCGGCGGAGGCCATGTCGACCTTGCCCGCATTGGCCTTGGCGTAGCTGATGAATTCGGCGACGGTTTTCGCCGGCACGTTCGGATTGACCTCCATCACGTTCGGCACGCGGATGAAGCCCGCGACCGGCGCCATGTCGCGGATGAAATTGAATGTCAGATTCTTGTAAAGCGTGGCATTGATGGCATTGGCGGGATTGACCAGAAACACGGTGTAGCCGTCCGGATCCGACTTGGCCGCCATTTCGGTCGCGAGATTATTGCCGGCGCCTGGCTTGTTCTCGATGACGAATTGCTGGCCGAGATGCTCCGACAGGTATTGTCCGACCAACCGTGAGACGATGTCGGTCGAGCCGCCCGGCGGATAACCGACCAGCCAGCGCACCGGGTGGTTCGGATAATCGTCGGCAGCGCGCGCGGCGCCTGGGACGTAAGCGAAGCTTGCGCAAACGAAAGCCAACGCGGCGAGCCGTCGAATTTGACGCTGCATGTTTTCTCCCTCCCCGTCATTCCGGGGCGCCGCACAACGGCGAGCCCGGAATCCATAACCACAGAAGCTTCAGAAGGACACGCAAGAAGTGCCGAACTTCGCGCTCGGTGGTTATGGATTCCGGGCTCGCGCCTTCGGCGCGCCCCGGAATGACGATGGAGCCTACGCGGCATCAGCGATGCCGCACAAGGGCGCGAAAGGCCGGCCTTGCGCGGCCATTCGGCACCTTGCCGGACGCCGCCGGGGCCGGTAGTTTCACTGCCTCCCCGCAAAGCTCAAGGACATTGCCATGATCGACTTGTATGCGTTGACCAGCCCGAACGTGCAAAAAGTCTACATCATGCTCGAAGAGACGAAGCTGCCGTACAAGGAGCATTTCGTCGACGTGTGGAAGGGCGAGCAGTACCACCCGGAATTCATCAAGATTAATCCGAACTCGAAGATCCCGGCGATCATCGATCACGAGGGTCCGGGCGGCAAGCCCTACACGTTGTTCGAGTCGGGCGCGATCCTGATGTATCTGGCCGAGAAAGCCGGCAAATTCCTGCCGACCGATCCGGCAAAGAAATACCACGCGCTGCAGTGGCTCTTCGTCCAGACTTCGAGCGTAGGCCCGATGTTCGGCCAGTTCACCCATTTCAAGATGTTCGCGCCGAAAGGCGGCGATCATTCCTATTCGCTAGCGCGCTATCAGACCGAGGTGAAGCGGCTCTACGAAGTTCTGGAAAAGCGGCTCGCCCATTCGCCTTATCTTGCCGGCGACGAATATACGATCG
>Ga0209010_1000091_pt1 | contig 33673 bp, 26 predicted proteins | sample BlaSpr_A8_OM1_O3_FD_187985 | JGI IMG/M metagenome (GOLD analysis project Ga0209010, IMG submission 187985) | Forest soil microbial communities from Thunder Bay, Ontario, Canada - Black Spruce, Ontario site 2_A8_OM1_O3 (SPAdes) (version 2) | ecosystem: Environmental > Terrestrial > Soil > Boreal...
AACCTCGCCACACTGCTGAGCCGCTACGCCGATCAGGCCGCAGCCTACACCGCCGCGCGCCTCGGTACGCTGCTCAAAAATACCGCGCTGTTTCTGTTTCATCTCAGCGTCACCATGCTCGCTATGTTTTATCTCTATCGCGATGGCCCGTCGTTCATGATCCGGGCCCGCCAAATCTTACCGTTCGAATCGGATCACAGCGAACGCATGATTCGCGAAGCCAATGATCTGATCTTTGCCAGCGTGGTCTCGAGCCTGGTGGCTGCCGCCGCGCACGGAATTTTAGGTGGACTCGCTTTCGGCCTCGCCGGAATCACCGCTCCCGTCTTCTGGGGCGTCATGATGGGTTTTTTCTCGCTCGTGCCGGTGGTCGGCTCCGCGCTCATTTGGGCGCCCGCGGCCATCAGCCTGATCGCCGACGGTCACATTGCCGCGGGCATTCTACTGGCGGTCTTTTGCAGCGTCGTTGTGGGCCTGGTGGACAATCTGCTCCGTCCTTGGGTCATCAGCGGCCGCGCGGAAATGGGCGGCCTGGTCGTGTTCATCAGCGTGCTTGGCGGCATCAGCGTATTTGGATTGCTCGGCGTCGTCGTCGGACCGATCGTCGTAGCCACCGGCGCCAGCTTGCTGGACCTGTATGCGCCCAGCTCACCCGCTGGAAACATTGGAGCGCAACGACATGGGAAGAAAAAGCGTGTCGTGCTAGAGTAGCGCCCTTCGGACGTACGCATGAGCAAGAATTCCAAACCAAAAGTCGCGCATACAAAAGGCGCCGCGCCAAAATACGCTGGGCCAAAACACGCGACCCTTCCGCCGGAAAAACTCTGCTGGCGCTGCGATCCCGCCACCATTCCCTTTGAGACCACCGCCGAAGTTCCGCCATCGTCCGGTGATCCCGGCCAGGAACGCGCGCTGCGCGCTCTGCGCATGGGCGTCGAGCTAACCGCCCCCGGCTACAATCTTTTCGTCTGCGGACTTTCCGGCACCAGTCGCGGCGGCATGATCGTGCGCATGATCGAAGGCCTGCATCCGCAGAGCGAGCCTGCTCCCGATCGCGCCTACGTGAATAATTTCAAAAATGCCGATCGCCCGCGCCTGCTCACTCTGCCGCGCGGCCAGGCCAACGCCTTCAAGAAAGAAGTCGAGTCCGGCATCGATTTTCTGCGCCGCCGCATTCCCCAGGTGTTTGAAGGAGAACCCTTCCAGCGCCAGAAAACGCGTATCGTCGAGCGCTTCACCGTGCGCGAAAAAGAATTGATGGACGATTTCACCCGCCGCATCGCGCGCGAACAATTCGCGCTCGGCCGCATGCAGGTCGGCGCTGTGGCCTTGCCCGAAATTTTTCCAGTGCTCGATGGCGCGATGGTCCCGATCGAAGAAATCCCCAAGATGGTGCAGGAAGGCAAACTGGAAAGCGTCGCCGCTGAAGAACTCGAGCGCAAATACGATCAGTTCCGCCAGGAATTCACGGTCGTCTACCGCAAGACCCTTTCGCTTTCCCGCGAGCTTGCCAGCGAGATGAGTTACCTCGAGCAGGAAGCCGCCTCCGTCCTGGTGGACGGCGTGATCGAAGAACTCAAGGAAAAATATCCCAGCACCCAAATCGCGGAATATCTCGAAGAGGTCCGCCACCACATTCTGGATAATCTGGAACCCTTCAAGGAACGCGAAGGCGAAGAAGACCAGCCGCCCTCGGAAGGCGGCGGTGGCCCGCGCGTCGAGCGCCAGGAACGCGACCCCTTCCGTGTCTACGGCGTCAACGTGATTCTGGCTCACGGCGAACGCGAACAGTGCCCGGTAATTTTCGAAACGATTCCCACCTACGCGAATATGTTCGGCACCATTCACCGCAGTTACGATACGCGCGGCGGATGGAACTCGGATTTCATGGACCTGCGCGGCGGCTCGCTGCTGCGCGCCGATGGCGGCTTTCTCGTCATGTACGCGCTCGACACCCTCACGGAGACCGGCGTCTGGCGCACCCTGAAGCGCACCCTCAATCACGGCAAACTCGAAATTCAGCCCGTGGACGTGTTTTTCCCGTTCAGCCCCGCGGCCCTGAAGCCCGAACCGATTGACGTGCACGTGAAAATCATACTCATCGGCGACCGCGACATGTACGAGCTGCTCTACGACTTCGAGGAAGACTTCAAAAAGATTTTCAAAGTGCGCGTGGAATTCGACGAAGAAATGAAATGGAGCGACGAAGTCATCCGCCAGTACGCTGGTCGCCTGCGCAAGATTTCCGACGACGAGCGCCTCTATCCCTTCGATCGCAGCGCGTTCGCCGCAATCCTTGAACACGGCGTGCGCCTCGCCGGCCGCCGCGGAAAAATCACCACCCGCTTTTTCGATCTCGCCGACCTCGCGCGCGAATCTTCCTACGTCGCGCGCAACGAAAACCAATCCGTAGTCACTGCCGCGCACGTCCGCCGCGCCCTCGATTCAAAAATCGAGCGCCACAACCTGACCGAATCGAAAATCCGCGAAATGATCGAACAGAATTTGCTCTTTATTGACACCACCGGAACCCGCATCGGCCAGGTAAACGGACTCAGCGTGATGGAAATCGGCGGCTACGCCTTTGGCAAGCCCGTGCGCATCACCGCGTCGGCGTCCCCCGGAAAAGTCGGCATCATCAATATCGAGCGCGAATCAAACCTCAGCGGCCGCTTCCACGATAAAGGCGTGCACATCATTTCCGGCTACATGCGCCGCACCTTCGCGCAGGATAAGCCCCTGGCGCTTTCCGCCAGCCTTTGCTTCGAGCAATCCTATTCGGGCGTGGACGGCGATAGCGCCAGCTCCACCGAAATTTACGCGCTGCTCTCGGCGCTTTCCGGCATCCCCATTCGCCAGGAATTAGCCGTCACCGGCTCGGTGAATCAACAAGGAGACATCCAACCGATCGGCGGCGTGAACCAGAAAATCGAAGGCTTCTACGACATCTGCAAAATGAAAGGACTCACAGGAAATCAAGGCGTCCTGATCCCCTCGGAAAATGTGGACGACCTCATGCTCCGCGAAGAAGTAATCGAAGCCGTCGCAAAAGGCCAGTTCCATTTGTATCCGGTCGCAACCGTGGAACAGGGCATTGAAATTCTCACGGGCCGCCACGCCGGCAAGCGCCTCCCCAGCGGAAAACACGAGCCTGACACCATCTTCTGCAAAGTAGACGCCCGCCTCCACGAAATGGCCTTAACCCTCCGCAAATTCGACTAGAGCCCTTTCCCAGCGTCGCAGCTAGAAGCGGCCCGCAACGTTCTGCGCTAGTAACGGATCCTGGTTCATCCCCGCGCGTGCCTTCTCCACATGCCCTTGATAATCCTGCTTCCAATTCTCCGTCGTGATCAGCGCCGCCGCGAATTCCATTTCCGCATCACCTCCCCGCAGGCTGATCGCTTTTTTCACCCACGCGTAACCACCCAGCCCCGCCGCCGGATTCACCCAATTCCCGCGATTTACGGCGCCGCGCGACATCCGAAACGCCATCTCCAGCTGCCGGTAAGTTTCGATCAGGTATCCATAATCGAAAGCCGCAAGCGAGTCGTGTTCGCCGCTCGTAGCGCGCGTCTGCAGTCCGGCAAACAACTCCCGAGCCACCGCCTCATTATTCTGACTATAAAGCGCCGCCCGCCGAATCGTCTCCATCCGCACCAGCACCGGCGTATCAGGTCCCAGCAGCGCCAAAGTGTCCGAAAGCAAATGAGCCACATCGTAGCTCTGGTCGGGGGAAAGCTTCCAGCTCGTGCTCGTCCACGGCAACGATCGCGCCGAACCGATGTTGATCGGGTGGCAAACCAGCGCAGGCCCGGCGAACGCCGGCGCGGCAAGCAACGCGCACGCCGCCAGAATTCCCAGCGACTTCTGCATCGCAGCAAAAATAGAACGTTTCATTTGCGTCTCCTTGCGGGGTGGCTGTTCTTCCTGCATGGGGAAAGACGCGCCAAAGAAGCATGCTGTTAACAACCAAGAGTCCAGCCACAAAAATCCCGCAGCAATTATTCCTCTACGTGCGGCGGTCCCTTCGATCCCTTCTTCACATGTCCCAGTCCAAGCTTGTCCCACCAAGCGCTCATATCGTCGCCGTCCACCGCATTTTGCCGCGTCACACTGGCCGGCGGCGGCAGCAGCACGGCCAGACGATCGTAAAGCCGCCCTCGATCCTCCGCATCGACCCGCCCGAACAGATTCAGCAATGTGAACGCATCACGAGTCCGCGCCTCCGCCAGTAAAACCGTCAAAGCATCCGCACGTGCCTGCGCACGCTCCACGTCGAAGTTCACAGTCTCGAGCGCCGCTTGAAATCGTTCGCTCGAGTCCTCAAAGTACGGCGCTCCAGGACCGATCGCGGGCCTGGACTCCGCCGCCGCCCCCGCCGGAACCAGCGACTGCCGAAAGCCGTGCTGCAAATCCACCCAGCCCATTGTCACGTGCAGGATGCTCAGGCCGGCATCGGTCACCTGCAACGTGTACGCGCAACCCATATCCATCGCGTAAGCCCCCGGCGTCCGCACCAGAAACACGTAGGGCGGAGCCGTCACCGCTGCTCGAATCGTCCCACGCACCAGCCGTATCTGCTGTTGCGTCGCGGTCGCTTGCAACAGCAGCAGGCTTGCATTCGGCCCCACTTCGATTTCGCCCAGCCCATCCACTCGCAACTGCACGCGCGAGGTTTCATCGGTTTCCAGCGACTGCCCGATCTTCCATCCCTGGTTCCGCTCGGCGAGCTTGCCGTCAATCCGCGGCGATCCTTCCAGCCCAGCAATCGTCCACTCGGCGCGGCCCGTCAGCGCCCGCAGCAGCCATATGCTCCCCAGAAGCAAGACGGCCGCGGCCGCAATGCGCAACCATTCCGTCCGCCGCGAGCGCGTGGCTAGCGGAGAAGTCGCAGCCATAGAAGCAGCAGGGAACTTGAATTCCGCCGCAGTCGCCCGAAAACGCCCGAGCAATTTTTCCAGCCGCTCCACTTCCGCGTCCGGCGCACCGGAACCATCCCAAAGATATTCCTCACTCATGATTCGCGCTCTTTCCCAGTTTCGCTCGCAGTTGCTTCATCCCGCGATGTAAATTCACCCGCACCGAAGCCGGGGTCATGCCGGTCCGCGCCGCAATTTCCGGTCCGGTCATTCCTTCCACCAGCCGCATACTCAATGTCTCGCGGTAAGCCTCGGGCAAAGAATGAATAGCCGCCAGCGCCGCTCGCGCCTCCTGCTCGTCCGGATCGTTGCTGACAACCCAGCCCTGAAACTCCTGGGCTGCGCGCGGCCGGCGATGAAAATCATTCGCCCGGTTCCGTGCAATCGCCAGCAGCCAACCCGCGAACGCCCTAGGCTCGCGCAAACTACCCAGGTGGCTCAGCGCAACTAGAAAAACATCCTGGACGAGGTCGTCCACTTCCGCATAAGGCACGTGCGCCAGCAGGACGCCATGCACCATCCGCGCATAGCGCCCGTAAAGCTCGCCGAACGCCGCGTGGTCGCCGCCACGTGCCGCCTCGACCAACTGCGCGTCTTGGGAAAAGTCTCCCATCAAGTGGTCTGCTGGCATGGGAGCTTCTCGGATTAGCAGAGCCCGGTCAAGAGTTGCAACCACGCAAAATTGCCCTCGAATGAAAGACGCCGGAAACAAAGCAAGTGTTATCGGTCTTGTAACCAGTGGAAAGTGCAGTGCTTAATCCGAAGAGCAGCCGCTTGACAAACGAAATCAAAATGATATCATGAAGATATTGAATTCAGGAGGAGTTCCATGCGAGAAAAACCAGCCTTTTCTCTCCCCGGCGGCGCCCTGTTATTGCTGCTGATCGTCGCAATCGCCGGCACCCTGTTTGTCCTGATCAGCTCGGCCCAGATGCAGGTCACAGCCGGGATCGTCCTCGCCATGTTCGCGCTAGGCGTTGAAGTGATTTGTCTTAAAGGCCTGCTGATTGTGAACCCGAACGAAGGCCAGGTGCTGCAGCTTTTCGGAACCTACGTAGGCACGCTGCGCGAACAGGGATTTCGTTGGGTGAATCCGTTCACGACCAAGCGTCGCATCTCCCTGCGCGTACGAAACTTCGAAACCTCCAAATTAAAAGTGAACGATCTGGATGGCAACCCGATCGAAATCGCAGCCGTAGTTGTCTGGCAAGTCGTGGATACAGCGGAAGCGGTCTTCCAAGTGGACAGCTACGAAAACTTCGTGCAGGTGCAAAGCGAATCCGCACTGCGCACCATGGCCACGTCCTACGCGTATGACTCGCACGTCGCCGGACAAATGAGCCTGCGCAGCCACATTCAGGAAACCGCGGCGGAACTGCAGAAAGAAATCCAGGACCGCCTGGCGAAAGCCGGCGTGCAAGTCGTCGAAGCGCGCATCAGCCACCTCGCCTACGCCGCCGAAATTGCCGGAGCGATGCTGCAGCGGCAGCAAGCTTCAGCGATCATCGCCGCACGCCAAACCATCGTCGAGGGAGCCGTGAGCATCGTGCAAATGGCGCTCGATCAGCTTTCGGAAAGAAAAGTTGTGGAGCTTGATCCCGAACGCCGCGCCGCCATGGTCAGCAATTTGCTCGTCGTGCTTTGCGGCGAACGCAGCCCACAGCCGGTAGTCAATGCAGGCTCGCTCCACAGCTAGATGCGGAGGCGAAATGGCTGAGCGCAAACCATTTCTTCTGCGGCTGGATCCTGCGACGCACGTCGCCCTCGAGCGTTGGTCCGCCGATGAATTGCGCAGCCTGAACGCGCAGATCGAATATTTATTGCGCCGCGCTCTGCAGGAGGCGGGCCGTCTACCGCGCCCAGCCTCTGAGGACGCGGCGCGATCCGCGCTGCAGACCACTGTGGAAACTTCCAAGCCGTAACCGAATTTCGGCGTGAGGGAAAATTCGCACTCACAAAACTCAAATGCGCCGGCGCATCTGCAACGACACCGTCACCGTCTGTCCCTTGCGGTCAAGCAGCACCTTGTACTGATAACCTACCTGCCGAAACAGATCGCGCACCGCTTCCAACGTCAAATCGGCCGCCGCCTCATCTCCAATCCCCGCGATCACATCCCCCGGCACAATTCCCTCATGCGCCCCGGGCGTTCCCGGCTGCACCGCCACAACCTCGAAAAGTTTCAGATTCGGCCCCTTCGCGATGATCGAGAGCCCGCTCATGTCTTCGTCCGTGTCATGATTCAGCTGCACATTCGGGTCCAGAATCACGCGCTGGTGCGGAAAATCAAAAATCACCGTAAACCGCCGCAGGAAATTGCTGCCGATCGCGCCCGCAATGTTCTTACCTGCTCCCTGTTTCGTTTGTTCCTGCGTGAAGTCGCCGACAATGTCCTCCAGTTCGTACGGGCCAATGGCAAAGGTCTTCAGCCGGCCCAGAAATATCTTTGCCCCGCCATCCACCTCCGGATAAGAAGCCGGTTCGCTCTTGAAATGCGCCGCCGATATCTTCGCCGCGTCCGTGAATCCGCGGTAAAAAATCACGCCGGAATCCAGCGCCGTGTCCAACGCAAAATCCTCGGTGCGCGACCTGTGCCCGGCCGCTTCAAATTTCGCGCGGAGCAGCGGCACCGGCCCCGCAAACGTCAGGGGAAAGCTCTTTCCTTGTCCGCTGTAGGTAAAGACGCTCGGGTCGTACAGCTGCACCGTCTGCCGGTGATAATCAATCTCCACCACCACGCGATCGAAAAAATCCCGCCCCAGCGTGCCTTGATAAGGCTGCCCCACCTGCTGCGCGAAATCTTCGCGGGAAATAACGGGCAGCGTCAGGAACGGAACCTGCACCCCAGGCAGCGCCAGCACTGCGTATTGCAACGCGTTGCTCGCAGTGTCCCCGGCGACTTTGCGATCGATCGCGCTTTTCTCGGCGGCCGAATCCAGTTCCAGAAGAACCGGCTTGCCGCCGTTCACGCGCACCGGCATGAAAATCAGGTTGCGCAGAAACACCGCCGGAATCTGCGCGGCATCGCCTTGAAAAGAAAAGCGCGCGGCAGTCGGATCCCGCGGCGCGACAGGCGCTGCGGAAGGCGCGGGCTTAGCGCTCTGCTGCACCGTCTGCGAGGGGCGCGCCGCCCAGCCGCACAACAGGATCGAGCAGCCAATCAGATACTTTGCGCGGCGCCGATTCATCATTCCTCCCGTCGTCTACACAAAAACACAAATGTCACGCAACCGACCTGTCTTGAATTCGCCAGCCGATTATACGAGCTAAGGCCCCGGCGCGAGATATCCTTCGCGCGAGAATATCCGGTGCGTGGCTTTCTTCCCCTCGGTCGCAAATGGCTGGCCGCTGCTATCCAGCACTTGCACGCTCAGCGCGTGGAACTGCCCGTCATGCTCGGGCGTAATCCCCAGCAGATATTGATGCCGCAGCGCCGCGGCGATCTGCTGGTACATCGGCGCGAAATCCTTCGCCGATTCTGGAAAAAAGGCCCTCCCGCCGGTAATCGCGGCGAGCGATTGCAGCGCCTGGTCCGCCGCAGCAAACGCCTGTGAATCCTCTTCGGGTGGCCCGGTTGCTTTCTTCTTTTTATCCGGCGGACGCCGCAGCCATCCGCCCAGCGCCACGGGAAAAATCACCACATCGCGCGCCCGCAGTTTTTGCAGCAGCGCATCCCAACGCGCTGGGGAAGACGAATCGAGTCCCGTCGTCAGCAGCACCAGCGCCTTCTTCCCGCTCACCGCTGCGATCCAGTCCAGCGACGTGGACACCGCGTCGTAGAAATTCAGCTGACCCATCCCCACGGAAAATTGAATTTGTCCCAGCGCGTCGAGCAGCGCGTTTTTGTCCGGCGTAAAAGCCAGCACCGCGCGAGGCGCCTGGTCGTAGGTCACCAGCGCCACCTGATCGTCCGGCGCCAAGCCATCCAGCAGCGCGTAAGCTGCGGCGATATGCTGATTGTGGATCAGGTACACAGCCGGGCTCGTCTCCACCATCACGAGAATTTGCGCCGGCGCATCAGTGGGAGCAAAAAACAGCAGCGGCCGCTCCACTCCGCCATCGAGCACGCGAAAATTCTTGCGCTGCAAACCGCTCACGAATGCGCCGCCGCCGGCCAGCACGCTCACGCCGATCTGCACCATCTCGGTCGTTACCTGCAGCGGCTGTTGCGCATTTCCAGCAGCCTGCTGTGCCGCCGCAGCGAATGGAATCACGACGAAATAGAAAATGGCAGTGAACGCAGCGCGGAGGAACAGCAAACGCAGCGAATGTGGTTTCCCAAAGTTGCGGATCAAAGTGAACGCCGTGGAGCTCTCGGCTTGCGATCGCGACCCGGGCACGCCGCAACGCAGCGCGCGCCCAGGTCTGGGCCGACAAAACCGATCGAATTACCGATTTAGTTGCCCGAAGGCGGTTTCGCCGCCGCTGGCGGCGCTGCATTCGCCGATTTCGGCGTGCTCAGATATCCCTTCGCGCTGTCCTTCGACAGATCGAACACCACGATCTCGTAAGGCGCCCGCGCTCCGCGCACATAAAACTGAATCGGCTCGCCCACCGTCTTGTCTTTCTTCTCAATGCTCTTATCATCTGCAACCACATTGAGAGTGTACTTATAATGTTTCGTGTCCACCTTGCGCAGCGCTACCTGAATCGGTCCCACATGCTCGGGCGCCTTGGACGCCTTGTTCAGGTTGAATTCGAAAATGTCGCGCTCGCCTAGACGCCTCAATTCTTCCACTTCGTCGTGATTGCGCGCGATCAATCCGCTCTGCACGCCCAGATCGCCAATCGTGCTCGACAGCTTTCCCTTGGTCGCATCCAGATCGGCCTTGGTCGCGTCCGCTTCGGTTTTGGTCCCGGAAAGGTCCGTCGTCACCTGTCCAAATTTCGTCGCCGTGTCCGCCTGCACAGCGCCAATCTGCTCGCGCAATTGCTGGTCGCTCTTTTGCTGATCTTTCTTGATGGATTGCGCCAGGCCACGCGCGCGCGCCAGTTCATCCTGCGTCAGCCCCAGCTTCTGTGAAGTCACGTCCAGCTGCCCCTTCAGATCCGCAATCCGCGAATTCGTCTTGTCCAGCGCGGCCGCCAGCGCCTGCGTTTTCTTGTCCGCATCCTCCAGACCCTTGCGATCTGCCTCGCGTTGCGTATATCCGGCGTAAAGCAGATACGCCACCAGCGCAAAGGCGATTGCAAAAAGCAGCGTAACCCAGCGCGGCAAGGCGGAAGATTCCACGATCGTGGTGCCCTCACCGGGTGTATTCGGGGTCGAACTCATTGAGCCTCCTTGGCTGCGGCACCTGCCGCATGTATGGCCGAAATTATCCATGAGGAGCGTCGCGATGTCCATCCCCGATGGTTGCCACAGTTGCCACCGGCTCGGAGCCACGATCCGCCTCTTCGTCCGCCCGGCCAACCGCCGCGTATCCCGCGGGATTGGGTTTCTACGCGCATCCGTATTTTCCGCGTCTTGTCCGCGACCGGCCTTTTCGGTATTCTTTGCTACGCGTTCGGAGCAATGATGATTTGTCCACATTGTCGCAGTGACAATTGTTTTCGCTCGCACCGAAACGGAATCCTCGACTTCCTCCTCAGTGGCGCCGGCCTGCGCCCCTGGCGCTGCCACAGCTGCGAGCACCGCTTTCAGGCCTGGCGGGTCGCCGCCACTCTGGAACGCTTCGCGCACTGCCCCCGCTGCGGCAATTTCGATATCGAGCACATCTCTCGCGAACGGGTGGAAGAAGGCACCCTCATTGTCCTGAAGCGCTGGCTCCAATTTCCCGCCTACCGCTGTGATCCCTGCCGCCAGCGCTTCTTCAGCGTCCGCATATTCCGCCGCATCCTGCCGTCCATGGTGGAAAGCCGCGCCCACAGAGCGGCCAACTAACAGAAGTTGCGGTAGTTCCCGTCTCCCAGCCCGCCCAAATCAACCAAAATCTTCCTGTGCTGGCAGTAACGCACAATTAACATTCCCGTCACGGTAGGTTCAACCGCCCCGCTTAACGTCCCAGCGTCGCTCTGCGTGTAGCGGCTCTGAATGCTTCCGAATTCCTAAGGTGCGGGTGTGGGAACGGGTTTTTTTTAAACGATGGTTGCTTTCAGTGCCACGTCTGATGTATTTCAACCCGCATCGGGTGGTTTCTTCGGCCGGCGTCAAGTGGGGGCTGTGACGGGTTTGGGGACGGTAGGTTCCGTGTCTCTAATTACCATCGTTCGGAAACATGTGGCAGTCAAATTTCAAGGAGGAAGGAATGCGAGCATTCGTTGCATATCTGTTAGCCCTTGGTCTCGTCGCCGCGCCAGCAATGGCAGCGACGGGTTCAGCGGGTGATAAGGATAAAGACAACACCGCTGCGAAATCCAGCAGCACAGCCGCTACGGATAATTCCACGGCGACAGACAAAGACAAGGACGCTTCTGCAGCAACGTCCAAGTCCGAACCTGGAACGCCCGGAAAGACGGCTGCTTCATCCGGTCTGGAAAGCGAGCTGCAACAGCTTCGCGAACTTCTCGAAGCGCAGTCCCGTCAAATCCAGATCCAAAACGAACAAATGCGCGAACAGCAGGACCGCATGGAAGCGATGGAAGCGGAGCTGAAAGTAGCCACCACTCCTCGCGATACTTCCTATGCTCCGGCTCCAGACAGTCGCGTTCCGAAAGCTGCCGATGGTTCCGCGCCGGCTCCCAGGTTCGCCGACTTCTCCATCGGAACCGCTGACGGGCAAGCTGCGGACGTGGACAACAATCCCATCGCCATCCGCTACAAGGGAATCACCCTGACTCCCGGCGGCTTCCTGGCGGCGGAAACGGTTTTCCGCAACAAAGCAGAGTCTGCCGATATCAATACGGGGTTCAACCAAATTCCTCTCCCTGGGAATTCCGGAAGTCAGACCACCGAGTTCAACGGCACCGCTCGCCAATCTATGCTGACGCTAAAAGCCGAGGGAAAGCTGGCCTCGGTGAAGCTCACCGGCTACGTCGAGACGGACTTCCTCGGTACCGGCATTAGCTCCAACAACAACCAGAGCAACAGCTACGTGCTCCGTTTGCGCCAGGGCTGGGGCCAAGCGAAGTTCGACAATGGTTTCACCATCACCGGTGGCCAGATGTGGAGCCTCGCGACGGAAGATAAAACGGGCGTGGATAACCTCAGCGAAGTTCGTCCCTTGACCATCGACCCGCAGTACACGGTCGGCTTCAGCTGGGCGCGGCAGTATGGCCTTCGCATCTCCAAGAACATCGGTATTCTAACGTTGGCCGCTTCCGTAGAAGACGCAGCGACCACACTCACAGTTCACGGTAATCCAACATCCACAATTCCCGCATCCTCGACCGTCACCGTGAATGGAGTGGAGATACCGACTTTGAGCACGACCGTCTTTAACAACTTCCTGGTCGGCGCCCCTGGTCTCACCCAGGGACTTCTCAACCAGACCGGAACCTATGCCTACGAAAAGACCCCGGACTTTTTGGTTAAGGCGGCTCTTGATCCGAAGTTCGGGCACTTCGAAGTCTTTGGTATCGTCAGCACATTCCGTGATCGTGTCTTCCCGTGCTTCGCAGCAAACGGAGCCATTACGATCACCCTCGCGGGCGACGGGACCACTCCATTCCCAACCGTCGCAATTCCCGCCAATCCCTGCGCGCTCACCGGATCCACCAACGCTGCTTCTGGTGCGTTTAATAGTTCCAGCACCGGCGGCGGCATTGGCGCAAACGGTCGCGTCTATCTTGGCAAGCACCTCGACGTCGGACTCCACTTCCTTGGTGGCGACGGCGTCGGACGGTATGGCACCGGTGGCCTTCCGGATTCCACTGCCCGCCCCGATGGCACCATGGCGTTGCTGCGCAACTATCAGGCGCTTGGCAGTTTGGTGTTCCACGCCACGCCGGCGCTTGATATTTACGCCTACGTCGGCGGTGAATACGCCAGCCGTTGGATGGACGGCAAAGAAGGTTACGGGAGCAATCTTCGCCGCAACGACGGTTGCGCGGTTGAAACCTTGCCGCTCGCCGCTCCTGCCGGTTCCATCAACACCACTGCCGTGCTGGGATCGAATGGTTTCATTCCTGGCGCGCTATCGAATTGCGACGGCGACACCCGGAACATCCTGGAAGGAACCATCGGCTTCTGGTACCGCTTTTACAACGGACCGAAGGGTCGCTTCCAATTCGGCGGTCAATACTCCTACGTGCAGCGCAACACCTGGTCCGGCGTGAACGCAGCCGGAGATGGTGTTGGTCCGCACGGTTTGGACAACATGGTATTCACCTCGCTCCGTTATTACCTGCCGTAGAACACGCATGCCGGCGAGAGAGGTAGGCAACCGCCTCTCTCGCTCCGCATTTTTCGTGCCCCAGATCTTGCGCCCGCCTGCCCCATCGGATTGACATCCTCGCCTCGCCCAGATTAGCATCCTGAGTCGCCCACCTTTTCGGCGAATCCAAATGCCAACGGCGAAACTCTTCACGCCCCGCGACGCCGCACAGGTCCTCGGAATCAGCTATCCCACGCTGAAACAATGGATCTACAAAAAGAAAATCCACACCGTGAAAACCGCCGGCGGCCACCACCGCATTCCCGAAAAAGAAGTGGACCGGTTCCTATATCGTGCGACGGAACATGGCGACGTTTCCGAACGCCGCACCAATTTTCGCCGCATCAGCGGGCGCAATCAGCTCGTCGGCCGCGTCACCGACATCAAAATTGACGGCCTGATCGCCCAAGTCGCCCTCTCCATCGGAGGCCAGCGCATCACCTCCATCATCACCTCCGACGCGGTTCGCGAACTGCGTCTGAAAAAAGGCCAGACCGTCGCCGCCCTCGTGAAGTCCACCGAAGTCATGATCGTTCGGCTTTAAGTTTTCGCTTTAATGCGTGCTCTTTCTTCCAGCCACGCCGCTATGTTCGCAGCCGTACCGCGCCACAGAACCTGTTAATCGCAGCAAATCGGTTTGACATCGCTATACGATTCGTATAGATTCGCACCTCATCGCCGTCGTTCGTACGCGAACTGGATCTGCGTAATTGCACACGGAAGGAGAACCTGTGAGGCCCCGCACAATTATTTTCGCCGCTCTAATTCTGTTTGTCGCCGTCGGCGTCGCCCGGGCGCAATCTTTCATCGCGCGGGAAGCGTACCCGGCCTCGGCCCAAACCGGAGGGAGCCTTTCCGGCGTAGTCACGGACCAAACGGGCGCAGCCCTTCCCAATGTCACGGTGACAATCAAGAGCCTGGACTCGTCTGAAACGCGCACGATCACAACCGACGGCGGCGGGCGCTATCAGACATCCGGCCTGCCTCCGGGACGCTTCGAGATTCGCGCAGCAAAACCAGGGTTCGCCGATGAAATGCGCGCGGGAATCAGCTTGGCGGTTGGCCAGGGCGCCACGGTTGACATTACGCTGCAGCGCAGGACCGCCGATCCCTGCACGAACGGCCGCGAGTTCGCCACTACCGATTGCACGCTGACCTGGCATGGCATCACGCTGTACGGTGCTTATGACGTCGGCGTTGGCTGGGTCAGCCACGGCTTACCGGTAAACGGCTATAACTACGAAGGCGAATCTCTGGTGAACCGCAACGGCTATCAATCTCGATTCCTCGTCGCGCCGAACAACCTGCAGCAGACGGGTTTCGGCATCAGGGGCAAGGAAGAGTTTGCGCCTGGCTGGGCCATCGTGTTCAACGCTTCCACGGGCATCAATCCGCAGTCCGGCCTGCTTGCCAACGCGCCAGCCACCGACGTCGTCAACAACGGCCTCCCCAGGGCCAGCTATTCGGAAGCCATCGACGGCGCGCGTGCGGGCCAGCCCTTCAATGACGAATACTATGGCGGCATATCGTCCGAGAAATTCGGTACGCTCACCTTCGGTCGTCAGCGCTCTCTCGGCACCGACGCGATGCTCCAGTACGATCCTGCCGGAGGCGCTTACGCATTTTCCTACATCGGTTATAACGGGACGATGGCCGGCGGCGGCGACACCGACGACAGCCGTTGGGACGACGCGATGAAATATCGTTTCACCTATGGCCCGGTCCATTTCGGCGCGATGTACAAATTCGCGAATGGTTCGGGCGGCTGCTTCTCGTCCTTGCCAACCTGGACTGCCGCCAATTGCACGCCGGTACGGCCGCACAACAATGCCTATGGATTCGACATTGGCGGACAGCACGGCAAGCTCTCCGCCGACATCGTCTATCAGCATTACAACGAGGCGATCAGCGTATTGAACCCCTTGCTGGGGCCGCAGAGTTTGAGCGCGCCCTATCAATCCACCACCGACAGCATCAACACAAACCAAATCAGTGGGGGGGTCAATCTGATCGACCCCACCGGCACCGTATATGGCATCGTGACCGACAACAACGCCATTATGGTCGCTGCCAAGTATATGTGGGATCCATTCAAGTTTTTTGCCGGCTACGAATACATCTGGCAGAACAACCCAGCGCAACCGCTAGGCGTCGGCGCGACGGACCAGGGCGGCTACATCATGAGCGGGGTCGAAGACAACAATCTTGATTCCGAGAAGTTGCTGCAGATCTGGTGGACGGGCGCGAAATACACTTACCGCACGAAAACCGACATCACTGTGGCCTGGTATCAGCAACGGCAGAACGACTTCCGTGTTCCGCAAACCTGCGCGCCCGGAAATTTCCGAAGTTCCTGCGCGGGCACCCTCGACGAGGTGTCGCTCTACGCGGATCATCACTTCACCAAGCGTCTGGACGGTTACGTAGGAGTTGCCTATTCCGTCGTGACCGGTGGTCTGGCCATTGCCATTCCTCACGGCCCCGGCGTCCCTTATCTCTACCCGACGAACGTTGCTCCGACCATCGGTGTTCGATTCGCCTTCTGATCGTTTCCGCAGCTTGCTCAGTCGAAGGCTCAAGCGAGACCTGCGCCTGCCTACTGCAGCAAACCAACTTGATAATTCAGCGCGGATAATTGCGTCGCGTAGTCGTATTTGGCGCTGGCCTGGGAGATTTGGGCTTGCGTGGCGTTTAACTGCGCCTGGCTCAGCTCGATGATGGAACTGAGTCCTAATTTGTAACGCTGCTGGGCGAGATCGAGGGCTTGATCGGCTTCGTCCAGCAATTGCTGCGTGAGCGCAAGGCGCTGGTAGCCGGAATTCGCGTTCAGCCAGGCTTTGCGCACTTCGCGCACCACGGCGTTCTGCAGATCGCGTAGATATTGCTGGCGGGCGCCGGCTTCTGCTTGCGCTTCGGCGTGCAGCGCATTGAATTGGCGGCCATTGAAAATGGGAATGTTCAGGTTGAATCCAGCCGCCGCGTAACGCGACCCAAGTTCCTCAACGCGATAGGGCGTGAGGCCGGCGGTGCCCACCGCGCTGATGGTGGGAAGCCATAAGTCACGTTCGGCGTTGGCGTAGCTTTGCGCGGAACCTAGGTCCAGCTGCTGGCTAATGATTTCAGGGCGATTGCGCATGGCTTCGGCGATCAAGGCGGAAAGATCGCTGGGCGGGGTGAACGGCAAAGGCTGATCGGCGAGCTGAAATGTTTTCTGATCCGCAAATCCCAGCGCGGCGGAGAGTTCCGCGTAGGATGCCTGCACATCATTTTGCGCCTGCACCAGCAGAAGCTGTGCTTGCGCCAAATCTACGTTTGCAAAGCTGACATCCAGGCCGGACTTTAGTTTGTTTTTCTCCAGCTCCGTCACTTGGTCGGAAACCAGCTTGCGATCTTTGACCGTCTCCTCCGCCACTTGCAGCACCGCTTGCGCTTTCAGGACGTTGTAATAAGCGGCGTCCACTTGCAGCAGCACATCCGCTCGCGAGGTAGTGACGTTTTCTTCCTGGGCCTTCGCGTGCAAATTCGAGCTTTTCACCAGTTCGTGCGTGCGTCCAAAATCCGTGACCAGCTGCTGCACGGTGATGCCTTCGGCGAAGCGACTGAAGATGATCGAATTATTCAGCGCGCCGGCGGTGACGCGGCTGTTGGTTTCCGCTTCCACTCCGGTGGCGCTGCCGTAAGCGTGGGGATAGTAGGCCGAGCGAGCTTCGGTGACTTGCGCCTTCGCCGCTGCGGCCAAATAAGTTGCGGCTTGCACCTGCGGATGATTTTGAATCGCAATTTTTTCCGCTTCTTGCAGGGTGAGGCTTTGCGATGCGGCGCTGGAGGCGGCCGGAGCCTGCAGGTCGGCCGCCGCGTGCAGTTGCGCCGCAGCGGGCCTCGCAGCGAACGCCGCCAGAGCGAACAGAATCAGAAGCAGGGAATGATTTCGGCAACGCATTAGTGAGCCTCCTCGGTGACAAGCGACGCAGCAGCTTCGTCGCGGCGGCGATACATCAACAGATAGGCCGCGGGAACAACGAAAATCGTGAGGGCGATCGAAGTGAGCAGCCCCCCGATGATCACGCGCGCGAGCGGCGCGTAGGCTTCGCTGCCCGTTTCCAGTTTGAAAGCCATGGGCAGCAGCCCGACGACGGTGGCCAGCGACGTCATCAAAATCGGTCGCAACCGGATGCGGCAGGAGTGAACCACGGCTTCGCGTAAGCCGTGCCCTTGGCCGCGCAGCACGTTGGCGAAATCCACGATCAAAATGCTGTTAGAGACGACCATGCCTTGCAGCATTACTACGCCCATGAGCGACTGAATGTTGAGCGTGGTGCCGGTAAGCGCAAGAGTGAGCACGACGCCAATCAGCCCAGTGGGCACGGCGAGGACGATTAAAAACGGATCCACGAAGGAGGAAAACTGCGCGACCAGGATGAGATAGACCAGCAGCACCGCGAGGAAAAGTCCAAGGCCGAAGCTTTTGAATGAGGATTGCATGGTTAGCACGAGGCCGCGCACGTCCACGCGCGTGTTGGGAGGAAGCTGCGTGTGGCTGATGATGCGAGAAATTTCGCGCTGCGGTCCGCCGATGTCTTCGCCAGTGGGCGCGACATAAACGTCAAGGGTGCGCTGCAGCTGGTAGTGGTCCACTTCGGTGGGAGTTTCGATCGACACAATGTCCGCGACTTGATTCAGGTACGTAGGCATTGTCAGTTTGGGGGAGTGCAGAGGCATGGCTTTCAGATCTTCGATGGACTTCACCTGATTTTCCGGGTACTGCACGGTGACGAAATAATTGTTGCCATTTTTGGGGTCAACCCAGTAGCTGGGCGCGATCATCACGTCCGAAGTGAGCGCTGTGATGAGGTTATCGATCACTTCTTTCGGGCTGAGGCCCAGCTCGGCCGCGCGATCGCGATTCACGTTCACCTCGAGCGCGGGATAATCCATGTCCTGGGGGATGTAAACATCGGAAACGCCGCGCGCGGCTCTGATCTGGCGCGCCAGGTCTTGCGCGAGGCGATCGTCGGCTTTCAGATCCATGCCGCTGACTTGTACGTCAATCGGCGCGGGCATGCCTTGATTCAGAACCGCGTCCACCAGGCCACCGGACTGAAAATAGGTGCGCAGCTGCGGCAGCTGCGCTGCGATGCGGCGGCGGACTTCGTTCATGTAAACGAAACTGCTCTCGTGGTGATCTTCCTTCAGGCCCACTTGCACGAAAGCGGTGTGCATGCCGGAATTCGGCGTGAACAATGCCGATAAATCCGCCATCACGCCGATGTTCGATACCACCGTGTTCAGATCGTCCGGCTTCACCACCTGACGGACGATTTCTTCCACTTGTTTCACGTAATCGTTGGTGACTTCGATGCGCGTGCCGGTGGGCGCTTTGACGTTGATCACAAACTGGCCGGCATCCGAGCGCGGAAAGAACGAAACACCGATGAACGGAACCAGAACGAAGCTCAGCAGGAAGATTCCTACGAACAGAATCAGCGCCTCGCGCGGGCGGTCCAAAGTTTTCTGCACGTATTTTTCATAGACGTTCAGCATCTTTTCGAATTTGGCGTTGAAGCCGGCATGGAACCTGGCGCCCCAGGATTGTTTCACTTCGGTGCCCTCCGCACCTTGCGCGCTGGTTTCGTGGGCCGGCTTCAGAAAGTACGCGCAGAAGAGCGGGACCACGGTGACCGCGTCAAAGTAAGAAGCGAAGAGCGCGAGGACCACCGCCAGCGCCAGCGCCGAAAATAGATACTTGCTGACGCCGAAAAGCAGCGTCACTGGGAAGAACACCACCACGGCGACGAGCATGATGGCCAGCACCGCGAGCGCGACTTCGTTCGTGCCTTTCACTGCGGCCACTTTTGGATCTTCGCCGAGTTCGATGTGCCGGTAGATGTTTTCAATCACCACCACCGAGTCATCAATCAAGCGCGAAAAAGCCAGCGCCAGGCCGCTGAGCACCATGCTGTTGATGGTCTTACCGGCGACATGCAGAATAAAAAACGTAATCATCACGGAGATCGGTATGGAGAGAAAAACCGCGGCCGTCGCACGCGTGCTTCCCAGAAAGAGCAGAATCATCACCCCCGTGAGAAATAATCCGATGCCGCCTTCGCGCAACACCGTGGAAATTGCCTGCTTCACGAAAAGCGATTGATCGAAAACCACGTGCGTGTGCAGCTGCGCGGGGATATCGCGCAGCGTGGCGATGGCCTTCCTGATGCCGTTGACGACCGCGATGGTGTTGGTGTCGCCGCCCTGCTTGAGGATCGGCGCGTAAACGGATTTTTGGCCGTTCACGCGCACAACGTTGTACTGCTGGTAGGAGCCGTCCACGGCCCTGCCCACATCAGAAATGAAAACGGATTTCTGCCCTTCGGTTTTCAGCGGCACTTGATTCAGCGCTTCGGCGTTGGGCACTTGCGCGTTGGTGTAGATGTTGTAATCCAGCGGGCCCAGGCGGACGTCGCCGGCAGGAAGAATCAAATTCGATTCGTTCATCGCGCGCACCACGTCCATCGGGCTTAGTTCGTGCGCCTGCAATTTCACCGGGTCCACGTACACCATGATTTGCCGGTATTTTCCGCCGTAAGGCGGGGGCACCGTGGCGCCGGGAACCCCGGCAATCTGATTGCGGATCTGAAACTGCAAATAGTCGTGCAGCCGCGTTTCGTCGAGCCCCTGGCCCTCCACGGTGAGCAGACAAACGGGAAGACTGGAGGCGTCTACTTGCATCACGACCGGCGGCAGCGTGCCTTCGGGCAAGCGCCGCAAATCGGCCATGGCGAGATTGGAAATGCTGGTGACGTCAGCGTTGGCGTCGGTTCCCGGCTGAAAATAAATCTTGATCAGGCTGACGCCGGCCATGGAGCGCGATTCCATGTGGTCAATTCCGCTGCCCAGCGTGAAAAAACGTTCGAACGTGTCGGTGATGTCCGCTTCAATCTGCTCGGGTGGCATGCCGTTGTAGAAAGTAGCGACGAGCACGACCGGAATGTTGATTGGCGGAAACATGTCGACGGGCATTTGCGCCAGACTGGTGATACCCAACACACAGATAAAAAGACAGACCACAATGATGAAATAGGGATGGCGTATGGCAAATGTCGGCATGTGCGGGTTTACTCCGTCCCTGGGGCGACGACGATTTGCGGCGAGACCTGCTGGCCTTCTTTGAACTGATTCTGCTCGCCGAAAACCAAGGTTTCGTTTTCACGGAGTCCGGAGAGGACCTCCGCGTCCGTTGCGGTCTGCAGTCCCAGCGTCACTTCGCGCCGCTCGAGATGATTCGAGGAGTTCACCACCAGCACTGTGCCTTGGCCCGTTCCCGACGACTGAACGGCTTGCACCGGAACCGTGAGAACGCCAGCGACCGAATGCAGTGGGATTTTCACCGACGCGTACATTCCCGGTACCAGTTCGTAATTCACGTTGGGCACGGTAACTTCGGTGTGCATGGTGCGCGTGGCGGGATCAATCTGATCGGAAAAGCGTACGATTTTTCCTGCGAAAGTTTTGCGTAGCGCCGAGACGTTTATTTCCAGCGTCTGGCCGTCGCTGATGTCCGGCACCGCCCTTTCCGGCACGGGGATCACCAGGCGCAGCAAATTATTTTGCGATAGATGGCAGAGTGCGGAATCGCCCTTCGCCGCGGACGTTCCCGCGGGCAGCAGCGCTCCCGTGTAGGCGTAAATTTGCGTGACGACTCCATCAAACGGCGCCGTCATGCGCGCGTACGCGAACATGGCCTTGTCTTTATCCAGCGCGGCTTTCGCGGCCAGCAGGGCTTGTTCGGCTGCGGCCAACGCGTCTTTCGACGACGAAACTCCGGCGCTGGCTTCCAGATCCTTGCCCTGCGCCACGTCAATTTCCTGCTGGGCTACAAGCTCAGGCCGGGATTTCTGCACGTCGGCGAGGCGCGTGTAGGTGACGTGCGCGACAGAGTACGACGATTCCGCGCGGGTTTGCTCTTCGCGGGCGCGCGAAACTTCCTGATCGGCGCGGCGAACGGATGCTTCGTCCTGCAGCAGCTGCTGTTGCAGCTCGGGAATTTCCAGCACGGCCAGCAGTTGTCCCTGCTTCACGTGCGTGCCCCAATCCACATACAGCTTCTGGATGTAACCGGAAACTTTCGCGTACACGTCAATTTCCTGGTAGGGCAGAAATTCCGACGCGATCTCTAGCGTGCTGGAAAGATTTTTGCGCTGCACTTTCACCACGGCGGCGCGCGGCACATCGCTCGCGTCGGCCTTGCGCGCGTCGCCGCAGCCCCCGGCGAACGCAGAAAGAATGATCACCATGAATATCCAGCGATGGGTGGCGAGTTTATGCCTCACGATTCCAGCTCCTTAGCTTTCGCTACGAATTCCGCGATCGAAAAATCCTTCGACCGGCACAGGCCGATCAATTCTTTTCTGGACTGCAGGATCTCGCGGGCTTTCGCGGGAACCCGCGCGGCAATCTCGCGCGGAATGGTTTGCACGCCGTGCAGATCTCCCTGGATCAAATCCCAGGGATGCACGGTGAGCCCGGCAATCTCCACAGTCCCGCCAAAATCAAAGACGTGCGCGTAGGCGTGCGACACCGAAACATTTCCGGCAAACAGGTGCAGGCCGCTCTTGTGCACATCCGTAAGATCGCGGACGCCGCCGTTCGTCACAACCCCCACGCAACCCAGGGCCAGCAGAATGTTTGCGTGCACTTCGCCGATGAAGGCGCCAAGTCCGGGGGTGGAATCCGCGTCCTCGATCACCGCGATTCGAGGCGCCGGGATTTTGAGCAGTGAATTCCACCAATCCCCGTGATCGTAATAGCCACGCCCTTCCATGGGAGGATCGGAAGCGCGTATACGAGCCGTCGCGGCGTAGCCCACCGCGGCCGGCAACTCCGGAAACATACAATGCAGGCGCGAATCGGAAAAACCTCTATTGCGCAGGCGCACCCCAAATGTTTCGATCGCGCTGGCGACCACACAAGTGCTGAGCGTGCGCAGCTCCTCCAAGTACGGAGGCGTCAGTGGTTCTGCGTTCATGAGTACTCCTCTCGGAGCGTGTCCGTGGACCAATCGAAAAAGGGCCGGAGCGTGAAAAAATAATTGGAGGTTTCGGTTTTTCAGAAACGTGCGAGCAGACTACGAGAGGGAGAGCGGGGGAGAGCGATGCTGCAGAGAAACCGTGACGCCGATGGACGGCAGCGCCGGAATCTCTTCCTCCACCATCCTGGCGATCCGCATTTCAGGTTGTGGTGGTATGAATCGGACGATAGGGCGCAGAGGCGTTCGGTCGATTACCACCGGCAAATGGCTGACCTTCATTTTGCTAGAAATATTGATGTAGTGAGCCGGGTTAGACCTGGACAGATACTGACTGTTCTTCGCGAGAGTGGAAAAACCGACGATGGCCAGCAGCAACATAACCACGCCGACCTTCAGATAGACGCGTCGTGCCTGCGCACCTTGGCCGATCTGGTTCGCGGATTGTCGCGCCGTAATCACGATGACTGGCCTGCGTCTACGTCTCTATTGTCGGCAACTGTGGCTTAGAAAGCAAGAACGCAGCCAATTGGATGGCGTTACGATACTTGATGTCTTTTTGCAAGACGAGCGCGAGCGGATTAATGAGCGTGCCGCTTTCTGGATGGAATGACGCAAACAATTAATTGTTCTTCCAGGACGTGCACCATAGACGCGAAACGTCTGTGGGGGAATACGATCCCATGGCCGAAACCCGGCCTCTGCAGAATACTCGTCGGCCTATTTTTCTGGACTCGCAGGCGGCTAGAAGCGATAGTTCACTTCGGTAAATCCGAGCGCGCCATTGCTATTGACGGTATAAATGTTCTTGATCACACCGCCGCCTACGGCGTATCCAAAGTAGAGGCCCAACGAAAGCCCATATTTCCACTTGTAGTCCCCGCTGATGTCATAGAGCGTCGCAAGATAACTGGCGCCATTGGAGGGCCTTCCGTTGAAGCCAAATGTTGTTGGCTGGAACGCACCGCCGCCCGTGTACCACAAATCATTCTTATTGCTCAGCCACAGCCCGTGTATGTCACTGCGCAGCGTGAACGATTTGGTCGGTCTCAGCATTATTTCTTCAAACAGGTCTGTGTTGTTCATTGAGTTGAAGAAGGGAAAACGCGCGTAAACGCGAGGCGTGGGAAGTATCGCGAAGAACGTGCCGTGCGTGTTGTCTGCGGCATTCCCGTCGCCGCTCGAGTAGTCAAACCCGCCACGAATCCAAGGACGCAGCCGACTGGCAAACGCTGGCTGCCAGCCCCCTTCGATCGACGCCGCACCAGCCCGCTGCTTCAGCTCTCCCCAACTCCCGTTCTGCAGCGCGCCCCAGCCCAGCAGGTCAAACGTCCCTGAAGATGAGGTCGGCGCGGACAGAATGAAATGTCCTCCATACGTCCCGATATTGATGCCGCCCAGATCGGTGCTGCGCGCCGCAGCGGAGCGGTTATCCGTCTTCAGCACGCTCCGGTCATCGTTGTAATAGATTCCAAAAACACGCCACTCCGCGCGGCTCTTTCCCAATTCCACCTCGCGCGTCAGCGCCACATAGGTCACGGGCGTCTTAACCCAACCCCAGCCATCTACTTGAAACACGCCGCGCGTCGGTATTGCGCTCACCGCCGTCAAATTCCACGGTCCATTGGCATAGCCAAACTGCACTCCGTCAAAACTTCTCATGACGTCTGAATACCCGAAGTTTCCCAGCAGTCTCTGATTGATTCGGTTGGTTTTCAGCCATGCCAGCGTGGGGTCCTTCGGTTTCACCTCGCCGCCGTCGAAGAATTCGAAGCGCCCGACTCGCAAACTTGCATGCGCTCTTTTGAAGCGGACAAACGCCTCCTTGGGGAAGATCATGGCGGCATTCTTGCTGTTGTCGTTTGCCGCGTAATAGGAGCCTCCCAAACCATATTGGCCGAGCGGAGCCGCATTCACCGCATGATTCGGCAGCCCCAGCAGAATCGGTGCTTCAAACTCAAGATTCCAGTCGAAGTTTGTGTGCTCCTGCGAGAATCCGAAACGCACGACGGTTCCCGAAAAGCCATAGAGATTATTGCCCGTCGTCGGCTCGAACCAATCCCAGGCCTCGTACCTCTCGCGCACGCTGCCGGAAAACGTCACGTTTCCGATTTGGATCGGTTCCGCCGCGGGCTCTTGCGCCTCGATTGCGCCTCCGAACACCAGTAACAACACACAAACGAAAAGTTGTTTCAAGAGATCTCCTCGTGATCTTCTCGGCGTTTTCAGTTTCGTATGCCGAAGTCGTACTGCAGCGCGGCAAGAACGGCCAAAAAACTCCGCCCATTCTAGTGGTCAAGAAAACACGCGCAATAATTGAAAAGTACTACGCAGGAGGGCTCGCTTCGGGCCCGCATTTCTCTCGCCGACATCCGAATTTGCATGGCCTCACCGCGGCCGCGCGGATTCGCCTCACTTGTTCGTCCGCACTGCCACTTTTCCCTGCCTGTACCGCCGCGTTTTCCAAGGCTCCAACGAACCTTGCACCGACGGGTCTGACCGCCAGGATTGACCGAGACCTGGAATCATGAAAAAAGCAAATCCATATAGGAGCGCCCAAGAACCTCTCCAGTACGCGCCTCAAAACTTCATGCGATTCCCGGCATTGTAGTAGGGCACTGCGGGCTCATCGGTGTGATGGGATAGGGGATAGGCTAGAGCGAAACTGCCCTCCTTGCGGCTACGTGAATTCCTTCCGGCGTCGACTTATCGCTAACGATTAATCGTAATTTGGAATCGATTTGACAGGTGGTGAACGCCATGTTCGACTTCGGCTAGCGGAAAGGTTTGGCGGTCGGAACAACCGGGCCCGTTTCCGATTGTTATGAAATCCTGGTTGCAATCTTCGAGGTAAGGAGCGCCGGCCCATATCTGTCGGACGCGTCGATGGGCGTGAGGAACGACCGAAATCTTGAAATTGACTTTGAACTTGTAGCGCCCGCTTCGCCCCCCGCAATGTAGGACGAAGCGGGCATATTCGCGATTCTACGGAATAAAGTAGCGCAGCCCGACATAGATCAGCACCACATGGGCGTTTTTCGGAGCTCCGCTCGGCACCGACCACGGACTGCGCTCCACATACGAATACTGATCGATGAGCTGCAGCTTCCCATAGTTCGGGTTGGACCACAGCGTCGGGATGAACCCAACCGTCGCCTCTTGATACGCGCGGTTGTTCGTGTTCGCCGATCCCGGAAATCCGAAGCCCACGCAAGTAAATCCGGAAACGCCATTGCATTCCGGCGCTGGTGTAGCCGTGGACGCCAGCAAGCCATAATTCCGCTGGAAGTACGCGCCGCTGTAATAGCCGTCCACCAGGAAGTTGGGCTTCATCTGCCATTCAAATCCGGCCACGCCAGATCCGGCATGCACCCCGGAAAGCGTCCCGTCTGGCTTCACGATCACGTCCGGGCCCAGTCCGCCGATATAGCGTCCCACTCCGTCGCCGTAAAACGAATCGGCGATCAAGTGGAATCCGTTGAATAGCTCCAGATTCGCATTCAGCGAAGCGCCGCCGCCGGTAATCGTATCGGTGTCGGCCGGCGTGCTCAAGTTCTCATATACCTTGAAGCTCCGCACCAACCCCGCGGCCTCCAGGTGAAACGCCCGTTCGCGAATTTTCCAATCGAACGCCGTCTTCACCACGAAATCCGGATGCAGGTTCGGCGTCAACGCATTCGACGTGGCGCTGGTAGCGCTGGTGCTTCCGCTACCGTTGTCGAACTGACCAGGGAAAATGCCGGCAGTGCCGCCCGGAAAAACCACAGAGCTGGGCACGAATTGCTGTGGATTTTCCAGCGAAGCGCCCACAGTCCACCAGTCCGTCGCGTGATAGATCACGCGGAACCCAGCCTGCCGCGCGAACACCAATCCCGCCACATAATTGGTATCCAGACGCAGCGTGGCGAAGACGTCAATCGGCGCTGCCGACAGCCCGTAGCGGTTGGGCGTCAGCAGCGACCACGTCTGGCCGCCCACGAACTCCCACTTCTTGTGCGTCACGTCGGCATAAAACAATCGCAAGCGGAATGTGTCGCTGTTGGTGCTCTCCTGCGCGTTCGGCGGTTGATAGCCGTTGAAGTCCGATTCGATGTAGCCGGTGACCGACGTCGAATTCCCAACGTTCGCGTCCACTTTCAACGAAAGTCGTGATGCCTGCGACGTGACCCGAAATTCCGTCAACTGCGATTGCGGCACCGTGTTGTTGAACGGAATGCTGCTAAAGTTTGTGCCCAGCCCTGTTCCAGTACTGGTGCTGCGAAAAACTCCGGTAACGTCCGCAAATCCGCCGGGCGTGAAGTCTGCCGCTCCGATCTTGAACGAAAGCGGATGTTCCACTTGAGTTATGCTCACCTGCTGTTTATCGGGCGCCTGCCCGTCTGGAGGGCGAATCACATGCGCATCCGGCGGTCCTGATGCTGCGGGCGTCGCTGTAGCGGAGCTCGCCGCTGGATTCTCCTTCGCATTGTCGGGTGTCACGTTCAGTGCAGATTCGAGTTTCGCAATGCGGTCCAGCTCTTCGTGAAGCGCTGTTCGCTCGGACTCCAGCTCTTGCGTGTGCTCGATCAACCTTTGCGCCTGCGCCTGCACCGTGTCTTTCAGTTGTCGAAGTTCATTTACCAGCGCCGCATTGCCACCTGACGCGCCGGACGCTCCGCTCGCATCAGTCGCAGCTGTTTTCGATCCATCCATCGTGGAATCTGCCGCGCGGGCGGGCGCTGCCGGGGTGGTCTTGTCGTCGCCATCTCCGGAAAGTGTGCCGCCTGCTGCGCGGGCCAAGGCTGGTCTTGTAAACGTTTGAGAGTTCACAAATGCGAAGAACGCAACGGCAATGACTTTCGTTTTCATTCCTCTGGGTTTCGGCATGGAAGCCTCCTGAGATTTTGGCTTCGCGCCTCCAGTGGACTGGTCGGCCGATCGTAATTCGCTTTCCTCCGCCCCGCGTCGGGGTAGGGACCTGCAATTCTTTGCCGGGGATTTCTCTATTCCTGCTACGTTCCGTTCTTGCGGATTCGCTCCGTCTTGTTCAACTCCACGATCCGCCCGTCATGCACGGTCAGAACTACCGACCCGAAGCGAATCGTCCGCAGCGCCAGCGCGACTTCGTGCAACAACTCCGCCTCGCCCGCAGTCAAATCCTTGTGCCAGTCAATAATGCTTGTCACGCTCATCCCCTTACCTCCCTGCGCCCCCAAGCTCTCGCCCGTCGCGCGAGCAATGAAACGGATTTCCGCGCGTCGAAGCAAAAAAAAACCCACCTGCCAGTACAACTCTGGCGGTGGGATTCAGCTCTGCTGAAATAAGGCCGGCTGTCTAGCTCTGCAGCCTCCCTGCGCCAGAAAACACACGTCCCCGTGCCATACAACATTGAGAACAACACGTGTTTTCTGGAAATGCCCGATTCATGCAAAAAACATACCGGAAATCTAATTCGATTGCAACACGCTAAAATGACTTCTGGGACGTGTTTCCAACCGCGATTCAGACGAAAAAGCCGCCAAAATGGCGAGATTTTTTGCAGTTACTCCAAAGAGGGAAGAGGTACGGTCGCCGAATATGCTCGCCACGTTCGCCGCCGTCTGCAAGATCGCGCTTTCTCTCGACAACGTCGACGAGGGCGTCGGAAGTGATTTTTGCACGTGGCATCACCTTGCATCTCCGGCCTAAATCCGCAAGCCGGTAAATTCCACGGCGCTCGCGAATCCAGTTTCTGGCTTGAACGTGGTAGGCGTGTGTCGTCTCCGCGAACCCCCCGTATGGCTTGCTTGGTCGTAAAGAAGCCCTGTTGTGATTGGGTTATTTCATAAAGCCGTCGCGCGGCATCTTTGCAAGGCCTCAGCATTGCACAATCCCCCAACTTTCTTGGGGGATTGTGCGCCATCGTCCGGCGAGAATGCGAGCGTCAGACTGATAGAATGGTGAGTCATTTAGCTGAAGTAATTTACGATTATTGTGCCCCGTCGAACAGAAGCCAAGAACACGCAATCCCCAACTTTGTTGGGTAACTTAGGTTGCCAGGGGAACTGTATATTCTCCTGCTTGCCCTTCCTGCGGAAAGGCTGCGCCGTTGACCTTGTATTCGCCTTTGTAGTTGCCGTCGCCGTTGACTTTGCCTTTGAATTTCACCCGCCCGCACGCACGCCGCCACTTCCCGCGCACGGATGCCGGTGCTACAATCTGACAGTTAAACGCAGCCGCTGTGTTGTCCGTAACCTCTCGCAGCGAGCGTCAGTGCGGATAAATGGCGGTATGGTGCAGGGGTCAGCACGTCAGGTTCTCAACCTGAAAACCCGGGTTCGATTCCCGGTACCGCTACCAAACTCTCTTCCTTGACTGACGATAGCCGTACTCGCTTCGTCGCGTCGGTCCGCGGCGTCTCGCGCTGACTTTCAATTAATCTCCGAATCCTATTTCGCATTCGCACCATCTGTTATCGTTACCCGATGCCCGAAATCAAAAATTTAGAATGCTCGCGCTGCCATTCCACCGTCTCCGCCGCGATTCCTCAAACTCTCTGCCCGCAATGCAAGGGCTCGCTTTACGTCCGCTATGATTTGCACCCTCTGCGCGGCACCGCAGCGCGCGGCACCATCGCCCGCGAAGCCGCAAGCTCTCCCTGGCCCGGCATGTGGCGCTATCGCTCGGTTCTTCCCGACGCGCGCCCCGTCACTCTCGGTGAAGGCTGGACGCCCATGCTCGGCAGTCGCCGCCATCCCAACGCATTCCTGAAAGACGAAGGCACCAATCCCACCGGCTCATTCAAAGCGCGCGGCCTCGCGCTCGCCGTCACCATGGCCCGTCATTACGGTCTTAAACAACTTGCCATCCCGTCCGCAGGCAACGCCGCCGGCGCCCTCGCCGCCTACGCCGCAGCCGCCGACATCACCGCGCACATCTTCATGCCGCGCGACGTCCCCTTTGCCAATTACGTCGAAGCCATCGCCTACGGCGCAAACGTCACCCTAGTTGACGGCCTCATCTCCGATTGCGGCCGTATCGTCGCCGAACGCAGCAAGTCCGAAGGCTGGTTCGACATTTCCACGCTGAAAGAACCGTTCCGCGTCGAAGGTAAAAAGACCATGGGCTACGAGCTGGTCGAACAACTCGGCTGGGAATATCCCGACGCGGTTTTTTATCCCACCGGGGGCGGTGTTGGCCTGATCGGCATGTGGAAAGCCTTCTCCGAACTCGAAGAACTCGGCTGGGTCAAACCAGGAAAGCGTCCGCGCATGATCGCCGTGCAATCCTCCGGCTGCGCCCCCGTAGCCAAAGCGTTCGACCAGGGCGCGAATGTGAGCGAAATGTGGCCCAACGCCGCCACCTTCGCCTCCGGTCTGCGCGTTCCCAAACCCTACGGCGATTCCATCATGCTGGAAATTTTGCGCGACTCTCGCGGCACCGCCCTCGCCCTCCCCGACGCCGAAATCCTCGCCTCCCTCCAGGATTGGGCAAAAAACGAGGGCCTCTTCCTCTCCCCAGAAGGCGCCGCAGCCACCGCCGCCTATGACCGCCTCCTCGCCTCCGGTTTTCTCCAGCCCAGCGACCGCGTCGTGCTCTTCAACACCGGCGCAGGCCTGAAATACACCGACGTAATAGCCGAAGCCATGCACCTGCAACGCCCCGCGGCTCGAGTCTAACCGTCGCGTCCCGCACGCTTGGTAGCGGCGCACTTCCGAGCGCCATCGCTGGCGCGGCGCCTGGACACAAACGCTTCGCCCCATTGCGTATCCGCAACAACTGCCGCCGCGCCAGTTGCGCCCCCCACTACCCGCGAGTATGCTAGTTTTGTCCTTTGAACAAAGAGCCCACCAGCCCAATGCAACGACCCCTCTTCCGCGTCGCAATTTTCACCGTGCTGGCCCTCTGCGCCTTCCCGCTTGGCGCTTTCACCTCGGCGCCGGCCGCCAATCTCGTCCTCACTACCATGCAACACGAATTGCAACGCGCCACCGCCTCCCTAGCCAAGACCGACCCCGCACCCTACTACATGAGCTACGCTGTAACCGACACCGACGAAACCGCGGTAGCCGCCTCCAACGGCAGCGTCATCTATTCCGCCAGCGTGAACCGCCGCCAGGCAGACGTCATGATGCGCGTAGGCTCGATCGCGCTCGACAACACGCACGGCCAGAGCCGTGCTTCCGGGATCACTTCCGGCTTGCTCCCGCTGAATGATGACACGAACGCCATCGCCCGCATCCTCTGGCAGCTTACCGATCGTGAATACGAGCAAGCCTCCGCCGCATTTCTGAAAGTGAAAACCAGCAACGCGGTGCGCTCCGAAGAGGAGGATAAATCTCCCGATTTCTCCAGCGAAGCTCCGCAGGATCATTTGAATCTGGTTCCCCTGCATCCGCCCTCCGACCAGCAAATCTGGGAAGCCCGCACCAGAAACATTTCCGCCGGCTTCCTGAAATATCCTGAGGTCTATTCCTCCTACGTCACCTTTAATATCTCCGCCGATCGCTCCTACCTGGCCACCAGCGAAGGCAGCGCCCTGATTCGTCCCGGCGCCATCGCGCGCCTGATCATTCAAGCCGAAACCCGCGCCGACGATGGCATGGAATTGATGCGCGTCGAATCCTTTCAGGCCGCAACCGCCGGCCAGCTTCCTTCCGACGCCGAGCTGGCAGCGAAAGTGGACAAGATCGCCGCGGACCTGAAAGCCCTCCGCGCCGCTCCCGCCGCAGATCCTTATGCCGGGCCCGCGATGCTTTCCGGCCGGGCCGCAGCCGTCTTCTTCCACGAAGTTTTGGGCCACCGCCTGGAAGGCCATCGCCAGCGTGACGAGAACGAAGGCCAGACCTTCACCAAAAAAGTAAACCAGCTCGTCCTGCCCGCTTTCTTAAGCGTCGCCGACGATCCCACGCTCAAGGAACTGAATGGTGTGCAACTCGCCGGCCATTACGATTTCGACGACGAAGGTGTTCCCTCTACGCGTGTCGTCGCCGTCGAAAATGGCATCCTCAAAAATTTCCTGATGTCCCGCATGCCCATCAAAAATTTCAGCACATCGAACGGCCACGGTCGCCGCCAGCCCGGTCTGATGCCCACTGGGCGCCAGGGAAATCTGATCGTAACTTCCAGCAACACCGTGAAGGATTCCGAGCTGCGCGAAAAATTCGTAGCCGAAATCAAGAAGCAGGGAAAACCCTACGGCCTCTATTTCGACGACATCCAAGGCGGCTTCACCCTCACCGGTCGCGCCTCACCTCAGGCATTTCAAGTAATTCCCGTGATGGTCTATCGCGTCTACGCCGATGGCCGCCCCGACGAACTGGTCCGCGGCGTGGACATTGTCGGCACGCCGCTGCTCTCGCTGAACAACATCGTCCTCACCGGCGACACACTGCAAGTTTTCAACGGAATCTGCGGCGCCGAATCAGGACAGGTTCCGGTCGCAGCCGCGGCTCCAGAAATGCTCTTCACCGAGATCGAAGTTCAAAAACGCCGCCGCGGCAGTGAGCGCCCGCCGGTTCTGCCGCCGCCAGGACTTGAATCTACCGCTGCCACGCCGCCCGCTAGCGCCGCCAAAGCCGGCCCGCCCGGAGCGAAGCCATGAGTGCTCGCGCCAGAGCTCGCATCAGCGCATGTAGCGCAACATTGCAGCGCGGCTCCTTGCTCGCCTTTCCATTCCTGCTGGCGTTTTTTCTCCTCGGCGCGATTTCCAGCGGGGCGCAAACGCAGCAAAAATCTTCTTCCGCCACTCCAGCAACCGCTTCCCCGGCGGCAGTGCCATCCGACCCATTGCTAAAAGCCCTGCGTGAAGAGCTCGATCGCAACAAATCCCAGCTCAAAATGGACAATGTCCCCGCGCCCTATTACATCGAATATCGCCTCTCCGACCTGGACGAGTACTCCGCCGAAGCTGCCTTCGGCGCTCTGCGTCAGGACCAACGGGTCCACGGCCGCACCCTGCGCGTCGTTGTCCGCGTCGGGGATTACAAACAGGACAGCTACTACGGCCCCGGCACCGGCATGGTCACTTTTGCTCCGCGCGATGACGACTCCATCGCCCTGCGCCGCGAATTGTGGCTCGCCACGGATCGCGCCTACAAAATTGCCAATGAAGCCCTGGCAAATAAAAGGGCTGTCCTCAGCCAATATAGTGCCGACCAGCCTTTCGATGATTTTGCCCGCGCCCCCGCGCTGGAATCCTACGGCCCATTCGTCAAACTCGATTTCTCACCCGCTCCCTGGAAGGAAACTCTGGAGAAAGTCACCAATCTCTACCGCAGCGACGCGAAAATCCAGTCTCTCTCTGCATACGTGCGCTTTCGCGCCGTGAACGATTATTTCGTGAATACCGAAGGCACCAGCACGCGCCAGGGTTACGCGGTTTATTCCCTGAATCTTTCCGCGGAAACGCAAGCAGAAGACGGTATGGAACTCGGCCGCTCGCCTTTCTACGTTGGCGCCACCGCTGAAGAATTGCCCACGCAGCAGAAGCTGCTCGCCGAAGCCACCCAGATGCTCCAGACCCTGAAAGATCTCCGCGAAGCTCCCATGGTCGAAGAAGATTATCGCGGCCCCATTCTTTTCTCGAACGACGCCGCCAGCGACATCCTGGACGGCATGATCGGCGCCAATATTCTCGGCATTCGTCCCAAGCCTGGCGATTCGGCGCGCACCACCGGAGAATTTTCCTCGAATTACAAAGGCCGCGTCCTTCCCACCTTCTTGTCCGTGGTGGACGACCCGACCATGAAATCATTTGAAGGCAAGTCGCTGATCGGCAGCTACCAGATTGACGAAGAAGGCGTCCGCGTTGCCCCGCTTCCGGTAATCAAAGACGGCATCCTCGTCCAATATCTGCTCGGCCGCGTGCCCATTCGCGATTTTGCCGATTCCAATGGCCACGGCCGCGCCGCTCCCGGCCAGTCGCCCTCGCCCAACATCGGCAACCTGATCCTGCAGCCGAAAGAATCCAGCTCGCCCGAAGAGCTCAAGAAAAAATTAATCGAGATGTGCAAACAGGAAGGCAAACCCTACGGCTACTACGCGGAAACTCTGGTCGGCTACAACCCGCGCCTGCTCTATCGCATTTACGTAAGCGACGGCCACCAGGAACTGGTTCGCGGTGCCGTCTTCAACGAACTGGATACGCGTACGCTGCGCAGTAATCTGGTAGCCGCCGGCAACGACCCGCTGGTCAGCAACCGCGAAGGTGCAGTCCCCACGACCGTAATCAGCCCCTCAATCCTGTTCGACGAACTAGAAGTTAAACGCACCGACTCAAAAAACGCCAAGCTCCCCGAATACCCCCCGCCCAACATCACCGCGCATTAATCGTGTCGAGCTTTTGACCCGACGATGCGAGGGGCATCGGCATCCGCAGCTCGGCGCCTTTGCCTCATGCCGGCCGAAGGATCTCTGCCGTCTTTCGCTGCGCCCGGCGCGTCTCGGCGGTAATCGGC
>Ga0209010_1000092_pt1 | contig 33655 bp, 33 predicted proteins | sample BlaSpr_A8_OM1_O3_FD_187985 | JGI IMG/M metagenome (GOLD analysis project Ga0209010, IMG submission 187985) | Forest soil microbial communities from Thunder Bay, Ontario, Canada - Black Spruce, Ontario site 2_A8_OM1_O3 (SPAdes) (version 2) | ecosystem: Environmental > Terrestrial > Soil > Boreal...
GCACGCTGACGAAAAGGCTGAATCCAAATATTCCTACCGTGCTCATTTTCTGAGCGCCAACGCGAAGCGAGAGAAATCTGCGCGACAACCATCGGCATCAAACCGCAGTACTTTGAGCGCATCTTTGTCACCTTCTATCTTTGTCATCTTTATATCTCTCTCATCTCCCAGCGATTGCACACACGCAAGGGATATCCATGGGTGGTTGTGCAGGAAGGTAGCGGAGCGCGACGGTGCCCGGATTTGGACTGAGTCCGAATCGGGAAAGGAGACGACCTTCCGATTCTCCATTCCCGCGTTGCGCGTCGAACAATCGCAGGTACTCTAGGAAACGGAGCGAAGTTTCACAAAATGCAGGTCATAGTGAACCAACTCGATGCCCAAGTGATCGACCTTCTTCCAGTCGAGGATAGCCCGGGCGATGCCTCAATAACCAGGGAAGCGCGCGATCTGTCGAGGCGCTCAACCGATTGCACATTATGGACGATGGAGTATAGGCACGGTTTTTTTGCGGAACGAAGGAAATATTCGCCGTGTCGACGCCGGGCATTCTCTTGTTCGATCTGAACCTGCCGCGCGAGAGCGGGCTGGAGGGTCTGCGTCCGAAATCGAGAACGAGTGATTCCATTGGTGGTTTGACCAAATCGAAAGCGGAGGACGACATGGAAAAATCCTACGGCCTGCACGCCAACTGTTACGTCCCCAAGCCGGTGGAGCTCGCCAAGCTGGCCGATGCGGTGCAGGGCATGCGCGATTTCTGGTTATGCCTGGTGACTCCGCCGCTGGAGAAGAAGTGACAGTTGCACAAACCCACATCCGCGTCCTGCTGGTGGAGGACAACCCCACCGATGCGCTGACCTTGCAGCAGTACTTGGGTCAGGTTCGCGGCGCCGCCTTCCAGATGCACCACAGGGAGCGCCTCGCCGAAGCGCTGGATTTCTTGCGGGAGCGGCCTTGCGATGTCATCCTTCTCGATCTGGATCTGGCGGACGCGCAGGGGCTGGACACCCTGATACGGCTGCAACCGCGAGCTCCTGATGTTACCGTGCTGGTCCTGACCGACAATAATGACGAAGAACTTGGATTAAAGGCCGTGCAGGCCGGGGCGGATGATTATCTGGTGAAAAACCAGATCCGGGCGCCACTGCTTGGGAAAGCCATCCGATATGCCATGGAGCGCCACCAGATGGGCCGAGCCGTGGCGCGAGCCGAGAAACTGCAAGCCTTGGGCACGCTGGCCGGAGGCATCGCCCACGACTTTAACAATATCCTGCTCACGGTTTCCGGCAACGCCAAGCTGGCGCTGGAAGAATTATCGCCGGATAATCCCGCCTACGACAAAGTGCTGGAGATCGCCAAAGCCGGCAGCCGGGGCGCTGCCCTCACCAGGAAAATCTCAAGCTTCAGCCAGCAACAGCAGACCAAGCGGCAAGTCGTGCACATCCAATCCGCGGTAGAAGAAGCGCTCTGTACATTGCGCGCGACTCTGCCGGCGCGAATTGAAATCCAACGGAATTTTCCTCCCAGATTGCCGGCCATTTCCGCCGATGCGTCACAGGTGCAGCAGATCCTCTTGAACCTGGGAATCAATGCGGTCGAAGCCATCGGCGAACGATCGGGCATGCTGGAGATTTCAGCGTCCGCGATTCATCTGAATTGCAATGGGTCCGCCTTGTCAGCCAAGCTGCCGCACGGCGACTACGTCAAACTTTCGGTCAGAGACACGGGCGCGGGCATCGACAAGAGGACCATGGGCCGCGTCTTCGAGCCGTTTTTTACGACGAAGCCGCAGGGCCGGGGGACCGGCTTGGGCCTGGCGGTGGTCCACGGCATCATGAAAAATCATCTGGGCGAGGTCACGGTTTACAGCGAAGTGGGCAAAGGCACGGTATTCAATCTTTATTTTCCGGCGGCCGAGGAAGCGCCCACGGAGATTCGTCCCGCAACCGCGCCCCCCAAGGGCCAAGGCCAGCATATTCTCTACGTCGACGACGAGGAGCCGTTGGTGGTGCTGGTCACGCGGACTCTGAAACGGCTGGGATACGAGGTTTCCAGTTTTACGAACCCGCTCGATGCGCTGCACCTGCTACAGAAACACCCGCGCGAATTTCACGCGCTGGTTACCGATCTCTCCATGCCCCAGATGTCAGGCACGGACCTCGCGCGGGAGGCTCTCCACATATGCCCCAGCCTCCCTGTCATCCTCACTAGCGGCTATATCCGTTCGCAGGACCAGGAACTGGCCCGCCAGATCGGCGTACGCGAACTAATCCTCAAGCCCGACACGGTAGAAGAGTTGGGAGACGCTTTGCATCGCTTGCTGACGGAGGACAAGGGAAGACAGGGGTCCGCGGAGGTTCTGGACTCTCCCCCCATGCGACATTCTCGGCAGGCTGGTACATCGTAGGCGGCGAGATCAGCCCGTCTCGTTCTCCCGCAAGCTTCCAGACAGTCTGCCTGCCAGGGCAAAGCGTGGTGCGGGCGGAGGGACTTGAACCCTCATGGGCCGTTTAAGCCCTGCGGATTTTCATACCGTCTACGGCTTTCGCCGCCCGGACGTGAACGCATTTGGAGAGCTCACGCCAGGTTTGCGGTCTGGACTATCCCTTCACCTTCCTCCGGTCAATCCGGAGCTTAGGTGCTGCCCGTCTAGTCTCTACACCTTCCCGGCGGTCTCTCCGGGCTTGGCTCGGGATTGCCATTTGAGGTTTCCCCGAATTTGAGCAGTTCTGCGTCGCCGGTTTCCCAGGCGAGCACTCAAGTTTTCCTTAAGTCCGCTGCGTATGCCATTCCGCCACGCCCGCGCGCGGCTGTCTTACTCATCATAGGGCACGTTGCCTGATTTTACACATCCGTTTCCTCCTCCCGGAGCTTGCCGCGGCGTCGATCTCTTTGGCGCCCGCCGAGTAGCATTTCTCGATAATGTCGACAAGCGTGCGGCAGTCCTTAGTAATTTGGTGTCGACTCCTTCCGTCAGCTGCGGCAGAAGTGTATGCCGCGGCCTAAAAGGGGAGCCAAATTTTCGCCCGGCTCCGTATGCAGCGACTGACGAAGCGTCACAATTCCCTGACGCATGGTGCTGTGGCCCCTCTTAATAATTCGTACAACCGCCCTTTCGTCGCAATGTTTATGACTGCACCTGTGCACAATTTGGCATCCAAATGTCGACAAGGAGTCGCCTATGATTCGCGCTTTTTCCTGGCTGGTTTCTTTCTTCTTGGCGGTGGCGTTTGTAGCGAGTTCGTCCATCCCTCTGCACGCGGGCAACGACGTTCTGGGCGAAGTCGAACTGGTTGGCGCCACCAAGGTCGAGAAAACGTCCGGCGTCTGGGTCGATGGCCAATATCTCGGCTATCTCAACGAACTCAAAGGCTCGAAGAAAATTCTTCTGCTTCCCGGCGATCACGACATCACTGTGCGCCAGGGCGGTTATGTGGATTTTACCCGCAGGTTATCGGTGCGTCCGGGAGAGAAGTTGAGCGTCGACGTGAAGATGGAGAAGGACACGCGCGTTCAGATGCCTCACGTCACGGCGGAAATCAAACTCGACGTGAACCCCAACCGTGCGGCCGTCTTAGTAGATGGAGTCTTTATCGGTCACGTAGCTGAGTTCAACGGCATCGGCAAAGCTTTACTGGTAGCTCCCGGCAAGCGCCATGTCACTGTCGCGCTGCCAGGCTATCAAACATTCGACACCGATATCGATCTTGTAGCTAATCAGAAATTCACGCTGAAGACGGAATTGATCAAAGGAGGTCCAGCGACGGGAATCGCTCCGCCTCCCGAGTAGAGAGAGTGCAGGGCCTTGGCAATTGAAGTGGCGGGGTGGGATTTTCTGGTCGGTGCCAGGGGCGAGAGTTACTTCGCTGCCGCGGCCGCAGCCGCGCCCGGTCCGCGTTGTTTTTGCAACTCGCCCATAAACGCTTCCGGGGTCAAAATAGCTTTGCTCAGAAAGAGTCCCAGCAGCGGATCGCTGGACTCGGATCCCTGCGTTGCGTTTTGGGGCGTTGAGGGCTCAGTTTCCAAACCTTCGGGCTGCACCAGCAACTCCGGTCGCATGTCGCGATTCTCGGTGAGCACTGCGAGAAACTTTTCCAGTCCCTGCCGGTGCTGTGGAGTCGCCTGCGTAAATTCCACTCCCATGCCCTGATCGGGATGCATCACCCGCACCACGCCCTCCGCGCGAAGCTCCAGAGTAGCGGCACGCATCGAAAGCGTCACCCGCGTAGACACGGGAAAGGGAGACGGAATCTCGAGGTAACACCCGCCCATACTCAAATCCGTGAGCTGGCACTTTACGGGTGGATCGTCCTGCTCGGCTTCCGCCGAATTGCGCGCAATCCAGTCCTGCAAGCGCTTGGCATCGTTGGGAGAGACTTGGACGAACCGCAATCCCGCCTGCGCCGAATTTCCTTCCCAGGCAAACTCTGCGGTCAGATCGAAAGAACTTTCACAGCCGGGCAGAGCGAAGGCCACCTGCCATTGGCCAGAGGGACGTCCTCGCTTAGGAATGGTCACTGCCATTCCGCCCTCGCTCAAATCGGTGGTGGCGATTTTCAAATTGTTATCCGATTCCAGGCTTCGGATCGCCACCGGTATCTGCACCGGGATTCTGATATTGCGGCGGCGCTCCCGCTTCATCAGCGCCCGCGCGGCGCGAAAGCTGGACTTCGCCCGCTCAACGGAAACTGGCTTGTACAGAACAAAGTGCGCTCCCAGATCGAAGACCGAGCGTAGGCCGATCGCCGTATCCACAACCGCGACCGCGATCGCGCGCTTGTTGCATTGCGCGTTTCTCGCGCTGCGCAAAACATCGGACGATCCGGTACCCGCGCAATCCACAATAATCGCTTCGAACCGGTCCCGAGTCAGCCGTCGCAGCGCGCTCTCGGCGTCGCCGCATAACTCCATGGCAATCTCAAGGTCGCCCAGCACGCGGCGCAACACTCGAACAATTTTTTCATCCGCACACAACACCAGGGACTTAAGGATCATGGTCTAAGAATCGGCTCTCGCAGCAAAAAAGTAAGCGCTTACTCTTCGCACTTTACGTTCCGCTTCCGCTGGGAGCAACTGCTTACCGTCGGTCCGGGATTACCCCCGTAACCCCCGATTTTGCAGATCCGATGCAAATTCGAAATGGTCTCATTCAGGATGGTTTCTCCAGTTCGCGCTCTCTGCTGGGCTTAGATCCGGATCGACACCATAGTGTTGAGCCATTCGTTTCGCAACCCTAGGTTTTTCTTGTAGATAGGGCCTTATCCTTCAATGGTTTACGGAGTAAGCGCCTGCCGGCCCAGCGAATTCAATGATTGACTCTGGGTAAATTCCGTCGTAATATCCTGAGTCTCCATTAGCTGGGAACTGTCTGTGGGTGATTAGAAAAGTTTAATCATGCGGCTGAATTCCTGTTATTGTGCATCCCAGCAACAGGGTGGCGAATCATATAGTTAGCGGTTTTTGTAAAGCTATTGTTGAGCGTTTATCCCCTTTATTCGAGAAAGGCGTTTTTCATGGCCAAGCGACGCGGAAATCCCAACTGGGGCAAGCCCGAACCGATCGGGCCGATAACCCCTACCATCACCGAATTCGAACAAGTCGTGCGCGAGTATAAGCTCTCGCCCGACCAGTACCTGCGCTCGACCCGTCTGCGCGAATGGGCCCGCCGCAACAAGAATTCCAAGTACATCCCCGAGCCTCTTCTGGAAGCCTGGGGCTTCGAGATCGAATCCACTCTGTAAATAATTCACGGGTCGGATAGGACAGGGGCCGCTCTCGAAAGCGGCCCTCTGCCTTTGGCGTGACGGAATCTGCTCGGCGATCTACGCGTTCTCTGCGTTAAATCCAGCTCTTAACTCTCCTTCGTGCCCCGGCTCACGGTCCTTCTGCAATAATGTTCCCTGAATAAGTAATCCCCCCTGCGTGCTCAACCTCCTGCAAATCCCGCTCTCTGAGCTCTTCGCCCTCGTCGCCGCCATTGCCTTCGCTGCCGGCCTAAATCTTTACCTGACTGTCTCCGTCCTCGGACTGCTCTCCCGTTACGGACATCTCCCGCTCCCACCCGGCCTGCAACTGCTGCAAACCTGGCCCGTCATCGCCGTCGCTCTGATCCTGTTCGCGATCGAATTCTTCGCCGACAAAATTCCCGCCTTTGATCTGCTCTGGAACGCGCTTCACACTTTCATCCGCGTCCCCGTCGCCGGACTCATCGCCTATCAAGCTACGAAGCAACTGTCGCCCGAGCACCAATTTCTGGCCACGCTTCTCGGCGCAGCCATCGCCTTGGCCGCCCATGGCGGTAAAACCGCAGTCCGCGCCGCCGTCACCCCTTCGCCGGAACCATTCTCGAATATCACCCTCAGCCTCGGCGAAGACGCCCTCGCTCTTGGCCTGACCTGGCTCGCCACCCGCCATCCTTACGCAGCCGGGTTGATCGCGGCAATCATGGTCGCGGTAATCGTCACTATGATCCACTTCGTGCCCGCTCGTTGCGCGCTTTGTTCCGCGGTGCCGAGCAAGACTTCGAACGTTAAGAGGCCGGCGTCCGTAGCGCAATAATCCTGAAATAACCGGAATTTGATGGGTGCATCCGAACCGAATCGTCTTATCATGGGCGGGCGCCGTCGTTCCCGGACTCCGGGATTAGGCATCAACCTGCTTCCAGTGAGACGAACGGAGAATCAGAATGAATCCCGTTTCTACTTCTATTTCGAAGCCGCGTCACCACGTTCGTAGAATCGCGCCGGTTCTTATCGCGATCTTCGTGCTGCTGTCCTCCTCCGCTTGCAAACGCAAGGAGTCGCCTAATTCCGCAGAGAACAGCCCCGCCGTCCCCTCCCCTCCGGCAAACAATCCCGGCACCCCAGCTACGAATAGCAACCCGCCCCAAAGCCCAACTCAGCCTCAACCAGAACAGCCGGCCCCTGCCCCGCAGCCCATCATCGTTTCCGCCGGTACCCCTCTCGCCATACGCCTCGCGGAAAAACTCGGCTCTTCGGCCAGCCAGACTGGGCAGGCCTTTTCTGCCACGCTGGACAAGGATGTCATCGTGGACGGCCAGACCGCAATTCCCGCCGGCGCCAACGTGCTAGGCACCGTCGTAAGCGCAAAACCCGCCGGCCGACTAAAAGGCGAAGCAAGTCTGGTTTTGCGCTTGACCTCGATCAATATCAATGGAGTCGATCAGGCCATCGTGACCTCGACCCGCAGCTTTGGCGCAAAAATAAAAGCCAAAGGCAAGGTAAAGAAATTTCTCGGCGGCCTGGCCAAACGCGCAGAAGGCGACGAGAGGGAAGTAGTTCTCTCACCTCAGTCAGCATGCACATTTACCTTAAGACAGGCGCTGGAGATCCAATGACGCGACGTGAGCTGGAAAGTACGTTCGCTTCGCCACCGATTTGGCGAATACGTGCCTGTTCGACCGCTGGCCAGCGATTCTCGCGAAGGATGACCAAACTCGTTCCAAACAGCTTTGTCAATTTCTGCATCCAATTCGTGAACTCAACTCGGGAGATCCGCCATGGACGAAGCGCTGCTACAAGAAATCTTCGAACAATTATTTCAGTCCCTGGAAACCGCGGAGACGCAAAGCGCCGCCCTCCTCCAATTCCTGAAGGCCAAAGGCATTGCCAAAGACGAAGATCTCGCCCCATATTTCGAGCAGGCATCGAAAGCCAGCAGCGTAAGGTGGGTTGCAACCCGCGCCAGAATCAACCGTCTGCTCTCGGCTGCCACCAGGCCCACAGAAAATAGTGAGAACAGCGGTAGTGATCAGGCGGCCGCACCGCGGCCCGCCAAATCTGCCGACACGAGCGCCCCGGCCGAGAACTCGAAACAAGCACCTCAGGGAACCAGCGCAAAAAACCAATCAGCGGACGATCAGGAAACACCGGAGAAGGATTCTACTCCGAGTGCGGAGGCGAAAGGTCCATCCAAAGAAAATGAAAATCAGGCACAGGGGAAGCCCAGGTCGCAACCCGAAGCGGCGTAGAATTCTCGCCAGCCGGTCAGGTGCCGGCGACCAGTCATAGCTTCCCTCCGAAGGCGCCCAGCCCAGACCCTTGCCGAACTTTGTCAGATCATCCGTGACCGCTCGTCTGGGTAACGACTTTCACGCTTCTATAACCAGACATAAGATATATTCCGTAGTCTAGAGCCGCGTCCGAATCATCCTGCGGCGAAATTGTTGTGGGCAGTCATAACATGGACAAGGCAGAGGCGGTGATACTTAGTTAGATAGTCGATAACGTGATTTCTCTAATTACTAATAGCTTTAGCGACGGATATAGATCCGCAATCACCAAACTTACCTTAGTTATCTAGACTGCTTTACTTCCGTGCGGCAGCATGACACGAATAGCAAGAGTGATTAGGAGCAGTCATGCAGCGTATACCGCAATCCGAAGTTGGGCGTGCTTCGCACCTTGCCCTCCATTTTCTTGGCTGCGTTGTTTTCGTCGTGTCTATTTTTCCGGTTGCACCGGCGCAAACGACGGACAACGAACGCCCGGTTCCAATACTGACTGGCAATGCCGGGTATTTTACAACTTATGATAACGGCACCAACGAGCTTGTCCCGGAGGCCATTCCAGTGTTGTTGGTTCCGTTGGGAGATAAATGGCTTGTTGAGGCTCGCGCAGAGTTTTATGGGGGATTCGACTCTTCAAAAGGGCAACCTTACACTGGGGAGGTCCACAAGGATTTGGATTATCTGCAGGCGGATTACATCGCGAATCGATATCTGACGGTTACGGCCGGGCGCTTCCTCACGCCGTTTGGGATTTATAACGAGCGGTTGTATCCGATTTGGATCCGCGACCTGAATCAAGTTCCGCTTATCTTTCCCATAGAGTCAGGATCGAGCGATGGAGTCATGGCGCGGGGAGGCTTCCCAGTTAGTTCGTGGGCAAGTCTGAATTATGCAACCTATTTCTCCACTTTAACGACGAATGCGACCTTGGATGCGGGGCGCGTCTTCGGAACACGCACCGGCATATTCTTCAACCGGCCAAGAATCGAAATCGGAAGCTCCTGGCGAAAAGAATTGATGGACGAACGCCATAATGCCTACGGTCTTCATTTTGCTTGGCAACCCCCACCAATCCCGCTCAACCTGCGCGCGGAGTACGCCCGGTCTGAATACGGAAGCGGATATTGGATTGAGGGGGCTTACCGTCTCAGCCAGGTTTCTGTGCTGAACCAGGTCATGAGGCGCACCGAGTTCGTGGGGCGCATGCAGCAATATTTCTCCGGCGCAGAGAAGTTGGCTGACGAAGGAGGCAAGTACTCGCTGCCTCACGGCGATACGCAGCAGCCGGACTTTGGTTTGAACTACTACCTGAAAGATGGTCTCAAGGCTTCCGCCAGTTACGCACGCTGGCTGGGTAAGCATAATTGGAATACCTGGACTTATGGCATTGCCTGGCGTTTTGCTATGCCGCTGGGACGCGCGGGGGGACAATGAAAAGACAATTTGCCATTCTGGCGGGAATCCTGATTCTGGTGACCGCCCTTTGGGCCGCAGGGCCAAAGAACAACGAAGGATCTGCCTCGACAGTTATCGTTTCCAATACACACGACTCGGCCGAAATGAGGCTGGAGGGCGAAAAACGATTTCGAGCCAATTGTGGACGCTGCCATGCCGCGCCACACAAGTTCCAGCCGCGGATGATGGCGACCATCGTTCGCCACATGCGAGTACGCGCAACCATCACCGATGAGGACATGCACCTCGTCCTTTATTACATGACGCAATAGCAGGGAACATGGCGAGAAGTAAGAATCTCCGGCGGGGATGGAGACCATTCCTCGCGATTTTGTTTACTTTGTTGCTGGTGCGGGCACAGGCGCAAACTCACGTCATCGAGGTGCTGGCGGACAAAGACAGCCGCTACAAGATCGCGGGAGCGCGCACCCCGGAAATTACGGTCAAAGCCGGAGAGCCAGTCCTGCTGCGGATCACTGCTCGCCGCGGAAAATCGTGGAACCGGGATGGTTCCATCCATGGATTCTCCCTGCTTAGTGCGAAGGACCGGACCAAGGTTCCCGGCTGGGATCTGCTGCTCAAACCCGGAGTGCAGGAGTTTCAGTTGACGGCGCCACTTGAGCCGGGAGAGTACGTGGTGGTTTGCACCGTGATTTGTAGCGAGGAGCATGAGGGTATGCATATGAAATTCGTGGTCGTGCCATGAACTGGAGGAACGGGATGAACAAGGTTAAAGTGCTGGCGGTAGGGGCGCTGGTGGCCATTGCGGGCACCGTCGCGAGCGCCCAGGAAACCAAGACATTTTACGGCGAAGTCTCCGACAGCCAATGTGCGCTCAATGTTCACTCCCTGACCAGGTCGCACCAGGAAATGCTGAAATCGAAGTCCATGGGCGGAACAGCGACAGAGTGCGCGCTCTTCTGCGTCAAATACCACGGTGGAGATTTTGTGCTTTCGTCCAAGAAAGATGTGTACCGCCTCGACGACCAGAACACGGCGCGGTCTTTTGCCGGCCGGAAGGTAAAAATCACCGGCGAGATGGAAGCGGATCATAAAACCATCCACGTCACCAGGATTGAGGAAGACCAATAGGGGCGAAGGGCGCCCGCTCCGGTGGGCGGAGGGGGCGACGATGCCATCATGCCTGACTCAAGTCGGGGCAACTCCTCCGGCTCAACGTGAAACTTTTCACGCCCAACACGGTGAGGGCGATTAACCGGTGTTATGCAAACCAGCAGCGATTCCGTTGATGGTTGCGCCCAGCGCGTAGTTGAGCGCGTCAGTATTCTCGCCCGCGCGTTTGCGTCGCAGCAGGTCAACCTGCACCAGGCTCATCGGATCGACGTAGGGATTGCGCAGGCGGATGGAGCGAAACAGTACTGCGTTGTCTTCCAGTAAGTCGTTTTCGCCGGTGATGGACAACAAAGCATTCCTCGTGCGGAGAAATTCCTCTTCCAACATAGCGAAAACGCAGTCGCGTAAACTTGCGTCTTCCACCAAGCCGGCATAGAGGCGCGCGATAGTGAGATCCGCTTTCGCCATGGCCAGTTCCACATTGCGCACCAGTTCGGAAAACAGCGGAAAGTCGGCCATCATTTCGCGAAGAAGCACGGCGCTACCGGATGAGTTCTGGAGAAACCTCTCGACAGCATAACCCACGCCAAACCATGCGGGCACTGCGTGCCGGCTTTGCATCCAGCCAAATACCCACGGGATGGCGCGCAGATCCTCTAAACATTTGCTTTGGCTTCGTCTTGCCGGCCGCGATCCGATTTGTACATTTTCCAACTCGTTCACCGGCGTGGCCTGTTCGAAGTAGATCAGCACGTCGGAATTTTCGGCGACATTTTTGCGATAGAAGACGAACGCATCTTGCGACATGGCTTCCATAGCCTCGTAAAAGCGAGCATTCTGTTCGGTATTCGCGGCATGCGGCTGGGTGAGCGCTTCCAGTGATGCCGCTATCATCAATTCGAGATTCCATTCGGCTAGCACGGGATCGGCATATTTCCAATTGAGCACTTCGCCCTGCTCGGTAATCCGTATGTGCCCTGAAAAATCTCCGGCGGGCTGCGCGAGAATCGCATTGTGCGTCGGCCCGCCGCCGCGTCCCACGGTGCCGCCGCGGCCGTGGAAGAGGCTCAGGTGAACGCCGCATTCGCGAGCCGCTTGATGCAAGCTGCGGTGAGCTTTGTACAACTCCCAGGTGCTGGTAAGCATGCCGCCATCTTTGTTGGAATCCGAATAGCCCAGCATAACCTCCTGCGTACGCCCCCAGGAATCGAGCAAAGGCGAATACTCCGGCGAATTCCACAAGCGCCGCATCACGTCAGCGGAACAGCGCAAGGCTTCGATGGACTCAAACAGCGGTACCGGCATCAGGCCAGGATCGTCGCCGTTCTTGCCGGCGCTAACCCCGCAAATTGCTGCCAGGCGGAGTACATGAAAAATGTCCTGCTCGGTCTGTGTATTGCTGACGATGAATGTCCGCAGCGACGCCGGCGGATATTGCTGTTTTAGAAGAGCGATCAGTTGGAACGTGTTGATGACTTCACGCGACGATTCGGAAATTGCGTGAGAAGGAACGGTAGAACTGGATTCGCTCCTTCCCGAGGCGGCGGCAGCTAGTTCTTCCAAAGCTTGCGCGAGGATACGGGAATGCTGGCGAATATCGAGCGTATGCAGATTGAAGCCGAAAGTCTGCACGGCACGGAACAGGGGATCGATCGCCAACTCGGCTAAGCGGCCGCCGTGATTCTCGCAAAGACTGGCGCGCAGCAACGCGAGATCCGAGGCGAACTCAGCGCTGTCCTTGTAGGCTGGAGATGCTGGAGGGACTGTTCTCGATGCACGAAGCCTGCTCTCCATCAGTTCCAGAAAAAGGCGATACAATTCGGCCTCGGAAATTCTTCGAACGTGCGCGGACATGGACAAGGATTCGTATTCTTCAATTTTCCCGCGCAATGCTTCGGATATTCCCACTCGCCGCCGGGATGAACTGAGAAGATGGATGGCTTTCGATATTTGCCGCAGATAGTGATCGATGATCACATTACGAGCCATTTGCAGTGCGTCGCGGGTGCAGTCCTCGGTGACGAATGGATTGCCGTCGCGGTCGCCGCCAATCCAGGAGCCGAAAGAAAGCACACCGGGCAGTTGTCTCTCGGGCAGATCGAGGTTATAGACTTCGCGGAAACAATCCGCCATCTCGGTATAGACCTTGGGCAAGGTATCGAACAGAGTCATGGGATAGGGATCCAGGCCCATGCGAATTTCGTCGGCCACGCTGGGCTTGCTCAGGCGGACTTCGTCCGTCTGCCACAAGGCGGTGATCTCGGCGAGCATGCGCATCTCCAGTTCTTCCGCGTCGGAGATGGAAATCGGAAGGCGATCCAGTTGCTCAAGAAAACCGGCGATGTTGCGCCGTTTGCCCAGCACCGTGCGGCGCGCAACTTCCGTGGGATGGGCAGTGAATACGGGGGTGACTTCAATCTGCTTCAGTGCGTCGAGAGCCTGTTGCGCGGCGATGCCAGCGGCTTTTAACCGGGTCAAAGTCCCGCGAAACGATCCGGGCAAAAGAGGATGATCGGCGTGAAGTTGCGCGGCGCGTCGGCGCCGCTTGCGGTGGTTGGTTTCCGCAAGGTTGGTCAGTTCAAAATAAATCGAAAATGCCTTGGTCAGCTTGTAAGCGTCTTCCACCGATAGGCGGGCGATGACCGCGCGCGCCTGATCCATTCCGTCTCCCTCAGCATCATCGGCTTTTTCTCTAGCGGCGTGCTCTGGATTAGAAGGCTCGCGTTGTTGAATAAGCAAATGACGGAGATGCTCGACGACATCCAGCAGACCCTGGCCCGACTGCTCTATCAGCACACGCCCCAACAGCATTCCCAGCGAGCGAACGTCTCGGCGGAGGGGAAGTTCTTTAGCCGGATCCGAAGTGGAAGCCGTCAGTTCCGAGAGACGGCCCTTCTGGTCTCCGGTTGCCCACAATGGCGTCTCGCCCATGTCTCATAATATAAGGAGGAAGGCAACGGCGCGCCGAAAAGGGTTGCCGCAGTTTTTCCGCGGCTTCATTGCCAAAATTCAACTTTGACAAGATGAGGAGTCTTCGCTATCTTAGCCTTGTGACTAGTCTGGCTCATCGTCATCATCACCATCACGCGCCCAGCGCGTCGGCGGGGGTGTTTGGCTAAGCCAGCGTAACACCTAAGAGATTCGAAGCCCGCTGATGCGACTAACGCTCAGCGGGCTTTTTGTCTTTGCGCGAAGGATGTATATGAATCTGAAAATTGATTTTGAAAAGATGCAGGGCCTGGCGCCCGCTATTGTGCAGGATGCGGCAAACGGGGAAGTGCTGATGCTGGGTTTTATGAACGGAGAAGCATACGAACGCACCCTCAATACCGGCTATGTGACGTTTTACAGCCGTACCCGCAACCAGCTTTGGACCAAGGGAGAGACCTCGGGCAACCGGCTGAAAGTAGTTTCCGCGACCACGGATTGCGATCATGACACGCTGCTACTGCAGGTGCAGGTGGAGGGAGCGGGGTTGGTTTGTCATGAAGGAACGCGGTCCTGCTTTACCCGCACACTTATCGCGGAACACGCGAAGAAAGATACGAGTGAAGATGCGGGGGAAGTTGCGACGGGTGAAGGTGCCGCGGCGCAGGCGGTTCGATCATGAAGATTCGCCTGGGCATTCCGAAAGGAAGTTTGCAGGAAGCGACGCTGCAATTGTTCGCTCGTGCCGGTCTGCCCATCCTCACCAGCGGGCGATCATATTTCGCAACGACCGCCGATGCGGAAGTCGATTGCATGTTGATTCGGGCGCAGGAGATGGCGCGCTACGTCGAGCATGGAGTTCTGGATGCCGGGCTCACCGGTTTCGACTGGGTGGTTGAGAGCGGACTGGAAGTGGTCACGGTATCGGACCTGATTTATGCCAAGCAGAGCCGGGGCAAGGTACGCTGGGTGCTCGCGGCCCCCGAGGATTCGCCGTATCAGCGTGCCGAAGACTTACGCAATTGCATCATCGCAACCGAACTCGTGAGCGTCACGCGGAAGTATTTTGAAAACAAAAATGTTCCCGTGCAGGTGGAATTTTCCTGGGGCGCCACGGAAGTGAAGCCTCCCACGCTGGCGGACGCCATCGTGGAAGTGACCGAAACAGGCAGTTCGTTGAAGGCCAATCGCCTGCGCATCCTGGACACGGTACTGGAATCGAACACGCAGATTATCGCCAACAAAGCCTCTTGGAGCGATGTTGCGAAGCGGCGCAAAATTGAAAACCTGGCGCTGATGTTGCGCGGCGCGATGGATGCCCAGAATCGAGTAGGCCTGATGCTGAACGTTCGCAGGTGCGATTTGGCGGCGGTACTCGCAGTCTTGCCAGCCTTGCAAAAGCCGACCATCTCGACTCTCAGCGACGACGACTGGGTGGCCGTGAATACGGTGATCGAAGAAGGGAAAGCGTGGCAAGTCATTCCGCGCTTGAAGGAAGCGAACGGACAGGGAATTGTCGAGTATCCGCTGAACAAGGTGGTCTTGTGATGCGCCTTCTTTCAGGATCTGCGGCCAACGCGATGGTGTGCAAGATTGCGGCGCGTGGATCGCGCTATGAGGAAATCGAGCCGGCAGTGCGGCGAATTGTTACTTATGTCCGGCGAAATGGCGACGTTGTTTTGCGTAAGTATGCGGAGCGCTGGGATGGACTTCGACCACAGGAATCTCTGCAAGTCGCGGAGGCAGAGATTCGGGCGGCATGGAAATCTGCGGACTCCACATTGAAGGCTTCTCTTCGAACCGCCGCAGCCAACATTCGCCGCTTCTGCGACTGGCAGAAACCTCGCGAGTGGTTGCGCACGCGTAAGGGCATCACGCTCGGGCAGATCGTACGGCCTTTAGATTCTGTGGGCTGTTACGTTCCGGGAGGACGCTATCCGCTGGTTTCGACACTGCTGATGACCGTCATTCCCGCGCAGGTGGCGGGCGTCGAGACGATTCGCGTCGTTTCGCCGCAGCCGCGTAAGGAAGTACTTGCGGCTGCCGGAATGCTGGGAGTACGCGACCTATACCGTGTCGGCGGAGCCCAGGCAATCGCCGCACTTGCTTATGGAACGCATAGCATTCCCCGCGTTGACAAGATCGTTGGGCCGGGAAACCTCTACGTCACCGCCGCTAAAAAATTGGTTGCGTTTGATTGCGCCATCGACTTTCTGGCCGGTCCAACCGAAGTTGTCATTGTCAGCGATACGGGGCGAGCCGAGTTCATTGCCGCAGACCTGGTGGCGCAGGCGGAGCATGATCCCGAAGCGCTGGCCGTTTTTATTTCGACTCGCGAGGATCTGGCGCGCGATGTGGCGAGCGCCGTCGAGAAGCTGAGCAAGAGAAATAAAGTAGCGCAACAATCATTGCACCGTCATGGGGCGATTCTTATATCGAGTTCACGACAGGAAAGCTTTGTCTGGGCAAACGAATTGGCGGCCGAGCACCTCACGGTTGATGCCGGCGATGTCGCGCTGGTGCGCAACGCGGGATCGCTCTTTGTCGGCGAGTATTCGCCGCAGGCCGCGGGGGATTATGCTTCTGGCCCAAATCACGTATTGCCCACAGGTGGTGCCGCGCGCTTTCGCGGCGGACTCAGCGTCCTCGACTTTGTGAAGACCATCAGTGTGCAGCAGCTTTCGCGGACGGGTTTGAGAACAATCGCGCCGGTCATCGAATCTCTGGCCGAAGCGGAAGGATTGCACGCGCACGCGGAATCGATCCGCACGAGATTCGCTCATGCTTAAGGCCCGAGACGCCGTGCGCAAGTTGCCCACCTATCATCCGCCGTTGAGTGGACGTGACGGCTTGCGCCTGGATTTCAACGAAAATACCGTCGGATGCTCGCCGCGAGTGTTGGCACGACTGCGCGAAATGTCGGCGGAGGAAATCGCGCGCTACCCGGAGCGCGCTCCAGTGGAACGACTCGTGGCTGATTATTTGAGCGTTGAGCCGAACGAATTGTTGCTGACGAACGGCGTGGATGAAGCGATTCATCTGCTTTGCGAAACATTCTTGGAACCGGGCGACGAGGTTCTTATCGTCGTGCCAACGTTCGCCATGTATGAGATTTCCGCAGCGGCCACCGGGGCGCGAGTCATCACGGTCCCTGCGGGAACAGATTTTTGCTTCCCGACCGCCGACCTGCTCTCGCAAATCACGCCGCGCACGCGTTTGATCGCCATTGCCAATCCCAACAATCCGACCGGTTCCGTAGCGAACGCCGCAGACCTACTCGAGATCGCGCGCCGCGCCCCGCAAGCCGCGATTCTCGTTGACGAAGCCTATTTCGAGTTTTACGGAGAGACGCTGCTGGACCAGTTGCGAAATCTCCGGAACATATTTGTAGCCAGAACTTTTTCAAAAGCATATGGACTGGCCGCGCTGCGAATCGGCGTGCTCGCCGGAGACGCCGACCATATCGCAATGGTGAATCGTGTGAGTTCGCCTTACAACGTAAATGGCATGGCGCTGGCCTGCCTGCCCACGGCCCTGGCGGATGAAGACTATGTTTCTACCTATGTCGAGCAAGTTCGCCGAGGGCGTAGCTTATTGCAGGAAGAATTTCTCCGCTGGAGAGTTCGCTGCTGGCCGAGTCAGGCGAATTTCGTTCTGGCGTGCTTCGGTCCATTAAAGACCGCGTTCATCCACGCGATGCGGGCACGCGGCATCCTGGTCCGTGACCGTTCTCGCGACCACGGTTGCGAGGGCTGCGCGCGCATCACGCTTGGCACACTCGAACAGACTGAGCGACTGTTGCCAGCGTTGCGCGCGACGTTGAACGAGATCGGTATGAAAGAGGTCGCCGCGAAATGAGACGATCTGCCATTCGGCGCACTACGAGGGAAACCGACATTCGCGCGAAGCTGGTCATCGAAGGCCGGGGCCGTTACAAGGTTTCTACCGGAATCCGCTTCTTCGATCACATGCTGGAACTATTCGCGCATCACGGAGGGTTTGATCTGCAACTCAAAGCGGAAGGCGATTTGGATGTCGATCAGCACCACACGGTGGAAGATGTCGGAATTGTGCTGGGGGAGCTTTTCGATAAAGCTCTGGGTGCGAAGCGCGGCATTCTGCGGGCGGGATATTTTGTGATGGCGATGGACGAAACTCTTGGTCTATCCGCCGTGGATTTTTGCGGGAGAACGTCTGTGACAGTTGACACTAAAGTTCGCGCGCGCCTTGTGGGCGATTTGCAGGCGGAACTGGTGCACGACTTCTTTGATGGCTTTGCCCGGGGAGCGCGGGCGAGCGTTCACGCAAAAGTGCTTTACGGCCGCTCTAGCCATCACAAGATTGAATCGCTGTTCAAAGCGTTCGCGCGGGCCTTGCGGGCTGCGTGCTGGCGAGACCGCCGCATGGCGGGCCTGCTGCCAAGCACAAAGGGATTGCTCTGATGATCGCCATCGTGGATTACGGCGCTGGGAATCTTACGTCGGTCAAAAAGGCGCTGGATCATTTGCGGGCGGATTCGGTAATCACGCGCGATCCGGAGGTCGTTGCTCGCGCCGCCAAAATCATTCTGCCCGGTGTCGGGCATTTTTCGGCTACCAACGTTTTGGAACGCGATGGCTTGCGAGAGGCAATTCGGCAAAGGATTCGACAGGGCGCTCCATTTCTAGGGATATGCGTTGGACTTCAGTGGATGTTTGATTCGAGCGTGGAAGCGCCGGGGACCCAGGGTTTGGGATTATTTGCAGGAGCGTGCGTTCGCTTTCCAGAGGCCGTCAAGTCGCCGCACGTCGGATGGAATTCGTTGGCCTGTCACAACGGATCGCGCCTGCTTAAAGGAGTTTTTTCGGGAGCGTTTGTTTACTTCACGCACTCGTATGCTGCGCCGGTGGTGAATGAGACAGTGGCGCGTTGCGATTACGGTGGAGAGTTCACCGCCGCAGTCGAGCAAGGCAATTTGTTCGGAGTGCAATTTCACCCGGAAAAATCGGGGGTAATTGGGTTGAAGGTGTTGCAAAACTTTTACGAACTTTGATGTTGATTTCAGCCATGCTGACCAAACGCATCATCGCGTGCCTCGATGTGAATGCTGGGCGGGTGGTCAAGGGCGTGCAATTTCAACAACTGCGCGATGCGGGCGATCCGGCGGAACTGGCATTGGCTCACGGCGAAGCCGGGGCCGATGAAGTAGTTCTGCTCGATATTTCCGCGACGCACGAAGGCCGGGCAACTCTGGTCGAAACCGTGCGGCGAACCGCTCGACAGTTATTTATTCCATTCACGGTGGGCGGAGGAATTCGTTCATTGGAAGATGCAACGGCGGTTTTCGAGGCCGGTGCAGACAAAATCAGCATCAATTCCGCCGCCCTCGCTGATCCCGCTCTGATCGCTCGCATCGCCGCGCACTACGGCTCGCAGGCGGTTATCGTCGCTATCGATGCCAAGCGTGTCAACGGCAAAGCGCGGTTCGAGGCTTACGCCAGGGGTGGCCGGAATCCTACCGGGCGCGATGCCATCGCTTGGGCGCGCGAGGCGGAAGATCGAGGCGCGGGCGAAATTCTTCTCACCTCAATGGATCGCGATGGGACCGGAGCAGGCTTCGATTGCGAATTGACGAGCGCGTGTTCCGACGCGGTGCGCATTCCGGTGATCGCTTCCGGCGGCGGCGGAGATACGCAGAGCTTCATTGACATTTTTATGAACGGAAGAGCCGACGCCGCACTGGCTGCTTCCATCTTTCACTTCGGCCTGCGCCGTCTCGGCGATCTCAAGCAGAAGTTGCAGGGCGCGGGCATTCCGGTACGCTGGCCATGCTGATTCCTTCTATCGATCTCATGGGTGGCAAGATTGTCCAACTCGTCCAGGGCCAGCGCAAGGCGCTGGAATTCGACGACTTTGAAGAGTGGATCGCGCGGTTTTCTTCATTTCCGCTGGTTCAACTTATCGACCTCGATGCCGCCATCGGCACCGGCGACAATCGTGAACTGGTAAGCCAGTTTGCCGCGCGCCTTCCGTGCCAAGTCGGCGGAGGCATTCGCTCGATTCAAGCTGCCGAGGATTTGTTGGCGACCGGCGCGCTGCGAGTAATTCTGGGATCGTCGCTGATCCACGATGATCGGATTGACGTTGCTTTCGCGGAAGAGGCTGCTCGCATTCTCGGCCCGGAGAAGCTGGTGTTTGCCGTGGATTCCAAACAGGGGCGCGTCGCAATCCGAGGCTGGCGCGAACTCACATCGATCAAGCCTCTTCACATGATCGCAACTCTCGATCCCTGGTGCACAGCATTCCTCTATACGCACATCGATACAGAAGGCCTGATGCAGGGCATTCCGCAGCACGCCGTGAAGCAGCTTCGAAGCGCAACATCGAAGCAATTGATTGTGGCCGGGGGGATTGCGAGCAACGAAGAGATCGATCAGTTGGATGCGTTAAAGATCGATGCGGTCGTTGGCATGGCGATCTATACCGGGAGGTTGAAACTTGGCGGCTCGGATTCGCGGAGGAGTTGAGAAACGAGTTGTTCAACCAGCGCGATGACTTTGGGCAGAACGGATTCAACCCTTTCGGACAGATTCTCGCCGCGATCGAAGCATTGGCCGCACAGAGAAACTGAAAAGGCTTTCGGTGCGATGCCATCCAACTCTTGAGCCAGCGCCAGAACACCCGCAGGCGAAAGCTGGTGAGAATAGATGTTCTCCGATTCCGCGACGACGGGCGCGCAGGTCAGGTCTCCAGGCTCACCGCTGCGAGCGGCATTAATAAAGATCGCTACATCCTTGCCTCCGAGGTCGTCGGCTAGCTCGGGGGTCAGTCGGTGGCGCGTAATGATTTCGACCTCCAGCGAGGCGACCGTCTCCGAGAGTTTTTCTGCCGCTTCCCAGGCAAGGCCATCGTCACAGCGGTCCGGATTGCCGTAGGCGACGATCAGAATGCGACTCATACAGAAATAATCGGACGCTCACGCCCTGAACGTATCGGGCAATTACAAGTGATTCAAGCAATTGTATCTGCAACGCGGGGTGAAGTGGATCTTCGGCACCGCTACACGAGAAAACTGGATCGAAATGGACCGGGCATCGCGATCAGTTATTGATCCCCATTTGCGTCAACAGAAACGCATAATCGAACGAAGCTTCCTTCAGCCGGTCATAGCGGCCAGACGCGCCTCCGTGTCCCGCCGGCCCCATGTTGGATTTCAGGATTAGCAAATTATGGTCAGTCCGCATGGCGCGCATCTTCGCAACATACTTGGCCGGTTCCCAGTACATCACTTGACTGTCGTTGAAAGAAGTCTTGACCAGCATGTTGGGATACGTCTTGGCCGCGATGTTGTCGTAAGGTGAATACGTGATCATGTAATCGAACGCCGCTTTCTCTTTGGGGTTACCCCATTCCTCAAACTCGCCGACTGTAAGCGGCAGAGACTCGTCGAGTTCGGTATTGATGACATCGACAAACGGAACGCCCACGATCGCGGCGTGAAATAGATCGGGCCGCATGTTCAGCACCGCTCCCATCAAGAGCCCACCGGCGCTTCTGCCTTCAATCGTCAACCGGTTCTTAGAGCCATATCCCTGTGCCACTAGGTATTCGGCGCAGGCGATGAAGTCTGTGAATGTATTTTTCTTGTGCATCATGCGGCCGTCGTCGTGCCACTCCTTACCCATTTCTCCGCCACCTCGAATGTGGGCGACGGCAACAACCACGCCACGATCGACCATGCTGAACAGGTTGGAGTTGAAAAAAATATCGCTGGAAACTCCGTAGGATCCGTAGCCGTTCAGATAAAGCGCGCCAGTTCCGTCGAGCTTCGCGTTCTTGAGGTGAACCACGGAGATCGGCACTTTCACACCATCGGACGCTGTCGCATAAACCTGCTCGACCTGGTAACGCGTCCGGTCATATCCGCCGGGAACTTCTTTTTGCTTGAGAAGAGTGGATGAGGCAGTCGACACGTCATACTCGAAAACCGACGCGGGTGTAATGAAGGACTGATAACCGTAGCGGAACTTCCCGCTCCCATATTCGCGATTGATGTAAGAGTAGGCAATGTAGGCGGGCTCGGGAAAGTCGATTCGGCGCGACTTTCCACTGCCGAGGTCGGTGACGCGGATTTGCGGCAAGCCGTTCTCGCGCTCATAAGAGATGTAATAGCTCTTGAAGAAGTCAATATCGTCGAGCATGACCGCGGCGCGCTGCGGAACGACTTCCTGCCAGTTCTCCACGCGCGGATCCGAAACCGGCGCTTTCACCATGCGGAAGTTGCGCCCAGTGTCGTTCACCCGGATATAGAAAAACTCGCCGTTGTGATCGGGATAATATTCAACGTCCTGCTTGCGAGGCGCCATCAGCTTCCACTCGGACGTCGGCGCGTCCGCCGGAATATAGCGCACCTCGCTCGTGGTGTGGCTGACGCTTACGAGAAAAATATAGGCCTTGCTGCGTGTCTTGTCGGCTTCAACTTCGAATCTTTCATCCTTCTCTTCGTAGATCAAATCGTCCGGCCCAGCGGTTCCGGCCGTGTGCCGGTAGAGGCGATACTGTCGCTTCGTCACCGCGTCTTCCACAGTGTAGAAAATTGTCTTGTTGTCATTGGCCCACACCACCGAGCCAACACGCTCCGCGTGATCGGGCAGAAGTTTGCCCGTCCGCAAATCTTTGACCGCCAGTGTGTACTGGCGGAAGCCCGTGCCATCGGTAGTGTAAGCGAGGAGATTTCCGTCGTCGCTCACCCCGTACGCGGCGACCGACATAAACGTTTGTCCCTTCGCCAACTGGTTAATGTCGAGCACAACTTCTTCGGTGGCATCCATGCTGCCTTTTTTTCGGCAGCGAATTTGGTACTGCTGGCCGGCCTCGGTCCGCGTGTAATAAAAATATTCGCCTTCTTTGTATGGAACTTCGACATCGGTTTCCTTTACCCGGCCGAGCATCTCGGCGTACAGCTTCTTCTGGAACGGCTCGGTCGCCTTCATCACTGCGTCGGTGTAGACATTCTCCGCATCCAGATAGGCCTTCACTTCAGGATTCGGTTTGTCGCGCAGCCAGAAATAGTTGTCGACCATTTTGATCCCATGAATTTCCGTGACCTTGGGAACCTTTTTTGCGGCCGGAGGCTGGGGAAGGGAAGAGTTATCGGCCGCAAGCATGACAAAGACCGCTGCCGGCAGCGCGATGGCGAACAGTATGCGGCGGACGAAAAGGCGATTCATGCGAGGCTCCGACGGATTGATTTAGGCTCGCGCGAAGTATATCGAATTCACCCGCGGAAGAGAAAATGTCAAAATAGCCGTAGTGTCCTGATGTCGCTTCCTTCGCGGCCTTCGCGAATCCTTTGCGCGCTTCGTGTTAAAGGCTCTTCTCGGCAAATTCAGGAGACTGCCAAATGGTTGAATTGCAGCCGAGCGCGCCGGCTCTATTTCACTTCCACCACAGCCAACCCGTATGTCGGCAAAGTCAAAGTCAGCTCTCCGCCATTCAATTTTGTTTGCGTTGGCGGAGGCAATTCGGCAGCCTGTCTCAACTGCTGAATCTGCGCCGTAGTCGGGTAAGGCGGCGATCCCATCTTTTCGTAAGCCGCGTGTACGTCCCCGTGATCGGGATCGACAACCGAAACGGCTGCGTGCTCGTAATGTCCCCCCTGAAACCGCAGCCTGACGGTCTTTGCAGTTCCAGCATGTTCCGGCGGCGCATAATTCCAAACCGCGATCACCAGGCTGCCATCTTTCTTCTTTGTGACCAGCGCGGAATCCGAATTCACCGCGATTCGCCGATCTCCCAGGCCGTGCAGCAGTTTGAACGCATTGAAAGCCGGTTTCGGAATTCCATCTTCCGCCAGCAATCCGAAGCCGCCATAAAACGGAGTCTTCACCACACCCTGTTCTTCAAACACGTCGGAAAAGGTCCAGTAACTCATGATGTCAACCAAGCCATCACACTGGCTGATGGTTTCTCCCAGCCACGGTCCCATATAAGCCGCGTCAGTGACCGCCGGCTCATTGAAATAGCTCGCGTTGAATTCGCTCCAGATCAAAGGCAGCGTAGGCATAGACGAAGCAGCAATTTGCTCGTGAACCTTCTTAACCGCTCGGCAAACCATTTTGTCGCGCGGAATGTTTTCGTCCATCGCAAACACGTCTTGTGCTTTGTCGTTGCCATACACGTGAGCGGAAACGAAATCCACTGGAACGTGGTTCGCTGCGCAGTGTTGAATAAAAGCGTCAGCCCATGCCGCTTGCGCAGTCGCCGGACCGCCAATTCGCAGACGCGCATTCACGCCCTTCACCGCGCGCGCGGTGTGATCGTAAAGTTCCCAATACGTCGCTTGCTTGGGATCTCCGCCCCAAAAATCGAGGTTCGGCTCATTCCAAACTTCAAAGTACCACTGGCTGACTTCGTCGATGCCATAACGATCCACCAGATGTTTGGTGAACTGCGCGATCATTTCATCCCACTTCGCCCAATCCTTCGGCGGAGACACATCCGGCTTGTACCAGAACGCCTGCATGATCGGCTTCGCTGCCAGTTTGTTGGGCATGAAGCTTAATTCCACAAAAGGCCGGACGCCATTGGCCAGCAAGCCGTCGTAAATCTGATCCACGTAAGAAAAATTGAAGACAGGTTTTCCCAGTGCGTCTTCATCGTAAACGCCAATCTCATCATGAAAAATGGCGTGAAACCGGGCATATTGAAATCCCGTGATCAGCTTCACCGTTTTCAAATCCTCGCGGTAACTCTCGCGCAAAGACAAATCGGCACGGCCGGAGCCAAACATCTGTTCCCAAAAATGAGGGAAGGGATGAGTCGGCGCGGCCCCATCGACGACGATAGTATCGGCAGTCTGAGCAATCGCGCTGCCTAACAGAAGAAACAAGAGCAGCGAAGCGCTAAATGTTTTTGCTATCAGCGTTCTCACAGTGAACCTCGAAGTAATTCAGATATGGATGCGTTCCCGCTCGCGCCGGTTTGCGTCAGCGACCTTCACTAAATCTTTTTTTGCTTTCGCTGTCAAGCAGACCTCGCGCAAATCGCCGTTCTCTATTTCGCACCCCGGATCATCTTCCCTTATAATGTCCGCAACTTCCCACGGGTCTTGCGCCGTCCCCGAAGAATGCGAGATTTTCACATAGTGCCAAAGATGGTTGTCGATTGCGCGAAGGCGAGGCCCGGCATCGAAATCGCGAGCCTGACGGACGTCGGTCTTCAGCGCGCGAACAACGAAGACTCCTATCTTTATTGGGAGCCGGAAGACGACCGCGTATTCCCCGAAAAAGGCCGTCTTGCCGTGATCGCCGACGGCATGGGCGGATACGAAGGCGGACAGGAAGCCAGCCGCATCGCTGTCCAAACTGTTCGCGACATTTACGCGAGCTCGCCGAATCCTGACCCGAAAGCCGCGCTCTACGACGCCTTCACCCTCGCTCACGCGCGCATTCAAAATCACGGCCAGGAGCATTTTGAACTGCAAGGCATGGGCACGACGTGCACGGCCTTGGCGATCGTCGACCAGGAGCTTTTTTTCGGCCACGTGGGCGACAGCCGCCTTTATCTAATTCGGAAACGATCCGTATCGAAACTCACGCGAGACCATTCCTACGTGAGCAGGCTGGTAGAGAGCGGAATCGTGCGCTCCGAAGATGCCGAGACGCATCCCCAGCGGCACATACTCACCGCCGCTCTCGGCTCGGGAAGTGAACTCATCCCTGACGTTTCGCCGAAACCGGTAGTGCTGGAAGACGAAGATGCGCTGATCCTCTGCACCGATGGACTGTGGGGCCAGATCACGGAAAAGGAATTAATTCTGTCTGTCGAAGGAGCGAGCGCGGAGCAGACCTGCCTTGCCCTGACTAAGCTGGCTCTCGATCGTGGCGGCCCGGACAACATCACGCTGCAGGTTCTCCGCTGCCGGTTCGCCGGCTGAATCCCGCGCGGAACGTGGCAGACACCTGCCGTCGCTCTGCAAAAACTTGCAACGTGATCAATTCTTGCGCACACCCGCGCAATCTAAATAAAGTCTATTAGTTCGATGGAGTCTATGGAATAATAGGCCCAAGGGGCTGCGAAAAATCTCATGAAAATTTCTCAAAAGGGACTGTACGCGCTGCAAGCGATGATGATGCTGGCGCGCCACTACAACCAGGGTGCGATCAAGATTCGCGACATCGCTTATGAAGAGAGCCTTCCGGAAAAATTTCTGGAACTGATTCTCCTGGAACTGAAAAATGCCCGCATTGTGGAGAGCGTCCGCGGTGCCAAGGGCGGCTATCAGTTGCGCCGCGATCCCGATGAAATCCACCTCAGTGAGATTATTCGCCTGATTGACGGACCCTTGGCGCCCTTCGGCGACGCCGATCAGTTGCGTACTCTGATCGACCGCGACCTGCCGCATCGCGCCCTGTATCAGGTGTTCCTTGACGTGAGAGATGCTGCCGCGAAAATCCTGGAACACACAACCCTGGCGCAATTGGTCAAGGGGCCGGCTCCACATACTGGAAAAGGTGGCAAGACACAGCGCGGCGCGAAGAAAAAAGAAGTGGGCAGCGTTCTCCCCATGGTCGTCGGGGGCCACAAAGGTGAATAAATCTTTTTGGTTAGGGCTCGCGCTGAGCCTGGCGGCATCCGTCTCAGCGCAGGCCCAGGGCAGCGCAAACACCATTCGCGTCGGAGCTTTCCCCAACGTCACGCATGCGCAGGCGATGGTGGGCAAGGCCAACGGATGGTTCGACAAGGCTATGGGCCCGCAGGTCAAAGTGCAGTGGACCAGCTTCAATGCCGGCCCTTCCGCCATTGAAGCCCTGTTTGCCGGCGCCATCGATATGACTTATGTCGGTCCGAATCCGGCGATCAACGGCTACGTGCGCTCCAACGGGGAAGCGCTGCGCGTGGTTAGCGGAGCGGCCAGCGGCGGCGCATCGCTCATCGTGCGCAACGACAGCGGTATTGAAAAGCCGGAAGATTTTCACGGCAAACGCGTGGCCTCCCCGCAATTCGGTAACACCCAGGACGTGGCGCTCCGCAATTGGCTCAAGACACATAGCCTCAAGAGCAACGACAAGGGCGGCGATGTGCGAATCATCCCCATGGCGAATCCAGATCAGCTCACTCTGTTTCTGAAAAAAGATCTGGACGCAGCCTGGGCGCCAGAACCATGGGCGACGCGCCTCATTCACGAAGGCAATGGCCGCCTGTTTGTCGACGAGCGCTCTCTGTGGCCCAACGGACAATTTGTGATCGGCCTGCTCATCGTGAATACCAAATTTCTGAGCGCTCATCCGGATCTCGTAAAGACTTGGATTCGCGCCAACGTCGATTTGACCGACTGGATCACGGCACATCCCGCGGAAGCGAAAAAGCTGTTGAACCAGCAAATCCAGGCCGAGACCGGCAAAGCCCTGGCTCCGGCGATTCTCGATGAGGCATTCACCCGCATGCAGGTGACCTACGACCCACTGCATAGCGCGCTTAACACCGCCGCGCAGCAGGCCTTTGACGACGGCTTCCTCGGGCGGCAAATGCCCGATCTCTCCCGGCTCTACGATTTGTCGCTGCTGAATCAGGTTCTGGCGGAAAAAGGAAGAAAGGCAATTCAATGAGCACGAACACGCAGAGTTTCCCTTCGCAACTTCCAATCCCCGGCGGGCACATTCCTTCCGACCGTCCAGAGCGCGGTTCGGCGCGCTCGGGTGGCTCCAAGGGCAACGCAGGGCCGGCAACTGCCGTCCTGCCCGCGCACACGTTCGCGCCACAGATCGCCAAAGTCGGTTTGAAGGACATTTGTCTCAGCTACAAAACCCAAACCGGTGAGCGCCTGCTCGCCCTCGATCACATCAACTTGCAAGTGAAACCCGGCGAATTCCTGTGCATCGTCGGCCCATCGGGTTGCGGCAAATCCACGCTGCTGCACCTGATCGCCGGCTTGCATCAGCAGACCTCCGGCCAGGTACTCGTCGATGGTCATCCCGTCCAGGGCACCGGCACGGATCGCATTCTGATCTTTCAGGAACACGGCCTTTTCCCTTGGCTCAAGGTCGGTGAGAACGTCGAATTCGGCATGAAGATGAAAGGCGTCAGCAAGGCCGAGAGGGAAGAGAAGACCGCATATTATCTGCGCCTGGTGCACCTGGCGAAATTCAAGGACAGTTACATTCATCAGCTTTCCGGCGGCATGCGCCAGCGCGTAGCCATCGCGCGCGCCTTGGCCACCGAACCCGATGTTCTCCTAATGGACGAACCATTCGCCGCGCTCGACGCGCAGACGCGCGACCTGCTCCACGACGAGTTGGAGCGCATCTGGAGCGAGACCGGCCGCACCATTATTTTTGTCACGCACAACGTTCGCGAAGCCATTCGTCTTGGTGATCGCGTGGTGCTGCTCACCTTCCGGCCCGGCCGCGTGAAAAATGAATTTCCCGTAGAGTTGCCGCGTCCCCGCGTCCTCGAAGATGTGGACGTTGCCCGCGCCGCCCGCGAAATTCTCGACGAATTGCGCGAAGAGATCAACCGCTCCCTCGAAGCCGAATACAACGAAGGCATTAAGCCTCACGTGGAAGTGGGAGCCGAACAATAAATGAAACGCGCCGCCCGCTTCGTCATTTTCTACGCAGGATTGTTCGGTCTCTGGACCCTGCTGGCCGAACTCAAAATCTGGCCGCCCTATCTTTTCCCGCCGCCGTGGAGCGTCGGCCAGGCTCTGTACGACGGATTCAAAGATCACACCTATTGGATCGCCATCTACGTCAGCATGCAGCGTGTCCTCATCGGCTACCTGATTTCCGTTGTGCTGGGAATGATCCTCGGCCTCGGTGTGGCCAGCAACCAGTTTCTCGAAGAGACCATGGGCGGGCTGTTGGTGAGCTTGCAAAGCCTGCCCAGCATCTGCTGGTGGCCGCTGGCTCTGCTCTGGTTCGGCCTGAACCAGAATGCGATTCTCTTCGTCGTCATCATGGGATCGTTGCTCTCCGTCACCCTGGCCATGGAAGATGGCCGCAAGCAGATGCCGAAAATCTTCAGCATGGCCGGGCGCAATCTCGGCGCTCGTGGCTTCAAGCTTTTCTGGTACGTGCTGCTGCCCGCAAGTCTGCCCTTCATCGTTTCCGGCCTCAAGCAGGGATGGGCTTTTGCCTGGCGCTCATTGATCACTGCTGAAATGCTTTATCTCAGCCTCGGCCTGGGGCAGGTGCTGATGATGGGCCGCGATCTCAACGACATGAGCGCCGTGCTCGCCGTCATGATTTTGATCATCGCGATCGGATATGTCGTCGACGGCCTCGTTTTCAAGTCGATGGAGCGCCACCTGCAACACAAATGGGGTCTGACGCAAACGACATAAGCCTTGGTAGCCTCCTAAATGTGCGAATTTGCCTTCCTTCGCGCGCTTCGCGGTTAAAGGCTCTTGCTCTTGCTTGCGTGATCTAAGACACCACAAGTCCTTTCCACACAATGACATGTGGTCCGAAGCATGGGAGATTAGATTTTTCATGAATCACTACTATTTCGATGGACATAACCATATAGATTGAGTTAAGGTAGTTTGGTCGAGTTGGGTAGGGTCCGTCGCCAAGTTGTCTTTCGGCGGCGGCAGAATCTCAGAGCAGTTCCCCCAAAAAATAGATATTTGATCGAAACTCAACGAAGGAGAGGACTGTAATTCCATGAAAGTCACCAAAAAACTGTTTTTCACAGCCACTGCAATCGCGGCATTCACCGCCAGCGTTTGGGCAGAAAATCCCGCGTCACCTGCCCCGGCAGGCAAAGATGGCGCACCCACAGCCGCGGCTGCCTCACCGGCACCCGCTTCGCCCGCGCCGCCTACCATCACGGCCGCCGATGTCCAATCGCTGAAAGATGCTCTCGCCTCGCAGCAACTCCAGATCGAGCGGCTCACCGAGCAATTGCAGCGTCAGCAGGCCTGGCAGCAAGCGCAGAAGTCCGCGGACGCCGCCTCCACCAAATCAGTTCCGCAACAGCAAGTGGCCGAGATCACAACCGGTGCCGACATCCAGCCGGAGGCCATTAGCACGCCCGCCGCGCAGAACCCGCAAGACACAACCCCAACGACCAGTCCCAGTTCGATGGAAGGTCCGCTCACCATTCACTTCAAGGGCATCAACATCACGCCCGGCGGATATGCTGCGGCTGAATTTGTCCGCCGCTCCAGAGCCCTCGGAGCCGACCTGCCTACGCCCTTCAACTCGCTGACCATGCCCGGAGCTTCGCAGTCTGACGTCTCCGAGTTCTTCGGTTCAGCCCGTCAATCGAAGATCACCACCTTCGTCAACGGACGACTGGACAACGTCGATCTTTCCGCTTACGTATCGGCCGACTTCCTTTCCGCCGGTGTTACTTCCACTTCCACCTCCACCAACAGCTACACTCTCCGTCTTCGTCAGGCGTGGGGCCAGGCTAAGTTTGACAACGGCTGGAGCTTCCTCGGCGGCCAGTCATGGAGTCTGGTGACCGAGAATGGCAAAGGAATTTCGCCCGACGACGACCTTGGCCGAACCAACGACGCGCGGCCCAAAACGATCGATCCGACATATAACGTCGGCTTTGTTTTCGCCCGCCAGTATGGACTCCGCGTCACTAAGACCTTGGGCGACAAAGTTGCAGTAGCCTTCGCAGTGGAAGCTCCGCAAGGCACGCTCACCACCCACGGCAACGGAGACAATTTCCTGCTGGGTGAAGCAGGCGCGAGCAACAGCTACAACACCACCGCAACCTACACCTTCAACCCGTCACCGGATCTCATCGCCAAAATCGCCTTCGATCCCGGCTTCGGTCACTATGAAATCTTTGGCCTCTCCGATCGCTTTACCGACCGCGTCTTTCCTTGCGGAGAAGTGAAGCTCGTTGCCCCGGCCACCACCGGCACTTGCCCCAACGGCGTGGGAACCGGCCCGAATGCTACCGGAGCCTACAATGCTTCCAAGGCAGGCGGTGCTTTTGGCGCCAGCGCACGTTGGAACATCGCCAAGCGTGTGACCTTCGGCTTGAAAGGATTCGGCGGCAGCGGAGCCGGACGTTACGCGGCGGGCGGCCTCTCCGATGTCTCGATCAACGGCGACGGCACTCTCCACATCATCAAGAATCTGTCAGGATTGACCACGCTTGAGTTCCACACCAAGAAGCTCGACATCTTCGGCTACGGCGGCGTCGAGTACGCACAACGCACCGCTAGCTTCGATCCCATCACCGGGAAAGAAGTCGGTTACGGCGCGCCGCTGTTCAACAACTCTGGTTGCTACACCGAATTACCGCCCGCGGTAAACACTGGTTTCACTCCCACGAGCCTAAGCAGTTGCACAGCCGATACCCGCGCTCTCATCGAAGGCACGGCCGGCTTCTGGTACCGCTTTTACAACGGACCACGGGGAAGATTCCAGTTCGGCACGCAGTACTCCTACGTGACGCGCGATACCTGGTCCGGTACCGGCTTCGTCAAGAACGTAGGCGTATCGCCGGAAGGAATCGATAACATGGTCTTCACCTCCTTCCGTTACATATTGCCGTAAACAGTTTTCTGAAGAGCTCTCTCTTCAGAAGAGCCGCCGGTCCGGTTTTGGCCACTCTCCTTTTCCGGGCCGGCGGTAATTACTAATTAGAAGCTGCCTAATAAGTCGTTTTGGGAAAGGCACGGCTTTAGCCGTGCCGCCCACAGCCAATAAATACGGGGGCTTTAGCCCATGACGGAAGCGGCAGCGACGAGATGGCTGCCAGCGAGCTTGAAACAAGGAGCCTTATGTCTTCGGAAACTCACAATAACACCAAGCGTGAAGGTTTTCGTCTTTCGCTCGATGGCTGGGCGGTATTACTTGCACTGCTGCTAGCCGCAGCCGTGCGGCTGCACGTTCTCAAGTCCGTGCCTTGGTAGATAGGTTCTGTGGAAGGGCACGACTTCAGTCGTGCCGCCTAAGAACCAATAAACACACGGGCTTTAGCCCTGAAGGATGGATTCTAGCAAGAGGACGGCGAGCAAAGACGTTCGGCTAAAACGTTCAGCAGGAGAAGGTTAGCAGGAGATAATCCCATGTCCGCTTCGGTTTCGGTCCCACTTGTTGAATCCGATGTCAAATCACAAAGCCCGTTACTGAGCTTCCTTCGCCTCTTGCCCGGAATCCTGCTCCTGGCCGCGATCGGCTACGCCGGCAAAGTCATTGAAAAATCGGTGAACACTTACGGCAAAGTTCATCACCTCACGCTGCCTAACATCGAGTATGTCCTGTGGGCCATTCTCATAGGACTGGCAATCTCCAATCTACTAACCATCCCTAAACTCTTTCTACCCGGAATCGCGACTTACGAATTCTGGCTCAAGATCGGCATTGTTCTGTTGGGATCGCGCTTCATTCTGGCCGACGTGTTAAAGCTGGGAGGCATCAGTCTGGGATTAGTTGTCGTCGAAATTACTCTCTCCCTCGCGCTTATGACGTTGCTCGGCCGCCTGTTCAAGCTCAAGCCAAAACTCACCACGCTGCTCGCCATCGGTTCCTCCGTCTGCGGAGTCTCCGCCATCATCGCCGCCAAAGGCGCAATCGACGCCGATGACGAAGATTCCTCATTCGCCATCGCCGCCATCCTCGCTCTGGGAGCGCTCGCTCTCTTCACCTTTCCCGTCATCGGTCACAACCTGCACATGAACGACGCCTCCTACGGATTGTGGGCCGGTCTCGGTGTCGACAACACCGCCGAAGCGACCGCCGCGGGCGCCCTATACTCAGACGCCGCCGGCAAAATGGCGGTGCTGGCCAAAACCTGCCGCAACGCCATGATCGGTTTCGTCGTGCTCGCCTATGCGATCTACTGGGCCAAGCGTGGCCAAGCCGAAACCGTGACCAACAAAGCGTCATTCCTCTGGAAAAAATTCCCCAAATTCATTCTCGGCTTTCTCGCGATTTCTCTTCTGGTCAGCTTTCACACGTTCACCAAAGATCAGATCACCTCGCTGGCCAATCTTTCGCGCTGGGCTTTCCTGCTCACCTTCGCCGGCGTCGGCCTGCGCACCAATCTCCGCGAGATGACAACCCAGGGCCTGCGCCCCTTCATCGTCGGAGCCCTCGGCGAGGTGTTAATAGCACTGCTAACACTCGGCCTTGTCCTAACAGCCCACCGCATTTGGGGCATTTGACGAATCAGTAACGGCGCGCTTGACGAACTGATTATGTGGGGACAGCCGCCCCCGGCTGTCCTGCCGAGCGAAGCTCGGCGCGCCTTACGCCAATTGGCTTACTGCGAAAAGATTTGCATGTAGCATGCGGTGCGAACCCGCATCTTATGTTACTAGGGGAGCTCGATTAAGCTCAAATCTGTCATTTCGAGCGTAGTAGAATTGCCCCGTTGGGGGCAATTTCTGCGGAGTCGAGAAACCTGCTTTTTGCTCTTTTGAACTTCATCGGAACGTCCCTGGAGCATTGCGTTCTGCTTTCCACAGAAGAAAACGCACGTGATGGTTACATAACCTTGACTCCAATTCCGCAAAGCGTCATGCTGGACATTGCTGACTTGGAGCCGCGCACAGCATGCTTAACTCCTTTGTTGCAAAGATTTTGCCCGCAAGTGATTGCAGGCCTAAGATTACTTTGCGTTTTTCCCCTAACCCAATGATTCCAATAGACCGGGGGGGAGGGGGGTATACCCGCACCAAGGCGATTTTTCCACTCCGGGAAATGTTTAACCTCTGCTTTGCGCCACTATTCTTCGTTCTTCTCATCCCCACGTTTTCCGCAGCCCAGGCGCAGCGCGGCACGCTGGTCCACGAAGAATCCATCCGCGTCGCCCCCGACGCGCAATCCGCCAAACTCGGCGAGGCCGAGCGCGGCCACGAACTCATCATCATTGAAACCACTCCCAACTGGACTCACGTCGAAGCCATCATCCGCGAGCCTAAGAGAGCTAGAGACGAGGACGACGAAGACTCCCAAGCCAAAACCATCACCGGATGGGTTTCAGGCAAGGCGCTGGTCAGTATGACCACTCCCAACGGCGACAAGGTCATCTTCGGCGAAGCCGCCGACTCTGAAGATCAGGCCAGCCGTCGCCACGGACGCCGCGACGCCGCGCTCGACGCCATGCGCCTCTACTATCGCGTCTACGATCTGTTCCCAACTTCTCCGGTGGCCGCCGAAGGCCTCTACCGTGCCGCCGACATTCGCTGGCAAATGGACCGCTCCGACGTCA
>Ga0209010_1000093_pt1 | contig 33574 bp, 27 predicted proteins | sample BlaSpr_A8_OM1_O3_FD_187985 | JGI IMG/M metagenome (GOLD analysis project Ga0209010, IMG submission 187985) | Forest soil microbial communities from Thunder Bay, Ontario, Canada - Black Spruce, Ontario site 2_A8_OM1_O3 (SPAdes) (version 2) | ecosystem: Environmental > Terrestrial > Soil > Boreal...
AACTGGAGGGCGCGCTCTCGAAGCGGCTCCAGCCCATCAAGCAAAAGTTGGTCGAACTGATCGCTCTGCTCGAAGCCGGAATCGACTTCGCCGAAGATGACGTCGCCGTGATGCAGGACACTGTAATTCTGGAAGGCATCGCGGGAATTCGCGCCCCGCTCGAAGCTCTCGCGGCGAGCTTCGCCTTCGGCAAGATCGTGCATGAAGGTCTGACCTTAGCCATCGTGGGCCGGCCCAACGTGGGCAAGTCGAGCCTGTTTAATTGTCTGGTGGAACGTGAACGCGCCATCGTTACGGCCACTCCCGGGACCACGCGCGATCTGGTCAGCGAAACCGTCGCCATTGGCGGGATCCCGGTCAAGCTGGTAGACACGGCGGGCATTCGCCAAGCCCTCGACGAGGCCGAATCCATTGGCATCCGCAAATCGCTGGAAGCGCTTGCCGACGCCGACCTGATCCTGGTCGTCGTTGACGCGGCGCAACCATTGACAGCGGAAGACGACGAACTTCTCCGCAATTCCGCAACGCGCCCGACCATCGTCGTCGCCAACAAAGCCGATCTTGCAAACCCTATCCCCGGCGCGGATGTCGCCGAATCAGCCGCAGAGCAGCCAAAGAATGCGGCCCGGGCCGTAGGCCGCCAGGATGATGCGTCCGCCGATCAAGCCGCGATGGTGCGGCAGATCCGCAGCATCCGCACTTCAGCGCTTACCGGCGAGGGAATCCCAGAACTTCGCGCCGAGATCCTTCGCCACATTCAGGGCGACACCGGAGCGCAAGCGGAGACTGGCTTCCTAACCAACGTCCGCCATCAGGGGCTGGTGCAAGATTCCCTCACAGCTCTGGGAGAAGCCACAAATGCCGTCGCCAGCCGCGTTCCGCACGAAATGCTGCTGCTCGACCTTTACAACGCGCTCCGCCCGCTGGACGCGATCACCGGCGCCACCACCGCCGACGACATCCTGAACCTGATCTTCAGCACCTTCTGCATCGGAAAGTAGGATGGCTCTTGCTCGAAAATTATTATGGGCCGTACCTTATTACTATGAGCTGCATTACTATGAGCTGCACCATTTGTGTGCGGCCCGTATGTGTACGGCCCATCCTCGCGAAGAGATCACGCTACCTCGAAGCGATCGTGGTCCATCACTTTGGTCCACGCCGCCACGAAGTCTTTCACGAACTTCTCTTTCGAATCCGCGCAGGCATAAACTTCCGCGAGAGCACGCAGTTGCGAGTGCGAACCGAAGATCAGGTCGACACGAGTGCCGGTCCACTTGACCTGGTTCGTCTTCCGGTCGCGTCCTTCGTACACGGTTCCAGAACCATTGGACTCCGCAGACGGCTGCCATTGCGTGTTCATATCGAGCAGGTTGACGAAGAAGTCGTTGTTGAGCGTGCCGGGCTTGTTGGTGAAGACGCCGTGCTTCGAGTTGCCGGTATTTGCGCCAAGAACGCGCAAGCCACCAAGGAGCACCGTCATCTCCGGCGCCGTCAACCGCAGCAACTGTGCCTTATCGACCAACATCTCCTCAGCCGAGAGGCGTTGCTTGCCGCGCAGATAGTTGCGGAATCCGTCGGCCTTCGGTTCGAGCGGTTCGAAGGATTCAACGTCGGTTTGTTCTTGCGAAGCATCCATGCGCCCCGGAGTGAATGGGACTTTTACGTCTACGCCGGCATCCTTCGCAGCTTTCTCAATTGCAGCATCGCCGGCGAGAACGATCAGGTCGGCCAGCGAAACTTTGTTCTCGCCGGATGCAGAAGCATTGAATTCCTTCTGGATCGCTTCGAGCTTTTCCAATACCTTCGCCAGTTCGGTCGGCTGGTTCACCTCCCAAAATCTTTGAGGTACGAGGCGAATGCGGGCGCCGTTCGCTCCACCGCGCTTGTCCGAGCCGCGAAATGTTGACGCCGATGCCCACGCCGTCGAGACCATCTCAGAAACAGACAGGCCAGACGCGAGGATCTTCGCTTTCAACGCAGCAGCGTCCTGCTCACTGATGAGCGGATGATTCACCGCGGGGATAGGGTCTTGCCAGGGCAACTGCTCTTTCGGTACCAGCGGGCCTAGATAACGCACGATCGGTCCCATGTCTCGGTGCGTCAGCTTGAACCACGCCCGTGCGAACGCATCTGCGAACTGATCGGGATGTTCGTAGAAGCGCCGTGAGATTTTTTCATATGCGGGATCGAACCGCAGGGCGAGGTCCGTAGTCAGCATGGATGGCGCGTGCTTCTTCGACGGATCATGCGCGTCCGGCACTGTGCCGTTGCCTGCGCCATTTTTCGGCGTCCACTGATTTGCACCGGCCGGGCTTTTTGTTAGCTCCCAGTCGTAGCTGAACAGGTTGGTGAAGAAGTTGTTGCTCCACTTCGTCGGTGTTGTGGTCCATGTGACTTCCAGGCCGCTGCCGATCGTGTCAGCACCATAACCTTTGCCGAATTTATTCTTCCACCCCATGCCTTGATCCTGGATGTCGGCGCCTTCTGGCTCGGGACCGACATGGTCGGCGGGGATGGCAGCGCCGTGGGTTTTGCCGAACGTGTGCCCGCCGGCGATCAGTGCGACCGTTTCTTCGTCGTTCATAGCCATGCGCTTAAACGTTTCACGAATGTCTCTGGCTGCTGCGACCGGATCCGGCTTGCCGTTCGGCCCTTCCGGATTCACATAAATCAGGCCCATCTGCACCGCAGCAAGTGGATTCGAAAGATCACGATCGCCGCTGTAGCGCTCGTCCGCCAGCCACGTGCCTTCGGGACCCCAGTTGACTTCCTCTTCGGGTTCCCACACATCCGCGCGTCCGCCGCCGAAGCCAAATGTCTTGAAGCCCATCGACTCGAGAGCGACGTTGCCAGCGAGAATCATCAAGTCAGCCCACGAGATTTTGCGGCCGTATTTCTGCTTGATCGGCCACAGCAGCCGACGCGCCTTATCGAGGTTCACATTGTCCGGCCAGCTATTGAGCGGTGCGAAGCGTTGCTGACCCGCCCCGGCGCCGCCGCGTCCGTCGCCGATGCGGTAGGTACCGGCGCTGTGCCACGCCATGCGGATGAACAGCCCCCCGTAGTGCCCGAAGTCAGCCGGCCACCAATCCTGCGAATCCGTCATAAGCGCATGAAGATCTTTGATCACGGCGTTCAGATCAAGACTCTTGAATTCTTTCGCGTAGTCGAAGTCCTCGCTCATCGGGTCGGAGAGCGGAGAGTGCTGGTGCAGGACCTTCAGGTTCACCTGATTGGGCCACCAGTCGCGGTTCGTGGGAGCGGAGGCTCCGTGGTTGAACGGGCACTTGGATTCGGTTGAACTGTTTTTGTTCTGATCTTTGCTCTGATCTTCGGGAGAGACAGTCCCCGAGGAGGAGGCAAGCGTGTTTTCCATATGTGTTGGGTTTTCCATATGTGTTTCCTTTGAATAAAGTCGAAAAAAATTAACGAACTACGAACCTGTCAGACTTGCGATTCGCACAATTTGGTTTTCGCGTTTTTTCGAATCGGACGTTCACTATGTATCCACCCATCTCCAGAACTAGCGGGAAGCGCGGCGTGGCGCGCACTTCGTGCAGAGTCCGCGGAAAATGAGTTCGCATTCGCGAAGAATCCGCTTACCGAGAGAGCCCGAACCAGGTCCGGGCACGTCGTACCAGTCAAGATCTTCAACATTGCCGCAGCGGTCGCAGATGAAGTGGTGATGCCGCACGCCTTTCGCATCGAACCGCGCGGCACGGCCTTCAACGGCAACTTCTCGTACCAAACCCGCCTCCACCAAGTCGCGCAAATTGTTATACGTGGTGGCTCTTGAGGAGCGCGGGTCCATGCGATTCACAGCTTCTAAGATTTCCGCAGCCGTGGGATGCCGGTTGTGTTCCATCAGGAATGCCATTACGGCGTAACGCTGAGGAGTGCACCGCAAGCCGCTGCCCTCGAAGGACCGCTTAATCGCTTCCGTGTCCATCAATAATTTAGATTATGTCTAATCTGAGATTTTGTAAAGCCCGACGCTCTAGTTGCCGCAGAGCTGCAAGGTGTCCGTCCGTGATGTACTGCCTCGCGCGCTGGTGTGTGGGTTGCCCGCCACTGGCAATCCCAGGCCCAACTGTTTACCATGTCCCCCGATGGCCCGCGAGACTCTAATCGATTCCCGTCAGGAAATTCTGCGCACCGCCGGACGCCTGTTCCAGCAGCGCGGCTACGATGCGACGTCGATGAACGACGTCGCGGCCGCACTCAAGTTGAGCAAGGGCGGTCTTTACCACCACTTCCAGAGCAAAGACGAAATCCTCTACGAGATTATGAACCACGCCATGGATATCACGCAGGAACGCGTGATCGATCCCGTGCGCCGCATTGCCGAGCCCGAGCAGGCTTTGCGGGCTCTGATCCGGCTGCACATCGAAGTCGTGCTCAGCCCGCGCGACCGCGAAATTACCGTGATGCTGCACGAAAACCACCCGCTGCCGCCGGCCTTGCGCAGAAAGATTAATGCCCGCAAGAAAGATTATGTCCACTTTCTGGAGAATCTGGTGACCGACGTTCAGCGCGCGCGGCACGCCAAGGGAGGAGTCAGCCCGCGAGCCGCCGCATTCGCGTTGCTCGGTATGATTAATTGGATTTATCAGTGGTACAAACCTGAAGGCGAGTTGCAGGCGCAAAATCTGGTGCCGCAATTTACCGACTTCGTGTTTGGGGGACTCTTAATGTGAACGGAGAAAATCATCGCAGAGGAGGTTGGAAATGAAACCGACACTTTCACATCAGAGGAATCCGGCGTTAGGGTGGGATATCGCAGCGTCGGCGACGGCGGAAAGAGACGAGAAGATCGTCCGGGCACAGATCATCGTCGATGATTTTCCGGAATATGACGAAAGCTTCGACACACCACTGGACGCCTGGCAAAAGCAACTCACGCAGCAGGGACAGTTTCCCGGCGATAACAAAGTGCAACTGATTATCACTGACGACAAGGGCCACGACACTGCGGCGGAAGACGAGTGGGGCTGAGGCTGCCCCGTCGACTGCCCAGCCTATTATGGCTTTGGTGGCACCCAGTAGATCTCTTCCTTGACGGCTGCGCGATCCGTGAATCCGCGGCGTTTGAGAATCGCCTTGCTGCGTTCGATCATCTCCGGATGGCCGCAGAGGTATGCAACAGTATTACTCGCATCCAGTCCCCACTGATCGGCATATTTGCGCAGCACGTCGTCGGCGCGGCCAATCTCCCCGGGCCAGTCCGCGTGATCCCACGGCCGGCTCACCGTTGGCACATAGGTGAACCAGGGAAGTTCGTCGGCGAAACGAATCAGTTCGTCTTTGTAACCGAACTCCCACGGGCGGCTGGCGCCGTTGAGCAAATACAATTTGTGCAAGCCGTCGAACTTTCCTTCTTTCCAGTCTTTCCCCAGAGTGCGCACGAAGCTCACAAACGGCGCGACTCCAGTCACGGTAGAAATCAACAGATGATGCGTGCGTCCGTTTTCCCGGTCCAGGGTGAAGCGGCCCTTGGGCACTTTGCGCATGGATAAACAGTCGCCCGGTTGAAGCTTGTAGAGATGTGGCGTTAACGCGCCTTCGGGCACCAACTCGAAGAAAAATTCGATCTCCTGCTCCCACGGCGCGGAAGCGATGGAGTACGGCCGTTCGATTCGCTTGCCTTCGACTTCGACACCCAGAGTCGCATACTGTCCGGGAGTAAAAGTGAACTTGCCTTGGCAACGGATGCGAATCATCCATAGGTCGGCGGCGAAATCCTCGCGCCGCACCACCTCAGCTCGATAAAATCTGTCTTCAGCCGCGTCCATGTGTGCTTGCCGGGTTTCCCATTCTACGCGAATTACGGTTTGACCACTATACCTACCGGACGGTCGGTTGCCCGACATCTTAGCCTGAATTCCCGCTCCTTGGAAAGTCGCGAGTAATTCCGGGGATGAACGTGGTCATTACTCTCCGAGATCGGCTATGCACAAAAGCACCATCGAACATGCGCTCTTTGATGCACGTGCCAAGTCACGGTCATAGATAGAGATAGAGTACGCTGCCGTACCGACAGAAAGCCCCGCCATCATTAGTGTTTCCTTATCGTCACCAAAACAAGCGCATGATTTCGAACGATGGTTACGCGGTCGCAAGCCTTGCAATTGCACGAATAGCGACCCGGCGGAAGTCAGCGTCAATTTTGCAAAACACGGCAACAAGAAAAGAATGTCGCCTGAGAGTTTGGAAAACAGTTCCCGCATTCCCTATGGCATTCGCCGCGTCCGGCAGCGGGAATTTCTCACCGTTACCGCGCATTTCGAGAGTCCGTGTGTGCCGCTCTGCCGCGACCACTCCAACGCCACGAGGCAGGCACGGTGATGGAAATTAATAATGAAATTCTGTTGGACTTGCCGCGCAAAGAACGGGAACTCGTCGCACCAAAACTGGAGTTCCTGCGCCTTGGCCTACGCCACGTCCTGCACGAACCCGGCGACACGCTGAAGTCCGCATATTTTTGCAACAGCGGGCTCATCTCCGTTTTGTCCGTTTTCCCCGACGGCAAGAGCGTGGAAGTGGGATTGGTGGGCAAAGAAGGCTTCATCGGGTTGCCGCTGATTGCGGGCTTTCGCAGCGCGACTACGCGTTCCGTGGTTCAGATCGAAGGTACCGTTTACCGCATCGACGGCGAAGCATTGGCGGCGATTCTTCAGCAGTGCCCAACTCTGGAGCGGCGCTTGCATCAGTTCGCGCAGATCACGACCATGCAGGTCACGCAAATTGCCGCCTGCAACCGCCTGCACGAAGTGGAACAGAGGCTAGCGCGATGGCTGCTGATGAGCGCCGACCGCATCGCATCGAATGCAGTCCCATTGACGCAGGAACTGCTGGCCCAGATGCTGGGAACTCGCCGCTCCAGCGTCACGGTCGCGGCCGGAGTTTTGCAGAAAGCGGGCACCATCGCCTACACGCGCGGCGACGTCAGAATCGTCGACCGGCATGCTCTCGAAGATGCATCCTGCGAATGCTACGCCATCATGCAGCGGCAGACTAAGGCGTGGAAACGGGAGTCGGAATAACTTTAACCGAAGATTTGCCCGAGGAAGATTTCTCCGTTGCCGGCGCCGCGGTTGGCGCGGCTTTCAATTGCTGTAACTCGTCCTGCGTTTTTTGCCATGTCGCGGGCTTGCGCCTGGTCGCCAACGGAGCGCCGCTCGAATTGCTGTAGAAAGCCAGAATGTTCGCTCGCAATTCCGGTGTAACCTGGTCGAAGTTGTGCTGGGTCAGCTTGTCCAGAAGTTGCGCATAGGTGGCGTCGGCCAGGCTGTATTCCCCCGGTTGAGTTGACTTTCCGGTGTCGAAGTCGGTGTCCGGCAACTGGAGATCTTTCGCTCCCACTTCGTGCAACAACTGTTTGTAGTTATCCAGCGTGTTGTTGACGCTGGCAACGTACAAGTCTTCGGATTGTTTGCTGGGAACCTTGAAAGCAACGGCCTTGAACGGCCCGACCTTGGGGACAAGCCGCAGAAAAAATGCCAGCACTCGCGTGCCGAAGGTCGGTTTGCGATATCCCTTGCCCCATTCCTTTTGATAGTTGGAGCGCGACAGGTAGTAGCGAAATTTGCGCGCGTTGAAATTCGGCGTCTCCTGCACCAGCTCTTTTTTTCGCGCAATCAGCGCCACCCGCGTCATCTCCGGAATCACCTTGCTGATGGCCCTCCGGAAAGTGCCGATGGCCAGATCTTCATTCGACATAACGTCGGTCAACGGAATGCCGTAGGTCGCGAGGAACGCCCGCTCCATCAGCGGCTTTTCCATTTCGAAGCCGATGAAGTCGTGATAGCGGTCCGAGGTGTAGCGGTTCTTCGCCACCTGCACCATGTCGAAGCCAAACTCAGTGCGAATGTGCGCCTTGGGATCATCTTCGTAGGTGACCACGTCGCCATATTTTTTCTTGAGTTTGGGAAACTCGATAGCTACGGAGCGGTTGACCGCCGGATGCCCGCAATTGTCGGCCGAATAATGTGCCAGCGCGCCCAGAGCGAACGCATATTCGTTTACGTCGGAGGATTCCTTCAGCATGTTCACCACAAAATCCCCGCTGCGCACATAGTGGGTGAGGTCGCTGAAGAGTTTGCTGCCGAAGGGATAGTAACCCATGTCCTGCATCACCGACCCGCCGTAGGCGTAGGCGTGAGCCTTCAGCAAATCGTCAGGCGTTGCATTAGGGAAACGCGCCAGCAGCAACGGCTGGATGGAATCTTTCCAGAGGAGGTCGACGACCTGTTCGTGTGTCAGCACGGAATAAGCCCCGCACAAATGCGTGGCGCCCAGCAACAGAGCCGGCAAAATCGCGCTCCGCCATGAGCCTAAATACGAGCGAAGACACAAAGGCAGAAATGATCTCATCGCGGAAGTTGGATGCAATAATCCGGCGTCCCGCAGCTATTCTACTTGCCCAGCACGATCACGACGAAACTATCGGGCATGATCGATCGCCGCGGACGGGGATTATCGGTGGTGGCCGACGGCGGCGGGCCAAACTTTGCGGTCACGACGAATACGTTATGTGTCTTCGCATCCAACGCCAGCGTCCGCGCGCCTTGCTGCGTCGGGACGCTTTCCGCAACGCTGAACTTATCCGGCGAATCTTCGTGAATCACCGTCAGAACGCCTTCGCCGCAGGAAGCAAATGCCAGTCCAGTCTCCTCGTCAAACGTGGTCGCGTCCACGCCCTCGCCGATAGGCAGCGTGGTAATCACCTTGCCGCTGTCGGCGTTCACCACCGCCATCATCTTGTTCTCGCAGCCTACGAACAATCGCCGATTCTTGCGATCGATCGACAACCCGGAAGGCGACTCGCAGGGCGCAAGCGGCCATTTCGCTTTCACCTCCAGCTTGTTCGGATCGATGGCGACCAGTTCGCTCTTGTCCTCGATGTTGACAAAGATTTCACCCTTGCCGTCGCTGGCCGCGAATTCCGGCTTGCCGTCGAGCTTGATCGTGCCCAGCACCGTTCCTTTCTCCGCATCGATCGCGGTGGAATCCTGGCTGCGGCCGTTGAAGGTAAACACTCTCTTGGTCGCGGGGTCGAACAAAATAGCGTCTGGATTTTCGCCCACTTTTACCTTGTTGCTGGTGGCCAGCGTTTTTATATCGAAGATGCTGACCGTGCCTTCGCGGCCATTGCTGGTAAAGCCGCGGCCCAATTCCGGCGCAAGCGCAATCCCGTGAACTCCCGGAGTATCGGCGATCTCGCCCACGCTTTTGCCCGAGTCGGCATCCAGCACCATCACCCGCGTGGCGCGCGAAATATAAATTCGCCGCGCGCTCGCATCGGCCGTGAGATAGTCCCAGCCGCCATCGCCGCCAATTTTGTAGGTGTTAATGATGTGGTAACCGGGCGCTGCGGCCAGCGCTGCAAGGGCAAACAGGACGACGCCGAGAATCGAAAGCGAAAATCTCCGTGACATGAATAATCCTCCAGATGATTTCGAAGGTTACCGCCAGCACCTGAAGGCTGCCTGAATAGGGTCCATAAGCATCCAAACCAGCATCTAAACAACAGGGGCGGTCCGGAGGTAACTTTACCAGCGTTTGGACGATCTCCTAAACTTTTCCTGGATATGGAAGTGTGCGAGCAAACCCAGCCGGCGACGCCTGGCAATCGACCGGAAGAACAGCCGTTAGAAGGCTGGTCGTCACAGGATCGTCCGCGGCCTGCGCCTGAGTGCGGGACGCTCGATGCAGGTTCCGCTATCGCTGGCGGCGAGCCTGGGCGCCCATCCTCAAAGAAAATTTCCGGCGTAGGTTCGGCGGTCGTGGTCGCAGTGGGCATTGCGCTCGCTGTGCTAGTAGCCAACGTAGAAAACGCCCGCTCCGTACAGTATTCTGCGCAAGGCGATGCTTTCACCCTGGCGACCGCGAAAAACGGAACTGACCTGAATCTGCTCAATCCGCAAAAACAGGCGGAAAGCCTGCTGGAACTCGCTATTGGCAACTCCGAAGGCGCCAATCGGGAAATCGTAGACCGGGCAAATGCCTGGCGCGGCAAGTTGAGTTTGGATTCGCAGTTGGCGACCCTGACCACCGCCGCCTTGAACTCCAGCGATTTGCAAGTCCGGCAGTCCGGACTGGAGGTGCAACTGGCCGCCTACGGCCTGGCAAAGAACGGTTCCACCGTCGATTTCCTCATCCAGACCGCGGCCTCCGCCGGCCACGCGAAGAAGATATGGGCGCTGTGGGTGCTGGGAGCCCTGGCCAATCGAGGCATTGAAACAGCGCGCGTGCAACAAGTTTTGGTGAGCCACCTCAAGGATGCCGATGAAGATTCCCGGCGCTGGGCGGTCGAAGGACTGGCTCTGGTCGGTACAACCGCGACGATCGCGCCCTTACTGACCGCGATGCACGACGATCCCTCGCCTACCGTACGCGAGAGCGCCGCGTCCAGTCTCGCCGAAGCCGGAATGTTGAGCCATGAGCAGCGGCTCGCTGCGGTGCCGCAACTCGTGAACTACACCGCAGACGCGTCGCTCGACTCCCAAACGCACGTTTGGGCATTTCAGGCGCTGGGAGACATCACCAAGGAGCGGCTGCCCAACGATCCCGCGGCCTGGCGCAATTGGTACGCTTCGGCCAAAGGCGAATAACCGCAAGGCATCGCCTCCCCCTTTCGGTAGTGAATCGAACAAAGCGCGATTTATCTGTTAACTCCCTGTGTGCATATATCGAAAGTCATTAGTAAACCTTTACTCGGCGTGGCACAATCTCACCGTTAAATCGTTTTTCTAAGGACGTAGCCGTTGAGCTGTTCATCCCTGCATGAACGACTTGAATGTAGTAGTTGCTCTCATCACTCGCGAAAACGACTACCAGGCGGAACAGGCCGCCGCGGCAATCTCCGCCGCATCCCGGCTCGGAGTTAAACTCCAGGTCATCTACGCCGACAACGACGCCGTCAACCAGACCCAGCAAATCGTCAAAGTCATTCAGGATCCAATCCAGCGGCCCACGGCAATCCTGGTCGAGCCGGTAGGAACCGGAATGATTCAAGTGGCGAAGGCTGCGGTGTCAGCGGGCATCGGCTGGGGCGTGCTGAATCGCGAGCCAGAATACCTCACCGAACTTCGCCGCGACCGCCGCGCTCCGACATTCTGCGTCACCATCGATCAGGAAGAAGTCGGCCGCATCCAGGGAAAACAGATTGCCGCACTGGTTCGTGACGGCAACGTTTTGTACGTGGAAGGCCCTTCGAGCAGCAGCGTCGTCGTTTTGCGCAGCAAAGGAATGCGCGCCACCAAGCCCGCGCAAATTCTGGTCAAGAGCATCAAGGGAGACTGGACCGAGCGCAGCGGACAGCAAGCCGTGCGATCGTGGCTATCGTTGAGTACGTCGCGCCAGCTCCACATCCGTGCGGTCGTGTGCCAGAACGACGCCATGGCCATGGGGGCGCGAAAAGCGTTATTAGATTTGACCGAAAAAGACCGCGAGGATTGGCAGAACATTCCCTTCACCGGCTGCGACGGCGTGAGCCGCACTGGCCAGGAATGGGTTCGCCGCGGCATGCTCAGCGCCACCGTAATCACTCCAGCGACAGCAGCAACCGCAGTCGAGGTGCTGGTGAAGGCTGCGCGCGATGGCGCCGAACCGCCGGAGCGCACGCAGATCGCCCCCGCATCGTTCCCTCCGATTGCCGATTTGCATCTGAGGCCGGAAGCAGCCGCGCATCCCAAAGGATCGGCCTTCAATCTCCAGCCTCATTCGTAAAACCTCATCAACGCTAATAACATTCGGACGCACAGCGTCATCCGTAGCCGGCAGGCGCGCGCCGTGGGGCTCCAAGACGAGGCTCCAAAACGATTGCTCCAAGGAGGATTGCCTCATCATCTCCCAAGGCGCGCCGCCCTTCTCAGTTCGTTGGGAGAACGAAATAATTCCCGTGTCTTGCGTGCAAAATTCAGGTTACGCGCGTCTAACTAATTGGTAGCGTCAAGAACGGCTGCGGTTTTGGCCGACTCTCCCGAACGATTCGGTAAGCTTTTCATTAAGATATTGAAGTGACGGGCGGTTGCGTCATGACGCGCTTCTATCCATGATGTGCTTGTAAACGACGTGCTTATAGATGAGCAACGCGACACAAAACTCGGCCGTGCAATCCGTGGTTGAAGACCTGCGCGCGGAATTGCACGCCAAAAGCGATTGCGAAAAACTCGGCCTGACCGCCGAATCTTTCACTGCGATCCTTATTGAGATCGGCGCAAAATACGTCACGCCAAGCACGTCCGAAGCCGAACTGAAAACTTTTTTCCTCGCTCTGCGCGTCGACGATCTCGCCCTCGCACGCGCCTGCGCCGCAGGCAGTAATCCCGCGTGGGAAATCTTTCTCACCCGGTTCCGCGAGAAACTTTACCAATCCGCTCTGCGCATCGCGCGCCAGGATACAGGCGCGCGCGAACTGGCCGACACTCTTTACGCAGACCTCTACGGCACCACGCTGCGCGACGGAGAAAGAGTCTCCAAACTCAATTCCTACAGTGGACGCGGATCGCTCGAAGGCTGGCTGCGCACCGTGCTGGCGCAGGAATTTGTAAACCGCTACCGCCGCACCAAACGCTATGTAAGTCTGGAAGAAGAATCCGAAGAGGGCGTGCAGTTCCGCGCTCCCGAGCCCGAGCCGGAACCACCGGCAGACAATCGCCTGACCTCGGCGTGCGACGAAGCTTTAGCGTCACTCTCGGCCGAAGACCGTACCGTTCTCAGCGCCTATTTTCTCGATGGCCGTACCCTGGCCGAGATCGCCCGCATGCTGAACGTTCACGAATCCACCATCAGCCGCAAGATCGACAAACTCGCCAAAAATTTGCGTAAACAGATCGTCGCCGGCCTCACCCGCCGGGGCATGGCGCGCCGTCAGGCGGAAGAGGCGCTGGAGACGGATGTGCGGGATATAACAATCGATATTCGCAGAAGCTTGACGCAAGAATCTCCTCCAGCCGCGTTCTCAGGACAGAGAGTGAAAACCGAGGCCCAGGCCGGATCGAAGGCGGGGTCGAAGGTGGAATTGAATCCTTAACCAATGCAACCGCTTCCCAAAATCGTGAGCGCAAGGCTGCAATCGGCTCCGCGGTCGGATCATCCCGACGCAGATGTTCTGACCGCCTTTGCCGAGCAATCGCTGCCGCGCTCCGAGCGTGCCTTGGTGATGGAGCATCTCTCTCGCTGCGGCGGCTGCCGCGAAGTGCTTGCTTTCGCCCTCCCCGAAATGGAAGAAGCGGCAGCCCCCGCAGTTGTACGCCGTCCCTGGTTTAGTCTGCCAAGCTTGAGCATGCCCATGTTGCGCTGGGGAGCGGTCGCGGCCGCGCTCATTGTCGTGGTGTCGATTGGAGTTGTTCGATATCGGCAGAATGCGCCACAAAACACCGTAGCTGTTCTCAAATTCGATCAAGTAGAAAAAAATCGTATTGCGGGCGGGTCCGCGATTGCCTCATCCGAAGCACGAACCAACGACACTCTTGCAGTGTCTGGAGCAAGCAAACCCTCTCCCATGGTTGCTCCGTCGGCGCGCGGCGATTCCATTGCCCGTTCTACGACTTCAGGCGCGTTGAAGTCTCTTCCCGGGCAGTCCGCAGCGCAGAGAAAGTTTATCGCACAGGCAGCGCATGTGCCCGCCCAACCCGAGGCCGTCGAAGTCGCCACCGCGACTGCACCGGAGCAGCAATCGCAACAGAGTCAGCAAAACCAGATCTCCCAACAATCCGAATCGCAGGCAGATCAACTGTCGGAGAACCGCGCCGTCGTCGGCAAGGCGAAACCCGCGGTTACCCCGCAGACAGTCCCTGGCTTGGCGGGCAGTTCGAGCGCCATGGTGCAGGTATCTCCCGCTGCTCCGCGCTGGATGATCAATTCCGCTGGCGCATTGCAGCGCTCCTACGATCAGGGCAAAACCTGGCAGGATGTTTCCGTCGCGGCCGCATCTCAACCGGGGGCTTCGGGCCTGCAAGTGGAAGCCGATGAGCCCTCCGCGCAAGATAAAAGAGTGGCACGATCGAAAAAACAAAACTCAATCGCGCCTCCCGTGTTCCGCGCGATCTCCGCTTCAGGCGCGGAAATCTGGGCGGGCGCGGCAGACGGCGTTCTGTATCACTCCGTCGATTCCGGCGATCACTGGTTGTCGGCAATCCCTTCGTACAACGGCATTCTCCTCACCGGAGACATCATCAGCGTGCAGTTTGCCGACTCTCTTCACGGCAAGCTCGCGACGTCTACATCCGAGACCTGGACCACCGGCGACGGCGGCCAGCATTGGTCCAAGCAATAAGCTTCAAATAATGACTCCCTCGCCGGACCATTACTTTGGTCAGATGATTCGCGTTAACTCCAAGAAAATTTCTAATTACCGAAGTGACGTTTACAGAAAAGCGCGCCGCCCCTACTATCCAGAAGTGGTTTGGCAGTTCTGGGGGAGGGCTGCCGAGGCGTTCTGAACTGAAAAGTTCGGAGCGCTTTTTTTATTGGAAGATATTAGGCAGCGTCCTCCGTAGAACGTTGACCGACGAAGAGAATCATATGTTCCTCATCCAAATATCGATCGCCAATCTTCAGCGCCCGCCGCTCGCGGCCGTAGGATTCAAATCCCAGGGATCGATATAAGCTCAACGCAGCGGCCTGAACCGTGACCACCGAGATCAATATCTGCTCGATCCCCTCAACTCCCATAGCGCGCTCCAGCAGCAACTGCATCATCTTGCGGCCCACTCCTGTGCCTCGCTGCTGCGGCGTCACATAAACGCCCCAAACCCGCCCCTTGTGGCGCTCCTTCAATCCCTGGTTGCGAAAAAAACCAGCCGTCCCCACCAGGCGTTCTCCTGCAAAAGCTCCAACCACAAAATTGTTCGCCAGATCGCCCGCCAATCGCTTGGCCACTTCGTCCTCGGTCAGGCAGCGGTGTTCCTCCGCAGATGACCCGAACGCCTCCGGCTCACTCTCCAGCGACTCTAGCCGGATATTCGAATACTGTCTCGCGTCGTCCGCCACCAGAAACCGAAACGTCAGTCGTTGTGCCTCCATCGCTATTTCGGTCCCCGGCATGCGGCGCAATACCCCCCGATTTCCAACCGCGATACTACGATTCGGAAACGGCAATCCTTCTCCACCTGGCCTTTCAATTTTTCGAAAATGTCGCTGACAAATTCCATGATCTTGCCGCAACGCAGGCAGGCCATGTGAATATGGTCCCGGTTCAACTTACGCTCGTAGTAATGGCCTTCTCCGTTGATGTGCATCAGATCCAGTTCGTCGATCAACCCGTTCCGCTTCAGCAATTGCAGCGTGCGATAGACCGTACTGCGGTCCACGCTGGGGTCGATCTTTCTCGCCTTGCGCAGAAGTTGGCTGGCGTCAAGGTGCTTGTTGGCCGTTTCCATTACGCTCAGGATCGCGCGCCGTTGTTGCGTCATGCGAATCCCGTGCTCGGCGAAGTGGGCCTGTAGCCGGCCCGGTATTTCGGTTTGTGGCAGTGGCATTCGTTAATCTCCAGTCGCAACAGGTTGCAAATAGCCTGCGACGAAATCGTCAGGCAGAGCTTGACGCTCTCGAAGAGCTTCCGGCATCATGGTGTCTGCTCTTCCAGATGCGACCCGGTTGCAACTAAGGGCGGTGGCTCTCAATCGCTATAGCCGTTTCGCCGCTAGTTGCGACCGGGTTGCATCTGGGCAATTGTATCGCATTCCTGGCTGGCGTTTGAAGACGTGATTGGTAAATATTCTCGGGGGAAGTTAAAAATGACGAAATGGTGCCGCAAGTCGATCCGGCAAGGGGCAGAAATTCTGTTCTTCGCCCTATTTCTGGCGGTGCCCGGTTGGGCCGGCGTGAGCGGAAGCATCTCCGGCACTGTCAAAGATCCCAGCAGCGCCGTCATCGCTCAGGCGCAGGTCACCGCCATCAACCTGGAGAGTGGAGTCCGTCAAAGCACAACCACTGACGACAAGGGTTTTTACACTTTCCCTGTCATCCTCATCGGCCGTTACGATGTCGAGATCACTCATCCCGGATTCAAACCTTACCGGCGCACCGGCGTCGTGGTTGATGCTAACGGCCTCGTTGTCGTCGATGCGGCACTGGACGTTGGTCAGCGCAGCGACGCGGTCACGGTAAACGACAGCACGGTTCACGTCGAAACTCTCAGCAGCCAGATGGGCGAGGTCATCAACAGCGATCAGATGAACGCCGTTCCCCTTGACGGCCGCAGCTACACGGACCTGCTCTCGCTTCAGGCCGGAGTCGCTCCTTCCACTTCGATCAGTTCCAATACCGTGCAGGACGTAGGCGCTAGCGCTCTCTCTCCCTCCGGCGATCTCAATCCCGGCACCATTTCCATCCATGGCCAGCGCGAATTCGCCAACGCTTTCATCGTGAACGGAAGCGACTCCGAAGAAGACGTGAACATGGGAACGGCCATCATTCCCAACCTCGATTCCATCGCCGAATTCCGCATTCTCACCAGCAACTTCGACGCCGAGTACGGCGAATTCAGCGGCGGCCAAATTAACGTCGTCACCAAATCCGGCTCCAATGCTTTTCACGGTGATCTCTTCGAGTTCCTGCGCAACACCGACCTGGACGCCCGCAATTATTTTTCTCCCACCCGTGGCACGTTTATTCAAAATCAGTTCGGCGGAACTTTCGGCGGGCCCATCCGCCGCAGCAAAATCTTTTTCTTCGGCGACTATCAGGGCACTCGCCAGCGCCAGGGAGTCGATACCGGCTTGATCCCCGTTCCTTCCGCGCAAGATCGCACAGGTAATCTTTCCGACTTAGCCAGCGCCTTCTCGGGCACGACGGTCAGCGGACCTGCCTGGGCCAGCACGCTTTCTAAAAGTCTGGGATATCAAATCCACGCCGGCGAGCCATATTATTTTCCCGGCTGCGCGGCCACCACCGCGTGTGTTCTACCCACTCTGCAAATCCCTACCACTGCCTGGTCCGCGCCCGCGCAACATCTGTTGCAATATATCCCTCCGCCGAATGCTCCGAGCAACGCCTTCGCCACGTCCGCCTACAACCAGGCGCTGCGCGACGACAAAGGCGCCATGCGTCTCGATGCCAACACAAACTGGGGACTGATCTCCGGCTATTACTTCCTCGACGACTATTCGCTGAATAATCCCTATCCCGTCGCGCAAGGCGGAGCCAGCGTCCCCGGCTTCAATGCGCTGTATCTTGGCCGCGCGCAACTGTTCAGCCTGGGCGACACGAAAACCCTGAGCACTACGGAAGTTAACGAACTTCACTTCAGTTTCCTGCGCGCCTTCAACGATCTCGGCAAGCCGCAAGGCGGACTCGGCGTGAGCCTCGCCTCGCAGGGCTTCGTCACGTCTTCGGGTAAGCCCACAATCATCGCTCTCGCTCCGCAAAACGAAGGCGTGGAGAATATCGTCTTCAATAATTTCTCCACCGGCACTAATACCAACGAACTCAAGCAGGCCAACAACACCTTCCAGGCGCTCGACAATTTTTCCAAAGTCATCGCGCGCCATACCATGAAATTCGGCGCAGAGTTTCACTACGATCAGGTCAACGTTAATCCCATCGCACAGTTCAACGGAAACTTCCTGTTCACCGGCAGCGAGACTGGCGCCGACTTCGCCGACTTCCTGCTCGGCATTCCCAGCCAGTACAACCAGAGCCAACTCAATCCCTTCTACGGACGCAATAAATATTTCGGCGCCTTCGCGCAAGACAGTTGGCACGCTACACCCAATCTCACTCTCAACTACGGCCTGCGCTGGGATCGCATCGAGCCCTGGTACGAAAAATACAATCAGATCTCCACCACCGAGCCGGGCAAGCAGTCCGTGGTCTTTCCCGGCGCGCCTCCAGGAATTTTGTATCCCACCGATCCCGGCGTGCCGCGCACTCTCGCACCTCCCGGCAACGAATTCTCTCCGCGCCTCGGCCTTGCCTATTCACCCAGCGCATCTCAAGATAATTTTCCCGGCAAGCTCTTCGGCGGTCCCGGCAAAACCAGCTTTCGTGCCGGCTTCGGCATGTATTACACATCCATCGAAGCCCTCACGCTAGGAGTTCTCGCCGCCAACGCTCCCTACGGCACCACCTACAGCAGCCCCGCTCCACCGCTATTTTCCAATCCCTTCGTTACCGCTTCCAATGGACAAAATCAACAAAGTCTCGGCCCGTATTTTCCCGTCACCTTTGCCCCGCTGAATTCCTCCGCCTCTCATCCCGATCCCAATATCGATTGGTCTCAATATGTTCCGATCAGCGGAATCCCCGCCTATCCCGTCACCAACCGCATTCCTTACACCGAGCAGTACATGGTCTCCTTCGAGCGCCAGCTCGGCGACAACACTGTCTTCAGCGCCAGCTATGTCGGCAACGAATCGCATCGCCTTCTCGTGCTCGTCGAATCCAATCCCGGCGACCCCGCGCTCTGCCTCAGCCTGAGCCAGACCAGCCAGGTCGCCGCCGGCTCTGCCACCTGCGGCCCCTTCGGCGAAAGCAACGTCTTCACTACCGCCGCCGGACAGAACGTCAACGGCACCCGCGGACCGCTCGGCCCCAACTTCGGCAGCAACACCAATCAGTCCACCATCGGCAACGCCAACTACAACGCCTTCGAACTCAGCCTGCGCCACACCAGCGGACGCCTGCAAATGTTCGCCAGCTATACCTTCAGCAAATCCATGGACCAATCCTCCAACGTCGGCGAAGAAGTCAATCCTGTCAATCCCGCGTTCAGCTACGCGCTCTCCGCCTTCGACGTGAAGCATAACTTTGTCATCAGCTATGCCTACGAACTTCCCCTCGACCGCCTCTTCGGCGTCGCCAATCGCGCCACCAAAGGCTGGACCATCTCTGGCATCACCCACTTCAGCAGCGGCTTTCCCGTCACCCTGCTCAACTACGGCGACAACTCCCTGCTCGGGGCCGAGCCCAACGGCATCAACAACTACGGCGTCGACGAACCGCAATACACTCCCGGCCCGCTCAATATCAACTCCAACCCGCGCAATGGACATTCCTACTTCAACACCTCGCTCTTCGGCCTCCAGCCGCTGGGCTCACCCGGCAATGCCAAGCGCCGCTTTTTCTACGGCCCCGGCCTCGACAACTACGACATGGCCCTGCTCAAAGATCTCCACCTCACCGAAACCAAATCGCTGCAATTCCGCATGGAAGCCTTCAACGTCTTCAACCACGCGCAGTTTTTCGGCCCCACGTCCGTCAACGGAAACATCAGCAGCTCCACCTTCGGCCAAGTCGTCAGCGCCGCCAGCCCGCGCCTGATGCAAGCCGCTATCAAATTCGTCTTCTAGCTTTTGAGCGGTACCGTACACGTCTCGTATTAAATCGATTAACTCGCCCTAATCCGGCCGGAACCCTTCTTGCGACCTCCGTCCCCCCACAAGCATCTAAAGCTTGTTACGATATCTGTATCGCCCGTAAAGCCCAGGGGTTTGAAAGCCGAACCTCCCGGCAACGCCAGCTTTGGTTGGTAGCGTCCGGACGGTGCGACGTGAACAAAGGAGACCACAAACCATGGCAGGCAACGGAATCGTCGAAGTCACCGATGCGAACTTCGACCAGGATGTTTTGAAATCGGATCAGCCCGTGCTCGTAGATTTCTGGGCTACGTGGTGCGGCCCCTGCCGTGCCCTTGCGCCCATCGTCGACGAGTTGGCCAAAGATTTCCAGGGCCGGCTCAAAGTCGGCAAAATGGATGTCGACTCCAACAGCGCCACGCCCATGCGCTACAAAGTCACCGGCATCCCCACGCTGCTGGTCTTCAAAGGCGGCCAGGTCGTCGAGCAGTTAGTCGGCTACAAGCCCAAAGAAGCCATCGCCCAAGCCCTGAACAAGCACGTCGGCTAATCGTGTGTGGGCTAAAGTGTGGGGCGGACACTCCTGTCCGCCAGTGGCCACCAACATTCAGTAGGTGAACAGATCGAATAGGGTGCCCCATTTCTCGCGTCAGTTGCGAGAAGTGGGGCTTTTGATTTTTGAAGTGTCGACGAATGATCCCGTTTAGCCGTGCCGGTAGGCGTCAATAAAATACGCAGGCTTTAGCCCCTGCGGGAAGCGGCAATTGCTTCTTCGCTTCGTTGTGAGATGGCTTCTTGACGTTCACGGTCGGCCAACCCCCGCTCTTGATTTTTCTCGACATAATATTGAACGAGGCTGCCCCACCCTCTGCGGTTTTCAGAGGGTGGGAACCGATGCGGCCTGCATCGCGAGGGTTTCTGTCCGCCTGCATTACACTGCACGCTCCAGGGATAGAGTCAAAATCTTAAGAGCTTGAGAGCATCGCCTCCCACCCTCCGAAAATTATGAATTCGTCGAAGAGTACGCCCAGCGTTTGAACCCCGCTGAAATCGGGCGGAAGAAGCCACAGCCTTCGTGAAGGTCTATTCCTCACAAGGCTCATTCCCGTTTCGAGAGTATTCATGGTTCATTCAACATCGAGGGCTCCTTGGGTCTGACGGCGTTACCCCGGCGTTAAGGGATGCTATCCCAACCAACCTGTGGTTTGTGACGGGCAAGACTACGAATCAACCATGGACGTTGTCGGAGGAAGCTTTCCGCAGTTCCGCCTCGGTGAGGTTCCGAACCTTGATGCGGAAGTGACCGACCCGATTCTAATTCGCAAAAATCGAAGCTGCGTTTTCAAAGCTCGGTCCAGATGACCCTCGGACTCAATCAGTCACGAGATGAAGAAACTCGGCGCCGGGCTAGGAAGTCCAAAAGGGAAAACCGGGGGACAAACGGACCTCCGCCAGCTTCGCGGAAAGCTAGCAAACGCCATCTGTGGAAGAAACTCGGGGAACGCTCGTCTGTTGCCGCACCGAGAAATCCACAGCCTCCATGTGACGTCTGACCTTGCGCCGCACGCCCGATTATCTTGATAATTGCCCCAGCACAAATAAGTGCGCCCGGACTCGAACAGCAAGCATAACGGGAACTCAGCAACTGGTCCTAAGTTTTTTGTTCGAAGGGTTCTAGCTCGATAAGTTCTTTGACAATTCGCCGGGCCAATGGCTAAGTCATTTCATTGCAATATCTTGCGAGTAAGTCATTGGCAATCAATATTTTAGCGGGACACGCGGATATGCGGCTTACTGATTCTAAAGGGTTTATCGCGGCACGCTCCGGATAACTTCTTTGAGTGGAATAATTTATCCATAAGTCCTTTAGAAACTATATTTTAGCCATCCATATTTTGGCTAAGTCGCTGATTCCAAGGATTTTATCGACTTTTTGGTATATACCCCCCAGAGAGGGATATACCGTAGCGACCCGACTGGGAGACGGGCATATGTAGCTAAGACTATGATTCCGAAGGCGTTGTTCTTGGCAAAGGCCTATGCCGCGGGGCTGCCGTTCTTCGCTCCCACGGGCATATCGATCTGAATAATGTTGTTCTTAATGGCATAAACCACCAAGTCGCGGATCGAATGGAAGCTCAGCTTGCGCATGATGTTGCTGCGATGGGTTTCCACCGTCTTGGTGCTCAGGTTGAGCAGTGAGGCCACTTCCTTGGAGCTTTTGCCTTCCGCCAGCAGTTGCGTGATTTCGCGTTCGCGCGCGGTCAGCGTGGGCAGAGTCGGAGGCTCGGTAGCGGAGATAGCGCGGCCCTTGTCGAGGAAGCCTGCCAATACCAGATCGTTCACGCGAGGCGTGAAGAACATGCGCCGGTGCTGCAACGCTTCGACTGCGGAAACCAGATCGCGCGCCGCATCGGACTTGAGCACGAATCCACGCGCACCCGCGTCCAAAGCCTCGCGAATCACCTGGTCGGAATCGGTAATAGTCAGCACGATGACTTTAAAATTCGGGTCGTGCTGCATGAGTTGCCGCGTCGCATCCAGACCGTTGAGGTTGGGCATGCCAATGTCGAGAATCACGACGTCCGGCTTCAACTGCTTGGCCTTCTCGACCGCGTCGCGGCCGTCGCTGCACTCGCCGATCACTTCCCACCCTTCGTGCTTCTGCAACAGCGCGCACAATCCGCGGCGCACGATCTCATGATCGTCAGCGAGGAGAATTCTGAGTTTCATTGGTTTCGACCTTTCCAAAGCTTAGAGTAGCGGCTCAAAGCGACGGACTGACGGAATCGCGTTGGTTCAGCGCAGTAAATTGCCGATGCTGGCTCACGGCTTCCACCGCTTCCAGCAGATCCCGCGCTGCGTTTGACTTCACCACATAACCGCGGGCGCCCGCATCCAGGGCCTCCCGCATCATCTGCGGCGAGTCGTGTTGCGTGACAAAAAGAATCTCAAGACTCGGTGAACTGCGGCGAATCACACGGCAAGCTTCCAGGCCATTCATTCTCGGCATAGTCACATCGAGCACCATCACGTCGGGGTTCAGTTGGCCGGCTTTCTCGATCGCTTCCATGCCGTCCGAAGCCTCGCCGATGACTTCCCAACCGGAACGTCCTTCTAGAAGTGTTCGAAGACCCTGGCGCACAATGGGATGGTCGTCTACCACGAGGATGCGAATCGTCATGATCTAATTTTCCGCTCCAGCCAAGCTCTTGGACACGCCGGGCCCGCCAAGCAGTTTATCGCTGTTTGGCTGAGAAATACATCCCATGTGGGCTAGGAAACGCGGCTCGCCCGCGCACGTTCCCATGACTGCCTAGACAACGTAGCATTTGCGCCTTACACGCCGAATAAGGTGAATCCTGTATCCGCTGGCATTAAAATCCCGCCCGCAGACCAATATTAGAGCGGGCTTTTAGAACTCCATTGCCGCAGCGGAGTTCATGGTTTCAGATCTGGAACGGAGCGGTTTGCGCCGCGCGGCTTTTCGCTTGGGGAAGAGCAGATCACGCATCTTGAGCTTGGCTTTGTGCAATTGCGACTTGGAGTTGCCGATGGAGCAGTTCAGCAGTTCCGCGATTTCATGATGCTGATACCCCTCGACTTCGTGCAGGGCGAATATCTTGCGGCAGCCCTCGGGCAGTTCTTCGATCGCACGGCGCAGCGCGATGCGGTCGACGACACCGGACAGGCGCAGATCCGGCTGGCCAAAGTCACGCTTCAACGACGGCGAATCCGCCGAGACCGGTTCGTCCAAAGAAATCGCAGGAGGCGCTTTGCGGCGTCGCAACTTCATCAGCACGGTGTTCACCGCCACGCGATAGAGCCAAGTCGAGAAGGCTGAATCGCCGCGGAAACTTCCGACGCTGCGGAAGACTTGCAGAAAGGCTTCCTGCGTCAGGTCTTCGGCTTCGGCAACGTCTTTGGTCATGAGCAGGCAAACGGAGTAAACACGCTTTTTATGAGTCTGGAAAAGAATGGAGAAGGCCTCTTCGTCGCCGCGCTGGGCGCGTTGCACCAGCGAGAGTTCGGGACGAACTTCGGCAGCTTCTTTCTTAGCTGCGGGGATCGCGTTGAATGAAGTCGGTGAAAATACGAGAGTCGCCACTGTAGTCTCCTTCTGGCTGGGACTTCAGTTTCCGTTCAGCGAAGCTTTCGGAAGCATCCAGCGTTCACAGGGAGATTAGAGTGAACGGGTGCGGCGGCCCATCAGGTTGCCGCGGTAAGGGACATGATTCATTGCTGTACATTTTTTCCTGCTCGCCAAAGACACCCGGTTTTCCCGGTCGAAACTATGGTATTCCGCCCGGCCAGAGATACAGGAAAATAAGTATTGTGAGAGAAAAATGAGAGTTCTAATCTGGGTTCCTACTCGACACGACGCCCCCACGCAGGTGCTGGTCCACTGGGAGGACCGGCACCTGCCCCTTCTTAAAAGTTACTCGCTCGGTGTAATTGGACGGAACTCTCGCATCCGCGCATGATAATTATTCAGAGGCATGAATAAATATTCAAGTTCCCTGCGGGGAAGAACTCGAAACGAAAGGCCACGAGTAAAGTAAGCCCGTGGCCTTTAAAATTCGCAAATTAGCTACGGACCGCGGTTTACGCCGCGGTGCGGGTGAGATCCGACGCTTCGCCGGAAATGGAAATATTCTCCGCGCCAGTTTCCGCTAATACGCTCTTTGCTTGTGCGGCCTGCTCGTGGGCGCTGCACTGAACCGCGACTAGAATTGCACCCTTCAAGAGCCTGCCTTCATAGATCTTCGCTTCGCGTTCCGGGATGCCAAGTCCGATCAGCCCTCCTGCCGCGCCACCCACCGCTCCTCCCACGCCTGCACCAATCAGGGTCGCGACTAGCGGCCCCACGGCGAGAAATGGGCCGATTCCGGGGATGACCAGGGCTCCCATGCCAGCGAGCCATCCAATCGTCCCCCCCACAACGGCGCCCGATCCAGCTCCGGCGGTTGCTGCGGCGGGGGCCTTTGTGGTTAGCTGCGTCGGCAGGTTCTGGCTTTCAACGTCTTGAGGCAAGAGAACGGAAACATCCGAACTGGCGAAATTTGCCGCCTGCAACGCGGTGACGGCTGCTTCCGCGTCGTTGCGGGTGAGGTAGATTCCAAATACCGTTCCATTGGCCATGTTGTTTCTCCTCGATTCCTGAATTTAAAAGGAGCTGAGACATATTGCGAGTCGTGAAAACCGCGCTGTCGAGCCGACAGCGAGACCATTCCGATTTTCAGCCAGCGGACAACGAACGCCTATAGGGGAGACAACCGAGAAGCGCGGAAGATTCACCGGAGCGGGAAGAGGCAAAGTGTAACGCGGCGACCAGGGGTGGCTTCCAAAACGGTCAAACTGCAAAGGCCCGCTCGGGCCACCGTGTGCAGTCACTCCTCAAGTGAGGACAAGGCCGCCAGCTATTTCTGCCAAGGCAATAGTGGCGGATGCGCCGCTGCCTCGCCAATCAGGGAAATCACCTATGCCCGTGAAGATGACACGGGATTCTCCGCAGGGCCACATCATTTTGAAAGCTGTCCGATAAACACTCCATAGGGCTCCAGCGTAACCGTATCTCCGGACACCGAGCTTTTGGCAGTCGACAGGAGACTCTTGGCTGACGAGAATCCATTGTGGCTCAACTGAAAGTCCACCTTCTGCACTGAGCCCGACATGTTCAACGCAACCAAGACTGTCTGGTTCTTGTATGTCCTCAGATACGACAAGACGTTAGGATCGTTCTCGTTCAGCGCGGCGTACCCGCCATCGAGCAGCGCGGGATTGGTATGCCGCAGCTTCAGCAAGTTGCGATAAAACTCCAGAATAGAATTCGGATCCTTCGACTCGGCGGCCACGTTGTGCGTCTTATAGGTGGGAGGGACGGGCAACCAGGGTTTGGCCTGGGAGAAACCCGCATTGGCGTCGTCGTTCCATTGCATGGGAGTACGCTCTCCGTCACGGCCTTTTTCTTTCGGCCATCCCCGGCGACCGATGGGATCTTTCACGTCTTCCTGCCGCACGGGCGGAGTGGTTTTCATTCCAATTTCTTCGCCGTAATACATGATCGGAGTGCCGCGCAGAGTCAGATACAAAGCCGCCATCAATTTGGCAATCTGGTCGTTATGCTTGCCGTCGCCATAGCGGTCGTAAGAGCGGATTATGTCGTGATTGCTGATAACAAACGTCGGCCACCCGGAAGCCGAATCCACCGCGGCGATTTGCTTGCGAAATTCCGCCGGTGAAAGTTTATTCACCGTCGTGAATAAAAAATCCATGGGCAATTGCAGTTCGTTATTGCCCTTGCCGTAGTACTTGTTCAGTTCGGCAATGTCGGCAGTCCAGGTCTCGCCGATCAAGACCGCGTTGTTTTCGTCGGCCACCTGGCGCAGGCCGCGCAGGATGTCGTGCACTTCGGGAAGCTTTTGGTTGTATTTGCTTTCCTCCAACGGATCGCCGAACGCATTTTTTCCTGGACCGGTGATGGGATTATCGGTGAGGTTGGGATCTTCGAAGAGCGTGTCCACGGCATCAAGCCGGAAGCCGGAAACGCCGCGGTGATACCACCAGCGGGTCACGTCGAACATCGCATCCTTGACTGCGGGATTGCGCCAGTTCAGGTCCGGTTGCTCGGGATAAAAGATATGGTAGTAAAACTGATTGGTCGTCGGATCAAACTTCCAGGTCGAGCCGCCGAAGATGGAAACCCAGTTGTTGGGCGGCTGATTGGGACCTTTGCCATCGCGCCAGATGTACCAGTCGCGATGCGCGGAGGCGCGCGAAGATTTCGAATCCAGAAACCACTTGTGCTGGTCGGAGGTGTGGTTCACCACAAAATCGAGAATGATGCGAATGTTGTGCTTCTTCGCCTCGCGGGCCAGATCGTCGAAGTCGGCCAGCGTGCCGTACATGGGATCGATGTTTTCGTAATCCGAAACGTCATAACCGAAGTCCACCTGCGGCGACGGGAAGCAGGGAGAGATCCAGATCGCATCGACGCCGAGGCTTTGCAGGTAGTCGAGCTTCGATGCGATGCCGCGCAAGTCCCCGACGCCGTCATTGTTGCTGTCGGCAAAACTACGTGGATAGAGTTCGTAGAAAACGGCGTGCTGCCACCACTGATGCCCTTCGGCATCGACCGCGCTGCCTGCCGTTTGAGCACATGCCGGGAGCGATAACGCAACACTGACCGCGACAACATACAACCACAAGATTCCTGACTTCATGGCCACACCCCCAATGACAACCTGCTCCGCAACTCCCGCTCCAAGAGTCTAACTCGCATGCAACCCCGGCGACGGAACAATTCTTAATTCCTTCACTGCTCCACCAGGTGGATAACGATTTTCTGGTGCACGTAAACTTCGTCCGATCCGCGAGGAAAACGTATTTGTAGTTTTCCCAGTTTGCTAAGCTCTGCGCCCTCGACCGAGCTGATTTGACCGGCGTTCCAAACGGCAAGCTGATATTGGCCGCCGGGGATTCCAGACGTGTCGAGAGTCAACTGATCTCTTACGGAATTCCAGGTCTCGGAAAGAATCCGAAGCTCGCGGCTGGCATTGCCCAGCGACGGCAGCGCGTTTGACGCGGAGATTGCAAAATCGTTCTTCACCCGAATCACCAGCGTATTTGGCCCGCCGTAAATAGGGAACCTCAGGGCCACGTGCTGGTCGTTGGCATTCGCTTGCAACTTAAAGGGCAGCGATCGGCCATTCAGTTCGGCGCCGATCACTTGTGCACGCAAACTCAGCGCCGGAGAAAACTCAACCCAGCAATCGCCCACGCCCTTACGATGCGTTTCCAGCACGATGCTGTCAGCGGTTTTGCGATATTCAAAGTCCGCGCTGACGGCACCGATGTGCACGTTGTGAAGGGCCAGGGAAGTCCAATCGGCAGGAATGTGGGGAGTGAGCGTGATCTGGTGGGCCGCCGCGTCCGTCTGCAATCCCAAAAGTCCGCGCAGAATCGGGCTGATAACCATGGCCGAAGACCAGATCTGATGCGGCGAACTTGTGGAAAACGATTGGTTGTAATCGCCGGATAAAACTTCCGTGAAGTGGCCGAGGGAGCCGTCGGCGACCAGCAGCGCGTTGGCGCGCAAATTGAAATAAGCGGGCTGCGCGCGATGATAGCGATATTCGCCGACCGAGGCCCATCCGGTAAACAACGGCCAGACTGCGCCGAAATGATAGCCGCTGCCATCGTAGACCGGGGAGTGAGAAGAGATGATTCGCATTCCCCAGTCAGTGTCATGATCGTCGCCGGCGAGTTGCGTAATCATTCTGTCGGCGTGGTCCGGTTGCGGCAAGCCAAACCACATCGGCACAGTACCCAGAACGCTGGGTTCCTCGGCGCGCTGGCTATCTGGTTTTAACGCGAATGCGTAGATCTGCTTCTCTTGCGACCAGAAAGCTTCGTCGAGGATTTTCTTCTGACGTTCGAATTGCGCAGCGGCATCCTGGCTTGCGGAATTGTCGCCGAACACCCGCTCCAAATTCGAAAATGCACGCAGAGCTTCCACGCCGAGGGCAGCCTGATAATATTCGCTTCGCACCGGAAGCAGCGGGCCGCCTTCAACCCAGCCGTGGCCGATTCCAGCATTTTGCGTCAGGCCCTGCGAGTCGTAAGTGGTGTGCAGGAATTTGTAAGCGCGTTCGATATTGTCGCGCTTGGCCTGGGCGAAAGTGACGTCCCCGCTTTGCGTGACGTAATCATCCATCGCAATAATGAAAAGCGGAGTCGCGTCGGCAGAAACATACGCGTACGGATAATCCTTGAACCAGTTGACGAGCGACGCGCTTTGCGAAATTTCGTGTGGAACTTTTCCGTCGTCGCGCTGATATTTGCTAATGAAGTCGAGCGCGGCTCGGCTGGTTGCGTAATCTCCTTCGGCATTGAGCGCGAAGGAAGTCCAGAAAGAATCGCGGCCAAAGAACCACGCAAAGCCCGGCCGCTGCGAAACACCGGAAGTACGGTAGCCCGCAACCAGCCCGGTGCCGAGAAATGGATTGGTGACCAAGCCTTGGATAGTGCTGATGCGGGCCCAGTCATAGGCTTGCTGCAAGGCTGCATCGGGCAAGTCAAGGCTCACCGTTTTGTCGAGATATTCGCTGTAGTAGGCAGCCGAATCGCGCATCAGATCGGCGTAGGAAGCGGTCAGCCGCTGATATGTGTTAGCCGCTTCCGATTCGCCGGCGACGGACGCCGCCAGGATCAGCAACTTTCTTTCTTTGCCTTTTTGGGTCACGCCCAAACGGAACGAATTTTCTTCGGACGACGAATAATTCGTTTGGTATGCGAGTTTGGCATCGCTCGCCGTGGGCGATCCGAGAAGTGCGCCGAACTTTTTTGTTTCTTCACCGAAGACCATCGCATGCAACGTATCGTTCCACGAGATAAATGCCCCGCCGAGAGAGGCCGGCCATTCAAGCTGGAAATCGCCGATGAAAGATGCTTCGATCTCCAAGGGTTGCTCGGTTTCGACATCCAGCAGAACGATCGCGCCGGCTTCCTGCACCGGAACGAAAAGAGTCTCGCGCACGCGGAACGAATCGCCCGCATAGAGAATTGAGGCAGCCTCAGGATGCACGGTCAGCGTGCGCGCCAGGCTCTCGGCGGGCAACGCCCGATCGCCCACATGAAACGTTAGATGAAATTCGCGGAAGAGTTTTAGCGGATACACCCAGGCCTCGAACCGTCCGGCTTCGTTGCCGAACAATCCGGCGCGAGTGCCGGTGACAGGAAGAAATTCCCATGGGCGAACGGTGCGCGAGAGTTCGAGCGGCTTTGATGTGGTCTGGCCTTCTACGCGAGCAGTAAAGCACAGGCACATAACAAAACCAACAATGATGCAAGATAACAGAGCAAACAAAGCAGAATGATGCGCAAGTTGACGGCCTGCAGTTAGGACTCTTCGGTTGACGGCTGGCACTCGATTCCCCGCGGCACTTGCAAAGTCGAGTTTCACTGAATATAAGTGGAGCAGGGGCGAATTCTAGCACGAGCCGAACCGGCCCAGGTAGCAACCTCTTGTTCTCATCGCGCCGTGGTTTCCTGAAATCTCTTAGCCGTTCCGCTCTGGTGCTTTCCTTCGAGGGCGTGTTGGAACTGGCGCGCCCGCATTGGTTACAAGCGAATCCGCGGTTGCAGCAGAACACCACGCCGGCAAAGGCGGAAACGCAGGCCGAGAATCTCGGCGTCAGCTTCATTAACATTGGCCGCGAGTCCGGGCTGAACGCGAAGACTGTTTTCGGCGGCGAGCACAAGAATAAATATCTGCTGGAAACGACGGGCTGCGGGGTTGCGTTTTACGACTACGACAACGATGGGTGGCTGGATATTTTCCTAGTGAACGGCTCGCGGCTCGAAGGTTTCGCTGGCGGTGCTGAGCCCACGTCGCATCTGTTTCGCAACAATCGCGATGGAACTTTCACCGATGTTACGGCCAAGGCAGGCGTCGCGCATTCCGGCTGGGGGCAAGGCGTTTGCGTGGGCGATTATGACAATGACGGCTGGGACGATCTTTTTGTTACCTACTTTGGAAAGAATGTTCTCTTCCACAACAATGGCGACGGAACTTTCACCGACGTGAGCCAGAAGTCGGGTGTGGCGGGCAAGAGCAATCGCTGGAATACCGGTTGCGCGTTCGTCGATTATGATCGCGACGGGCATCTCGATCTGTTTGTCGCGAACTATATCGATCTTGATCTGGCGACTGCGCCGGTGCCGGAATCCGGCCCGTGTCTTTATAAGAGCGTGATGGTGGCTTGCGGACCGCCGGGCTTGCAGGGCGGCAAGAACATCCTTTTTCACAACAATGGCGACGGCACGTTCACCGACGTTTCCGAAGCGGCCGGAATTTTTCGCGCGAACGGAACTTATGGATTAGGAGTGCTCACCGCGGATTTCGATAATGACGGCTGGCCCGATATCTATGTGGCCAACGATTCGACGGCGAGCGCGCTGTATCAGAATAAAAAGAACGGGAAGTTCGAGGATGTGGCGATTGAGGCCGGATGCGCGCTCAGTCCCGATGGCAAGCCGCAAGCCGGCATGGGAGTTTCCGCCGCCGATTACGATCTCGATGGCAATCTCGACATTGTCAAAACTAATTTTGCGGGCGATACGCCGTCGCTTTATCACAATCAGGGCGGCGGAAATTTTGAGGACGCAACTTTTTCCGCGGGGTTGGGCGCGCACACTCAATTTTTGGGCTGGGGATGCGGTTTCTTCGATTTCGACAACGATGGCTGGCCCGACATTTTGATTTGCAACGGGCATGTGTATCCGGAAGTGGAGCAACTCAAAACAGAAGCGGGCTACGCACAGCGAAAACTTCTTTATCACAACCAGCACAGCGGCCATTTTGCCGATGTTTCCTTTCAAGCCGGGCCGGGAATTTCGGAGCCTTCGGCATCGCGCGGATGCGCCTTCGGAGACTTCGATAACGACGGCGATATCGACGTGGTGGTGAACACGGTCAATGATTACCCGCAGCTGCTGCGTTGCGATTCGAAGGTGGGCAACAACTGGATCAAGATCCGCACGATCGGGACAAAATCGAATCGCAGCGGAATCGGCGCGCGGCTTATTTGCACGACTCATCTCGCGGCTGAATCCAAGCCGCACCGGCAGATCGACGAAGTTCGCAGCGGCGGCGGGTATATTTCGCAGAATGATTTGCGAGTTCATTTTGGTTTGGGCAAAGCCGACAAAGTGGACGAACTGGAAGTTCGCTGGCCCAGCGGACAAGTGGACAAACTCAAGGATGTGAAAGCGAATCAGTTGATATTCGTGAAAGAGGGCGAAGGTATCACGCGCTCGATGCCGTTCCCTAATTTCAAGCCTGGCGGATAGTTGTCAGGGTTTCTTCACTGGCAGATCAACCGGCGTGCCGGAGCCTTCCTTCAGGGTCTGGATTTGATCTACAGCGATATTCGCAAAGCGCTCTTCCAATCCGCTGGGCCAGCGAATTTCCACCCACTCGATTTTCGTCGCCACTCCCAAGCCGAAATGCACTCTCATATCATTGTTCGAATCGTAGCTGGAGCCGCTGCGAACTTCGTCTACCAAAATTCGAGACGGCGTCTTCACGCGAATTCGCGCGCCGATGCCGTCGCGATTCGACTTCGTGCCCACCGTGCGAATCGCGACCCAATGATTGGAATTCCGAATCTGATTCACGAGCAGGCTGGGAGCGGCATTCATGTTGCTGATTACTGCCGACATTCTCCCGTCATTCCAGAGGTCTCCCACCGCCAGGCCGCGCGATGAAGCTGCCGTCGTAATTCCAGCGCCCGCGGAAGCAGAAATATCACTGAAAGTCCCGTCACCGTTGTTGCGATAGAGAATGCGCGGTTCTTTGTAACTGCTGCCAAGATGCTGGCTGTCGACTTCGGGGTAGACGTGGCCGTTGACCAGGATCAGGTCGGGCCATCCGTCGTTGTCGAAGTCGAAAAACATCGTCCCCCAGCCAAGATACTGCGTGTAGAGCCCCAGCCCCGCGGCCGCCGTGGCATCGGTGAAGGTGCCGTCGCCATTGTTGCGATAGAGAGTGGACGTATCGTCGGAAAAATTCGTCTTGAAAATATCCAGATGGCCGTCGCCGTTGAAATCGGCGATAGTCGAACCCATTCCCGCTTGCTCGCGCCCATCTTCGTTGAACGCCGCTCCCGCGGTTACAGCGACATCGGTGAACGTGCCATCGTGATTGTTGCGGTAAAGAATGCTGGGCGTGCTGTCGCAGGCAATGAAAATGTCAGGCCAGCCGTCTTCATCGAAATCGAGCGTGGAAACGCTGAACGCATAGTGGCCGTCAGTACGGTCGATGTGCGCCTTGGCCGTGACATCTTCAAAGGTTCCATCGCCGCGATTGTGATAAAGAATGTTTTTCGCTCCCGCCAGGCCGCGGGGACCGCACATCACCGGAACGCCTTTCCAGATGCAGGTTGGACGTTCACCGGGCGCGGGCGCGGTGGCGAGATCGAAGTCGACATAGTTTGCGACGACGAGATCGAGATACCCGTCCCGATCGTAGTCCACAAATGCGCAGCCGGTTCCCCACGCCTTGCCTGATCCGGCAACTCCGGCATTGGTTGCGACCTCGGTGAAGACGCCATGGTCGTTGTGATAAAGGCGATTCCTGCCATAGTAGGTGATGTAAAGATCGTCCCAACCGTCGTTGTCGTAATCTCCAGCACACACGCCTTGTCCCCAGCCAGTCGCGGCCAGGCCGGCCTTAACCGTCACGTCGCTGAATGTTCCGTCGTGGTTATTGCGGTAAAGGCGATTGCTCGGGGCGTTGGCTGCGGGTTTTTCATCCAGCCGAGTGCCGTTCACCAGAAAGATGTCGGGCCAACCGTCGTTATCGTAATCGAAGATCGCAACTCCGGTGCCGGTGGTTTCGATGATGTATTTTTTCGTGTCGATGCCGCCGAAAATTTCCTGCATGGTCAAGCCGGACTTCTCGGCGACGTCGATGAGGTTTGCGATTGGCGGCGTCACGGCAGGCGCAGCTTTTGGCTGCTGGCTAATGGACGTGCCGGCGAACAGGAGCAGAAACAAAATTAACGTAGGGCCGCGCTGCGGTCGCGGCCTGAATTTGCAGCACACACTTTTTTGTGGCATGGCCCAGAGAGAATGGTAGGGATATGAAGGGTGAGGGTCAAGGGAGGGTGGCGCGACGTAGTGGGCCGTTCGATTTCTACGCTTCGTTGAATGGATATCGATGGAACGTTCCGTAGACAATCGCATTGGGATTCGATTCCGCCCGCAGTATCATGTCGTCGATTTCCTCCGATAGGGTTGCCTTCCTGAGTCTCTCCGCAAGCGGTTCTTCGCTCTCGACACCTATCACATAGAGATTCAGTGTGGCGGCGATTGTCTCGGCCTTCTCACGAAATTCTGTCGCATTACGTGCCCAGGTCACGATGTTGGTGAACGCACCAGCGGCATACTCTTGTCGATTGAGAGGCTTTAGTTCGACGACTCCGATCCACAATTGGGGTAGACGCGTCAGGTTTGTCTTGTCCTCACCGGGATTTTGTGACTTCCGCCACGCCAACATACTTATCGGCTCCGCCGTAATAAAGCAGATACCGATGATTCCAGCGCACCAAGCCTTCCACGAAAACTACATTGGGAACCTGCCCGACTTTTTCCCAATCCTTCTGGGGTGAGAATACCGGCGCGTCGGTCCGCGAGATCAGCTTTGCCGGATCGTTGCGATCGAACACGGCAACCCCGGCACGGTAGACCAGTTTGTCGTCGGC
>Ga0209010_1000094_pt1 | contig 33195 bp, 29 predicted proteins | sample BlaSpr_A8_OM1_O3_FD_187985 | JGI IMG/M metagenome (GOLD analysis project Ga0209010, IMG submission 187985) | Forest soil microbial communities from Thunder Bay, Ontario, Canada - Black Spruce, Ontario site 2_A8_OM1_O3 (SPAdes) (version 2) | ecosystem: Environmental > Terrestrial > Soil > Boreal...
CCGCGTGCGCGCACGCGCTGCGACGGAGCGAATTTTCGGGGAGCGAAATACCCATCCGTTTCCACCGGAGACGATCATTCCTCCGGAGTGGACTGTAGAACTTGAAACGCTGGCCGCTGAGTTGGGATACCGCACGACGAAAGCGGCAGAAATTCAAAAAGAATTTACGAATTTAGTCGCGGCAATCGCCAGCGCCTGAGCCACGTCGTTCTCAATGACTTCCGACTTCAGAGGCCCTCAAGTGCCACCTCGCTACCTGGTACTCAGGCAGAGTCAGTTGAGAAGGGCCTCTGCCGTGTGAAGGCCGTGTGTGATTCTGAGCGGTCGGCTTGACTCTGCAAACCCTCAGTGATGTCGGAACAACGTCCTCGTGTCGATCAGCGGACTCTCGGATTGTATTTGAGACAGTCTGGCCAAACTCAGCTCCAAAAAAACTTCGACCTACAACGCCCGTTCCTTGCCTCTTTTGCAGCGACGGAGTCGTGAAGTCCGCGATGGTTAGTGACAAGTCCTTGTGGAATGGAAAGTGCATAAGCACAAGTGCAGCAAGCTTCGGTAAGTTCGAATGTGGAGAGGAGTCGAGATGCATCGCCTCTTCGACCGCGAATCACCGATGGCTGACACTTCATTGTTCCTCGAGGGATTATGGAAAACATAGAATTCACCACACTCCGAACGAGCGCGGATCTGATCTCGAGCATTTTGAATTGGGTTTGTCCCGAATGTGGCGGAAGAATGGGCGGCCCGGGCAACGAGTTCATGTGCCACGGCAAATGCAAGACAAACTGGCGCTCGGTTTGGGAGCGAGTATTCGTTAACGCCCGGAGGCAGCGCGCGGCGCGCGGGCGAAGGAGATTCAGATGTCAGTAACGCTTTCTCAGGTTCGAGACATCTTCACGAACCTCGTGGCTGGTAACGGTAGTGAGTTCTTTACCCACGTTGCGGACGATGTCGATTGGACCGTAGAGGGAACCCATCCTCTCGCGGGCCACTATCGTAGCAAAGCGGATTTCCTGTCCCACACTTTCGAGAAACTGGCGAAGGTCTTGCCGCAAGGCACGCAGCTTCAGGTTGAACACGCATTGGTAAGCGGAGATTGGGCTATAGTGGAACTGCGCTCCCTCGCCAGCGCTCAAAACGGTCTCAGGTTTGATAATCGGTATTGTTGGGTCTGCCGGTTCAGCGCTGACAAAATTGTTGAGGTCCGCGCGTATCTCGACTCGGCTCTCGTGGCTCGTTTGTTCGAAGAGAACCCAATCTGATGCGTCAGTGCCTCGACTGTCAGATGTTCAATTTACCGTACGCGTGAGCCGTCGAAAGTCCGCGAGTATTCACAACAGCTGCTTAACGTCGCGTATATTCGATGCCACGGTCTCCCGTAGTTCTGAGGTGTTTCCTTCAAACACAGTCGTCGGCAACACTTACCCAAACGTGAACGAAAAAGCCTGTACGCTGGAATCGAAGAATTCGATTTCAAAAGTTCGATCTCCGACATGACCCTTTTGCCGAATGAGTTGATAGAGACGTGGCAGTCGAACAACGCCGGTGCCATCGGGAGCGGAATCGACACCAGAGTTCTCACCGGGCTCGGTGCCATCCAATGTCACCTTGAAGTGAATGGGTTTGCCGTCCTTCGCTGGACCCAGCACCATGTGCAGGTCGCGGGAGTGGAAGCGGAACACAATTTTGCCTGGTGTCGACTGCAACACTCCGCTTTCGGCAGCGACGTTCCACGACCCGCCTAATCCCCATTCATTCAAAGACGGACTCGTCGGTGGGCTGTAGGTTTTTCGTGAGTCCTGAGCGACTCGTTCTGGCGATGTGAACCGCTGGGCTTGGCGATAGCCGACATAGGTTTCGGGAGATAGCTCGTCTCGGCTTGGGGGCGCCTCGACTCCGTCATCGGATATGTGAACTGGGCTCTCATCCAGGCCGGTGGCTCCGTTTGCCTTGAGAAGATCCTGGATGACACGTTCAGACTCGCCATAGTCTCCCTCTCCGAAGTGGTGATACCGAATGCGTCCATTCCCGTCGATGAAATAATCAGCCGGCCAGTATTCATTGTTGAACGCATCCCAAATCCTATGATTGCTGTCGATGGCAACCGGATAGGTAACGTTCAAATCACGCACAGCGTTTTGTACGTTCGCCCGCTCCTTCTCGAATCCGAACTCGGGCGCATGCACACCGATCACGATCAGCCCCGCATCCTTGTATTTAGCGGCCCACGCTTTCATATAAGGCAACTCCCGCAAGCTGTTAATGCACGAGTAGGTCCAGAAATTCACCAGCACAACCTTCCCGTGCAGCGCCTCGCGGCTCAACGGAGGGGAGTTGAGCCAGGCGACGGCACTGTCCATGTTAGGCAGGGGCCTTCGTCGTCAAGGAAGGGCTGAGAATCGGCCTTCGCCGTCTTTACAACAGAAAACTTTGTAAGCAGATCTGTGCGCCATCCCATTACGAGAACGACGACTCCCGTAATCACAGCCACGCCCAGAGCCCGACGGATCCACACCAACAGCGACAGAAACTGCATAACGAAAATCTCCATTTTTCGGATACCACTTTTTGCGCGCCTGGCTTCCGGGCTCACAAACCCTTCACACACTGATGATGTCGACGCAACGTTCGGTGTTTCATCCTGCCTCGACTCCCCATAGACAACGACCTCGTCGTCGCTATGGACGCCCTGCGGACCTGGTGACGCATAAGTCCGCAGGGCTTAGGCGGGCTAGCTGGCAGATCAAAAGCGATCGACGTCGATGACCGCTTTGGCAAAGGCCTGTGGGGCTTCCTGGGGTAAATTGTGACCGACGCCGCCGGTGATGAGACGGTACTCATATTTGCCCGAAAACCTGTTCCGATACGCTGCACTGGGCGCGTGGATCGCACCGTTGGCATCGCCTTCCATGGTGATCGTGGGCACGGCGATGGGAGAAAGTACGGCCAGTTGCTTCTCCAGGTCGTCATATTTCCGCTCGCCGTCGGCCAGGCCTAGCCGCCAGCGATAGTCGTGCATCACGATGTCAACGTGGTCGGGGTTGTTGAAGGACGCTGCCGTGCGGTCGTACGTAGCATCGTCAAAATTCCACTTTGGCGAAGCTTGGTGCCATATGAACTTATTGAACTGGTCGAGGTATTTCGCATAGCCTGCCTTGCCGACTGGGGTGGCGAAATAGTACTGGTACCAAAACAGGAACGCGGGCTCGGGTGGCAACGGTGCCTGGTTGCCCGCCGGGCTGCTGATCAGATAGCCGCTGACGGAAACGATCGCCTTGCAGCGTTCCGGCCAGAGTGTTGCCATGACGTCCGCCGTGCGCGCGCCCCAGTCGAAGCCGGCGACGGTGGCTGTCTGGATCTTGAGGGCATCCATCAGAGCGATGATGTCGAGGGCGACAGCCGACTGCTGGGCGTTCCGCATCGTTTCGCTGGAGAGAAAGCTCGTCGTGCCATAGCCACGCAGATAGGGAACGATCACCCGGTATCCAGCCGACGCTAACAAAGGAGCGACATCTACAAAGCTGTAGATGTCGTAGGGCCAGCCATGCAGCAAAAGTACAGCAGGACCATTGGCTGGCCCAGCCTCCGCGTAACCAATGTTTAGGAGGCCTGCATCGATTTGCTTCAATGGGCCGAACGTTGCGCCAGACGACGCGTTCTTCGCCGGTGTGGCCGTCGTTACATCTTTGGCGTTTTTCTTGCTGGGTTGGGCGACTGCAGAACTGATCGTAACGAGCTCTGCAGCCGCGAGGGTCATGGCAGCGTTGCGCATGAAACTGCGCCGACCGTTGTCGATTGGATTCTGGTTGAGTTCTTTAGACATTTCATTTCCTCCAATTAGGTTAGATTTCGGTCCAGTTACTTACTTTCCTCGCGGTCTCTTCAGACCACATTGATTACGACATCGACGTTGCCGCGTATAGCCTTGGAATAAGGACAGGTTTGCTGTGCGGCATCGACCAAAGTCTGGGCAACTTCACGCTCCACACCGGGCACGCTGACGTTGAGGCGAGCCTGCAGGAAGTAAGCGCCCTCCGTTGTACACAAATCGACTTCAGCGTCGATGGCTAGGTCGGCCGGAAGAGTGATCCGCATCTTGCGGGCTGCAATACCCATTGCTCCTTCGAAGCACGCTGACCAACCCGCCGCGAAAAGCTGCTCGGGATTGGTGCCGCGGCCGATGGTGCCGGGAGTTGAAAGCGCAATCTCCAAATGGCCGTCAGAGCTGCGGGCCGCACCGTTTGCCCGGCCACCCGTGGTGTGAGTTTTTGCGGTGTAAAGCACCTTTTCGACTTGCGTCAACGTTGGGGTTAACTTTCCTGCGTGCATGATCATTCTCCGGCGACGTGACAACCATTGCGCTGTCTTCGGAGGTGCACGCAGTGCGCCAATTGATGGTCAGCAGAAATCCTGTGGTATCGCCGCCAAATCAATGCATTGCACGGAATCGGGAAGACCCAAATGGAGTTTCGCAGCGGTCAATATGTTGTTGGGTGGTCTCTGGTGTCAGCGTCACGACATACGTTCGAACGTCCGCGTGCGGCTCGCGAAGAGCACAGCGATGCAGTTCGACAGACATCGCTGCCTATTTCAGTCCCTAGTTCTGTGCCAAGACTTTCAGATATCGATAGAAGATGGCGATGCCTGCCATGTGCGGACTAAACAGCGTGAGAATGATCTAACTGCGACCAGGAAGGCGAAGTACTCAGAACTCAACTTTGGTTCTGAACCCGAACACCACCGCGCGCTGAACGCCGCCGCCGACATTTGCGTAGTACTGAATCACCGGTTGTACGAGCAGCATCGGCAGGGGGTCTAACAAAGTATTGAACTCCACACCGCGCTCGGCATTCCACCGAGGCGAACCAGGGGGTACAAACTGCGGGCTCAAACTGTTTTGAACAAAACCAAGTGACATCGTGTTATGGATATGCAGGGGCAACGGCTCATTGAATCGAAGGCCGGCGGTGAGGACCTTGTTGTTGAGGTTAATCGCTGCGGGACTCCAGTCATAGGCAAACGTCCCATCAAGCCCCTTACCTCCTCTCGGGTCCACGCGCCAGAGGGACTGGCTCGCCATCCAGTACAGGAGATAGTTTCCCCGTCGTGGTGCATTACTGGTCGGCACTGTGAACTTCGACGGGTTGTAAACGGCGCCGAATTGATAAAGTCCCGAGTATCCCTTACGGCCCTCCACGTCGTCGAAGGCGCGAATCGATGACGCTTTCTTACCTGGAGTAAAGCCAATCTCCGAAATGCTTACGGGCACTCCCCGAAATTGTGGAATCAATCCAGTGGAGTTGTGAGAGAAGGGATTACGGTCTTCGGCCTCTACCATCGATTTGAGATAGAGATAGTGAGTCGGCACTACCCGCACTTCGGCTGCCGGCGTCGAAGGCGGATCGAACGATTCGTATGTGGTGCTGAAGAGATTGTCCAATGCGTATCCCATCGGCTCGAAAATGAAAGACGTTCCATCGTGCTGCGCACCATAGAAATCCTGGCCGGCGAACTGACCGACTCGTGCGGTAAGCCGTTCGTTCAGCCATCGTTTCTCCAACCACCAGGAGTCGAGACGGAGCGTGTTTGCGCTTGTGAGGCCGCTGGGACTAGCTAGCAAACCCAGGTAGGATCCTAGATTGCCACCACCTTGCCAGAGCGCTGTTGCATGGAAATACAAGCCGGGCTGGTGAATGAGGGTTCCGAGATCGATGTCCACCGTACCTCGAAATCGATTAAAGCTCGCAAATTGATCAGGTTGCTGGCTCTTGGTGTTGGAAAGCGAGTCGCTGATGTACTGGAAATCAAAGCTGACACCGCGTTCTGAAAGGCGCGACCGCTCGCCATGCCAGTCTCCGAGAAGATGGCCGTGCGGGCCTTCGCCCGTCTCATGACTGTCGGGGCCGCTGAGTGTCTCCTCTTGAGCAACTTGGGAGGCCGCGTCAGCCGCCAAAATGGCCAACGCAACCCATATCACGCATGCGAATTTTACGGACACTATTCGCATCGTTCCTCCAGTCGAGGGCGGTAAGGCGACCACAAACCGATCAATGCGCCGGCAATGCCAACGGCAACTCCAACAATCGTGTCGAGGAGGCGCAGGATCGGCTGTTTCCACGCGTGATCCGGGCTGATCGCAGCAACAACCATCACAACGGCGGTCGTGATGCCCGTCGTAATTACGTCGTCCGGTCGATCGAGTGCGGACATCAAAACCGCCCCGATCCCAATGACCGCCGCCATTCCCCAGACCTCGGGCGGGAAAACGAGCAGGTAGACAAAGCACAGCACGAAGCTCAACGAGGTTGCTGCCATACGCGATAAGGCAGCGCCCGCACTTTGCTCATAGCTGTAGCGATAAACAAATATGGTGGCAACCACGGCCCACATGCCTCCCAGAAGGTCGTCGTCCCTGGAGACCGGGAATACATGAGCAAGCAAGTGCGTGATCAGCCAGTAGCTGATCACGCACAATATCGACAGCGCGATGGCATGGAGGACGACGTGGTCCTTCTGATCCGGCACACGCGGTAGCTTTTCCTGTTGGGTCATGACCCCTGCACCTGTCGCGAAAGGGAGCGAATTAGGCGACTTTCTCTGCCTGAATCGGTCCCCTTTTGTATTCCGGCGTATAGACATGTTGACGAATGAAGGCGACCATGTCCTTCGGTCGCTCTACGCGGGCAAGCCCGGAATCGAAAACGAGCTTGGCAACGCGCGCTGCGGTCTGGATCTCGGTCTCCAGAATGTTCGACTGCAGCGGGTATAGGAGACCTTGCTTGAGCAAATCGGGCGGCACCTGATCTGCTACGGCCTGCCCGGCCTCGATGAACATTTCATCTGTGACACGCTTTGCCTGCGTGGCGAATATCGCCATACCCACCGCCGGGAATATGTAAAAGTTGTTTGCTTGTCCCGGCAGAAATGTCTTTCCGCCGTACCGTACCGGTCCGAACTGCACGCCGGCCGCATAGATCGCTTTGCCCTTCGACCAGGTATAGGCCTGTTCAGGCGTGCATTCAGCATGCTCGGTCGGATTAGACAGCGCTAGGATTACGGGACGTTCATTGATCCGCGCCATGCTTTCAACAACCTTTTGGTTGAAGGCGCCCCCGACCGTGCTCACACCGATGATCGCGGTCGGTTTGATGCTCTCGATGGCAGCGACGAAATCCCGCGTCGGCGCATGCTGGTGTGCGTACGGCTTTTGGAAGTCGACAAGGTCATTGCGGGTCGACTCCAGAAGGCCGTTGATGTCAAACATGTAGATTCGCGCCTGCGCTTCCTTCAGGGGCACGCCTTGTGCAACGAGCGCAGAGCAAAGCAGGTTGGCAAGACCAATGCCGGCTGAGCCTGCACCGAGGAACAGGTATTTTTCATCCTTCAGCTTCGTGCCTTTAAGCTTGATCGCATTGATCATCCCAGCAAGAGTGATTCCGGCCGTACCCTGCACGTCGTCGTTGTAGACGCAGTACTTGTCGCGGTAGCGCTGGAGGAGGTGCACTGCGTCCACGCCGGTCCAGTCCTCAAAGTGAATGCAGCATTTCGGAAACACCTCCTGCACCGCCTCGACGAATTCGTCGACAAAAGAAAACAACTCCTCAGTCGACGGCCGTGTCTTCCGCATACCCAAATACAGGGGATCGTGCAGGTATTCCTCATTGTTAGTGCCAGCATCGAGGTACATAGGGAGCAGGTATTGCGGCGGCACTCCGGCGCAGGCGGTGTACAACTGCAATTTTCCAATCGGGATGCCCGCGCCATTTGCTCCAAGATCTCCGAGGCCTAGTATCCGGCCGGCGTCCGTGACGCAAATGAACCGAACATCCTTCTGTGGCCAATTCCTCAGGATTTCCTTCACCTTGCCGCGGCGGGTGATCGAGAGATACATGCCACGGGCCTGGCGATAGATATGGCCGAACTTGAGGCAGGCTTCGCCGATGGTCGGGTCGTAGACGATCGGCAGAAAGCGAGCCGGGTCGGACATGACCGTCCGATAGAAGAGCGTTTCATTGTGGTCGAGCAGATTGATGAGGTAAATGTAGCGATCGATGTCGGTGCTCTTGTGGCCCAGTTGCATCATCACCCGGCTGATCTGCTGATCCTCTGTTTCGGTTACGTCCGGCACGAGGCCAGTGATTCCTAGCGCCTGCCTTTCGGCCTCGGTGAAAGCGGTTGATTTGTTGAGTGTTGGGTCCTGGAGCAATTCCATTCCGCGTTTATTGGTGTTCATGTGTTTTCCTTCCTGTTCTGAATGTTTTGTGTCCTGCTGTTTGTGCTAAAAATGTTGCGATTTCAGCTGGCCTTCGCCACATAAGGGCGGACCATCTTTGTTGGATCGACAACCCGGTCGAACTCCTCTTCTGTTACGAATCCCAACTTGAGAGCGGCTTGCCTGAGTGTCAGATCGTTATCCAGCGCGTAGTGTGCAATCTTCGAAGATTTGTCGTAACCGATAACCGGCGAAAGCGCGGTCACCAGCATGAGCGAGCGGTCCACGTATTCCTTGATCTTTTTCAAATTTGGCTTGGTGCCTTCAACCAGGAATTTGCGGAAGTTCGTGCACCCGTCGGTCATGATCGTGACTGAGTGAGTGACGTTGAAGATGATTAGTGGCTTGTAAACATTCATTTCCAAGTAGCCGCCTGCGCCGCCGAAGCCGACCGCGACGTCGTTTGCCATTACCTGCACGGCGATCATGGTGAGTGCCTCGGCCTGAGTGGGGTTCACTTTGCCGGGCATGATTGAAGAACCCGGTTCGTTAGCGGGGATCAGCAACTCGGCGAAGCCGGCACGCGGACCGCACGACATGAGCCGGATGTCATTCGCGATCTTGTAAAGAGAGATCGCGAGGGTGCGGAGTGAGCCTGAGAGTTGCACCAGAGCATCATGAGCGCCTTGCACTGTGAACTTGTTTGGCGCACTACCGAAGGGCAACGTCGTCAGCTTCGCAATTTCGGCAGCCGCCGCATCGCCAAATCCGGGAGCCGCGTTAAGACCCGTTCCGACAGCGGTGCCGCCAAGCGCGAGTTGGAATACATCCTGCAGCGCATGTTCGAGTCGATCAGAATTGTCGCTGAGCATGCCCACATAGCCAGACCACTCTTCACCAAGAGTGATTGGAGTAGCGTCCTGCATGTGGGTACGGCCGATCTTAACTATGTCTTTCCACTCGTCGGCTTTCGCAGCGATGGCATCGCGCAGGGCTTTCAGCGCCGGGATCAGTCGCTGTTTTGTGTTGACAGCAGCCGCAATGTTCATCGCCGAGGGAAAAGAATCATTGGAGGACTGCGACATATTGACGTGGTCATTGGGATGAACCGGTCTTTTGCTCCCCAGCGCCGTACCGGCGAGTTGGCAGCAGCGGTTGGAGATCACCTCATTTACGTTCATGTTGAATTGCGTGCCACTCCCCGTCATCCACACATGTAGAGGGAACATGTCCTCGTGGCGGCCGGCGAGGATCTCATCACAGGCCTGAACAATTAGTCTGTGCCGCTCGTCGTCGAGGCGCCCACCCGCGTGGTTCGCATTTGCCGCCGCCTTCTTCAAGGTGGCGAATGCGGCAATCATTTCCCGCGGGATCAGATCATGCCCGATGCTGAAATGTTCGAGTGAGCGCTGCGTTTGTGCTCCCCATAGTTTGTCGCTTGGGACATTGACTTCGCCGAGACTATCTGTCTCCTCGCGAAAGCCCATAACCGTCAGATTGCAGATATTGCTGATTGCAGCCATTGTTCCCTCAATCCCGTCCACTGTTTGTCTAGCCACGCGGAACGTCTGCGCAAGTTGAAGGCATTTTGTGTTCCAAATGAATTGTCCGGCGTTTTATGAGGTCTTCGAAGGATTCATCGTAGTTTCAAGGTTGTAAGTCCGCTGCCGGTGCCTTCGTGGTGTCGGCACCGAGACATCGAGTCCACGCCGCGACAGTGCCTTTGAAGTTAGGTTCTCAATTTTGTGCGTGATGTTGGAACGTCGCACGCTTTAGGGTGTTGCCGCCTCAAGGGGCGTAAGGCGTTTCCACTCCATGAATAGAAGACGGCGCCGCCCCTATGTATCGGAGCTGAAAGGAGCATGAGAACAATCCTGCGCAACCACGAGGAGAAAGGATTGAACTGCTGTCGCGATGGGAAGACAAATTGCTCAGATAGGAAACGTGGCGCGGAAACTACAACATGTGTTCGAGGCGATCTTCGGTTGCTGGCACCGCAGACTGAGTCGGCCATTCACCTTATCGGGGTGCACATATGAAGTGTGCCTCGATTGCGGGAAACAGTTTCCGTATGTTCGTGTTGATCTTGGTCATCTTAATCCAGGCCAGGACACGGTGATTTAAAGGATGTCAATTCGAGATTGAGGAGGATTCATGTTAGAGGGAATTTTTCAGCCGACGCATCTTTTGGTGATCTTCTTCATCGCCCTACTGGTGTTCGGACCAAAGAAGCTTCCGGAACTAGGCAAGGGGATTGGCGATGGCATTCGTGCGCTGAAGCAGGGCGTGAAAGATCCGCCTTCCGAAGAGCCCAAGTGTTCGAATGTAAATAACGGTACTTAGATTGGCTTGTGATCGGGCCGCCGGGCTTAAAGCGATAAACAAAGCTGAATTCGCGCTTTCGCGGAGGTTGCAGAATTGACACACGTCTTCATAGCGATCTTAGGTCTGTGGCTTCTCTTTTTGATTCTGCGATCGATGATTCGAATTGCACTGATGAATCGTCACTATCGTGACTTTTTTGCCGAGCTCACGGGCCGCGCAGTCTACAGGGCGGTTGCTCTGCGGCTGGGCCGTAATCGGGATGCCGGAGTCTTGCATCGGGTCCTACTCTGGGTTCTTCCCGCCTACATCCTTTCCTTAATTATTGTGTACTTTGTGGGAGCGATGATTGCCTTCACGTTCCTTTATTGGGGGACTCATGCCGTCAATACGTGGCACCAGGCGTTTCTCGCTTCGGGATCAGCATTGAATACGCTTGGGTTCGCAACCCCGACAACCTTCGCTGGTCAATGGCTGGCGGTTCCAGAAGGTGCGTTGGGGCTCGGCATCGTAGTGTTCCTATTTACTTTCATTCCCGGATACCAAGCGGTAATCCGGTCGCGCGAGGACAAGACGTCGTGGCTGTATACACGCATCGGCGATCAGCCCAACGGGGTTGCATTGCTCGAATGGTGCCAGCGAGCAGGCATCGCCGGCGATATGAGAGACGTATGGGAAGAATGGGAAGACTGGTTCCGAACGCTTGCCGATACGCACTCAGTGCTGCCGATGCTCACCCTGTCGCCTTCCGTGCAGAGTGGGCAGTCGTGGGTTTTGGCAGCAGCAGCGGTGCTTGACGCCGCCGCTCTTGCAGCTTCGTCCACCGGAACCAAAGATGCCGAATCCGCCAAGATTTGCGTCCGCACCGGAACACGTGCGTTCGTGGCGATCGCCGAGGCGCTCGGGCGAACTTGCTCCATCCAGCAGAAAATGACTCGCCCACTCAACGAACGCCATGGGACCGCGCAGGCCCTCCTCTGCTCGACAGGAATGCCGCTGAGCTCTATCGTCAACCAGAAGATCCAGTGGGAAACGTTCTCATCGTTGCGAACACAGTATGAAGAGGCTTTGCTCTTCGTTGCGCGACGAACGTTTGCATCGCTGGACGGAGCTCTGATCGAGACAATGGAACGTTAGAGAATTCAGCCCTTGTTTCATTCTTGGCGTTAACCGCTATGGCCAGGATCCATGCCAGGAATCCAAGAAACGCCTCAACAAATAGCGATACTTTCGATCTAATGTGAGTTTGCGCTCGGCGCGGCGGCGCTGGAGTAAGCCTACACTGTTTACTTGACCTTCTTACGCATGAGCCTTCGCAGTTTGGCGCGCGCCCGCGCAATGCGGGCTTTCACTGTGCCCTCAGCCACTCCTAGAACGTCGGTCATTTCGCGGATGGTTAAGCCATCCAGGTGGCGGAGTTGAAACGCTGTGCGCAGAGTAGGCGAGAGCTGTCGGGCTAGCTGCAAGACATTTTCTGCAAGGTCTGACCTGAGACATTCCTCCGCAGGACTTGGCTTGTGGTCGGACAATAGTTCTGACAGCGCGTAGCTTCCCGGGTCTGGATGCTCGTCCAACGACACGTGTGTCTGGCGCGGTCGCCTACGCAATTGCATGCGAGCACAGTTGATTACGATTGCCGTTAGCCACGTCGACATCCGCGCCTCGCCCCTGAATTGGCTCACGTGCTTGTGGGCGGACAATAGCGCGTCCTGGACTGCGTCCTCCGCGTCGGCAACATTCCCCAAGTACCGAAACGCGTGCCGGTAGAAAGAAGGCAAATGACGAGATAACGCCTCGGCCATTTCTCGTTCTTGATTGCCGAAGGAAGTGCAGTCAAGTACTTGCGCGCTATCGATGGTTGCGATTGTCGTTCCCATTGCTTGGTGCCCTCCTAGCCGCTTACTCTCAATCCGCCACATGCCAGTGCGAATTCGATTTCCATCTCGACATCGTGGTTGCGATCTTTTCCGTGTTCGGACCCAAATCTGCTTCGTGCACAACGTCATCCTGGGTGATGACGAACGTCATGACTCCCGATGACCGGTATTCAACCGGATACGCGATGAAAGCAACACTGTCGCCTTTAACACTTGCGGTGCCGGCTCCTTTTCGTTCTCCAGTCAATTTTCGGAAGTAATATCCATGGAATGGATCGGCGGCTGCTTGCTCATTTGTGGCCGCTGGGCTGACACCTGCTTGCTGGATGTTCACTAGCGCGCGAGCATATTGACCGACTGCATCATCGGCTATCGGTTGCAGATCCCGGCGCTTGTTCGCCATTACCAATTCGTGACAGGTGCCTATTGCCGCGATTTCGTTTTCGCCCACCCGGCGAAGGAGAATTTCGAGCACACCATTATCGACATCGAAATACCATGCCCCGGATTTCGAGACGAGGGGGACCGGGAAGGGCCAGTTCTCCGCGCCGATATAGAGAAACGTGGTTCCATCGAGTTCTTGAATATATCGATGCATCTCGACATATTTCTGAGCGAATTCCTCCCGGTCCAGTTTGTCCTGGACTTCGTCATCGGAGGAAACGACCTCGTTCTCTTCGCCCAAAACATGCATTAAGGCCTGCTGATTTCCACTTTGCACCGCGGCAAACAGCTCCTCGCCCGCTTGGTCCAGAGACGTAAAAGCGCGCTGGTTAGGTTTCTGCGCAAACGAGGAAGGGGTACAGCCTGCGACCATCAGAAGCAAACCGAAGAAGGTCGTGGTTGCCCTCCGACCCACCTGAAACCTGTCGAATCGCGTATTTGTCCTGTGCATGATTTCACTTCTCCATAGCAGCTGTTGCGAATATTCTGAACGCGTCCTACCTTCGGCCACCGCCGCCGTGAAACCCTCCACCGCCGTGGAATCCGCCCCCAAAGCCACCTCCGAAGCCTCCTCCAAAGCTGGCCCGCCCACGCGCGGAATTCTGCATCGCGAATGCTCCGTGTCCGAAACCGCTGAAAGCGCCCGACCGTGTTCCGAAGTGGCCACGCGATCCTGAGAATCCGCGCTCTTCGCCGAATGAACCACGGCCCGGCGACAAACCACGAAATCCACCTTCACGGTGTTCTCCCCTGAACCTACGGTTGAAACTGTTTCGATTGATGAAAGTCCTGCTGTTTGAAATGTAGGTGTTGTGGTTGTAGATGACTGTTCGGTTATGCCAGTCGAAACTCCAGCCTCCCCATCCCCATCCGTACCCACCGAAGAAGCCAAGCCCGAAACCTATTCCAAAAGCAATCCCCGGTCCGTTGACGTAGAGTCCCGGATACCCGTACCAGCCGGGCCAGACCCCCAGCGGTGCGCCATACACAGACCATGGATCGTACTCGGGCACATAGACAATCTCAGGGTCGGCGGGTTCGATCACGATCGTTTGCCCAGTAGTACTCACCGTCTCTTGAGATGTACTCTTCAAATTTCCTGCGCTTTGTGCACGGGTTCGCATGACCTGGACTGCGTCCATGACGTCTTGTTGCTGATTTACATAGGCGTCTCCAAGCGACGAAGTCCAAGACAGATTCTTGTCGAGGTTTGCAAGTACTGAAGGAAACTGGACACAAGTGCTTTTACGCTGGGATCCCAGGATTGCTTGTCTACTTCTTTCGCCAGTTTCTCCTCCTTAAGGTCGGCGTGCTTCTGGAACCAGCGGTCAGCTTCCACAACCTCGGCGGGATAAGTCGACGCTGCGAGAATCTGGGCAACCAGGGCATCCGGGTACAACGCAATTGGCGCAACCAACTGCTGGAGTTGTTCGGGGGGCTGTTGCGCAATTTGAGTTGGAGCCGCTGGCGCCGGCTGATCCGCCTGAGCTACGACTACCTCAGGCACGGTTGCCAGCAAGAGTGAACTCGACAACAAAAGGGCGACACTCCGTTGCGGCCACATCACAATGATTCTCCTGGCCCGGCATGGACACATGCAGAGGGCGTTTGATACTTCATCCACTGACTCAAAGGTGCTATTGCCCTCGATCTAAACGGTCAAAGGGCAGCTTGCGTGGTCACATTGGCATGCGACCTCGACCTCTTCGCTTCCAGCATCCCGACAAGCCTCGCTGCAATATTTCTGGCCCGGGGCTGCTTCACAAAGACAAGGGATATGCGCGCACTTTGTCTTCTCTTGATTTGCCATTTGCTTCCTCCACTTCTTCAGTTTTCATTTCTCTTTCTCTCGATCGGGGAACTTGTACTGCGTCACCATTCCCTGCATTCGGCTTTCCAAACTTGGCAACTCGCTCAGTGCAAGCTTTTCTTTACGATTCGCCCCGCGCCAGGGAGAAAGGTGTCCAAGGCGCGACACTCAGTCGGCGTGAAGACGCGCAAGAAGCAATTTGGAAGCATTTCTGAAACTCGCACACACCGGCGCAACTCATGGAATCAGCTTGGAAACGCCGCTTTTTCCAGTGGCAGCGTTGTTTGGCACCTTGCATGCCTTGCAATGGATGACGGAGGACACAGTCATGAAACTTGTACGACGGATCGTAATGTACACAGCACTCTCACTGACCGGGCTCGCGACATCATTCGCGCAGCAGGTCCAAACCGACTTTGATCATCGGGCAGATTTCTCTCAGTACAAGACCTACTCATGGGAGCAAATTAAGCCTGCCAACTCGCTCTGGACATCGCGAATAAAGAACGCCGTGGACAACCAGCTAGCAGCGAAGGGCTGGACTTCGGCCGAGCAGGGAGCTGACGTTGCCATCATGGCGATGGAAACGACCCAGACGCAGAGAACTCTGGACACCTTTTACGATGGCTTCGGCGGTGGCTGGGGCTGGCGTCGATTCGGAGGCTTTGGGGACTCAACAACAACTGAGCACGACTATAAGGTAGGTACTTTGGTCGTCGACATGTACGACGCGAAAAGCAAGCAACTGATTTGGCGAGGCAGCCTCGAAGACATGCTCTCCGATAAAGCGGCGAACAACGAAAAGAACCTCGACAAAGGCGTAAAGAAAATGTTCAAGGCATTTCCTCCAGGCTCGGGAAGACACTAAAACGGGGGACCTTCGGAGGGTGCGAACCAGGACGATTCGGCGCGCACTTTGGTATAGCAGCAAACATCTACCGTGCTTAATGAGCACGGAGTTGAAAAAAGGAGCAACTACGTGAACAGGAACAAGTCGTTCGTATTCATCTTCAGCTGGGCTTTGTTGTTTGCGGTAGCAATGCCGAGCACCATGAGGGCCGACGAATGGGATAAGGCAACCAAGCTCACATTCAGTGAACCAGTCGAAGTGCCCGGTCTGGTTTTGACTGCGGGCACTTATTGGTTCACCCTCGCGGATAGCGATTCCGATCGCAACATCGTTCAAATCTGGGATGCCGATCGGATGCACTTGGTGACGACCATTCTCGCGGTCCCCGACTACCGGCTGTTACCGACGGGAAAAACAGTAATCCATTTCGAGGAGCGCCCTTCGGATTCTCCGGAAGCCATTCATTCGTGGTATTACCCCGGGGCCAACTACGGCGAAGAGTTTGTGTATCCAAAAGCTAAGGCGGCGCAGTTCGCCAAACAAACCAGCCGGCCAGTGCTGTCGATGCCGGACGAACCGCCTGCCGATACGACTCAGATCAAGCAAACTCTTGTGAAAGCGATCAACCCGAGCGGCGAGGAAATTGAGATCACGGAGATCGTCGCCACTCAGCCTTTGGTAGTTCCAGTGGAGGCTCCTGTGAGTTCTCTACCGAGAACGGGCAGTTCTTTGCCTCTTCTGGAGACCGCCGGGTTGCTAGCACTGGCCGCGGCTGTCGTACTTCGGAGGGCGGCACTAAAAATGGTGTAACGACCCTCGCGTCACGGCCAGGCGCTGTCTTGACAGCGTCTGGCAAATTTTTTGCGCTGCGACGCTTCGATGCTCGGCACAACTCAAAAGGGGGACTGGGATGACAATACGAACGAGGAGAATCCTTCTCTGGAGCCATTACCTGTTTTTCGTCGCAGGATTGTCCACGCTTGCGTATTGTGTGATTGTCACCATGGAAGGGAGACACTATCAGGCCTGGGCGCGCGAACAATTGCAAAAGTGTAGTTCTGACCTCAATACTTTCGCGGCGCCATCAAATCCGTCCGAATCCTTGACACATGCAGCGTTGCCCGGCAGCCGTGGAATCGCACTTGTGGGCAGGGTGGATGTTCCCCGTATTCACCTTTCTGCAATGATTGCAGAAGGTGCCACCGCGCTGGTTCTTGACCGTGCAGTCGGGCATCTGCCCGGAACGGCGTTGCCCGGGCAGGCTGGAAATACGGCGCTAGCCGCTCACCGTGATACTTTTTTCCGCCGAGTGGGTGAACTCGAACCGGGTGATGTGATCACGATAACGGACGCCCGCGCCGAGTACAGCTACCGCGTCATATTCATTGACATCGTCAATCCTAATGAGACCTGGGTTCTGCAATCCGCCTCGGGGGAGACGCTAACGCTCATCACGTGTTATCCGTTTCCCTTTGTGGGCGCAGCTCCAAAGAGGTTCGTCGTCCGAGCCCGCAGGTTGGACCTCAACTAAACGCAAAGGGCGGTTGCTGCCTGCGACACGGTACGCAGGACCGCGTCGCATTCCCTGAATTGTGGCAGAGCACTTTTGTTCTGTGGGACACGTTAGCAGGCGGAAGGTGGGTAGTGATCGTTGTGGCTACTGATCGTTGTTCAAGCGGGATTTGGTCTAAACGCGGTTTCTCGCTGTGTCTCGTAGGACGCATGTAGCCCGCTTGGCACTGATAGGAACGGTTGATCTGTGTGACCTGCTGACTGTTCTAATACTTCGCGGCGAATCCCGAGCCGCTGCATCATGGCGATAAGGGTTGTCCGAGCCAATCCAAGTCTCGCAGCAGCGCCACCCCGTCCGCCGACGACCCAATTCGTTTCACGGAGCGTCGTCGTTATATGCGCACGCTCAAACTCCTCGAGTGTCCGAGGTTGTATGACCGGTCTAGACCCCACATTCTTTGTCATACGTTCCATCGTCTGTAGGTCTATCGTCCGTGCATCGAGCACCGGACCTGTCGTCATTATCACGGCGCGCTCAATGACGTTTTGTAGCTCTCTGATATTGCCGGGCCAATTGTGGAGTTTTAGGCCTCGCATCACTTCCTCAGGGATGCGCTCAATCGACTTACCCTGTCGCTTTGCGAAGCCCTTCACAAAGTGTTCGATCAGCGACGGGATATCGTCCCTTCGTTCCCGCAACGGCGGTAGCATAATCGGAAAAACATTGAGCCGATAATAAAGATCTGCGCGAAACTTCCGCTCCTGTACCATCTGCCACAGGTCTTGGTTAGTTGCCGCGATGACCCTCACGTCGACTTGAAAAGTGCGTCCGCCGCCCAGGCGTTCGAACTCCTTTTCTTGAAGAGCGCGGAGAAGTTTCGGTTGCAGTTCAAGAGGAAGATCTCCTATTTCATCCAGAAACAGCGTTCCCCGGTCCGCCGATTGAAAGCGTCCCATGGTCTGAGCCACTGCACCAGTGAAGGCGCCTCGTTCATGGCCGAACAGTTCGCTTTCCAGCAAGGCGCTGGGAATCGCCGCGCAGTTGAGGGCCACAAAACGGTTCTGGCGGCGAGGGCTGGCCTCGTGAATTGCTTGTGCGATGACTTCCTTGCCGGTCCCGGTCTCGCCTTGCACCAGGACGGCGGAATCGACCGGCGCGACCATGTTGATCTGTTCGAGCACCGTCTGGAATTTCGCACTGGATCCAATCAAATCGAAAGTAGCCATCGCTTTACTCCTCGCCGAGCCGCCCCGTAGAGAGGGAATGTCTCAAGAAATTGGAAGGCTTCTCATCACGATGGGCCCATTGTGGAACGATCTAATGAAACGAACAACCCCAGATGGAGTCGTGTGCTGACTGCATCGGGACGTATGGCAACCTCTCTTGAGTCGGGGGAACATGAGCTGTTGGGACAAACAGGAGCCTCTTAAGGGGGTGAGAATTGGCTCAAACGGGTGCGAGGCCTAATTCTTGCGAGATCGAATGTCGAGGCGCTTCCATCCAAAAAGGCGAGCATCGACTGACCAGGCGCCAGGTCCGAGGAGAGCCAAGGCGGCGCCGAGGGCCCCCAATAGGATGTAAATCCATGGATCTCCAGGTTGCGACAACACCTTCCATACCTCGACAGCTGCAACGAGCGCTCCTGCGATGGGAGTCCACAAACCGACAATTAGAAGTATTCCCGTTGCAATTGCAACCGCACACGGTACTGCCAGATGGATGGGAGGCCGGTTCCATAGTCCCGTGACGCCACGGTCAATTAGAGCAGTGCCTGTGACCAGACGCAAAAGAAGTAGCGCCGCGCCCGGCCAGCCGTGCGCGAATGTGGAAAATAACCGTCGCAAAAGAGACCCTTGCCTACAACTATCCAGATTAAAAGATGTTGATGAGATCGGAAGCCCCAAATGGAGCAGGAAGGGACACTCTTTCGAGTGACTAAAATTCGATAATTCCGCGTTTCATTCCGATCGTGGCGGCGTGGGTTCGGTCATTTGCGCCCAATTTGGAGAGGATGTTCTTCACTCGCCCCTTGACCGTCTCTTCGGTAATCGAGAGCTGATCCGCGATCTGTTTGTTGGCATTCCCGGCTGCAATTAGACGCAGAACACTGATCTCGCCCGGAGTGAGGGCGTCATCGGTGGCGTGCTCGGCAAGCTGATACGAAGCATCAGGGGACAGATTTTTTTTCCCCGCGTGGACAGCACGAATCGTATCCAGCAATTCCTTGTGCAGGAGGTTTTTTAGCAGGTAAGCTCGAGCACCAGCTTTTAGAGCACGCAGAATCTGAACATCACCGACATAAGTAGTGAGTACGATGATTCGTGCCTCGGGAAACTCGTTGCGAATTGAGATGATCGCGTCGATCCCATTCATCTCTGGCATCTGCAAGTCCATGAGAGTAACGTCCGGCCGGTGCTCACGGAATTGCTGAATTGCGTCGCGCCCATTGGAGGCTTCGCCGATTAAAGTCATATCCGGTTGAATGGTAACCAAGCCGGCGATCCCCTGTCGTACAAGAGGATGGTCGTCTACCGCCAGGATCCTAATCGAGTTGGTCTCAGCGCTCATGACTCCCTCTTTGTCGGCGTCTCTCTCCCAGAGAACTTCTCAGACAACCACGACCGGTGAAAAGACGCCGCATAAGCTGCAGCGGCGGGAATGCTCAACTCAACTTCCGCACCGGAATTGAGGTCACTCCAAACCGTTAGCTTCCCGCCCACGACTTCGGCGCGTTCGCGCATACCGTGCAACCCGTAATGTCCTTCGCGACCATCACCACCGAGAATCTTCGGATCAATACCTTTTCCGTCATCACGAACCCTCAACCGCAACTCATGAGCATCATATCGAAGTTCCACTTCGATGCGACTGGCTTGTGCGTGCTGGAATGCATTGCGCAGCGCTTCGCACGCGATCCGGTAGACTTCGTCGCGCGTGATTGGATTCGGATTTCGCGGCGTCCCTTCCACCTGCACCTGGAAGAGGACGGAATTGGGATTGGTTTCGTCGGCCGAGAGTTCTTCTCCGAAGCATCTTATGGCTACACCAAGGTCGTTGCTCTCGATCGTGGGTGAGCGCAATCCTTGTACCGCATCTCGGCTCTCGGTGATCGCTTGAGCGGCTTGATCGATAACACTCCCCAGGCTTTGTTTCGCCTCTTCTGGCCGCGATGGGAGCAAAGCGTAAACAGTCTGAAAACGGAGTAACAATCCGTGAAAGCTCTGCAGGAGCGTGTCATGTAGGTCCCGGGCAATGCGTGTCCGCTCATTGACTCTTGCCTCCAGCCCGATGCTGAACTGATGATGGAGTTGCCGAAGGCGAAGTTGATAAATAAACCATAGCAACAACAGAAAAGTCGCCGCGCACGCCACGCGAAACCAATTGGTTTGGTACCATGCGGGCGCAATGTTGAAGTCTAGGCTTGCGCCCTCTTCGTTCCAGACGCCAGCGTTATTGCAGGCGATCACCCAAAACCGGTATTTACCCGGACGAAGATCGGTATAGAAAGCCTGACGCCGCGTTTCCGGTTCCTGCCAGCTCGTATCACGGCCTTCAAGTTTGTAGCGAAAGCGCACCTTCTCCGGTGCCACTAAGCTGAGGGCCGTGTAGTCGATCTGCAAATCGCGTACTCTCGGAGGCAAGCGTACATTCGCGTTTGCATCCGAGTTCACTTCGTAGGCCTTGTGGTCGGCGATCATCTGCTCAATGTGCACGGGTGGTGGTAACCCATTGAAAAGGAGGTGTCGCGGATCAATAGTTTGCAGAACGTGGGCTGCAAACCACAACCGCCCGTCTGGAGATTTGGCGGTCGAACTAAAGGGAACTAGGCCGGGTTGAGCGCCATCCACGATGTCGAAGAGTTGAAGTTGCACAACGCTATCTGGATGGTCCCACCATCTTTGCATTTCTGAATCGGCAACGAATATGTATCCGCAAGGGGTTTGCAGCCACCAATTCTTTTTGTCGTCCCGAACGAAGCCCATGACTCCGTCGCACGGAAGGCCATTGTTTTTCGTCAGACGCTGAAAGTTCCCCGCGCGCAGCACAATAAGGCCATCGGACGGCGCGGCTGCCAAGACCGAGCCATCGGGTTCTACCTCAAGCTGGCGTACGAAGTCACCCTCGACCTTCAACGGAAATGTCTGTATGGCCCCATTCTGAAACCGTAGAAGATCGCCGTCCCCCAGAGACAGCCAAATTCCGCCTTTCGGATCAGCGGCGACGGCATGGGCGGATGGTACTTGCGAACGTGAGAATTCTTCCTGGACCCGGAAGTCTCGAATGCGCACGAGTTTTCCTGGCTTCGAAATGCATTCTGCCCAGATGTTGCCGTCAATATCCTCAGCGAGACTAGCCACCAATCCAAGCGGACGATGATTTGGTTCGGGCAAGCGTCGGAAATGGTGGTTTTCCAAAATGAACAAACCGTCGTCGATACCTACCCATATTCGCCCTCCTCGGTCCTCCAAGAGGGCTGTCGCTTGGTTTCCGGGGGGGAGACCTTCGCTCTTTCCAACCGAAAAAACTCGTCCGTCACGGATGTAATCTAGACCTTTGTCATTAGCCACCCACACCGTGCCGTCGCGGGAAGACATTACAGAGACAACCAAATCTTCCGACAAACCCTGTACATGCGTAAACGTACTAACGTTGCGATCACGAAAGCTATCGAGTCCACTCGACGTGGCGATCCATACGATCTCTTCCCGGTCCTCATACATTCTATAAATAGTGTCGCTGGACAATCCGTCGGCCGATCCAAAATGATCGACGGCCTCACCATGGACCCGATAAAGGCCATGAGAGCGAGTTCCTACCCACAGATTGTGATCACGATCCGTAACTAACGTGTTGACGTCGATTTTGGACCCATCGAAATTGGGAGTCACGAAGGGTCTGAACTCGCCTTCGGAGAATTTCTCCAATCCGAGCCCCGTCCCTTCTTGTCCGATCCCTACCCATAGAGAACCGTCGGGGTTCGAGACAAGGGCAGTAACACCAAGTCCAGGGTTTGACTCTAGCCCCTTACAGTCGTAGGTCTCGCTGTGACCTGATTTCCAATGGACTAGCGCTGAACTGGTTCCAACCCAAATCCCCCCTTTTCCGTCCGGGAGCAATGCGCCGACATGATTAAAGAGCGTTTCCCCCGCTTCGTCGAAGCAGTGCGCTCCGAGATTGCTGATCTGACAAAGAGGCCCACCTCCCAACACAGCCAGCACTACCCAGAGCGATCCATCCATATCCTCGGCCATGCTAGCGATCGGGCCCCGTAAATCGAAGTGAGCAATAACGCGATTCCCGCTTACGTGAGTTACTCCGCCAAGATCGCCCACCCAAAACCCTCCGCTCTTAGCAGCCAGGAAGTCGGTAATTCTTTTCGAAGATGGTATCGGGAATGACCAGGGAACAAAGCGAACGCCGTCAAATCGGTAAGCCGGGAACAGGCCACGTACGCCGACCCACAGGTATCCGTCGGTTGTTTGCCAAATCCTACCCGGGCTGTTCGGCAGGAACCCGTCTTGTACTCGCCATACTTTGTGTTGATATTGCGTGATGCGCTTGCTGGGATCAAGCGCTAGCCCATTCACCGTCATGAACAAGAGGAAAAAGAGCGAGGAACCGAGAAAAGCGGTTCGCAGAGTTCTCATCGTCCGTCTTGGCCTCGTACGCCCATCAGATCAAGGATCCGCATAGTATGTATTCCTCTTCGAGCTGCCCCAATTGCCCCTAGTTCTGGAGATTGTAATGCGCTTTGCTCTCCAGCGGGAAGCGCCACTGAGAATGTCGGCGATCCCCGCTGGATATTCACTGAGGACGAGTGAGTGCTGTCCGGTTTCCGCGAATTTTGTCACGGCCGATGCGTTTTCTTCCAAACTTGAACAAGTCCGCACGGCGACACCGAGTCGTGCCGTCGACACTGCAACGGCAACAGACCCTCCTAAGGTCAACGGAATACTAAGAAAGCACGGGTACGCGGTTTGGCATAGCGCTTGCCTTTACTGCTCAGTGAGGAGACACAGCACGGAGCTCGAATGCCGATTCTGACAGTTGTAATCCCTTCATCGCTGGATATTGCGGCGCGAGGTAGCGCGGCTGATCGCAGGACGTCGCTCGACAATCTTGTCGGCGCGGCGCTGAGCGAGTACCTGGACGCCAACCGGCATCGGATGTATCAGATTTCTACGTCAACTGCTCTCGTCGATGGCCTTTCCCAGGGCGCAGTGTCAGCCCAGATATTGCTGGAACACGGCGACTTCGGGCTGGGTACTTTTGAAAATCTTGATGGCGAGATGGTCATTCTCGACGGCGCAATTTATCAGGTCAAGGGCGATGGAAGCGTGAAGCGTCGGGACGACGACTTCACAATTCCATTTGCCGTCGTGACTCGCTTTCAGGAAGAGGAGAACTTTGAAGCAAAAGGCATCGGCTGTTTCAAAGATCTCGAAGTGGCTTGTGATCCGCATCGCGAGTCGAACAATCTTTTCTTCGCCTTGAAGGTAGAGGGTGTTTTCGAAGCAGTGCATGTCCGGTCGGTCAGCAGCATTGCGTCCGGAACAAGGCTGGTAGACGCTGCGAAAGAACAAAAGGAGTTTTACTTCAGCAATATCGAAGGCACACTCGTCGGCCTCTGGTCTCCGGTCTATTCCAGCGCATTCAATGTGCCCGGCTATCACTTCCACTTCATCTCGAAAGATCGCACAAAAGGTGGTCATGTATTGCAATGCCGGGCAAGAACTTTGCGAGTGGGGCTTCAGATGCTTTGTGAATACGACGTGCGCTTGCCCACCGAGGGAACCTTTCTGTCAGCCGACCTCAGCAAAGATCCGGCTGCCGAACTTGCAAAGGCCGAATAAGCAACGTGAGAGGAGTGAACCAATGACTAACGCGAATGCAGGAACAGTGACTGGTCGTGGTGTGCTTTTCGAACCATCGGAAGCACAACGAATAGCGACTGTCAAACCAAAGACCGATGCAGACGTGATTGTGGAAACACTCGAAGCGCGAGGCACAAAGTATGTCTTTGGCGTGTCGGGAGCGAAGATCGATAAAGTGTTCGACCGACTCCTCGACTCCAGCATTCAGACCGTAGTGTGCCGGCATGAGCAGAATGCAGCCTTTATCGCTGGCGGGATCGGACGGATGACTGGTAAAGCAGGGGTTGCACTCGTCACCTCTGGGCCTGGCGTTTCCAATCTCGTCACTGGACTTGCCACAGCGAATACCGAAGGCGATCCCCTTGTCGCTTTGGGGGGCGCCGTGGCGGTCGCGGATCGTCTCAAGTCCTTACACCAAAGCTTGGATTCGGTAGGCGTGTGCAAGCCCGTCACGAAGTATTCCGCAGAAGTCGATTCTCCCGCGGCTACCGCGGAAGTGCTTTCGGCGGCCTTTCGCGCGGCTGAGTCCGACCGTCCCGGCGCAGCCTTTGTCAGTCTTCCTATGGATGTCGTAACCGGAGAGGCAAAGTGCAGTCCGAGTCGACCTTCATCGTTCGCCGAGCAAGGACCTGCCGCGGAGAAATCCCTCCGTGAGGCTGCGCGTCTCATCAACTCGGCAACTTCCCCGGTGATTTTCCTAGGGTTGATGGCGAGTAAACCAAAGTCTGCCGTTGCCATTCGCACTTTACTGAGCACTACGACGCTGCCGGTGGTGGGGACATTCCAGGCAGCCGGCGCAATCTCTCGCGAGGAGTTCCCGCTTTTTGGCGGACGTGTCGGGCAACTGGACAATCAGCCTGCCGATGCGTTGCTGGATTCAGGTGATGTGGTGATCACCATCGGATATGACGCCGTTGAGTACTGGCCGTCGCTCTGGAATCAAGGCAAGAAGCGGCCGATTGTCCACATCGACGTGGTCCCAGCCAACATCGAAAACGACTATTCCCCTGCCGTTGAGCTGATTGGAGGCATCGAAGAGACACTCACGGCCTTATCGTCCCTCCTCCATCGCCCACAGCTTGCCTCGGTTTCCGCTGATTTGCTGCAGCTGATCGCGAACGACAGAGAGCGGTTGCTGGCCGAGGCTGCTTCCAAGTCCGGCGTTCCCGTTCATCCCATGCGCCTGATCAGCGAGCTGCAGAAAATACTGACACCCGATGTCACCGTCTGTTCAGACATGGGAACAGTCAGCATGTATCTCTGCCGCTACCTCTTCAGCTTTCGCGCGCGGCAGTTCCTGATCACCAATGGCCAACAGACGCTTGGAGTGGCGCTGCCTTGGGCCATTGCCGCCTCGTTGATTCGCCCGCATGAAAAAGTGCTCTCCATCTCGGGCGACGGCGGCTTTTTATTCTCGGCGAATGAACTTGAGACTGCCGTCCGGTTGCATGCGCATATCGTTCATATGGTTTGGATCGATGGAAGCTACGATATGGTCGCGGCGCAGGAACAAATCAAATACAACCGCACTTCCGGAATAAAGCTTGGCCCCGTCGACCTAGTGAAGTATGCGGAAGCTTTTGGCGCAACTGGTCTTCAAATTCAGCACCCGGATGAAATAGCCCCAACCCTGCATAAAGCCTTCGATACTCCGGGGCCTGTACTGATCGGAGTGCATGTCGACTATCGCGACAGCGTGAAGCTCTTCGAGCAGGTCCACGAGGGCAGTACGGTGTGATTTGGCAATCGTGTCTAGCGAGGATAGAGACCGGATTGGTTTCTGACCATCAGTTTATTGCGACAGGAAGGAACGATATGAACGTCACACAAAAAAAGAATTCAGACATGACAACCGCTGTACTCGACGCCCCACACAGGTCCAAAACACGAGAACTCAGTGACATTTCCTCACGAGCGCGCAAGTTGGCAGCGGAGGCGATCGGAATCGACAGTCACATCGATACGGTTCAGCGCGTATTGGTGATGGGGGAAGACCTCGCCAAACGGTGGGATGTAGGTCACGTGGATATTCCACGGCTGCACCAGGGTGGCACGCATGCGCCATTCTTCGCGCTGTGGGTTCCGACGTATTTTCCAGGTTCGGAAGCAGTACGCAGGACGCTGGATCTTCGAGACGCGATGCAATCGCTCTTCGATAAACACCGAGACCAGATCGAACACGCGACCACGGCGGCCGATATCGAGCGGATCGTGAAGGCCGGCAAGATCGCAGCCTTTCTCACAGTCGAGGGCGGTCACACGATCGACGACGATCTGCGAGTGCTGCGGATGTACTACCAACTGGGAATACGGTCGATGACCCTGACTCATTCCCACAACAACAACTGGGCGGATTCCTCAACCGACGAGCCAGCGCACAATGGGCTGACCGATTTCGGCAAGGAAGTAGTGCGGGAGATGAACCGGCTGGGAATGATAGTCGACGTTTCGCACGTGGCCGACAAGACGTTCTTCGACGCGCTCGAGGTCACTACCAAGCCGGTGATGTGTACGCATTCATCTATGCGGGCACTTTCGGATGTTCCGCGGAATGTGACGGACGAAATGCTGTGGGCGCTCGCCAAGAATGGTGGCGTGATCGGCATTACTTTCGGCGAGGGTTTCGTCAATCCGAAGGATGCGGAACTGTTGCGCGCCGACATCAAGATTGAGACAAATGCGCCGTTGTTGAGCGGGAGGACGCTGGATGACTACGCAGCGGAGGATGTCCGCAAGCTGTTCGGCACCCGGCTAAAAGTGGCGGCAAAGGTGGAAGACGTAGCAGACCACATCGACCATGCGGTGAAGATCGCAGGCATCGATCACGTGGGAATCGGGAGCGATTTCGACGGAGTCTCGGGACCTCCAAATGGCCTGGACGACGTTTCCAAGATGCCGGCGCTGATCGCCGTGTTGTTGGAACGGGGATACAAGGAACGCGATGTAAAGAAGATTCTCGGCGAGAACACTCTGCGCGTGATTCGCGAGGTGACAGGCAAGTAAAGCAAAGGCGAAAGCCACGCCAAGCACGCTGTTTGCAAGCTGTTCAGGATCGAAGGAAGAGACAAAAACAAAGGAGACTATTCGATGAAGGTCCAAGAGCAAGCTATCGGCTTCACCCCGGGCATGCTGTTCAGTAACGGATACGTGGCAGGCAATACGCTTTACGTTGCCGGACAGCAAGGTCCCGATTCAAAGGGAAATGTAACAAGCACGGATATCACACAACAAACGACGAACGCGATTGCGGCGGTAAAGCAAGTTGCGGAAGAAGCGGGCTTCGAGATGTCTGACATCGTTTCCGTGACGGTCTACGTCACCGACCTGAATGATGTGCCGAAGATGAACGAGGTCTACAGGAAGCTGATTCCGGACCCCAAGCCAGCGCGAGTCGCTCTTCGGGTCGCGGGGTTGATCGGCGGCGCAAAGATTGAAATTGCTGCGGTCGCAGTCAAGCACTAGCCGGCCGGGTCGTCAACCGGTGCAAATCGGTGAAATGACCTATCAATAATCAAGGATGGAAAAGTTGTGGAATCAGCAGATTGGATCATGACGTGTTCAGGTTTAACACGCACTTTACCGACCGTAGGACGAACGCCTCCGTCTTGGCGCACATTTCGGCGGCGATACTTTGTGTGAACCTGTTCGCTTCTCTCTGTACGGACGGACTCGCCCAATCCACTCCTTTTCCACCTGCGCAATCAATCCGACTGTCACTGAAGGACGCCGTGCAATTGGCGTTGAAACAAAACCCGCGGGTTATGGCTTCGCGGCTGCTCTCTCTGGAGAGCGACCGCGAACGCCAGATCTCGCGCTCCGCCCTGCTGCCACAAGCTAACCTCACGGCCACAGGTCTGCTTGGTCAATACAATAAGGCGTCAATCCAGCGTACAAGCGAGCGCACCACGGCCGGCCCCTATCAAATGATCCAGGCTGGTCCAGCATATTCGCAATCGCTCCTCGATCTTCCCTTGTTTCGCAGCTACCAGATTGCCCGCGAGGGTGTTCGTGAATCGCTGGCGGTGGAGAACGTAACTCGCGAAGACGTCGTTGCGACAGTCGTAGCCCAATACCTTCTTGTCCTTCGCGCCTTTGCGATTCATGACGCCGCCAAGGCTCGCGTCGCTCTAGCCGAGCGCCTGTACGAGCAAGCAGAGAGCTTACAGAGAACAGGAATCGGCTTGAAGATCGACACCACTCGCGCTGAGGTCGAGTTGCAGAACGAACGCCAGAACCTGATCGATGCAGAAACGCTGACTCACACGACGAACTACATTCTGGCCGAGCTCCTCGATCTTCCGCCGGACCGGGAACCGGTAGTTGTCGATGAACTTGAGTTCTTTGATGTGGCTGAAGTTGAAACAACTACGGCTATTGATGCGGCGCTTGTGAGCCGTCCGGAGATGCAAGCGCAAGCGGCGAAGGAACGGATCACACGGCTGGAACGCAAAGCTGCGTCGGAACAGCGTGCACCGCAGATCGACTTTTCCGGAGACTGGCTTTACCAGGGATCGCGTTTCAACAACGGCATTCCCGCTTACACGTATCAAATCGACCTCAACGTTCCCTTGTTCACGGGTGGGAGGATTCACGCGGAGATCGCCCGCGCAGACCTGGAACGGCAGCGCATCGAGCAGGATCGCCGGCTTCTGGAAGCGCGCATTGTTCGCGAAGTGAAGTCGGCAATCGACGAACTGAAAGCTGCACACAAGAACGTCGAGGTCGCCAACCTGGGCCTTCAACTCGCGACCGACGAGGTTGCGCAGGCCGAACGCCGCTTTGCAGCCGGGGTTACGACAAACGTCGAAGTTGTTACCGCGCAGGATGCCCTGGCGCGTGCCAACTCCAACCAGATTGAGGCCCTCTACCGTTTCAACCAGTCCAGAGTGAATCTGGCCCAGGCGATGGGCGTGGTGCAGAACACATATGCCAAGTAACAGAATGACCGGAGTTGCTCGATGAGTTCGATAACCATACCGGTTTCTCCACCAACTCAGGCTCCAGTGCCCCCGACGACGGGGACGGAGAGGATCCCTTCTTTTGAGGCGACGGTTGGCAAGGCGATTCGTGAACTCCCTCGCTGGGCAAAGCTCGCTTTGATCGCGCTCCTACTTTTCCTACTTGTGGCTGTTTACTTCTGGACGGGACGTGTCTCCACGGACGATGCGGAAGTCGATGCTCACATCACAGCCGTTGCGTCGCAGGTCTCCGGCTACGTGATTGGGTTACAGATCGACGATAACGTAAACGTCAAGAGAGAGGACCTGCTCTTGCAGATCGATCCGCGCGAGTACCAGGCGGAGGTAGACCAGGCGAGAGCTTCTTTGGAGCTTGCGGAAGCCCAGGCGAATTCTGCCAAATTGCAAATCGGCCTGACGCGGGCCACTACTACGCACAGTACCGAGGGCGCGGCGGCCCAGCGTGAATCCGATGCCGCCGACTTCACCATGTCCGAGGCTCAATTGGAGCGCAGCGCCACTGCGAATCTGTTACAAGCGAAGGCCGAAGTAGCGTCGAAAAGGGCAACCAATGAACGCGCCCAAGCTGACCTCGAACGTTACAAGCCGCTCCTCGAAACCGGCGATGTCTCGAAATTTCAATTCGATGCCGTCGATGCTGCAGCACGTGTAGCACAAAACGATCTTGCGGCCGCAGAACAGCAACTCTCCGCCGCACAACAAAATGTAGAGATCGCGCGAGCCACAACGAACTCGTCAAAGGCACGAGTGGAGCGCTCGCAATCTCTTCTGCTTGAAACGAAGGCTCGCGAGAAACAGGTTCCGATCACCGAAACCGCGTATAAATCGGCCCTGGCAGCCGTCGAGCGCGCCAAGGCCGTGTGGGACCAGGCCCAACTGAATCTCGGCTACACATCCATTAAGGCGCCCATCTCCGGTCAGGTGACCCAGTTGACAGTGCACCTCGGACAGTACGTTCTGCCGGGAAACCTGCTGTTCACGCTCGTTCCGCTCAACCAGGTGTACGTAACCGCGAACTTTAAAGAGACGCAATTGGATGGCGTGCGCACGGGGCAGCGCGCAAAAATTCACGTCGACACCTACGGTCGTGATTTCGATGGCGTGGTGGATTCCATTGCCGGCGCGGCGGGCTCCAGGCAAGCACTGTTGCCTCCGCAAAATGCCACCGGAAACTTCATCAAAGTGGTACAGCGCATTCCGGTAAAGATCCTGGTCAAGCAGAGCAGCGATTCGCATTTTGTCCTGCGCCCCGGAATGAACGTTGAAGCAACCATTTACACCCGCTGAGGCGGTGCGAAGAGCATGAGCTATTTTGCCAGTCCCGGTGGCCTCGAAGCATGGCAAGAGGAATATGCTCAAGACTTCAGTCAGTCGCTCGCAAAGGTGTCGCAGAGCCGCAGGCTTATCATCCTATTCAGCGTCGGCTTAGTTACCGCAATCGAGGTCTCCAACCGCCTCTCCATCAATGTTTTGTTGCCTGACTTGCAGGGTAACGTCGCAGGCAGTTCGGATGACGTTAGTTGGGTGATCATTCTCTACAATCTTGGTTTTCTGTGCTCACTGGCTGTCAGCTACTGGATGACGCGCGTTCTCGGCTCTCGACGTCACCTGCTTTACAGCATCGCGTTGTATGCGACGGGAGCATTCGGATGTTTTTGGAGCGCACATAGCCTTAGGTCGTTGCTCGTGTCGCGAGTCATCATGGGCTTTGGCGGCGGCGCATTTCTGGTTCGCGCCGTTATCCTTGTCCGCCTCATGTTTCCCGGCAAGGATCGCATTTTCGCCACATCGTGGCTTTACGTGGAGCTCTATTCGTTCGCCGTAGTTTATCCACCGGCCATGGGTTGGATCTCCGATACGTTGCATTGGAACTACGCCTTTCTCTTGGATTTCCCCTTTTTGGCTATCGGAACATTCCTGATCTGGAAGTTTGTCCCGCGGCGACATCACTATTTACGCAGCGAGAAGTCGTACGTCGATGCTTGGGGTGCGGGACTCCTGATCGCCGCGCTGGGATCTATGCAGATTGCGCTCAGTCGGGGAGAGCGCGATCAATGGTTCCAGTCGCCCTTTATCGTGTTTTTCCTGCTGGTGGCGTTGGTCTGTTTCGGGAGTTTTCTCTGGTGGGACTGGCGTCCCGAAAACCCTGCGCCCGTCTTGCATCTGCGTACCATCTGGAGGCAAGCTCCGTTGCGTGCCTCCCTTTCGATCATCACCGTTGTTGGCGCAATGTTGGGTGCAAGCCTCTTTGTCCTTCCCCAATATTTGCGCACCGTGCAAGACTACAGCGCAGCCCAAACGGGTGGCTTTGTCGCGGCGTATACGGCGGGGCTCGGAATCGGCATGATCATTGCGTTACGTTATGTCCTCCCTCGGCTAGGCGGGATTGGACTAGTGGTTCTGGGTGCGTCGATGATGTGCGCCGTCTGCGTCAATTTTATTTATATTTGGACGCCGACCACTCCCACTTGGCTTCTCGCGCTCTCGACCTTTCTGCAGGGGGCAGCACTCGCACCATTGTTGTTGGGGGCCTCCAATATTTCGACAGGCCAGGCGACGCTTTCCAACCAGAACGACATTTCTACGAGTTATTTCTTTGTTCGCCAACTCGGGAACACGTTTGGCGTCACCGCAGCCACCGTGGTGTTCGACCATCGCCAGACGTTGCATTCCGCGCGCCTGATCGATGTGGCCAACCGCTTCGACCCAACGCTTCAGTCAACACTGTCGCAATACACCGGTCTAATCGCGCGCAATGGCGGGGCGGCCGCTAATCCTGCTTTGGGTGCTGTCCAAATCCTTCAAGCGAACGTCATAACTCAGAGCCGGTTACTCTCCTACATCGATATTTACTTAGGTCTTGCCGCCCTGAGTGCAGTCGTCCTCTGCCTTTTATTCGTTTCGCGCACAACGGGTACCTCCTCGCGGGTTCATGTTGACTTCCATTCGTGGTGAAGGCGGACATCCGTTGTGTTCATCGACCCCTCGACTCATCTGGCCTTCTCGTCAGCCACGTCTGGGCAAGCGAGCGAGTACGACACCGCTACCTCTGGGGATAGTCAGTGAACCGTCGTCCAGCTTTGGACAGATTCGAAGCTTGTTCGGTACTCGGTCAGGCTGTCCGAGTGGCGTCATCATGTCGATCAGTGGACGCTTGGCTGCGCTCGACGGCGCACCCGCCATACTGATTCCCCAAGAAACGCTTCACTGCGTCGCTGTCTGTGCGGCTCCTGTTGGAAGAAGACGTGCAATGCGAGAAATTGTAGGAATCTGAGAATCAGGAAGTACGACAGGAGAATTCAAATGAAACCGATCGCACATGTTGTCCTCGCGCTAATGCTAGCCACCGCGGCCTACGGCGCACAAGACGTTGTCAGCGCCGTGCACGGAACTATCGACAAGATTGATTCAGGAACCAAAACCGTGGTCGTTAAAACTGCGGACGGTACTCGGCGCTCGCTGCATCTGCTCGATCGGACAGCAGTTCATGGCGCGTACCTTTCTGCCGAGGCGTCGAAGGATTCCTGGCATGGCCTGAGCGAAGGAGGAGAAGTGGTCGCTCACTACACAAAGCGGGGGAGTGAGGATACGGCAGTCGAAATTGACAAGGTCGGTCAAGGTGGATTGAAAGCCGCCAAGGGCACCGTCACAGAAATTGATCGGGGAGGAAGAAAGCTGGTTGTCGACACCGGAACAGGAGCGAAGGATACGTTTGAACTGACCGGCCACGCAAGTGAAGACGCGGGAAAAGACGTCGCGAAAGCAACCACCAAAGGCTCAAAAGTCGCTGTCTACTACACCGAAGACGCGGGCAAGAAAGTAGCCCACTTCTTTGAAGCGATGTAAAGCCAACTCGCGCAGACGGGCACGACACGTCGTTGGGTCAGCGTATGCGTACTTACCCACACGGCCAAGAAGTTTGCGGTTGCTGGATGTGGCAGAAGAGGATTGTGCTAATAACGGGCACAGCGAGATCGGTTGAACTTTGCGACCGACCGTGCTGAGGATTCGCCGAGGTCTAATCAAGGTTAACTGCGGCATGTTTCTGTGATGGGAGTTGGTTTGGCAGCGCTCTCGTCACTCCTAAGTTCTGCGTCACAAGATTGGTGGTGGTCGGTGTATGAGTGGGGGGCTGGGCGAACGCCACTGCATTTCTGCAGTGGCATTCATGGTTGCGGCGGGGGGACGGATTTGAACCGCCGACCTTTGGGTTGTCATCCCATTTCGATTTGGAACTCCTTATTGGACAGCCATCGGACAGCCGACGTGCAGATTCGTCTTCGGAGCAACTTGCCCAATCAATGAAATGTCTG
>Ga0209010_1000096_pt1 | contig 33000 bp, 24 predicted proteins | sample BlaSpr_A8_OM1_O3_FD_187985 | JGI IMG/M metagenome (GOLD analysis project Ga0209010, IMG submission 187985) | Forest soil microbial communities from Thunder Bay, Ontario, Canada - Black Spruce, Ontario site 2_A8_OM1_O3 (SPAdes) (version 2) | ecosystem: Environmental > Terrestrial > Soil > Boreal...
CCGCCCTGGCTGCGCATTCCCTGGAAGCAGGCGATCACGCCGATGATCAGGCCGAACACCATGGTGCGAAAAGTGGGCGCCAGAAAATCGCTGAAGCCGGTGCCGGCAAATCCCGCGTGAATAAATTTATGAAACGCTACCGGCTCGGCCGCGGTGTTGGCGATCCAGCCCGTGACGATGCCGCAGAAATCAGCGGCGAGCGTCAGCAGCGGCAACATCAAGATGCAGGCGACGATGCGCGTGAAGGCCAGCAGCTTGTAGGCGTTCACGCCGGAGGCTTCGATCGCGTCAATCTGCTCGGTGACCTTCATCGAGCCCAGTTCCGCGCCGATGCCCGCGCCTACGCGGCCGCACACCACCAGGCCGGTGATGACCGGCCCCGTTTCGTGAATGATCGAGAAGATGACGGCGGCGGGAAGCATGGATTTGGCGCCGAATCGCACTAGGCTGTGGCGGCTTTCGAGCGCGAGCACCGCACCAATCGCCGCGCCCGCCATCGCCACCATCGGCAAGGATTTCGAGCCGACTTCGTCGAGCTGTCGCAGCAGTTCCAGGCCTTCGAACGGACGTCTGAACGTCGAGCGCAGCACTTGCCAGACGAACAGGCCCAGTTCGCCGAACCATTCGAGCAGGCTGTTGATCGGATGCCAGATCGTGCCCAGCGCCGAGCGCACCGCAACGGAGAGCTGCGGCAAGTCGTTCGTGCCGTAGCGGCGCGGGATGTTGGCGTGGTAGCTCATAGGGATGGATCAGGCGCGCGCAAGTGCGCGACCCGACTCGCCGGAGGGACTGCTTGATCGCAGGTCATGTCCACGTCTAGATTCTCCTGGCGCAGTGCGTCCATGCGCGAAAAACATGGCTGCGGGAACTAGCCAGAGAGGGGTCGAGGCCGGCAATCCTACGAATAACATTCCGGTGCGCGAGTCGTCTGTGCGAAACAGGACACTATTCGCATTGTTTCGAGAGGGGATGTGTTCCACGGGGAACGCCGCGCGGAGCCGGGACGGTTGCGCGAGAACTCGTATTGGCTCGGGCAAAAAATGGGAGCGCCGTAGTTCGCCGTGCGCGTCGAAAGTGAAGCGTCCAAAAAACCCGCAGCCTTTAAAAGCAGAAGCGATGCCACAAAAAAATGGAGCGTCGATTTCGCGGCGGTAACTAGGGTGATTCCTGTATGGCTGGCGCGCGCGAGCTTCGGTAAAGTTTTTGCTCACTTGTATCGGGGTTGTCCGCGCCGTTTAGGTGAATTTTTCTAGGCTTGGACTTTCCGTCCGAGGCAATCGACCATGGGCGTCCATGCGCATCCTGATCGTTGATGATACCGAAGCCGTCAGGCGCGGAATTCGCTCCCTGCTGACGCTACGCACCGACTGGCTTGTATGTGGCGAAGCCGTGGACGGACTGGAAGCCTTGGAGAAAGCGAGGAGCCTTCGGCCGGACGTCATCCTCATGGACATCTCGATGCCTCGGATGAACGGCCTCGATGCCACCCGCATCATTCGAGAAGAACTGCCGGGAATCAAAGTCGTAATCGTCAGCCAGAACGAGGCCACCATAATCCAGCGCCAGGCTCAGGAAGTAGATGCTACAGCTTGTATTGCCAAAAATAACCTCTTTCAAGATTTGTTCCCGACGCTGGACACACTAGCCCACGATCTGACCGCCCCAGGCTCCTCAAACAACGGAGCAAACGTACGATCCTCACGCCAGAATCTCCCCGACACTCGAATCGGAACTGCGCTTGTTGCAACCGGCGGCGAGAACACGACGGAATCCACTCCATCTCGGAAGAATGATGCTGCCGGTGCGGAAGAGCCAGCCGAGCAAACCGGTTTGCTGGTTGCCATCGTTGATTCATCCGACGATGCGATCGTAAGCAAGAACCTGAATGGAATCATCAGTAGTTGGAATAAGAGCGCGGAACGGTTGTTCGGTTACAGCGCTAAAGAAGCGATTGGCCAGCACATTACCCTGATCATTCCGCGCGAGCACCGGGATGAAGAAATAATGATTCTGGAGCAGCTGAAGCGCGGCGAACGAGTTGACCATTTCGAGACGGTGCGCATGCGCAAGGACGGCACGACGCTGGAAGTTTCCCTGACAATTTCGCCGGTGAAGGACAGCTCGGGCCGCGTGGTCGGCGCGTCGAAAGTGGCGCGCGACATCACTGAATCCAAACGGATTGAGCGAGCATTACGCCAAAGTGAAGAGCGGTTGCGGGAACTGGCCCAGGGGCTCGAGGGCCAGGTGCGCATCCGGACGCGCGAGCTGGAGCAGCGAAACGCGGAAGTGCTGCAACAATCCGAGCAGCTGCGGGGACTCTCAAACCGCCTGGTGCAAACCCAGGATGACGAGCGGCGCCGAATTTCGCGCGAGTTGCACGACAGCGCCGGGCAAATCCTGACGGCATTGGGCTTGAATCTAGCCAACATTAGTGAACGCGCGCGGCAAAGCCTGCCGGTTGATAAGGCGGCGGAAGATAGCCAGGAGCTCGTGCAACAGCTAACGAAAGAAATACGCACGCTGTCCTATCTGCTGCATCCACCGTTGTTGGATGAAAATGGTTTATCGCAAGCGATCCTCTGGTACGTGCAAGGTCTGATGGAACGCAGCGACCTGAAGATCGAACTTGACGTCGTGCAAGACTTCGGCAGGCTTTCCGCCGAAATGGAATTGTCGGTGTTTCGCATCGTACAGGAATCTCTGACCAACATTCATCGCCATTCTGAAAGCAAGACTGCGATCATTCGGCTTTCCCGCAGACCCGACTGTGTCTCCCTAGAGATTCAGGATGCTGGCAAGGGAATGTCGGCTGAAAGGCTGGCTGGGATGCAAGGGCAGCGTTCCGGTGTGGGAATTACGGGAATGCGCGAACGTATCCGCTATTTTGGCGGAACGATGAGTATTCAGTCGAATGAAAAGGGTACGAAAATCTCGGTAAAGTTGCCCGTCCCGATGCCTGTTGCTTCAGAACCGGGAAGCGTCCCGCAACGCGTCAAGTCCGCTGGATAGGATTTCCCTCCGTAAGCATGTGGGTCCCGCCCGGCTCCGTTCAAGCGCTCTCACTGCACAGCGACGCTGCGAACCTGTGAATTTGCCGGCGCGTCGCCGGCGCCCGTTGACGCGGCCAGCTCGCTTCGCCTCATCGTGACACCCATGTTTTGCAAATGCAGCAAAGCGGACCGGCGCACCTCGTCGGCACTGAGCTGTCCTAGAACTTCGTCGGCTAGATCCCTTGCGCCGGTGGCGTCAGGGTCAACGGCCACATCAAATCCGCGGACTAATGCCTCGCGAGCGGAGGTGGAAAGGCACATGTGCGTGTAAAAACCGACCAGCAACACGCTCTGCGCCCCTACGGAGCGCAGCCACTCCTCCAGGCTTGTCCCAGTGAACGCGCCATAGACATCCTTTTCAAAGCGTTTCTCGGGACCGAAACCAAGTTCGGGGCCGAGTCCCGGCGATGGTTGCGCGCCCCAAGTCCCCGGCACAAATGCGCGGGATTCGGTGGGCTTGTTGTAATGGATGATCCAGGCGATTGGCTGGTGCAGCTGGCGGGCCTGCTGTACTCGAAGGCGAATGTGCTCGAGTGCGTCCACGTGATTGGGGACGGGTCTCAGCCCGGTAGCGGAGAATTCGTTCTGGACGTCGACAACGATGAGAGCTTGCATGGATGGATCCTCCTGCGAAATATATTAGGATGATTCGTTCCATGCTACAATAAGAATCAGAAGTATTTAACAAATACCGAAGTAATTTCGGTAGAGCGAGGGTTTCTTGGGCCTGGACAAAAAAGATTTCGCCCTGATCGCTGCCCTGCAGCAAAACGCTTCCCGGCGCCTGGAAGATCTGGCCAAGATGGTGCATCTGGCTCCTTCTTCGATTCACGACCGGCTGCTGAAACTGGAACGCGCCGGCATTATTCGTCAATGGACGATCAAGCTGGACGCTCCCGCTCTGGGACTCGCCGTCCTGGCGTTCGTCGGGATCAGCGCAACGAAACCGTGCTCGGAGCTAGTAGATGCGCTGCGAGCCATTCCAGCGATAGAGGAATGTCATTCCGTCGCCGGGGAACTCAGCATGATGCTCAAAGTCCGCGTAGCCAGTACCCCCGCGCTTCTAGAACTCTCAGAGCAGTTACGCGCGATTCCCGGCATTGAGCAAACGGAAACGACAATCGTATTAAAAACGCAAATCGACCGCCCCATCACTCTGAAACCGCCAGAGGCCCGGACCGCTCCTGGGCTTTAAAAGGCTGTTCTGGACTCGTCGGTTGCAGCCAAGGTTTTAGACGAGGGAGGGCCCGCCCGCTCGAGTAACCGAATGGGTTCTTCGTTCATAGCCGCTATTGAGCATTTCTGGCTACCGCTAGCTCCCAGTAAAGCCAGAACTGAAAACGGGGGTGGAATTGGACTTTGATACTGGCCAGACGTCAGTTTGGGTGAGCCAATACCCGGCTCGGTTTGTCGCCCGCGATTCTGCGAGGAACGAATCGTTTTGTTATAGTCGGTCGGTAGAGACGCGCGGCCCACGCGCAGGGACCCGGCCGTGCGATATTGGACAGGAGGCGTGCATGGCCCTGGATAAAAACGACGTATCCGTACTCAGCAACATCGATCGTTTGGTGAAGGAAGAAGAGCGGCTTTACGCAAAAAGTGAATTGACCAGTGAAGATCGCGCCCACCTGGCTGACCTGAAAGTGCATCTCGACCAGTGCTGGGACTTGTTGCGGCAACGCCGGGCACTCCGCGAGTTTGGCAAAGACCCTGATGAAGCTAAAGTGCGTCCCGCCAAGATCGTCGAGAACTACGAGCAGTAGAGATGGGTGCGGGTTTCGACGCGGGCTTGCTGCAGACGCCGATCGAACGCTCCGTTGAACTTCCGGTCCGGAAAGGTGGTCCACAGGCAAAAACGAATCGTTTACGTGGAGCCCCCGGAACGGTGCGTCGAAGATGCGCTCATCCCGTTTGATTCATCTGCCGCGACTCCGCGCATGGTTCTTGGGACGGCCTTTTGCACCGTGTTTTCCACGGCAGCGTGTGAGATGAAACACCACAGCCGTTGATTTGTGAGGGCAACAATGTCACGCAGCACAGCGATTCTTGTTCTGTTCCTCGCCGCGTTGCTTGAGGCTGGCGGAGACGCGGTCATCAGGGCAGGGCTTCACAAGGCTCTGTTCTGGCAAAGGGCGTCGCTGTTTGCAGCCGCGGCGGTCGTCTTATTCGCATACGGATGGACTGTCAACGCGCCGCCGTGGGACTTCGGCAAACTGCTGGGCCTCTACGTGGTGTTTTTCTTTCTCACCGCTCAAGCGATCTCGTGGCTGATATTCAAACAGATTCCATCGGTGGCAATCCTGGTGGGCGGGATGTTCATCGTCACGGGCGGCATAATCATCGCAATCGCGAGATCGTAAAGTCAGCCGCAGGTGACCCTCGGCTGGGGGCCGCACGCACCGAGCGTTCTCGCTCAACGGTTTACCCCGTTTGTATCTACAGCGATCCGCGTAACGCCGGAAACTTGCGAGGCCTGCTAGGCTAGGCAGGGGCTTCGGGTTTGGCTGCCGTTGGCGCGCGTACATAACTCAACAGTGATGGAAAAAAAGCATCGCCGCAAGCTGGGATCCCTTGGACACTCATGGGGTCGTTGGCTTTTTCTGGCGCTCACGGTTCTTCTCTTGGCTTTGGTCGCGACTTTTGTCGATCTGAAACCTCATGTCGATGAAAATTTCTTTTTCTCGTCGCACGATCCTATCGCTCAGGAATCGGACAAAATCGACCGCATGTTCGGCGGCGACAGCCAGATGATACTTGCCGTGGCAGCGCCGGACATTTCCTCGCCGAACTACCTGGCACGCCTGGGGCGTTTGACGGACGAGCTCGATGCTATCCCGTCCGTGGACAGCGTCGAAAGCCTTGCCGACGGCCCCAAGAACGAGAAAGACGCCGAAAAAAGTCCGTTATGGACGCGCCTGCTGATTGCCGAAAATGGCCACTCCAGCAACATCGTGATGTTTGTCTCCGCTCGGGACCCACAGCAATTAACCAACCGCATTGCAGCCGTCGTGGCGAAGTTCAATGCGAACGACTTCCGCATCGAGATTGCCGGGGCGCCGTACGTATCGGAGATGATTCGCCGCAATCTGCTGCACGATTTCCAGGTCTTCAGTCTTACCGCATTTCTGCTGTTCGGAGCAGTGATGCTGGTCCTGTTTCGATCGTTGAAACTCACCCTGGGAATGTTGGTTACGTGCAGCAACGCGGTGCTGGCGACCCTGCTGATTCAAGCTGCATTGGGAAAGAAGATCGGCGTGCTCACCGCGAATCTGGGGACGATCGTTTTTGTAATCGCCCTCTCTCATCTGGTCTATATGACGTTTAATTGGCAGACCTTGTCTCGCGGCCACGCAGACTCCGGCCGTCTGGGATCGCAGGCACGGCAGATAACGTTGCCAGCATCGTTTTGGTCCATGGTGTGTGCTTCGCTGGGATTCGCAAGCCTGCTGATCGTACCGGCGAAGCCTCTGAAAGAGCTCGGCGTCGGAGGAACGCTGGGGGCCGTCGTGGCATTCGCCTGCGCTTATCTCATGTACCCGGCGTTTCTGGATTGGGCGGGAGCGGTGCAAAGGAAAGCGCAGCACAAAGCGAAGGATGGTCCGTTCTGGCAGAGAAGATTCGTGTGGATTTGCGTGATCACAATTTTGGCCAGCGCCGGATTGAGCTTGGGATTGCGCCGATTGAATACAGATCCCAGCCTGCTGGATTATTTCAAAAATGGCCAGGAACCCCGCGAAGGACTTTCCTACGTGGACCGCAACGGCGGCTCCAACCCCCTCACGCTGGTGGTAGCGGCCGCCGACGGCAGCAAGCTGGACAACAAGGAACAATACGAGAAGATGTGGGATCTGCAAGATGCTCTGGAGCAGCATAAGGGCGTCGGAACGTCCATTTCGCTTCCGGTTTTGATGGCCGAAGGTCATCGCCGCCCGCTGGCTTTCCTGATTAGCTGGAACCATCTGCTGAACATCATGAACGAACCGAAATACAACCGCGTGGCCAGCACCTTTGTCACCAAGGACCGGTCCATGGCAGCGTTCTATCTGCGCATGGACGAACATGGCAGAGAGCAGCCACGCGTTGAAGTCGTCGACCAGTTGCGGTCGGTGGTGCGGCGCAACGGCTTCCGGCCCGTGCTGGTGGGCGGCGTGTACGAGCTGCAAGGACAATTGGCCCGACTGGTGGCGTCAAGCTTGGTCAAAGGCCTGGTGGGCCTGATGCTTTTTTTCACCGTCGTGGCATGGATCGTGGGCCGCAGCCTAAGGACCACGGCGGCCATGATCTTCAGCTTGAGCCTGGTTCCACTGTGCATGCTGGGTGGAATCGGGCTGCTGAATATTCCGGTGGACATCATTTCCGCGCCCGCAACCAACGTCTGCATCGGCATGGCGATCGATTCCATGGTTCATTTGGTATTTGCAGTGAGGAGGGCGCAAGGAGCAGGGCTGCAGGGGTGGCCAGCATGGGTGAAGGGGCGCGAAGAGCAATGGCGGGGGATCGTTTACTCGGACGTCGTGATTGGCGCCGGCTTTGCGATTTTCGCGCTTTCCAGTTTTCCTCCGACGCAACGGTTTGGGCTGGTCGTCCTGGCGGGTACAGTGATTGATATTCTGGCAAATCTTTTTGTTCTCCCCGTTCTGGCCGGCGCCGAATTCGGAGGGAGATCGGCGCACGCGAAGTGACCAGGCTCGCGCTACTCGCAATTCGCCACCCGCTTCCCGGCGTTGACATGGGGACTGGCGGCACCTAGAATCGCGGCCACGTGGAATCGTGGTTTTGGCTGGGCGAACGCTGAACCGCGCTATTCCCGCCGGAGACTGCTCATCACGCCTGCGGCCCCCAAATCAAAAATTGCTGTGGTGGATGATGACGCGCGGATGCGTGGGAGTATTGTTGCGGCTTTGCGCTCCACTTTTGAAGTGGTGGAGGGTGCGGATTACCAAGCTGCTTACAAGCTTTTGCAGGAAGCTGGCTTGGACGTATTGCTGCTGGCTTTGCCGATGGAATCGGGCGGGCTCCGTGAGTGCACGGAATTACTCAGCCGCCTCGCGGTGGGGGACATTGACACCTTGGTGATCGTGCTGAGCACGGACCAGACCAAAACCACGGCGCTGAAGGTGATTGACGCCGGCTGCCACGATTATTTTATTCAGCCGATTGATACGGATGTGCTGCGGCTGCTGCTGGAACGCTCGATCGAGAAGCTGCACATCCAGCGCGAGAACCGCATCCTGCGCGAGGAAATCAGCCGCAAGAACGCGCTGGGAGATTTGATCGGCGCGACGGACGCGATGCGGCATGTGTTTGATTCGATCAAGCGCATGGCGCGGGCGACAACCAACGTGATCATCCGCGGCGAGAGCGGCGTGGGCAAGGAACTGGTGGCCAAGGCGCTGCACGAGCAGAGCCCGCGGCGGAGCCGGGCGTTTGTGAGCGTGAATTGCGCGGCGCTGCCGGAAGGATTGATGGAAGCGGAGCTTTTTGGCTACGAGCGCGGCGCGTTTACCGGAGCGGTGGCAACCAAGGAAGGGCGCATCGAGCTGGCGCATCAGGGGACTCTGTTCCTGGATGAGATCGCGACGCTGACGCCTTTGCTACAGAGCAAATTGCTGCGCGTGCTGGAGGATCGTTCGCTCAACCGGCTGGGCGGGAAGAAATCCATTAAGGTGGATTTCCGGCTGGTGAGCGCGACGAATGAAGACCTGGAAGAAATGGTGCGGCAGGGGCGTTTCCGCGAGGACCTCTATTATCGGATTCACGTGGTGCCGATCTTCGTGCCGGCCTTGCGCGAACGCGCCGAGGACATTCAGGTGCTGGCGGATTATTTTGTCAGCGTTTATTCCGCCGCCAACGGATTTCCGGCCAAGCACATCGCCGACGATGCCATTGCGGCGCTGAAGCGTTACGCGTGGCCGGGAAACGTGCGCGAACTGGAGAATGCCATACAGCGCCTGGTGATCATGACCGACGGCGACACGATTACCGCGAAGGACCTGCCGGCGGAAATAGCGCAACCTGCTGGCAAGGACTATCGCAACCGGTTCCAACTGCCCGCCGCGGGGATCAAGCTGGACAAGGAAATGGAAGCGTTTGAAAGGCGCTGGGTGCAGGAGGCGCTGGAACAAGCCAAGCATGTGAAGGCGGATGCTGCGAAACTGCTGGGAGTGGACCGCAACCGGCTGAATTACCTGTGTCGCAAGTACGATTTGTGACGGAGCATTACCGATGAAAGCGCTGGCGGCGCCGAAGCCGCGAATCAATCCAAAATTCGCCCGCTTTGGGATGCAAATCGGGCGTTCCGCCCTGCATCGTTACGGCGTATTCGCGCTAGAAGATATTCCCGCCAGCCGCCGCGTGATCGAATACACCGGCAAACACTTGAATCTGGAGCAGGCGTACAAGTTAAGCGCTCCCGAAGACAGTTATATCGCATGGATCAATTCGAAATTGTATGTGGACGGCAGGCGGGGCGGCAGCGGGGCCGAGTTCATGAACCATTCCTGCGCGCCCAATCTGGTGGCGCGGAGAATTGGCCGCCACTTGTACCTATACAGCCGGCGGAAGATCCGCGCTGGCGAAGAACTGACCTGGAATTACCATTATCCGATCAAGCTGACGCGAGTGCCGTGCCGCTGCGGCGCACGCCGCTGCCGCGGGACGCTGCGGTACGTGTGGGGCTGAGGCTGGCGGGTGCGAGGGCTGCAGGAATGCTCTGGCACGGACCCCGTGACTCGTAGTTTGCATTGTGTTGAAATTCTCAACAGTCGATGACGAATTCAACGGCTGGCGCGGCTGGAGGCGGAGGGCAGGAGCAGCGGATTAGCCGAAAAGCCAACAAAAACGGGACTTCGCGGCGCGCGCAAATGCGTATGGACTTTGGCGGCCGCTTTGCATATAAGGACGATGCTGCCCATCCGGGCAAATTAAGTGAGGGAGAACAACATGGCCAAGAAAACCTTGAAGAAGTCGAAGAAGATCCAACCAACGAAGCCGCTGATGGCGCCTGCGACCAGGCTTCAGAAGTAGGTCCGAGTTCCATGGGCCCAAGCGCGCTCCTCGATGGCACGCGCTGGGGCTAGCGCGCTTTTTTAGTAGCAAGCGGGGCCACTGCCCGAACGGCAGCGGCCCCTTTTGCATTCGCCGCGATTTTATCTCTGCCGAGAGCCCCTGCTTTCTGCGTTCCCCTTCCTGCCGGCGTGAAGGAATGGGACTGACCCGCGCAGGTGTTGACATTTTCAACAAGCGTTGATTAATTCAACGCTGCGCGCCTGAGCTGGAGGAAGGGCGTCGACCGACTGGAAAGCGAAGTGTCATCAATTGAGTGGGTTGCGGGCGAGCGCAGCGAGGGCGAAGTTTGGCGATTGCTTTGCATATGCAGAGAGCGATGCCCATGGGGGCAAATCAACCGAGGGGGAAACAAAATGGCCAAGAAAACCTTGAAGAAGTCGAAGAAGATCGAAGCGACAAAGCCGTTGTTGGCCGTAAAGCACTAAGGCCCGTTTTTCATTGTCAGGAGCGCGCCGAAAGGCACGACGCGGCCTGAGAGAAGCATCTCGAATGGCAAGCGGGCCGCGGCCGCGGTGGCAACGGCCCTTTTCGAGACGTGGCAAGTTCCTTGGGCAATGATCCATTCCTAGAGGGAGATCCGGTTATGGAAAAGAAGTCGAAGCCAGTGAAAGCGAAGAAAACAGCGCCTGTGAAACCGCTGATGAAGCGCGCGGATCTGCCGGCCGTGAAGCCCTTGATCAAGTTCTAGGAACTTTTTCCGGGAGCATTACCCAGGAACGTCACAAAGATTCTTCGGTTAGGCTCCTAGCCTCAATCGGAGATTGACGTAGCAACACCCCCAAGGGCCGCCGTCCCAGGAACGGCGGCCCTTTCTCCTTTTCGGACAAGCGACGGGCGGCGTCGCCGGGACTGGCTTACCAGGCCTGACTGTGCGCCCAGCGCCACACCGCGCGCGATGCTTGCCAGGCCAAGGAAGCGCGCTTACCGGAAACCTTTGCGGTTCCAGTCATACCTTCCCGCAGCGAGCCATCCGAGTTGCTCAATTCCATGTCCACAGCGAAATAGTTGGTGAGTTGCTGGCCCAGACGCTCGAGATTCTCGGTTTGCGTAACCGGGCGATCGGCGGCGGATGCTGGATAAATGCGGCCGACTTTGCCGGAGTAAGTGCGATAGGGGAAGGGAACGACCTTCACCCTGACCGTCGCGCCTTGCCGCACATCTTGCAAATCCCAATCGCGCACCAGGATGCGCGCCTTCATGGTGGAACGGTCAACGATTCGGGCGAATTCGTCTCCGGAGGCGAGGAATCCGCCGGGCTTTTGCTCGACGTCGCTGGTTGCGACTATGCCGTCCATCGGCGCGCGAATTTCAAGGGCCGCAGCACGCCTTTCGGCGACGGCCAGTTCCTGCTGCAGGCGGGTGCGGTCGCGAACGGCGTTTGCGGCGGAGTCGAAGTCGGAGCGATCCTGTCCATTGCGGAGTTGGCTGCTGGCGAGGGCTAATTGCTGGCGGAGCGAATCCGCCTCGGCTGCGATTTCAGGATTCTGCAGGACGGCGAGCAGCTGGCCCGCCTTTACGGCATCGCCTTGCTTGACGTAGACGGCAGTGACCTGGCCGGGGACTTCGGCGCGGACGCGTGCGGAAGCTCCGGGCTCCAGCACCAGGCCGCTCGAGACCGAGGAAGAAACCGGGGGAATCAGGAGCAGGAGCGCCAAGCCCACGGCTCCGGCTTGTTGGGTCCGAGTCATTTTCCAGGCCATATAATCCTCTCTCTTCTGGCGCAGCCAGGCGCGCACGGCGGGCAGCGCCTGCTGAATACCCTTCCTCGCGAAAAAATAGATGACGAGCAGAGTGGCGAGGTAGCCCCACTCGTCGCCGAGTTTGCTGACCAGAATGTTTTTCACGAACACGATAACGACGATGAGCAAAGTATTGCTGTATACGATCGCGGATACGCCGAAGAGAAAGAATATGCGGCGCTGGCGTTTGCTGGTTGCGGGCAAGTCAATATCGTGACGGAGCAAATATTTTTCGGCCCAGGCACGTAGAAACGCGAAGGATTCCTCGCGCAGATTGTCAATATTCAGGAACTGGGAGATTGCGTAGTAGCCGTCGGCTTTGATCAGGGGATTCAGGTTGAGCAGCGCGCCCTGAATGCCGCTGAGGAGCATCATTTTATAGGCGATGTCGTTCAGCACCGAGCCGACCGGCGAGAAGTACCAGACCACGCCGGATAAGCCGCACAAGACCAGCTCGATCCAGATACCGGCGAAGATAACCCACTGGCGCTGCGAACCACGTTTGAATAGGAGGATGTCCGTGGTGTCCGTGTAGAAGGCGGGAGTGAAATAAATGAGCAGGAATCCCATCTGGTGCACTTCGCCGCCGAAATGTTTGCAGGTGAGGCCGTGGCCGAATTCGTGGATGCCGCCCAGGATCATGAGCAGGATCCAGAACATCCAGATGTCGTAGGCGCTTTTATCCGAGAAATTGTAGAGGGAGGAGGTGTCCTGCTGCACGCGCGTCCAGTCGGAGGCGAGCAGGTAGCAGGCCGCGATGAAAACGCCGATGGAAAACACGACGAAGCCAGGTGTGAACATCCAGCTGAGGTAAGGATCGATTTTGGCGAGAGTTTTGTCCGGGTCCCAGGCTTTGAAGGACATATAGAGGACGCTGGCTTGATCGACGCGGCCTTTGCGTTCGTCGCGGATGCGTTCGAGGACGGCAAGATTTTTTTCTCCGACCGAGCGCTCCCACATGGCGGGTTCGATGCTGTCCAGGAATTCGAGCACTTCGTCTTCGCTGAGCGGCGAGTCGGGATGAAGCTCGGTGAGAGCGTCAGAAATCTCAAGCGCGGTGCGGGTACCGTCGCAGAGCTGGAGGACACCGTATTCGGTCGCGCCGTAACGGTTGTAGGAATTGGTTTCGAAATTTTTTACGACGTAACTTGTTTCGCCGGAGATGGTTTGTTCGCTGATGCGGAGGTCGGAGCGGAGTTTGGGACGGCGCAAGCCTTTGGCGAGGACGCTGGAGACTTGCAGGCTGGTGGGGCCGAAGCGCATCGAGGGCTCGTTTAGGGCTGCGACGGTGGATGGGAACTTGGATTGGATGGCGGAGCCGGGTGCGCCGCTGGCGCAGCGGGGGCGGCGGCTGCGCGCGATGCTGGGCCGGCCCAGAGGACTTTAACGGCCATGCCGGGACGCAGATCTGAAATGTTCGCCCCTGTCAGTTGAGCTAGGACATCGTAACTGTCGCTGGCGGCGTCAATCGTGGGGCTGACTTTGAGCACGCGAGCCGTTAGGTTGCGGCTGGAATCTTCGACCAGGGAAAGATCGACGGGAGTTCCTAGCGTGGGGCGACGTCCTGAGGATTCCGGCACCTGGAACTGGACTTGCAGCGGCGAGAGCTGGCTGACGCGAAAACATTTGTCGCCTTTGGAAATGGCCTGGCCTTCGCGGATGTAACGACGGACAACGACGCCGGCGAAGGGAGCGTGGATGCGCGTCTGATCCTCTTCCAATTTCAGGCGATTAATTTCGGCGTGGCCGCTTTCGACCAGGGCTTCGTAACCGTGCAGATCGTACTCGGCGGCTTTGGCTTCGAATTCGGCGGCTTCCAGGTCCGCGTCGCTGGAAAGACCGAGGGTGCGAAGCTGTTGCTGCCGATGATAGGCGGCGGTTTTGGCTTTGAGTTCAGCTTCTTTATATTTCTTGTTGTTTTCCTCGACCTGCAGATCGGAATTCGCTTTGATGAGTTCCATTTGCAGGCTGCGGTCGTCAATCTGACCGAGGACGTCGCCGGCTTTCACCCGGCTGCCCTCATCGTGGCCAAGCGACATTACCAGGCCATCGCGCTGCGAAGTGATGTCGACTTGATGCTCAACGGTGAGGACGCTGAGGATGTCGCCCGAGTTTGTAGGTTTCGCGGGAGCACTCGGGGGTGCGGTGACGGCTGGTGGCGGCGCTGGATTGGGGCTGGAGGCGACGGAAGAATTATCGCAACCGGCCGCTGCCAGCGCGAAAGCAGCGATGAAAAACAGGTTCGCACTTCGGTTCATGATCAATCCTTTTGCAATGCGGTGGCGTGGGTGCGGCACGGGGCCCAAGTTCATGGCAGATAGCTCCATGCTTTTGCCCAGAGCCAGCGAAATGGCGAACGCAGTAGCGTGTAACCGACCGGATACCATCCGCTTTGGAACCAGCCGCCGACGGAGTGAATTCTGGCGCGGCCGACCATGCCGTCGCGGGCCAGGCCGCCTGGATTATTGAACAGGGCGCGGGCGAGGAAATATTGATCGCCCGCGACGGCTTGGGTTTGCGCGCCTAGCCGCTCGACCGAGCCTTCGAAAGTCGTGGTGGGGAAAGCGTTCAGCTTGAGGGCGACTTTGTTGCCGGGGTGGACAAGCTCGAGGTCGGCTTCCGGGACGCTCATTTCGGCGGCGATGCGATCCTGGCCGACAATTTCGGCGAAGCTGTCTCCGGGCTTGACTAGGCTGCCGGTTTTTTCTTCGATTTTGGGAGTGACGACGATGCCGGCGATGGGCGCGCGCAATTGCGACTCGGCGACGCGCTGCTGTTCCAGTTGCACTTCAGCTTCGTGCAGCTCGGCGCGGATTTTGGCCTGGCCCGCGGCGGACGGATCGTTGCGGAATTCAGACTCGGCGAGTTCGCGGCGGGATTGCGCGAGAGCGGCTTCGGCTTGGGCTAGTTTGACGCGATCTTCACCGTCATCGAGTTGGGCGAGGACTTGTCCTGCCTGGACTGCGTCACCTTCGCGCACGAAGACGTGTTGCACTACGCCGCCGTCAATAGCGCTGACCATACGGCGTTCGGCGGGGACGACGGTGGCGTCGGTGCCGACGCGCATCGGCCACGGGACCACGATCAGAAACGCGACGGCGATTGCGGCGCGACGGGCATAGAGTTCCCAGCGGCTGCGCGGCATTGCAGCGAGGAATTTCTTTTTTCTTTGCGAGAAAGGCTGGAGGAGATTGGCGAGCGGGACTTGCTGGTAGAGTTGCGCATTGCGAATGGCAACGGTGGTTTGGCTGGCGAGGATAGCGACGGTTTCCTTGTTGTTCTCGGTGAGAAAATCGGCGTCGCTGCTGAGCAGGGCCAGCACCCCGAGGGTGCCTTGATCGTCGCGAAGGGACAGTGCGTAAAATCCATTTTCTTTGTGCTCTTCGAGGAAGGAGACGATCTGCGCGTGGGCTTCTGGCGGCTCGACGTGCCAGCCATCGTCATACAGATCGGCGGAGACGGCGCGTTCCTGATCGGCTACCCATTCCAGGCGCGTGCGGAGATCGCTCATTTCGCGCGTCTTGGGGACTTCGGCTTCACCGGAGAGGGCGCCCAGGACAAAGCGGCCGCGATCGAAGAAGCCAATCACGCAGCGATCGAAGGGAATGACCGAGGCGGCCTGCTGCACCACCGTCGAGAGCACATGGTCGAGGTCGAGCGTGGAAGTGATTTCCTGTGAAATTTTCAGCAGAGCGTCGAGAGCGTGGACCTTGCGTTCGGCGTCCAGTAGATTGGCGTTGTGCAGCGCTACGGCGGCTTGTTCGCTGATGGAGGAGAGGAAGAACAGGTCGTCCTCGTTGAAGGGCGTGCCGTCGGCTTTATTGACCAGCTCGACGACGCCCAGAACGTCGTTTTCTTTGCGCAGCGGGGCGCACATCCAGGACAGGATTTCGAAATCTTCCGAGCCGCTGATGCGTTCGGCGAGGCCGGGCTCTTGCGATGGGTTTTCCACTAATTTTGCATTAGCGGATTGGGCAATCTCACCGTGCAGGCCTTCGGTGAGGGGAACGCGGGCTTCGTCTTCGACGGTGGGATCTTCGCCGATTTTTTTGGCGAGGTAGAGATCCTGTGAGCCCGGGTCGGCGAGCCATACCAGGCAGGCGCCGGCGCCCATGATGTCGCGAATTTTTCCTGCGACGACGGGGAGCAGAACGCCGAGTTCCAGAGTCGAAGTGAAAGTGCGGCCCAGATCGTAGAGCGCGGTGAGGCGTTCTAAAGTGAAGAGCTGCGCCTGGCGCTCGCCTTCGATGGCTTCCAGGTTGGTGAGTGCGGAGCCTGCCAGGCGGCTGGCTTCTTCCAGAAAGTGTGCGTCTTCGGCGGTGAATTCGCCGGCGCGCTTGTTGAGAACTTCGACCACACCTTCGGCGCGTTGTGCGCCGGGCAACGAGACTACGATGGCCGATTTGACGCGGGCGCGGCTGGGTTCATCGAGATGCTCGAAATCGTCGGCGGCGATTTCCTTGCCGCCGACGCGGCGGGTTTCGGCGGACTGGTAAACTTCGGCAAGCAGGCCTTCGCTGACGCATTCGCCTTGGGGCGCGAAACGCTCGCCGGCTTCGTTCCAGCGCGTGCGGCACACTAGGCCTTCGGCGCCCCTCGAGGAGGCACCGTTGGTCCAGACGAAAACGGCGCGAGCGCCGAGCGTGGCGCCGACGCGCGCGGCGAAAGTTTTCAGCAGGGTATCCTGGTCTCGGCACGCCAGAGACACGCTCGCAAGTTCAAAGAGCGCGGAAAATGTTTCCATGGTTCTCCCAGGGGAAGGGGGACATTCACCTGCTGGCGGCGGGCGTCACCCACGCCGACGACCGAAGTGAATGCGCGCAGCCTAGCAAATCGGGTGAGTGGACGTCAAGGAAGTGGCGAGAGGCCGAGTCGCAGCCGATGAGTGACTCGCTACGCCGCTCCGGAACTCGCTAGCGGGAATGAAATCGAAAAAGCGACTTTCCGTTCCTAAGTTCCTGTGTACTAACACCTTGGCCAGATTCTGAAACTCCTCAAGCTGACAATTCCGGACGAGTCGCACGTGATGAGTCGCGAGAGCGCGCTCAGCTTGCGATTGTGCGACGGGAGGAAACATTTCGCGGCGAGGCATCGTACCAAGTAGTGCACGCCGCAAACGCGCGGGACTTCGGGCTGGGTGTGGGGTTGTCCCGATTCCGAACGGTGTGCGCTCGGGGCGAGGTTTAGGACATGGCGACGTTCAGCGATCAACTGAGGCAGGTCTTGCGGCGGCTGGGGCGCGCGCCGCTGTTTACCATGATTACGCTGATCACGCTCGGAGTGGGTGTCGGCGCAAACACAGTGATATTCAGCGTGCTCGAGGGAGTGTTGCTGAAGCCTTTGCCTTACCCGCATCCGGAGCAGTTGATTGGAGTGTGGTACCAGGCGCCAGGAGTGGGGATAACGAACCTTAATATGTCGCCTTCTATTTATTTTATTGATCGCGAACAGAGCACTACGTTCCAGGACATTGGGGTGTACGACGGAGATTCGCTGAGCGTGACGGGCGCGGGGGAACCCGAGCAGGTGCGCGGACTGGACGTTTCCGATGGGACCTTGCCGATGCTGGGAGTGAAGCCGGCCCTGGGGCGTTTGTTCACGCGCGAGGACGATTCACCGAGCGCGCCGGATACGGTGCTGCTTTCATACGGATACTGGCGGCAGAAATTTGGCGGGGCTACCTCCGTGATTGGGAGGTCGATCACGGTGGATGGAAAGCCGCGCGAAATTATTGGGGTGTTGCCGCAGGGATTTCACTTTTTGGATTATGAGGATGCTTCGCTGGTAGTGCCGTTCAAGTGGGATCGCAGCAAGATAAAACTGGGGAATTTCAGCTACCAGGCGATGGCCCGGCTGAAACCGGGAGTGACGATGGCGCAGGCGAGCGCGGACGTGGCGCGGATGTTGCCGATTGCGAATCGGAGTTTTCCGGCGCCGGAAGGATTCAGCGTCGCCTTGTTTGAGAAGACGCAGATGGCGCCGAACTTGCGGCCGCTGAAACAGGACGTGGTCGGAGACATTGGAAAAGTGTTATGGGTTTTGATGGGGTCGATCGCCATGGTGCTGCTGATTGCTTGCGCGAACGTGGCGAATTTGCTGCTGGTGCGCGTGGATGGCAGAAGGCAGGAACTGGCGATTCGGGCGGCGCTGGGAGCGGGCTGGGGACGGATCGCGCTGGAATTGATGCTGGAGAGCGTAGTTCTTGGGTTGCTCGGGAGCTTGCTGGGATTGGCGCTGGCATTTGCAGCATTGCAGGTGCTGGTGGCGCTGGCGCCGGCGGGATTGCCGCGGATTCACGAGATCGGGATTGATTTGCCGGTGCTGCTGTTTACGTTTGCGATTGCAATGTTTTCCAGCTTGCTGTTTGGTTCGATTCCGATTTTCAAATATGCGGGCGCGCATTTGAACACGGGACTGCGCGAGGGCGGACGGGCGCTGAGCCAGAGCCGGCAGCAACATCGCGCGCGCAACGTGCTGGTGGTGGTGCAGGTGGGACTCGCGCTGGTGCTGCTGATTTGTTCGGGATTGATGATTCGGACTTTTCGCGCTCTGATGCATGTGCCGCCGGGATTTACCGGACCCGACGCGGTGCAGACGTTCCGGTTCTACGTACCGGAAACGGAAATTCCGGACAGCGATCGCGAACGATTGGTGCGCATGGACCAGGACCTGCTGGGGAAGCTGGGGGCGATTCCGGGAGTTTCGTCGGTGAGCTTTTCGAGCGCGATTCCGATGGACGGACGTAACTCGATGGACATCTTGTTCGCCGAGGATCGCGCGTACGCCGAAGGAGAACTGCCGCCGGTGCGGCGATTCAAATTCGTTTCGCCGGGATTTTTGGCGACGATGGGGACTGCTTTGATTGCCGGACGCGATATCACCTGGGAAGACACTTACCAGAGGATTCCGGTGGCGATGATTTCTGAAAGTTTCGCCAAGGAATATTGGCGCGACGCGCGCAGTGCGTTGGGCAAGCGAATTCGCGTGGGCAGCACGGACGACTGGCGCCAGATTGTGGGCGTGGTGGGGGACGTCTATGACGACGGGGTGGACAAGCCGTCGGGTAGCTCGGTCTATTGGCCGGTGATGATGGACCGGTTCGAGGGGCAGAAGGAGATGCTGCGGCGCGGGGTTGGGTTTGTGATACGCAGCCCGCGAGCGGGGTCGCAGTCTTTCCTCGATGAGGTACGCGCGACCGTCTGGTCTGTCGATCCGAACATTCCCCTCGCGAACGTGCACACGCTGGGATATTTCTATACGCAGTCCATGGCGCGGACTTCGTTTACTCTGGTGATGTTGGCAGTGGCCGGAGCGATGGCGCTGCTGCTGGGGATCGTGGGGATTTACGGTGTGATTGCGTATTCAGTATCGCAGCGCACGCGGGAGATTGGGATTCGCATGGCGTTGGGCGCGCAGAGGAAGGCGCTGGTGGGGATGTTTGTGCAGCAGGGATTGTGGCTGGCGGGCGTGGGGATTTTGTGCGGGCTCGCTGCGGCGTTTGCGGTGATGCGATTGATGTCGTCCTTATTATTTAAAGTTAGTCCGGTGGATCCTGTTACGTATGGCGCGGTGACTTTGGCAGTCGTGCTTACCGCTTATTTGGCTTGTTATTTGCCGTCGCGGAGGGCGGCTACGGTGGATCCTGTGGATGCTTTGCGAGCGGAGTGATGCGGGGACGCGTTCGAGAACCGCGAAAGAAGGAACGCAGAGGGCGCAGAGAAAATGAGCACAGCCAGCAGCGTGGCTGTGCCACGATCGGAAAACGAGTTTGTGGTGTCCCCTTGATTGGCAGGCGCAATTCGGTTAGCTTTGCTGGGCTGAACGAGGGGCATCGTGAATATTGGTATTCGCAAGGCGGGGCGTGCGACGATTTTGGACCTGGACGGACCGCTGAAACTGGGCGACGCCGAGGAAGCTTTTCGAAATCAGGTGCAACAGCTGATTGATGCCGGATCGTTGCACGTGGCGGTGAATCTGGCGGGCGTGACGGAGCTGGATAGTTCGGGGATTGGGGCTTTGGTGCGGGCGTTCACGACTTTGAAGCGGGCTGGGGGCAAGACTACTTATTTTGCGGCGAATAAGCGAGTGATGATGTTGTTGAAAATGGTGAGACTGGATTCGATTTTGGATTTGGCGGAGGATGAGGCGACTGCTTTGACGCGAATTTAAGAAGTTTCCCCTTTTGCTGGCTGAAAACCTTCCCGTAGTTAACTTCCTATTGATTGCGTTTGTTGCAGAAACGTGACTGCGTTCCCGCAGACTGCGCAGAAGTCCGCGCGCGCGATGCGCATGCCACGCTGCTGCTAACGGCGATCCAGGGCGGGGTGGCGGACGTCGCGGCCGGCTACGAAATAGATTACGTCTTCGGCTATGTTGGTCGCGTGGTCGCCGATGCGTTCCAGATTTTTTGCGACCAGGATGAGTTCGAAGGCGGCGAAGACCTGGGCGCTGTCTTCCATCATGTAGGTCAGCAGTTCGCGGAAGAGCTGGTCGCGGAGGCGGTCGACTTGATCGTCGCGGCGGAGGACGCTTTGGGCTAGCTCCTGGTCGCCGCGGACCAAGGCGTTCAGGCTGTCGCGGACCATCGCTTCGGCCAGTTCGCTCATGCGCGGCAAATCCACGTAAGGCTTGACCTGCGGGTGGCGCAGGATGCGCGTGGCGGATTGGGCGATGTTGACGGCCTGGTCACCGATGCGTTCCAGGTCGCCGTTGATGCGCGAGACGGCGAGCAGAAAGCGCAGGTCCGCGGCCATGGGTTGCTGGGTAGCGAGCAGGCGCTGCACGCGCTCGTCAATTTCGATTTGCATTTCGTTGATGGCATCTTCTTCGGAAAGCACCACTTCGGCCAGATGTTCTTCGGCATCGAGGACGGCGTGCACGGCCTGATGGACGGCGCGCTCGGCGAGACTGCCCATCCAGAGCAGGCGCTGTTTTAGTTCTTCGAGATCATGATCGAAATGTCGTTCCATGGTTCCTCGGTTCTTTTGAACTCGCCGTGGCCTGACCGCTTGAAAGTCGCTCGATTAACCGAACCGGCCGGTGATATAGGCTTCTGTGCGCGGGTCGGTGGGCGTGGTGAAAAGTTTGGATGTTTGGCTGTGCTCGATCAGGTGGCCGTCGAGCATGAAGGCGGTGAAGTCGCTGGCGCGGGCGGCTTGCTGCATGTTGTGCGTAACGATGGCCATGGTGCAGCTGTCTTTTAGTTGGAACATCAGCTCTTCGATCTTTGCGGTGGTGACCGGATCCAGAGCCGAGCAGGGCTCATCGAGCAGCAGGACTTCGGGATCCACGGCGAGAGCGCGGGCGATGCATAAGCGCTGCTGCTGCCCGCCGGAAAGGGCGAAGGCGGATTTTTTCAGGTAGTCCTTCACTTCGTCCCAGAGCGCGGCGCGGCGCAGACTGTGCTCGACCAGATCGTCGAGGCGGCCTTTGTAGCCGTTGATGCGCAGGCCGTAGGCGACGTTGTCATAAATTGATTTTGGAAAAGGATTCGGGCGTTGAAAGACCATGCCTACGCGGCGGCGCAGGCCGACTACGTCGAGCGCGTGAATGTCCTGCCCGTCCAGCAGGACTTCGCCTTCGACGCGCGTATTACGAATGGTTTCGTTCATGCGGTTCAGAGTGCGTAGAAATGTGGATTTGCCGCAACCGGAAGGACCGATCAGAGCGGTGACGCGGTTGGTAGGAATTTTCAGATTCAGGTCGAAGACGGCCTGCTTCGCACCGTAATAAAAATTCAGATTGGAAATCGTCAAACGCAGTTTTTGCTCGATCGTTGGTGACGTAGTTTTTTCCATAGGCACCGGATCTCTGAAGGCGCGGACTGAAGGCGCGGGTTGAGGTGCTCCACTCACAATTTTTTCCTTCGTTGCTGCAATTGCCGCTAAATCGCTTTGCTGCGCGCCAGGATGAAGCGGGCGCCCAGATTCGAGACCAAAACCAGACCTAACAAGACCAAACCCGCAGCCCACGCCTGCCTATGCCAATCATCGTACGGTGCAACGGCGTAGGTGTAAATCATAACCGGGAGAGAGGCGATGGGCTGGCCCCAGCCTTGGCTCCAGAAGCGATTGCCGAATGCCGTGAAGAGCAGCGGGGCGGTCTCTCCAGCGACGCGCGCCAGAGCCAGCAGCATGCCAGTGAGAATGCCGCCGCTGGCCGCAGGTAACACGACGGTTACGATCGTTTTCCATTTGCTGGCACCCAGGGCCATGGCGGCTTCGCGCATATTGCCGGGGACGGCGCGCAGGAATTCTTCGGTGCTGCGCACGGTGATGGGGATGACCATGATGCCCAGGGCGACGCCGCCTGCCAGGGCGGAAAAATGTTTTACGGGCAGGACCACGAGCGAATAAGCGAAGATGCCGATCACGATGGACGGCACGCCGTTGAGCAGATCGGTGGTGTAACGCACGACGAAGGAAAAACTTTTACCGCCGAATTCGGCCAGATACACGCCGGTAAGCAAGCCTATGGGCAAGCCCATCACGGCGGCGAGGAATAACAGTTTGAGGCTGCCGACGATGGCGTTGGCCATGCCGCCGCCGGATTCACCGACCGGTTTGGGAAGCTGCGTGAAGAAATTCCAGCTGAGCGAAGTGCCGCCGTTCCAAATCAAGTATCCCAGGATCAGGAAGAGCACGGAGACGACCGCAAAGGCAGCCACGCCGGTCAAGGTGAGCATCACGAAGTTTAGCGACTTGCGCCAGAGGATGCGGACAGTGCTCATGCGGGACGTCCTCCGCCGCGTTCGGTAGCGACGATGAGGATTCGCGCCAGGCCGTTGAGGATGAAAGTGATCAGGAACAGGACCAGGCCCAGTTCGATCAGGGAACTTAAGTACAAATCGCCGGTGGCTTCGGTGAATTGATTGGCGATGGTCGAGGCGATCGTGTCGCCGGGAGAAAGCAGCGAGGCTTTGATGGCGGCGGCGTTGCCGATCACCATGGTGACGGCCATGGTTTCACCCAGTGCGCGCGCCAGAGCCAGGAACACCGAGCCCATGATGCCGGCGCGGGCCCAGGGGACGACGACCTGCCAGGTGGATTCCCAGCGCGTTGCGCCCAGGGCCAAGGCGGCTTCGCGCTGTTCGCGCGGGACGGTGAGGAGAACCTCGCGCGAGACGGAGATGATGAAGGGCACGACCATGATGGCGAGAACGATTCCGGCGGTGAGAAAGCCTACGCCGTAATTGGGACCGCGGAAGAGCACGCCGAGCGAGGGAACGTTGCCGAGGGTATTGATGAGCAGCGGACCCAGGGTGGTGCGCATCAGCGGGACGACGATGAAGATGCCGAGCAAGCCGTAGATGACGCTGGGGACGGCGGCGAGAAGATCGATCAGAAACGAAATGATGTCGCTGATTTTTCGGGGAGCCAGCTCGGAGAGAAAAATTGCGCTGGCCAGGCCGAGGGGCACGGCGAGGACGAGCGCGACGGCGGAGGTGACCAGGGTGCCGTAGATAAAAGGAGCGGCGCCGAAATTGTCGAAGTTGGGGTCCCAGACTTTGGTCCAGAAGAAGGCCCAACCGAATTGGGTGCGCGAGAGATGGGAATTGATCCAAAGCTCGTAGACCAGCATGGAAGTGAGCAGGAGAATGACGGCGGCGAAGGTGAGGGTGATGAGGTGCGCGATCTGATCGCCCTGGCGGAGGCGATGCAGAAACGCACGAGGCCCTGTTTGCGGAGGAACCTCGTGCGCGATGGTGGCGGCTGCGGACATGTTGATTTCGATTCTGGTTACTGGATCAGCGCGATTGCTTTGGTCTCCCTGGCGATGACTTCTTTGGGTAGCTGCGCATAGGACAGGCCTTCGTTGAATTTCTGTCCGTCGCTGAGCATCCACTTGAGGAAATCTTTGATGGCTTCGCGTTTGGCGGCGTCTTGGATTTGCGCGGGAATCAGCAGCCAGGTGAAGCTGGAGATGGGATAGACGTTGGGGCCGGGCGCATTGGTGATGGAGACGCGGAAATCATCCGGAATGTTTTTGGCATCGGCCGAGGCCGCGGCGGTGACGCCTGCCAGATCGGCTTTTACGAATTTTCCGGCGGCATTTTGGACTTTGCCGTACGGAATATTATTTTGCACGGCGTAAATCAGCTCGATGTAGCCGATGGAGTTGGGCGTTTGTTTCACCAGGCCGGTGACGCCTTCGTTGCCTTTGCCGCCGAGGCCTACGGGCCAGTTTACCGATGTGGCCGCTTTGCCGACTTTATTTTTCCAGTCATCGCTGACCTTGGCGAGAAAATCGGTCCAGATGTAGCTGGTGCCGCTGCCGTCGGAGCGATGCACGACGACGATATCGGCATTGGGGAGACTCGCGCCGGGATTGGCTTTCGCGATTTCGGGATCGTTCCACTTGGTGATGGTGCCCAGGTAAATGCCGGCGAGGGCTTTTTGAGTGAAGTTCAGTTCGGCGGCGCCGCTGGCGATGTTGTAGGTGGGTACGACGGCGCCCAGGACCGTGGGAAAATGCAAAATTTTAAATTTGGATTGCGCCAGTTGGTCGTCCGTCATGGGGCCGTCGGAGGCGCCGAAATCAACGGTGCCAGCTTGCAGTTGGCGGATGCCGCCGCCCGAGCCGATGGATTGGTAATTGATCTGAACATTGGAATGCGCGGTGTGGTAAACGTCGAACCATTTCGAATAGATCGGGTAAGGAAAGGTGGCGCCAGCCGCATTGAGGAGCACCGTTCCGCCCTGCGCTGCGGCGATGACCGCCGTGAGCGCCAGGGGGAGCATCATGAGCCACACAACCAGTAGGGTCTTTTTCATTTTCAGGGAATCTCCTCGCTACCATTTTTTGGGTGCAATGTTACGGGCGTGTTACATCGGCGCGAATTGGGGGTGAAATAAGCGCGCGTGTTGCGGAACAGGGGAGGCGCGGCCCCGGGGGTGTGGTCGAGCCGCGCCTCGCGGGTTGGTGGCACGAGGTGTGCTGCTTCCGGCGCCAACTGCAGGAGCGCAGGAACTTGTGGATGCCGGGTTCGCCGTCGGACGTTTGCTCGAGCGCGAGCAAGCAGCCGGTGCAACGGAGCGGCGCAATGTCTTGCAAACCGCGGGTATCGTAGAGCGAACAGTTGAATCGCAGATGACCGGGCTGTGAAATATTAATTACTCCGCCGCCGCTTTCGCGGAGGCGCCGCTCGCGTTGAGTTCCATCTGCCGGGCGCGGCCGTGGCGGACTTCCAGGCCGCGCACCCAGAACAAAATGTCTTCAGCGATGTTGGTGGCGTGGTCGGCGATGCGCTCCAGATGGCGCGAGGCGAGGACGTAGTGAAGATGGGGAGCGGCGAGCGCGGGATTTTCGGTCATGCCGGCGAGCAGAGCTTCGAAAACCTGGTCGCGATATTGGTCAACTACGTCGTCGCTTTCGAGCACCTGGGTGGCTAAATCCACGTTTTGATAAATGAGCGCGCCCAGGCATTTGGAAACCATGGCGCGGACGGCGGTGGTCATAGGCTCGAGTTGGACGGGGATGTGGACTTCACCCATTTGGGACAGAGAGATGGCGCGTTCGCTCAGATTGACGGCGAGATCACCCATACGCTCCAGATCGTTATTGATTTTCAGGGTGGCCACGATGAGACGGACATCGGTATCGAGCATTTCGCCCTGGCGGAGCATGCGGATGGCGTGCTCATCGATGAGAATTTCCATTTCGTTGATGCGCGGCTCGGTGAGGAAGACTTCGCTCGCCAGACGTTCGTTGCGTTCGAGCAAGGCCCAGAGAGCGCGGTTGACCGAGGCTTCGACTGTGCGGGCTTGGGAGATCAGGTAATTCACGAGCACGCTTTGGAAGACACCTTCCGCGCTTGTTTTGGTGGACGCCACTTGCTTGAGCCTCCCGAAGACATGTTGCGATGCTTTGGTACCGGCATTTACAGGGTGGGTGGGGGACGTTGCAAGGGCGTGAATCGAACGTGAATATTCGAATAGTACAAGAAGGGGGCGGCGGGGCGCACGGAAAGGCAAAAGATTTGACAATGCGCAAACCGCGAGATTGGCCTGGCGAGGGGAGCTAGGCGTCCAGCGGAAGGGAGAAGGAGAATTTCGACCCTTGGCCTACCGTGCTTTCCACCCAGAGTTTGCCGCCATGGGCTTCAACGATGTGTTTGGCGATGCTCAGTCCTAGGCCGGTGCCGCCGGCTTCGCGCGAGCGGGCGGCGTCCACGCGGTAGAAGCGTTCGAAGATGCGTTCGGAATCGGCTAGGGGGATGCCCAGGCCGGTGTCGGCGACGGTGACGACAGCCTCGCGGGGGCCGGCGGTTGCGGCGACCGAGATGTGGCCGCGGGCGGGAGTGTATTGGATGGCATTGTCCAGAAGATTTTGCAGGACGTCGCGGAGGAGGGCGGCATCGCCGCGGACGGAGGGAAGTTGCGGCGGGACGGAAATTTCCAGGGTGATTTCCTTGCGATTGGCTTTGAGCAGAGTCGTTTCGGTGCAGGCTTCGATGAGTTCGAGCAGCCCGACGGAGGAAAATTCCAGTTCCAATTTTCCGGCTTCGATGCGGGCGAGTTTGAGCAGATCGTTGGTGAGGCGGGCAAGCCGCATGGCGTGGTTGCGGATGATTTCCAGGAAGCGGCGATTATTTTCAGGATCGTCCAGGGCGCCGGCGAGCAGGGTTTCAGCGAAGCCCTGGATGGCGGTGAGCGGAGTTTTGAATTCGTGGGAGACGTTGGCGACGAAATCCTGACGGACGCGCTCGAGGCGGCGGAGTTCGGTGACATCGTGCAGGACGACGACGGCTCCGGAAGGTTTTCCATCCGGCGCGCGCCCCGATGCGGAGACGTCCAAAGCTTTTACGGGCGCGGCGGTGATGGAGAAGCTTTGGGTTTGGGTGATGCCCATGGTGATGTCGCTCTGCAGGCCTTCCTCGCCGCGCAGGGCGCGACGGATCAGGCCGACCAGCTCGGAATTGCGGACGACTTCGATGAGCGGACGGCCTTCGGCGCTGGCGGGATCCACATTTAATATTTCAGAAAACGCGCGATTGTAGAAAACCAGGCGCTCTTCGGCGTCAATGACGGCGACGCCTTCGACCATGCTGCGCAGGATGGCGCTGGAGCGGTTTCGTTCCCCACTGAGCAGGCGGATTTCGCGGTCGAGGCGGGCGGCGGTTTGGTTGAGGGAGTCGGCGAGGTCGGAGAGTTCGTCGCGCGGGCCTTCGCGGAGCAGCGGACGGAAATCACCTTCGGCGATGCGTTGCGAAAAGCGCTGCAAGCGTTCGATGCGGGCGGCAAACATACGCGCGAAGGCGAAGGAGACCAGGCCGCCGCTGAGCAGCGCGACCAGAGTGGCGATGAGCAGGCGCTGGCGAAGTTCGACGACCGAGAGATCAATTTGCGAAAGCGGCAAGGCGAGGCGGATGACGAGCGGCGCGCCCCCGGGACGTTCATAACGCTGCGCGCGGTAAACCAGTTCGCGGTCGAGTGTGGCGCTGCGGCGCACGGAGTGACCGGTGCCGCTCGCAACGGCCTGCTGAACTTCGGGGCGATCCGCGTGGTTTTCCATTTTTTCGGCGTCGGCTTCGGAATCAGCAAGGACGCGGCCGCTATTGTCAACGATGGTGACGCGGGCGCCGCTGCGGGAGGCGCGGCTCGTCCAGTCGCGGAGTTCGGCGGGATCGTCGGATTGCGGAGGGTTGGCGAGCGTGAGGCTGAGAAGAGAGGCGAGCTGGTCGTTGGCAGAGCGTATTGCCTGGCTGCGGATGACGCGCGCGGAATAAAGCTGCACGGCAAGTAGAACTACCAGGAGCAGGGCGCCGTAGGTGAGCCCGAGCTTCCAGAAAAGTCTAGCTCGCACGGGTTTCGAACAGGTACCCAGCGCCACGGATGGTTTTCATGAAGACGGGGTGCTGCGGGTCGGCTTCGATTTTTTCGCGCAGACGGCGGACGTAGACGTCCACACTGCGCGGGGTGACGAAACGCTCGGTGCCCCAGACGGCATCGAGCAATTGATCGCGCGTGAAGACGCGATTGGGACGGGCCGCGAGGAAATAGAGCAGGCGAAATTCCAGGGTGCTCATCGGTACGGGCTTACCGGTGCGCGTGACGCGGTAGGCGGCGGGATCGATTCGCAAGGCGCCGATTTCGACGGGTTTTTCCGAGGGCGTGCCGGGTTCGGCGCGGCGGAGCAAGGCTTTTACGCGCGCCACCAGTTCGCGCGGGCTGAATGGTTTGGTGACGTAGTCGTCGGCGCCCAGTTCCAGGCCCACGACGCGATCCGCTTCTTCGCCTTTCGCGGTGAGAATGAGGATGGGGAGTCGGTTGAGCGTGACTTCTTTCCGGACCTCCTTGCAGATTTCCAGCCCAGAAAGTTTCGGAAGCATCAAGTCGAGCACTAACAGATCCGGCGCGGCTTTGCGGATTTGCGCAAGGCCTGTCGAACCATCGCCGCTCGAGGAGACCTGGTAGCCGTCTTTCTCCAGGTTATAGCGCACCAACTCCACGATGTCTTTGTCGTCTTCAATAACCAGAATGCGTTTCATTTGGGTTATTTCTCGGTGAACCGAAACAAGATACGGGAAAGCGGGGCTCGGAAGCAAGGAGTAGCAAGCTGCGCGTGGATTTTTTAACACAGTAGTAACAAGGTGCCATAACGGGACGCTCGGTCCCGGATGAAACATCAATTCCGCTTTCGGATTGCGGACGACGATGCGATGGCCCCGCCATCCCACTGATTACAGGGATGTTGGTGTGGATTCAAGGGATGCACTTTGGCCACGCGTCTGCTTGGTTATTGGTGGAACGGTTCGAGGTATGGGACCCGCCATTGGGGAGTGCCGGAAGGCCGGCGGGAGGTACGGCAAATGAACGCGTCAGTCGAACGCCAGTTAGATCCGGCACGCCGGAGTATTGAGTCGCGCGATTTTGAGGCAGGGTTGCGGCGGAAGATCGTGGGGCAGGACGAAGCGGTACAAGCGGTAGTGGACTTGTACCAGGTGTTTCGCGCCGGATTGAATTCGCCGGGGCGGCCGGTGGGAAATTTGCTGTTTTTGGGGCCGACGGGCGCGGGCAAAACGCGCGTCGTCGAGGCTACGGCGGAAGTGCTGTTTGGAGATCCGCGCGCGGTCATCAAGGTGGATTGCGCCGAGTTTCAGCACTCGCATGAAATTGCGAAATTGATTGGATCGCCCCCGGGATATTTGGGGCACCGCGAGACGCATCCTTTGATCACACAGGAAGCTCTCGCGCAGTATCACACCGAGAAATTGAAGATAAGCTTTTTGCTGTTCGATGAAATCGAGAAGGCGTCGGACGCGCTGTGGCAATTGCTGCTGGGAATTTTGGACAAAGCCACGCTGACGCTGGGCGACAACCGGCGCGTGGATTTGTCGCAGACGATGATTTTCATGACGTCGAATCTGGGCGGCGTGGAGATCACCGAGCTGATGACGGGCGGACTGGGATTTGCGCCGCTGCAACGCGCGGAGACGAAGGCTGGCCTCGACGAGAAGGTAGAAAAGACCGCGTCGGAAGCTGCCAAGCGGAAATTCGCGCCGGAATTCATGAACCGGATTGACAAGACGGTGGTGTTTCGTCCGCTGCGATCGGCGCAGCTGGAGCAGATTCTGGACATCGAACTGGCTATGGTGCAACAGCGCGTGCTCGAGACGGTGAAAGGACGTTTTCTATTTCGTGTGACGCAGCCGGCGCGGGAATTTTTGTTGCAGGAAGGCACGGACATGAAATATGGCGCGCGGCATTTGAAGCGCGCGATCGAGCGGCACCTGGTTTATCCGCTGGCGAGTTTGCTGGCGACCGAGCAGGTGTCGCTGGGCGATGTGATTTCGATTGACTGGCACGGCGGGGAGCTGGGCTTGACGTTCTTGAAGGAAGCCGAGGGCGCGATGCTGCCGATGCCTTCCCCATTAGCGGATGCTCCGGGTGAAGCGGCCGCGGCGATTTCCGACGCGCGCACGGCGCAGGCGCATTCCGAACGAGCGCTGGGGGAACGATTTACGGTACGGCCGATTCGCTGAAATCGCCTCAGAACCAACAAGAGAAATTCGGTGCGATGCGCTGGTGATTCCGCATTCGATGCCTCTAAATTCTGGCGGAGACAGCCTGGAATGGTTTGGCGCGAGACCGGTCATTTTTTGCAAGCTCGCAGCCGGGTGAACTCAAGCGAACGTCGAGCGAGCGTCGCCTGCGCGTTAAGGCAGGCGTGCACGGCGTACGGTATGGACGCGCGTGATATGGCCGGCAAATGCTCGCGACCGCCGGAGGTGTGAGGTTGAGGCCCGCAGCCACGTCGCAGCCGAAAATTCTGCACGACGCTCGGACGATCGGAGAGGCTTGGATGGAGGAGAAGGCCGCGCGGTTTTTCCGTGCGCTGCGAAATCCGTGGCGCGTCGGGCAGGGCATCGTCATCGTAGCGCTGTACATTCTGCTGGATCGCATGACGGTTTTTTTTCAGATGTGGCAGGGAGTGAGCGCGTGGTATCCGCCGGTGGGACTGGAAGTGGCGGTGTTGACCGGGCTGGGAATGGCCTACGCGCCGCTGATGGCACTGGCCGGTATTAGTTCGTCCATCCTGAATTACCACGAATCGCCGTTCTCAGCGGCGACCTGGATGATGATTTTCATTTCGGTGGGAGGATACAGCGGCGCTTCGTATCTGCTGCGGCGCATGCTGCGAGACCACGCACCCTTCCAGACGCTGGGAGATGTTTTTCGCTACTTGGTCGTGGCGATGACGACGGCGGTCGTTGTCGGCGTGCTGGGTCCGCTGGCACTGACCTGGGACGGGACCATACCTCGGGCGGACTATTCCAAAGCCGCGCTGAGCTGGATGGTAGGCGATTCGGTGGCGCTGGTCTGCCTGACGCCGTTCCTGCTGCTGCACGTGACGCCGTGGTTGCGCAGGCGAGCCGAAAGCTACGAGGGGCGAGTGTTACTGGCGGCGGCAGGGCCGAAGCGAATCCGCGCGAAAGCGTTTGCAGCGCGCGGCTCAGTGGAAGTGATGGCGCAGGCCGGAAGCATCGTGCTGGCGTTATGGATCGTTTTCGGATCGCATCTGGCGCAGAGCTTCGAGCTTTTCTACTTGCTGTTTCTGCCGACGATCTGGATTGCGGTGCGCCACGGGATGTCCGGAGCGACGACCGCAACGTTGATGCTGAATCTGGGCGCGATGATGATGCTGCGGATCGCGCCCGAGGATATGCAGCGGCTGGGAGTGCTGCAGTTTCTGATGCTGATCGTGTCGCTGACCGGACTGTGCCTGGGAGCGCTGATCACGGAGCGGGAAACCAGCGAGCAAGGGTTGCGCGACGGCGAAGCGCGGCTGCTGGCGATGGTGGAAGCTATTGACGAGATCGTTTTCGAGTTCGACGGCGCGGGAATCATTCGCAACGTGTGGACTACGGACGAATCGGCGCTGGCTCGGCCGAAAGTTGAGCTGCTGGGCTCGAGCATCCGGCAAGTTTTCGGAGAAGAAGTGGCGCGGCCGTTTGTGGAAACGCTGCAGGGGGTGATCGCGACGGGGCGCGGCGAGAGCATCGAATACTCGATTCCGATCGGGTCCGGGGTGCGCTGGTATCTGGGACGCATAAGCCCCATTCAGTCGCCGGGCGGCGCGGCGAAAACCGTGTGCATGACCGCGCGCGACATCACGCCGCGCAAAGAGGCCGAAGACGAACTGAGGCGGGCGAAAGAAGCGGCGGAGACCGCCAGCCAGGCCAAGAGCGAGTTCCTGGCAAATATCAGCCACGAGTTTCGCACGCCGATGAACGGAATACTGGGGATGACGGAATTGATTCTGGATACCGAAATCAACTCCGAACAGCGCGAATACCTGGAGATGGTGAAGAGTTCCGCGGATTCGCTGCTGCGCCTGCTGAGCGACATATTGGATTTTTCCAAGGTGGAAGCCGGAAAAGTGGAGCTGGTGGACCAGGAGTTCGCCCTCGCGCCAAGCCTGGCGGAGACGCTGCAGGTGATGCGATTCCGCGCTAAGCAGAAAGGCATCGAGCTGCGCTGGCGAGTGGATGCGAATGTGCCGGAGCGCGTGACGGGAGACGCCACGCGACTGCGGCAGGTGCTGGTGAATCTGGTGGGAAATGCGATCAAGTTTACCGAGCGCGGCGAGGTATTGGTCCAGGTCGAAGCGCAAGCGGTCGATCCCACGCAAGTGATACTCCATTTTCGCGTGACCGACAGCGGCATCGGTATTGCGAAAGAAAAGCAAGCGATGATTTTCGAGGCCTTCACCCAAGCGGATAGCTCGACCACGCGCAATTACGGAGGAACGGGGCTGGGCCTGGCGATCACGATGCGCCTGGTGATGCTGATGGAAGGAAAGTTGTGGGTGGAGAGCGAGTGGGGGCAGGGCAGCACATTTCATTTTACGGTGACGTTTCGGCTGGCGCCGCAAGAATCGGCGCTGGCGATGCGTGACCAACATCGCGAGGACGCGCTATGAGTTTACCGACGGCTGCGAGGAAAAGAATTCTGATTGCGGAGGACGATCCGGTTTCGCGGCGTCTGCTGGAATTGTTCCTGGTGAAGTGGGGGTTTGAAGTTTCCATCGCCACGACGGGCACCGAGGCGCTGCAGATGCTGGAGCGGCAGGACGCGCCGCGCCTGGCGATTCTGGATTGGATGATGCCGGGCATGGAAGGCGTGCAGGTTTGCCAGAAACTGCGCGAATCTGCGGACCGGAAGTACGTTTACGTGCTGCTGCTGACGGCGCGGACGCAGAAGGAAGACCTGCTGCAGGGTCTGGAATCCGGCGCGGACGATTATCTGACGAAACCATTTGATTCGCAGGAACTGCGCGCGCGATTGCACGTGGGGCAAAGGATTCTGGACCTGCAGGACCAATTAATCGCCGCCGGCGAGGAGCTGCTGTACCGCGCGACGCACGACAACCTGACCGGAGTGGTGAACCGCGGAGTGATTCTGGATACGCTGCGGCGGGAACGTTCGCGGCAGGCGCGCGAAGGCGGGTCGTTTGGGATTGTGCTGATGGATCTGGACCATTTCAAATATGTGAACGACACCTATGGGCATCTGGCGGGCGACGACGTGTTGCACGAAGCGGCGCAGCGCATGACGGCGTGCGTGCGGCCTTATGATTCGGTGGGGCGTTATGGCGGCGAGGAATTCCTGATCGTGGTGCCTTCTTCGGACGCGATGGGC